>Ga0182744_1000703_pt1 | contig 30790 bp, 37 predicted proteins | sample eDN3rd30CKraftMG_FD_128525 | JGI IMG/M metagenome (GOLD analysis project Ga0182744, IMG submission 128525) | Enriched Miracle-Growth compost microbial communities from Emeryville, California, USA - eDNA 3rd pass 30_C Kraft MG (version 2) (version 2) ... | reverse complement strand
TAAAGCGCAGCGTCCGCGCGGGTGAACAGTTCTGTCGGCTTGAGGTTTCCTTCAATGGCGGCGACGCCGACCGAGGCACCGACCCGCAGCACGCCATCCTTCCGGCGCATCGGCCGGCCCACTGCATCGACGATCCGTCGTGCCATTGCTTCAATGCCGGCTTGATCGAGATGACCTCCGAGCAATACTGCAAATTCGTCGCCGCCGATGCGCGCCACGAGGTCGGCCCCGTCGCAGGCCGTGCTGAGGCGCCGCCCGGCTTCCCTCAGACATTCGTCGCCGAGCGCATGGCCGAAAAGATCGTTGATCTGCTTGAATCCATCGAGATCGACAAGCACCAGCGCACCGATCGCCATGTCGTCCGTGCCGCTTTCCTGCCCCAGTGCCGCAAGCCGGGCCTGGAACGAACTTCGATTGGCAAGGCCGGTCATCACATCGAATTCGGCGAGATAGCGCATGCGGTCGGATAGAAGCTTTTCCTCGGTAATGTCCTGTTTCATACCAAAGATCCGCACCGGCACGCCATCCTCGCATTCGACGGTTGCCGTCAACCGGATCCAGCGACGGTTGCCTTTCGGCGTTATGATCTCGGCATCGAGATGAAAGCCGCTGAGCCCGGCAAGAGCCCGGCGGCGGGCGTCCTCAAGCTGTTTCAGGGAGGCGGGCGTGTATAGTTTCAGGACTTCCGCGCGGACCAGCGGCGTGTCGCGCGCGACGTCGAACATCTCATAGATCTGATCGGTCCAGGTCAGCGTCTCGTCGGCCAGGGTGCACTCCCATACCCCGATACGGGCTGCAGCCGAGGCGCGGTCGAATATCTTGCGGCTATGGGCAAGCGCTGACGCCTGTTCCCGAATGAGAGCTGCCTGGGCGTCCACCTTGGCCTGGAGGCGCGCAATGACGGCGGCGTCCCGCCATTGGCCATGCGGCAGCGCGTGGCCAGAATCGGCGGCAACGGCAGATTGCGGGGAAGGCTTCCGAGACCCTCGGGCGATCGGCATTTTTGCTCGCTTCTGGCTTATTGGGCAGATCTAAATGTAACGCGGGAGCGTTAAGAGTTCCAACCGGTTTATTGGGGCTCTTGATTGCGTGTCATTTCTCCGGATGCCAGGCCATGTGGTATCGGCCGGTACCGCGGGTGATGACCTCGTCGCCCGGCAATATCTCGCCCGGCTCCAGCACAGGCTGTCGCCTGGCCCGATCGTAGAGCGGCGCAAAGTCGATCCGGCCAAGTTCCAGCAGTTCCTCGAGGTCATGAAGGACGAAATACGTCTCCTGGAAATCGTCGATCCGATAGTCGGTTCGCATCACCCGTTCGAGATCGAACCGGATTCGGTTGGGGGAGGCGTTGTCGAGTGCGAAGACGGTTTCGGTATAGGACGACACGATGCCCGAGCCATATATGCGGAGCCCCTCCGGCTGGGCAACAAGTCCGAACTCCACCGTGTACCAATAGACTCGCGCCAGGTTCGGCAGGACGCCGAGCTTCTGCGCGCGCAAGCCGCCGGCGCCATAGGCCTGGATGTAGTCCGCGATTACCGGATTCATCAGCATGGGCACATGTCCGAAGACGTCGTGGAAAATGTCCGGCTCTTCCAGATAGTCGAGTTGGTCACGATTGCGGATGAATTGTCCGGCCGGAAAGCGCCGATGGGCGAGATGATCGAAAAACACCTCGTCGGGAACGAGGCCGGGAACAGCGACGATCTGCCAGCCGGTCTGCATCATCAGCACATCGCTCAGGCGCCGGAAGTCGGGGATGTGATCGGCGTCTATGGGTAGCGCCCGCATGCCCTGCACGAATTCATCGCAGGCACGGCCGGGGAGGAGCTTCGTCTGCCGCTCGAACAGCGTTTTCCAGACCGCGTGCTCCTCGGCGGTGTAGTTCTTCCAATCCTGATCGATGGTCCAGTCAGGGCGCTCTGGCGTTACATTGCCGGCTGCGGCGCCGTGCCTGGCGCTCTGCGCGCTCATTTGCGTGTTTCGAAGCGCAGGAAGATTCGATCCGCTTCCTGCGCCAGATCGATATCACGTTGGGTGAGCCCGCCGGCGTCATGGGTGGTGAGGGTGATCTCGACCTTGTTGTAGACGTTCGACCATTCGGGATGGTGATCGCGGCGCTCCGCCACCAGCGCGATCTGCGTCATGAAAGCGAAGGCCTCGGCAAAATTTTTGAAGGCGAATGCGCGGGTGATCGCATCGCGCTGCGGACCGTGACGCCAATGTGCGAGACCGGCGAGCGCCTCGCTTCTGACTGAGGGTTCGAGCTTTGCCATGGCACGCCTCCTGATGCCGAAATTCTCGGGGGAGGTTACATCATTCGTGGCGCAAATTCATTGCGAAAGAAGCGGGGAAAGCGCGGCTTGTCAGAAAGAGATTCCATATTCCAGCGCTTTTATGCGCGATCCGTGCATAAGGCATGAAGATCACCTTGTGCGCGTGGCGTTCTTCACCAGTTCGTCCGAGCGGGCCAGAAATCGCTTGAGCAGCGGCGATGTGTTCGCGCGGCTGTAGCCCATGACGAGATCAATCGTTGGCACTTCGCCTTGCAAGGGCCGCAAGACTACCGAAGGCGAGAGCAGGTTCTGCGCATAGAGCGGCAAAAGGGTGACGCCGCCTGCCGACGCCACCAGCGACATGGCCGACGATAAATTCTCTGCATCATATTCCGGTTTCAGGGTGATGCCGGCCTTGGCCATGTAGTTTTCAATCACAGCTTTCAGGACCGGTGCGGCGCGGGTCGGTGAAATGTAGATCTCACCGGCAAGGTCTTTCGCGCTGATCTCTTTCTTCGCACTCAAGCGATGGCCAGTCGGCAGCACCGCAAGCAGCGGTTCCTTGACGAGCAGCTTGAAGGCGAGGCCGGGCGCCTGCGCCTCGCGGCGCAAAAACGCCACATCCACCTTACCACGCATCAGCGCGCCGGCGAGATCGGGGGAGGACTGGCTTGAGAGGGTGATCTCAAGACCGGGTTGCTCTTCGCGCAGAATGCGCAGGGCTTCCGGCAGCCATACGACTTCGGCGCCGGTGAGAAAGCCGATCACGAAAGCAGCCTTGTCTGGCTGGGCCGCACGGCGCGCGGCATCGCCGGCCGCCTCGACCTGCAGCAGGGCTAGTCTGGCGTGATCGAGAAACGTGCGGCCGGCTGGAGTGAGTTCGACGCCGCGCGCGCCGCGCTCCAGCAGTTTGACGCCGACCTCCAGCTCCAGATCGCGGATCTGCCGGCTGAGAGACGGCTGCGCCGTATGCAGTCGGCGTTCGGCGGCATTGGTAAGGCTGCCTTCCTCGGCAACCGCAACGAAATAGCGCAGATGGCGAAGTTCCATTTGGCAAAGCATACCTAAAAAGCATGACTTGAGCAATCAAAGTCTTGGTTATCGGCCATGCAGGGGACCATGTTCATGCCGCAAGACGATGCCTGACGGCGTCGCCACACAGAAGGAAAGCCATCATGAGCAAGCTCGCAAACAAGTCTGCCCTCGTCACTGGGGCCTCCCGCGGCATGGGTCGCGCCACGGCTCTGGCCCTCGCCGCGGCCGGTGCTCGGGTCATCGTTCACTACGGTCGAAACGCTGACGAAGCCAAGGCCGTGGTCGACCAGATCCGCGCTGCCGGTGGACGTGCTGATATGCTGGCTGCCGACCTCTCCGCGCCCGATGGCGCCCAACTGCTTGTCTCGCAGGTGCGCGGCCTGATTGGTGACCGCCTCGATATATTCGTCTCCAATGCCGGGATTTCGAAGGCGGCACCGATCGAGGAGATGACAGTGAAGGATTTTGACGAGCTCTTCGCCGTCAATGTCCGGGCGCCTTATTTCCTGGTTCAGCAACTGCTGCCCGTTCTGGGCGAGGGGAGCAATATCGTGTTTCTCTCGTCGCTGGGTGCACGAGCGGCCGTTGGCACCTTGTCCGCCTATGCATCGACCAAGGGCGCTATCAACACGCTGGTGAAATATTTCGCCGCGGCGCTTGGCCCGCGCGGCATCCGTGTCAACGCGGTCGCGCCGGGCGTGATCGATACAGACATGTCGAATTTCACCAAGACAGACGAAGGCCGCACGGCAGTGATGGGCATGCAGACCTTGAAGCGCATCGGCCAGCCAGCGGACGTCGCATCCGTCATCGCGTTCCTTGCCTCTGAAGAAGCTGCCTGGATCACCGGCGACATCATCTCGGTCGATGGCGGCTCAAAGCTCTGAGCTGCTTGCGGTTTCCGGCCATTCGCCACATCAAATCATGGCGGCGATCGCCGCCATGCATGCTCCGCCAGCAACGCAGCACTGTGGTGAGATCGTCGCAGCGGTTGGGCCGGTATTTGTTGGGAGATGAAGGATTTCTATTAATTTTGCGGCTGGAGCAGAAGACTTTCTTGCGTCTCCCGGAAGCATTCGCGCTGAGGAGCAAAGCGCGTTGGGTGAGGAGTGATAATGTTAAACCCCGCCAGCGGCGACAGATTCCCCAAACAGCGCCTCAAACTCTCGGCGGATCACTGCATCCACCTCGTCCATCGTCACCGGCAGGCCGAGGTCGACGAGGCTCGTCACGCCGTAATGGGCGTTGGAAATGCCGCAGGGCACGATGCCGGAGAAATGCGACAGGTCGGGCTCGACGTTGAGCGAGATGCCGTGAAACGTCACCCAGCGGCGTACGCGGATGCCGATAGCTGCGATCTTGTCTTCGGATACGCTGCCGTCAAAGCCTTTCGGCTTGTCGGGCCGCTGCACCCAGACCCCCACTCTGTCCGCCCGGCGTTCGCCGCGGATGTTAAAGGCCGCGAGCGTGGCGATGATCCAGTCTTCCAACCCGCAGACGAAGGCGCGCACGTCGGGTCTGCGGCGCTTCAGGTCGACCATGACGTAGGCGACCCGCTGCCCCGGCCCGTGATAGGTGAACTGGCCGCCGCGGCCGGTCTGATGGACGGGGAAGCGGGCGTCGATGAGATCGCCGTCCTTGGCCGATGTGCCAGCCGTGTAGAGCGGCGGGTGTTCCACCAGCCAGACGCATTCGGCCGCGGTGCCGGCCGCGATCGCGTCCACCCGCGCCTCCATGGCCGCTACGGCCTCCGCGTAGGGTATAAGGCCTTGGGAGAGGATCCACTCGACCGGCGGGCTGCCGTCCTGCGGCAGCATGAGATAGGACAGGCTGCCGCGGAGCGGCGACGCCGGGCAGGCGGCGGGCTCCGGGGTTACGACGGGGGCGGGGAGGGGGGGCATGGGCGGGGGAAGCGGCTTTCGGGCGGTTTTTTCATTCGAGGAAATCTAGCGTGGCATTTTGTCATGATTGGGGGCAAACGGCCATCCGGGGCGGTTCGGGGCAGGGTTGCGCCGCCGGCGCGGGTATCCGGCCTGTGTTTCCCCACCGTTCTGCAAAGCAATCGCTTGTCACCCGCCCGTTGATTTGTTAGACGACCGCCTGCCGTCGCTTCGCTTTGCGCAAGCGGCGGTTCGGGTTGAATTTCCGGAAGTTTTTCGGGCTCTCCCTGCGGCCATGGCGGAATTGGTAGACGCGCTAGCTTGAGGTGCTAGTCCTTTAACCGGGGTGGAGGTTCGAGTCCTCTTGGCCGCACCAAGCATTTTTCCTGCGAGGCAGGGGATGCAATGGTGCCAGATTTGGGGTTTTGGCGCGCACTTCCGTGCGGAGGCCGCAAAAGGTCTCCTTTCGAGCAGACTCAAATCTCTTGTCTCGCGATGATCCGTCGGGCGCGAAACCGATGTAGCCCGTGCCTCGGTGGTGAACGGGTCACCAGCAGTCGCGCTCCAAATGAGTTTTCTGCATGGCAGCTTGGGCTAGACGTGCCTAACAGGGCGCGTTGCGCGTGCCTATTTTGCTGGGTAGGTGGCAACGTCCGCCTCGCGGCTCCCCAGGCCGATCCTTCCCCAAATCCCAATCATTTTAAGGAATACCCGCAATGGTCATCAAAGCCTATGGCGCGACCGCTGGCGACAAGCCGCTGCAACCGATGGACATCGAGCGCCGTAAGCCTGGCGCCCATGACGTCGAAATCCGCATCGCCTATTGCGGCGTCTGCCATTCCGATCTGCACCAGGTGCGTAGCGAATGGGCGGGCACGCTGTATCCCTGCGTGCCCGGACACGAGATCGTCGGCCACGTCACCGCGGTCGGCGCCGGCGTCACGAAATTCCAGGTCGGCGATACGGTCGGCGTCGGCTGCATGGTCGACAGTTGCCAGCATTGCTACGCCTGCGATGACGGGCTCGAGCAATATTGCGAACATGGTTTCGTCGGCACCTACAACGGGCCAACCGATGATCCGCCAGGCCATACATTCGGCGGCTATTCGCAGCAGATCGTCGTCCGCGACAAGTTCGTGCTGAAGGTCACTCATTCTGCCGACCAGTTGGCCGCCGTCGCGCCGCTGCTATGCGCGGGCATCACGACCTATTCGCCGCTGCGTCACTGGAAAGCCGGGCCTGGCAAGAAGGTGGGCATCGTCGGCATCGGCGGGCTGGGCCATATGGGCGTCAAGCTGGCGCATGCCATGGGTGCGCATGTGGTCGCCTTCACCACTTCCGAAAGCAAGCGTGCCGATGCCAAGGCCCTCGGCGCCGATGAGGTTGTGGTTTCGAAAAATGCGGATGAGATGGCAGCTCACGCCAACAGCTTCGACTTCATCCTGAACACGGTTGCGGCTTCGCATAACCTCGACGCCTTCACGAACCTGCTGAAGCGCGACGGAACGCTGACTTTGGTCGGCGTGCCCGAACATCCGCATCCGTCGCCGAGCGTCTTCGCGCTGATCTTCAAACGCCGCGCGATCGCCGGATCGCTGATCGGCGGCATTGCCGAAACGCAGGAAATGCTCGACTTCTGCGCCGAGCGCGGCATCGTCGCTGACATCGAGATGATCGCGATGAAGGATATCGATGAAGCCTACGACCGCATGCAGCGCAGCGACGTGAAATATCGCTTCGTCATCGACAATGCGACGCTTGCCGGCTGAGTGACGGCCGCGGCGTGACGCCCTCGTCCTTCGAGACGCAACGCTTCGTGCTGCTGCTCAGGATGAGGGCTCATTGTTGGAAATCTCTCTGCGACAGGCACAAATAAACCAACAGCCTCAGTCCTGCGGCTGCAGTTCCCGCCCCACGTTCGGCAGCAGCGACAGGTCCGGTCCAAAGCCCATGGCGCGCAGATAGTCCTGCCGCACCTTCGCCGGCTGGCCGGCGCAGTGGCGGTGGTCGATCAGCTTGCGGCTGAGGCCGGGGTGCTTCTTCCACTGCTCTCGCGTGAGATCGCCAGGCAGGGGCGGCAGCAGCACCCGGTCGAGCGGCACGCAGCGCGCCACTTGCGGATCGCGGATGACGCCCTTGGGGTCGAGGCCTTGCTCGACCCTCTTCATGTCCTCGAAGTAGCGCCGCCGCATCATGACGATGCCGCGGTCGCTCGCAGCCAGGAATTCCTGGCTGCGGTCGGCAATGCGGCCCTGGCCGACCCAGGCGACGATGTCCTGGTTGATGACATGGGTGGTGATCCAGCGGCCGTCGGCATCGACGATAGGGCTGATCCAGACCGGCACCTTCTCCTGCACCACAGGCGCGACGTCTTTCGGCGCGCTTTCGAAGAACCAGGCGATGCTGAGCGTGTTTTCGTCGTCCACCGGCACGCGCCATTCAAAATGTTCGCCGAGATAGAAGGCAAGCGGCCACAACGCCAGCCGGCCGACCGTCCATAGCGTACTGCCTTCCGCCTGGCCTTCGCGGATGCGGCGATAGGCGTGGCCGTAGTCGGTCTCGACGAAGTCGAGCTGGAGATGTTTGGTGGCGTTGTCGCTACGTCCCTCGAGGCGGGCGCTCCAGTTGTCGTGCATCCATTCGAAGTGCACTGGATCACAGGAATTTTCCTGGCATTGGAACCAGTTGCACGGAATGTCGGACTTGACGATCTGGCGGAAGCCGCCGGTCCAGGTGAAGGGCGCCCAGACTGGCAGTTCCGGCACCGGCGCCGGGCCCATATAGGTGAACAGCAGGCCAGCGACTTCTTTCACCGGATAGGCCTTGGTGGAGGCTTTCGCCTTGAGGTTCTGGGCGGGATTTGCGGTGTCGTCATAGGGCATTTCGATGACGTGGCCGGCCTCATCCATCATCCAGCCGTGGTAGTTGCAGCGCAGGCCGCAGTCCTCGACAAAGCCGTAGGAGAGATCGGCGCGGCGGTGCGGACAATGGCGGTTGAGAAGGCCGAACGTTCCGTTGCCGGCGCGATAGGCGACGAGATCCTCGCCGAGCAGGCGCACGGCGCGCACGGGCTTGTCGTCGAACTCGCTGGCGCCGGCGAAGGGAATCCAGTAGCGGCGCAGCAATTCGCCCATCGGCGTGCCGGCGCCGACCTGGGTGATCATTTTGTTCTGTTCCGTCGTCAGCACGGTTCATCTCCACGTTCAGTCCGCAGGGCCAGGACCAGCTTTGCGCGCGGGAGGGCGTCGCGGACTTTAGAAAGTTTTCAAGACCTAAAACCCGGCGGATAGGCAAGGTCAAACAAATAATGGCGCGTAAAAGTGCTTGCCGCATGCCGATGTTGCGGTGCATCATTCAGGTATGGTGGGCCACAGGGGGAACAGGCGATATGATCCAGCTCAAAGGCCTGGCACACTTCAGCATTCCCGTCAGCGACGTGGAGCGCAGCGTGCGCTTCTACACGGAAGTGCTGGGCTGCAAATACCTCGCCGCCATGCCCGACAAAAGCATCACGTTTTTGGATGCGGGCGGCGATTGCGTGCTGCTCATCCATCGTCCCGCCTATGTTGCCCCCGCCGTGCCTGAGGGATCCGGCGGCGTGCACCATGCCTTCATGATCGACGAAGACCAGTACGAACCGGCCAAGGCCTTCATCCGCTCCATGGGCATAGATATCTTCTTCGAGGAAGATCGTCGCAACGGCACGGTCAACGGCCCGCGCTTCTACTTCCGCGATCCCGATGGCACGCCGCTGGAATTGATTTACCGGACGTCCTACAATGTGGAGGGGAGGCGGCCTCCTACATCCACGCAATCGTCTGCTTGATCGCCGTCCACTCGAGCATCTGCGGGGTGACGCCGTCGGGGATATGGCTGTAGGGGGGCAGCGGCCAGCACATCGTGTAGGAACCGCCGGGCTCTATGATCTTGTCGCTGGTCAGATTGCGGGCGGAGGAGACGACCGAACTGAAGCCGCGCCGATGACCTTCCAGGTTGAAGGTGATGGCCTTCAACGTCTGGGTCGCCGAGCCGTTCCTGATGGTGATCGCGATCGGCATGCCGCTGTCGGGACAGGCCATTGCGTCGCCGTGGGCGATGACATCGATCTGCGCAAACTCGCGCGCACGCTGTTCAGCGCGCTGCTTCTCGAGTTCGGCCATCCGGCGGCTGTCCTGGACGAAGTAGAAGATCAATGCTCCGACGGCAATCACGACGCCGGCAAGAATCCACACCGCCTGTTTCGGGAATGCCAGGAGGCAGATTGCCACGATGATTGCGCCGCCGACGATCCAGACCATGTTTGTCCCTGAGCTGTGTTGCGCGCAGATGTAGCGGATGGCCGGGGATTTACATAGGGGTGTTTTTTCCGCCGTCCATTCAGGGCTTTCTCACCTGTCGCCAGGCGCGATATAGGTTCCGGCTGGATTTGGTGCCTGACCGGATCGTCGTCCGATTTCGCCTTGGAATAGATTGACCCCATGATCGCCACGCTTCTCATCATCGTCGCCGGCTGGTTTCGCCACAAGCTGGCGGCGGTCGGCATCTTCATCGCCGCCATGGCCATCCACGTGATCTTCATCGAGCCACGGTTGAGCCAGGACCTGCCGCAGCAGGATGCGCGCGCCAGCCTCGTCTACAGCGCGATCATTCTCGCGGTGCTGAGCCTGATCTTCTATGGTTTCGGCGCGGGCGTTCGCGCCGGTTGGGAGGCGTGGAAGGCGCGCAAGTGAAAACTTGCTTTTTAGCCATGATCAATGTGGTGTAATCATGCGCGGGAACGTGCTTGAGACTGGGTGAAATGGCGAAGCGGGCGAGAGGCGTGAAAGCGAATGGCGTGGAGGCGGGGACACGGGCGCAGGAGCCTGCGATGGACCGCACGACCGCTTATCTCGTCGGCGGCCGTGTCAGCCAGAAGCTGCGCACGCGAGACGCGCTGGTCAGCGGTGCCGCGGATCTTATTCGCCGGGGCGAGCCGGTGTCGGTGACAGAGGTGGCGGATGCGGCGCGCGTCAGCCGCACCACGGCCTATCGCTATTTTCCAACCTCCGAAATGCTGAGTGCCCAGGCCTCGTTGTTCGTCGCCGGCAGTATCGAAACTCAGCATCTCGACGACATTATCCGCGGTACCGGCACGCCGGAGGAAAAGCTCGATGCGGTGATTGCCGGCAGCGACGCCATGACGGCAGTTTATGAGTCCGCCTTCCGGTCTCTGCTACGCTCTTCACTGGAAGCAAATGCTGCAGGGAAGGGGTTGCCGCGGAGGCCGCCGTTCCGCCGGCAGTGGATTGAGACCGCGCTGGCGGACGTGAAGAAGGAATTGGGCGCCAAACGGTTCAATCGCCTGACAGGTGCGCTTAGCCTGCTCTGTGGTGTCGAATCCTTTGTCGTGCTGCAGGATATTTGCGCGATGAACCCGGACGAGGCGCGAGAGGCAAAGCGATGGGCCGCCCGGCTCCTATTGCGGGCGGCGCTGGCGGAGAGTGGGGGCGGGCGTCCAGCTGGCCTAGAACGGAAGAAGGGGTAAGTCGGCAGTAGGCAGTAGGCAGTATCGATATCTCTTTTCGACTGCCGACTGCCTAATCCCGACTGCCCTTCCCCGCCTTGTCTTCCGCCAGCCTGGTATAATATCTCCATAAATTCGCTGCCCGTCCGGACGGCACTCCGACAATCGGGTCGCCATATCCGGTGTCGATCTTCATCTTATGAAACGCCTCCTGCTCGTCCTGGGGAATCGTCGTGATGCCGCCAAGCGAATAGGCGCGATAATTCATGGTGGCGATGTCATTGAGATGGATGGCGTAGAGGGTTGCTTCCTCGACGCTGTTGGCGGCGGTGGTGATGCCATGGCCCTGCATGAGGCAGACGTTCTTGTTGCCCATGACGGCTGCGAGTTCGCGGCCGAGTTCCGGCTTTTCGATGAGGATGCTGCGCTTGTAGGTCGGCACGCCGTCCAGCACCAGGCGCAGGCTTTGTGGATCGTAGGCGCCGTAGATCGGCAGCAGCGGCTTGTTGCAGATGGTGAGCAGGACCACGATGGACGGGTGGATATGGGTGACGGCATTCACCTCCGGCCGGCTTTTGTATATCTCGGTGTGGATGTGCACTTCAAGCGGCGCGCTATAACCGTCGCCCTTGTCGTCGATGCGCTTGCCGTCGAGACCGATTTCGAGAATATCATCCTCGGCGGTGTAGCGCACACCGCTCTCTGCCGGGCCGCGGGCGCGAATGAAAATGCGATCGGTGCCAGGCAGGCGGGCGCTGACGTGGCCCAGCGTGCCCGGCGTCAGGTCAAGCAGACCGATGACGCGGCAGGCCTGTGCCACGCGCTTGCGTATCTCCGTGATCTCACTCACGTGGAGCTCCTGTCGATGCTATGACGCCGGAATCTTGATGATGACTGCCTTCAACTGCTCTGTAGTGAGTGGGGCGTTCATGAATTTTGCTTCCACCGCATCGGCCATGACGCCATCGAGCCCGGTTATGCGATCGAAGTCGAGACTGCCTTTCGAATAAACGTCGAGCGTCTGTCTCGCGATCTTTTCATTGGTGCCCATGAACGCCGCAATGGCCGTGAGTGCCTTCGGATCGTTGGAATACATCCAGGCCATGGTTTCGCGGTAGGCGGCGACATAGCGCTTGATGGCATCGGCCTTGGTCGCGAGCGAATTGGCGTTGGCGGTGATGACGCGAACGGTCTGGTTGACGTATTCCTTCGCATCGGCGCCGCTGGTAAGGATCCTGATCCTGCCGGCGTTGAGCGGCTCGAACACCAGCGGTGGCGAGGTCCAGCCGACATCAACCTGGCCTGACATGGTGGCGGTCATGGTTGCCGCGAAGTTGCCGGTGGCGACCATTTGGGCGCTAACGCCGAATTGCTTCAGGAGCGCCCTGGCGACGATCTGCGTCGATGATCCGGTGGACCCGTAAGCAAAGGTATGGCCGTTGACGTCCTTCATCGATTTGATGGGGCTGTCGGCCTTTACGAACCACATCAAATCCATTGCGCCGGTGGTATTGCCGCCGATGATGCGGACCGGGGCGCCCTTGGTGAAGGCACCCATCGCTGCGGAGGTGCCGACACCGATGCCAAGATCGACGGCGCCTGCGATGACCGGCTGCAGCGTCTCGCCGCCGCCCGCCGTATAGGTGATGTCCAGAACCAGATTATGCTTTTTGAAAATGCCCGCCCTGACGCCGATTTCGGAGACGGATGTGGGCAGTGCACCTTGTTGGCCGACGGCGAGTTTGAGCGTGTCCTGAGCGAGGGCAAGATGCGTGGTGCCGAGGACAACGGCCAGGGCAACAAAGATCGAGGCTGTGCGTGTCATTGAGTGCTCCCTTCCTATGTTTTCCGTCTTTTTAGTCGTGTGCTTATGTCCTGGAGATCATTCCGGCATTGGCCACATGGTCACGCAGCTAACCCAGAACCTTGATGCCGCATTCGACGAGGTGTTTCCATTTTTCGATTTCCGTCCTGTGGAATTTAACGACGGCCAGTGCATCAAGCGGCGCTGGTTCAAGGTCGAGTGTGTGCAGGTTCTTCAGCCTGCTTCAGATCGGGGGCGATGTAGGTGGCAGAGGCCTGCACCCCGTCGAAGCCGAAGGAAATCTCCTCCTCGATCGGCAGGGTGATCCACGGCGTATTCTTCGCTTCGTCGCGGATGACCCCCATTGGGTCTTCGCCGCGTTCGACGCGCTCGATTTCCTGCAGCAGGGTGCGGCGGTAGAGGACCACGCCCTTGTCGCTTTCGAGCAGGTTTTCCTGGCTGTGATCGGTGATCTCGCCCTGCGACAGCATCACCATCATGTCCTGCGCGTTGAGCTGCTCAGGAATGTAGAGGCCTTCCTCGTTGGCCCAGGGATTGTCCCAAACCGGTACTTCGGTCTGCGGCGGATCGCCGGCCTTACGCGGGCGGCAGTTGTACCAGTAGAGAAGCGTATTGGTGTCATCGACCGGCACGCGGATCTGGAACTGCACCCAGCCGTGGTTGTAGGAAACCTGGGCGGTGCCGGGAAATATCTGTGGATGGCCGATAGCCCATTCGGGCGAATCCTCGCTGTCGCCTTCCCACAGGCGCTTCTTGATGATGCCGTATTCGAAAAGTTCGAAAGCCAGCTTCTTGTGTTTGCGCACGGGAATGGTGGAGAGGCCTTTGCGCTTGCGCACATAGTTGGTGTACATCATGTGCAGATATTCGATGTGTACCGGATCCATGGTGTTCTCGGCCACCTGCAGCCAGTTGCAAGGCATGCGGCTGATGCCGATGTCCTGCACATAGTCTTCGCGCACAACATACTCCCACCGCGGCAGCAACGGCGCTGGTGAGGGGCCAAGATAGGCCCAGATGAAGCCGCCCATTTCCTGCACCGGATAGGCGGCTATCCTTATGCGGTCCTTGTTGGTGCTGCCGTCCGGCTCCGACGGCTGATCGATGCATTGTCCCTGCTTGTTGAACTTCCAGGCATGATAAGGGCAGCGGATGCCGTCGTCCTCGACCATGCCATAGGACAGAGCAGCGCCGCGATGGGGGCACCGCTCGGCGACAAGACCGAGGTTGCCATCTTCCGAGCGGAACAGGGCGAGGCGTTCACCAAGCAGTTTCACCGGAATGGCTGGAATGTCCGCATCCTTCTTCAATTCGGCGGAGGTTGCGACCGGATGCCAGAAGCAGCGCAGATATTTTCCCATGGGCGTGCCGGGGCCGACGCGTGTGAGCCGCTCGTTGCGTTCACGCGTTGCGACGTTCCTGGCATCCATTCTGCCGGTCTGGAGTGCTGTGGTGTTGTCCATCCTGCGTCCTCCGCTTTCCCATTCGATACGTTTATCTCATCATGGGACTAATGTAACATAAATTGGAGATGTTCCAGCCGTCAAGGCTGGTTCTGCATGGCGTTGAACACATTTGCGAAGCATGCATAAAAGCAATGCTGAGTGCAGCGCAAAAGGGAGATCGGGATGAGTTCGATGGCGATCGTAGGGGCGGGTTTCGTCGGGCGGGCCTGGGCGCTGGTGTTCGCGCGGGCAGAGTGGCAAGTGCGGGTGAGTGAACCTGTCGCGCAAGTGCGCGCGCAGCTACCCGCGCTGTTGCGAATGATGGCGGAAGAGCTCGTTGAAGCGGGTCTTGCGCTCGATGCGAAGACCATCACGTCGAGGATCGAAGTCTTCGAACGGCTTGAAGACGCGTTGCAGGGCGTCGGCTTCGTCCAGGAAAATGGACCCGAGCGAGTTGAGATCAAGCAGGCAATCTTTGCCGAACTCGACAGGCTCGCTCCGCCCGATGCCATTCTCGCGTCATCGAGCTCCGCTATTGTTGCGTCGCGTTTCTCCGAAGCCTTGCAGGGCCGTGAGCGCTGTCTCATCGGACATCCGGTGAACCCGCCGCATCTCGTGCCCGTGGTTGAGCTTTGCGGTGCGCCATGGACATCGCAGGAAACGATGACGCGGGCACGCGAGATCTATCAAGGCATCGGTCAGGTGCCGGTGACCGTGAAGCGCGAAATCGAAGGCTTCGTCCTCAATCGTCTGCAGGCGGTGGTACTGACCGAGGCGTTGCGGCTGGTGATCGATGGCGTTATATCGCCCCAGGATCTCGATCATACGATGAAGGACGGCCTCGGTCTGCGCTGGTCGTTCATGGGGCCATTCGAGACGATCGAACTGAATGCGCCGGGCGGCATCGCGGACTATGCCGAGCGCTATGGTCCGACGTTCGGCCGCATCGCGGCAGATGTGCCGGACCCCAGCGTGTGGACGCCGGCGAAAATCGAAAGCCTCATCGCGGCATGGGGCAAGCCCGACGCGGCCTTGCTGAAAGCCAAGACCGACTGGCGTGACAAAACACTAGCTGCGCTGATGGCGCATAAACGGTCGAATGCAAAAGCACCATGTTGAATAGTGCGGCCGACGCAGGAGAATGTGTCATCGATCGGCGAGATCACGCGCGATTTGTGAGGCGCGCTAACAATGTCTCGCGGATTAAGTCATTTTTACTATCGAAGAGGAATTCTGCGGAAAATACCGCGAGCGTTGCGGGACGGTGACAGCCAGCCATTGCATCGCACTCTGATCTGCGTGCTCATTCTGGATCACTGTGAATTGGAAACTGCATGCTCGTCGGGACGATCGCAGATGAAGTGGTTGTAATATCAGTCGATCTATCGCGCACCTGCAAATACGGGCATCGGCCGGTCTTTGTTGTCTGCCGCGGTGCCTACTGAAGTCGTTGCACAATTTCAAATAGCTCTGCGAGACAGGCGAAACATCGTATAGCGAGGTTGTTCTCGCGATTTGCGAGAACGTTCCCGCAGGATGCTTCACTATCTTGTGAGGCGGCGAGCTTTTTTTGGAACGATAGCTACAGTCAAGTCTTCTTCCTGCGTGCCGGCTCCATATGCCGCGCTTCAAACTGGAGAAAGACTCATGAAGCTAGTGACCCTTTGCGCTATCGCCGCGACGATGGCTGGTTCTGCGCTGCTAAGCACGGGTTCCATCGCCCAAACAGCCAGCCCGGACACGAGCGCTTCGCAACCTGCCGATCCGGCAGCGAAGCCGGTGAAGGCGAAGGCGAAGGCGAGGAAGAAGCAGCACGTAGCGGCGGTACACAAGAAAAAGAAAGCGGTTAAGAAGCCTGCGGCGGATACCCAGATGGATAGTTCGCCGATGAAATCACCAACCGCGCCACCCGCCAGTGGAAGTGGGATGTAGGGCACACCGAGAAGCGAGGTCTTGCAGGCGTGCGCGCCTGCAAGTTGCGCCTTAGCCGGGAGTTCAACGATCAGCGCATTCATCCGCCAACGTATTGTCGTCGGCTGTGTCTGGAACCGGTCCGTTCTGTCCACGGGACTCCAATTTGGCGCGGGCAGAATCCAGCGCGGCGCGGCGGTATAGGCAGATCTGGCCATCGGTATACATGGCGGCGCGTAGCCAATCGTCAATGACAGATTCGTCATCGAGATCGAGACCTGCTTCGTCATGGCTGCGCAGCAGGGTTGCCGCCATTTCGAGGCTGCGTGATGGGGGTGAGTTGCGCTCATTCATGATCGGGCGCTCCCGACAGAAGCCAGCATGGCGCGGCGGTCACGCTCGCGATCCCAGCCGAGCTGCATTGACGCGGAGTCGTCGTCCTGGACTTCCTCTTCTTCGACGCTGTCGAGATCGAAGCGCAACAGAAGCGCACGGGCGCAGGCGCGTATACGCCAGCCCTCACGCCCGGCCTCGTCGCAGATTGCCGGGATCAGCCGCGCGACATCTTCAGTGACATCGCGGGACCAGCCTTCGGAAGGATTGCATTCGACGATACGGATGACGGCGCAATCGGGCAGGTCGTTGTCGCAAAGAGCGCGGGCGATATCCGCCTGGCTGGCATGGGCATTCCATTCTGTGGCGGCGGCAAGGCCGCGGTGGTCGCGCTGCACGACGAAAGCGTAGCGTTCGAAATCAATGTGCGAGGGGAAGCTTGATTGCATATCTCACTCCGGTTGGAGTAAAAATATAGCAAACCTAAATTTATTGTCAATACGAATTGATGTAGTGCTAAATATTCTGAGCGGTGCGTCCGCAGCGGGGTTCTGTCGAACCGACAACGCCCGAATCGCCCGCTATGTAGGCGAGCCTCGTCGACCCTGCTTCCGGTCCGGCGGGGATTCAGCGCCTGTCCGGCATTTTGCCGGGCAGGCGCTGCAGATCAGAAGTTGTCGGGATAATAAGGACACGTCACGTTCGGCACCCAAATAAGCCGTCCGCCCCGGCGCACCTGTTCGCGGCCGCCATAGCATCCGTTGTTGCGCTGGAACGTATCCGGCCGCCCGCGGGGCACATTGCCGTAATAAGCTGGATTGCCGCCGTAAGATCGGGGGCCAGCAGCATAGGTGCCAGGACCATAGCCTCCGCCGATGGGTACCCTCTTGTGCCGATAGACGTAACGCGGCTGCGTCTGTTGAAAATGGGAATGGTGGTATCGCTTGGGTTTCGCCTGCGCCGGCGCTGCACACATCAGGCCGAGCGACGCGAGAAGCGCAGCTCCAAAAAGGGCGGTTCGTAGCATGTGCAGTCCTTCCGTCGAGAGTGGAAACTGTCTGACTTTCTATTGGGTTCCGCGGAGGTTATAGCACATTCAAGCGCGCGGGATCGCGCCTTCCATGTATGGTCTCGGCCCGCGTCGGACAAGCTGGGGAAGGTGGTCGGACAATGCGTCAACATCATTCGAGGGTGCTGTGCTTCCGCGCGTGCCAAGCCTCGGCGCGCAGATGATAGACCGGGTCTGGCGCCAGCGGCACTTTCGGGCTTGGCTCAGGCTGCCGCTCGTGCGTGACGAAAGAGCCTGCGCATTATTAAAATCGGAGCATTAGCCATTGCTTTGGGCAGCGATGACTTGCTTGTCGATGTTGTGATCCTACAGGGCTCTTGGAGGCTACGAGTCGAAACGCCTGGCAAATTCGACGGCCTCAGGTCCTGTCACGCGTATCGTCGCAATCTCGCTGCCGTCATGGCGGAGCAGGCGTGCGTGATTTGGGCGCAAGTGCCAAAGCGAATTCGCGTTGAACTGCTGAAGCAGGATACGTTTTGCCGTTTCATAGCAAGGCTCGTTGACCGGCAGCGGCATGTCTGGAACGCCAGTGTCACCCGGCTGGTGCCTGAAGAGCTGCAGCCGATTAAATTTGACGGGATTCATATCGGCTTCCCTATCGGATAAAGCGGAACTCCGGTCAGTATGGGGCAAACGGACGCGCAGCGTCACCGTCTCGGTTGAGGCGCGATTCGGGTTATCCCCACTACGCTCCGCCGTTAACCCTGATGGGCCGCCATGCGGAGAGAGCCTCGCGCCGGGGGTCTTTTCCGATTTGACGAGAGCGGCGCCGCGGGCAGCGAGGCCATATCGTAGGTTAACATGCGCCGCGTTCAGGTGGCTTCCGCCGCCAAAAGTTCGATCAGGATTTCAAGGCTTGTCTGCCAGCCAACAGAGGTGTTCTCGAACATCGCGGGCGCGACGATGCCGCTGTGGCGCAAGGTAAGGCGAGTGCCGCCTTCGATGTGCTCGAGCGTGTAGGTGACGAGCGACGGCGGCATCGGCCGGCCGACGGGTTGCCACGTGTGAACCAGTCTGCGCGGTGGATCAATTTCGAGAAATTCGCCTTCCAGTGTGTAGGGATTGCCGTTGCCGATACCAGAAGCGCGCCATTTGCCTCCGATGCGCACGTCGCCGGACCATTCGCGCGTGTTGAACACGCCAGGACGGACCCACCACTTCGTGATTTCCTCCGAAGTCAGCGCGCGGAAAACGCGCTCGGGAGGAACGCGAATGTCGACGGTGGCGACTATGACGCCGTCGGTAACGTCGGCTATGGCGCGTACAGTGTTCATGTTTCTTCCTCCAGATTGCGCTTCAATTGATCGAGGCTCGATTGCCAGAAGGCCCTGTAATCGCCGAGCCAGCCGAAGACCTCCCCCAACGGCGCGGCGTTGAGGTGATAGACGCGCTCGCGGCCCAGGGGTTTGTCGATGACGAGGCCCGACTCGCGCAGGACGCGCAGATGCTTCGAAATCGCCGGCCGACTTGTGGCGAAATTGCCTGCCAGCGCGTTGGCGTTGGCCGGCCCCGTCCGCAGATGGTCAAGGATCGCCCGGCGCGTCGGGTCGGCGATGGCTCTGTATGTGCGTTCGCTCAAGGTAGGCCTCGCGGATAATGCGTAACCATATGGTTACGTAATTTGGCGAGGGTGTCAACCGTCGTTCTTCGTTAGTGGTCTTTCCCGTCCTTCATCGCGCCGCCCAATGCCCCACGATATGGTCGGGTGCCGCGCGGAGATTCTCGACAATGAACGATGAGTGTTTTCGGCGCGACCAGCGATGGTCATCGTAGTGCCGGTTGAGCCGGGAGTGACTCGGATGGAAGTGAAAGTCTCTGAGACTTGGGAGTTGGTGCCGCAGTGCGGGAGGGGCGACGAATGAGCCGTATGCCCCATCACTTCATTGACAGGCATCCGACATGAATCAGCTTCGCCTCGTCTACGAACCGGAAGACGAATATCATGGGCTGCTGCGCGCCTTTGTGGAGAGCGAGGGCTTTGTCGGTCGCGGCGAGGCGTGGTTTGTGATGGAGGAGTTGCAGGCCTTCTGCGACGAGATCGGCGCGTTTCCGCTTCCCGATCGCGGGCCGATGCTCGCGGGCGGATACTGGGATAAGGATAAGCCGGGCGTCCTCGACCAGACTCATGTGCGCATTGAGTTATCTCCACATGGATCGAAAGGGTTCGTGTGCGTCGCGGTACAGGTGGCGACCGAGGCCTATTTTCGGGCGACAGACCTTCAGCAAAGTCTCTCGGTGAAGTTTCTCGTCAATTACGGCGATCTGGCGCGGTTTCAAACTGCGATGGCGTTGCACTTTCGTGGTGAAGTGGAGGCAGCGGCGCTTGAGGCGCTGCCGTCATAGCGCTGGCCGCGCCGTCGATTTTCACTTCGCGGCACTTTCTTGGGAGACTGGAAGAAGCACTTAGCGCATTGAATCCGGAAATGGCGGTAAGGAGTTGAAGAAGACTCTTATTCGAGCGTCGAGTGAGGCTGGCCCATCAGGATTTCCTCATCCCGGCCAGCGCCATGGGCTTGGCGTTCGACGGGGCCGGCCGCCTCGGCGCGAAGACCGAGGCGGTGCAGGCATCGGGCTGAAACCAGGGTTCTGAGACTTCACAGATTGAGTCCGTAAACGCTCGCAGTGGCTTGATGAGGAATCATTTTTCGGGATCAGCGCGCTCGCGCGTCATTGTGGCTCTCCGGTCCCGTTCGACTCCGCGAAAATGTCCCAGGCGGCGAGGAACATGGCGGCGATGACCGGCCCGACAATGAAGCCGTGCAGGCCGAAGCTCTGGATTCCTCCGAGCGTCGAGATCAGCACAATGTAATCCGGTATCTTCGTGGCTTTTCCGACGAGCATCGGCCGGACCAGATTGTCGACCAGTCCGATGACAAGTACACCGTAGGCGATCAGGAGGATGCCATGCCAGACTGAGCCCGTGGCAAGGAAGTAGATGGCGACAGGAAGCCAGACAAGTGCGGAGCCGACAGCCGGCAGCAGCGACAAGAAGGCCATCAGTACCGCCCACAGCAAGGCCGCCCGAACGCCGAGGACCCAGAACGCGAGGCCGCCCATGGCGCCCTGCAGAACGGCTACGAATATGTCGCCCTTCACCGTGGCCCGGATGACCACGGTAAAATTGGCGAAGAGGGCATTCTGCTGTTCGTCCCTGAGCGGGATCGCCTTCTTCATCCGCAGCACGAGATATTGCCCATCGCGCAGGAGGAAGAAAAGCAGATAGAGCATGACGCCGAGGCTGATCACGAAGTCGAGAGTGCTCTGGCTTATGGTGAGGGCCTGTGAGGCGATGGCCTTGATTCCGACGGGCAGCGCGGCCGAGAGCCTGTCGCGGATCGAGCCGACATCCGTCAGCCCAAAACGCTCCAGCCAGCGGGTTCCCCAGGCCGGCAGGGCGTCCAATATGGGCTGAAAGAAATGGATCGGATCGATCTCGCCCGATTGAATCCTGCCGAATAGGTCGGTCGCCTCGCGCACCAAGGCGGCGGCGATCAGCAACACCGGCAGGACGACGATGAACAGAATGACCAGCACGGTTGCCAGCGCCGCCAGATTGCGGTGACCACCCCAGCGGCGTAGAAAGTGCCGGTTCAGGGGGTCGAAGGTGATGGCGATGACGGCGGCCCAGAACACGGCGCCAAAAAAAGGCCATAATATCCAGGCGAACGCCAGCGTGACGGCGGCGATCAGCACGAGAAACGCCCTATGCTCCAAAGTAGTCAAGCAAACTCCTTCTTGTCCCGCCCGCGCTCGCTTGCGCTCATCCTCCTCGTCCGGCCGCAGGGAGTTTATAAGGAAAGTTGCTGCATGAACTCAGAAAATGAGCCGGGGGGCAGGGAGAAGCACTTTCATGGCGCCCGGCCCGCTGAATTCTGTTGACGGTGCATCGGTTTGCGAAAATAGGCATCGGTCTTCCGCATGATGCTTTGGACGGTGACGTGATGATCAAATGGGATGGATGCTGATGGAAAGCCGCTTTTTATTTCTGACACTCGACGAGGCGGGGGCGGGCTCTCACAGCGCTAAACTCTATCTGGTGCTCAACGATCTTGGTCAGCTTCTGGTCGAGCGTGAGGACTGGACCCTGGATGGCAAGCGTAGTTCCTTCGTTCCGGCTGAACGCGCGTTGCAGCAGCCGTCTCAGGATGTGTTGCGCCAGCAGGTGGAAGGGGGCTTGCGCAAGCGGCTCGATTACGTGCGACACGAGGGCGACGGCGGGCCGGTCTACGACCTGATGTTCGATGGGAAGCTCGTGGCGGGGGGAGTGCCGCCGCACGAAATCATCCGTCAGGTGGCGGCGCTACTCGCTGGAGGGCAAATCGCCAGCGTAGAGCAGGCGTTTTTCATCCGGCGCTTTGACGCGGCAGATATGCCCGCCTCGTCTGGGTCCACGCTGCACTGAGCTGTTGCCCGGACGATCGGCGAAAGACGTTTAGGCCGGCGTATCAATCCTCCGGATGGCCGCCCGTCCGGCGGCCGGGAAGGCTGCGTCCGCGCGGGTCTTCCGAGGCATCTTCACCCAATCCGATGCCCTCGCCAGCGGTGGTCTTGCCGGTTGAACCGCCAAGGTCGAAGCCCGGCCGGTCGACGGCTGGATCGGGAGCCTCGGGTGCGCTCTTGCTGTCGGGCTTATCTTTAACAGGTTCACCCTTGGCGACGTGATCCCGATCGAGAGGTGTTTGCTGCCTGCTGGTCATCGCTATGCTCCAATGCCTCCAGGCTCAACTGCGGAGCGAAGCTTTCGTTCCGGTTCTTTCTCTCAGCCGGCCGGGTTTGTCCTTTGCCATCGCGCAGCGGGCCGCGCTGCTCATGATCTGAATCAATGCTTGCTGCTATGATTGGCATGAGGATGACACATCGAATCTAGGAGCGTGTCATGAAGCAATCCAATTCCCCTAATCGCAATTCTGCCAATCTTGAGGCTTTCGATCGCCGCGTCATTTTCGTCCTGCGCTTGTTGATGGGCTGGACGTTTCTTTATGCCGGCTCATGGCAGATTGTGCAGAACTACGACACGGGGGCTTTCCTCAATCATGTCGATACGTTTCACGCTTTCTTCGCCCTGTTCGCGCGGCCGGAAGTTCTGCCCGTTACCGATTTTCTGGTGAAGTGGGGGCATCTGTTGATCGGCCTGTCGCTGATCTCAGGATTGCTGGTGCGGGTGAGCGGGCCGTTCGCCGTGCTGCTGATGATCACCTATTATTTCGCCCACATGAAGTTCCCTTACATCAGCGATCATCTGAGCCTGCTGTTCGACTACCATCTCGTTTACGCGACGGTGCTGGTCTATCTGATCGCCCATCGTGCTGGCCACGTGTGGGGACTCGATGGCCTGCTCGAGGAAATGCGAGTGACCGAACGCCATCCGGCGCTGCGGCCGCTGGTCTGAGCGGGCGGGGGCGCGGCGGGGAAACCCGCCGCGCTTCACCCGATAAGTAGATTCTCGAAGAGCAGATCGTGTGGAAGTTCAACTCCCAATTTGCTTGATCCGCAACGAGGCGGTAGCGGACGGGACATCCTCGGTATCTAGCCGGATGGCATCGATATGGGCACGGGCCGCATCTGGCCCGCAGCCGGGCAGGAAAACGTAAAACTCTTCGCCGCCCAGCCGCCCGCACAGGCTATCCTCGCTGGATACGCAGATTCTCCCCAAATGCGCTGATGACCTGGTCGCTGGCGGCATGGCCGAACCGGTCCTTGATGGACTTGAAGTGGTTGGCCGCGGCTATCTTGTTCGAGAACGCTTTAATTTAGCCGTCGCGCCCTTCGGCGCGGCCGGATCTATCAGTCATTCTCGATCGCGGCGCTGGCTGCGTCGAGCTTTTCGGCGATGTCCTTCGCCTGAGCTTCATCGAGCGGTCCGCGCGAAAGGCGAAGGCGGAGTGCATGTTTGAGTCGGCGCAGAGCTTCGCCGAGCACGGGGGCCGGGGCATCGCCTGTGGCTGGGCCAGTCTGGGCGATCCGCGAAAAAATGGCGTCCACGGTTTTCGAGTTGGCGGTGAGCGCGGCAAGGCCTTCTTCCGTGATGGTGTGGAGTTTGCGGCCATCGGCGCCATCACTGACGGTAAGCTGTCCAAGCTCCTGCAGTAGGGTGAGGGTCGGATAGACCGCACCGGCGCTGGGCGTATAGGCACCGCCGGATTTCTCCTCGATTGCCTTGATGATCTCGTACCCGTGCCGGGGCTTTTCCGAGATCAATTGCAAGGCCACCAGGCGTAGATCTCCATGTTCGAAGAACCGCGCGAGCCGGTGCCGGCCGCCATGGCGATGGTGCATGCCGCGACCTTCGCCGCGCCCCTTGGGACCATGGCCTTCGGGACTGCGCCCTTCATCGGCAGGCCCATGAGGACGCCAACCGCGATATTGGCCTTCGGGATTACAATGTCTGTTTCTCATAGTTTCTATCCAATTTAGATACACTGATATATTCGATATAACGAAAAATAAGATATATCGAAAATGACGATCCGCAAGGGGCGACGGATATTTTCTTGATCCCTGTGGCCCGACTTCTGGGTTGGTATTGGAGAGGCTTCAATGGGTGCAGACGGGAAGGGCTGTGGCAAAATCAGGTCTATATTCCTAATTTGCATTCCAGGTATTGCGTAACCGCAACTCTTGAAGCTGGATCTGGGCCTGCTCGCGGCAATTCTGCCAAAGCTGGGCAACGATCGCCGGTCGGGCGGTAGGTCTAAAAGGCACCGCTTACCATTTATTTTCAGAGGTTACCGGTATCTCGGTGAAATGGCAGCGGTGCCGGCCAGCGCCCAGCACTCAGCTCACCGCCCACAAAGGACGGTGAAAAGTATTTAAGGATTCATTCCTAGATGGTCGCATAAACGTGTTGACGTACTCGGACAACGTTCCTATTGTGTTCTTATTGTCCTGCGAGGAGAGGCGTCATGGAAGCTTTCGTGAATCGGGTTGCCGCTTTGATTTTGGCGCGGATTTGCGAACTTCGAGTTGAGCAGGCTTTGGACTATCGGGCGTCTGGTCCTGAGGCGGCTGCGGAGCTGCGGGAGCTCGAAGGGCTTGCCGGATCAGAGGCCCCACGCCGGACTTTGGAGTGCGGGACTTGTCCGGGCTGTCCGCTACAGGCAATTTTTCCGGTCGCGGCGGAGCCAGCACGACAGGCGCGCCTGCACTGACCTCTTCGTCGTACCTTGCATCGGGGTCGAGGATGGCCGCGAGAACCCGGGCGGCCTGATCGCGAATGTCCTGCGGCGCACAGGTCAGACGCAGGTAAAGCTCGTCGAGCTGATCAAATTTGGTCGGGTCGGTGCTGAGAATATCGCCTGGCCGGCACTGCAGCGCGTCAGCCAGGTCCTCAAGGGTCAACTGGGCGAACAGAGTATCGCCCGCCTCCAACTGCGAAATGGCGCCGTTCGATAAGTCACTCATCTCGGCCAGTTTGTTGCGCCGCAAGCCGCGCAGCTCCCGCCACTGCTTCAGGAAGGTGGGGTAATGGGGTTTTCGTCCGGGGCGCGCTTTCGGCATGGAAGTTGAGTAGCACTTAATTAACGCCTGCGCATCACAGCACTGCTAAAATTTTCTCTTGCGAACAAAATATAGTAATGCTAAATACTCTTCCGTGATGGCCGAGCCAGAAGCTTTGGCGCTGCAAACAGCCGAACATTCCGGAGGACAAATGACTTTCGATGTAGCTCTGCATTTTTGCCGACATCTTTTCTGGACCACGGCTGACGTCTCACTGTCGGCATTGGCTGTCGCTTTCTCCTGGCTTGGCTCGCGCTGTCGCGATGGCGGCATGTTCTGCGCCGCCAAACGCGGACCGGGGAGTGCTCCCCATGTGGACTGAGCAGAACACGCTTCGTCTGTGCCAGCTCTGGTCGCTGGGATATAGCGCCGCCGAAATTGCGCGCGAGATCGGTGCCGCCTCACGCTCGGCCGTGCTGGGTCGGGCGCACCGCCTCGGTCTCAGTCAGGACGATCCCTTACGGGCGCAGGCAGTGGCGGAAAGGCAGAAGAACGAGCGGGAAGATCTCTCGTCGCTCCCGGTGCGGCCGACCAAGCCGCCGACGCTCTATGGCGATATGGCACCTGACCAGTGCCGCTGGTTCTGCGAGCCGTTCGACGTTCCCTTCATGGAGCGTTTCGTCTGCGGCGAGGATGCCATAGCCGGTTCGAGCTATTGCAGCGCGCATCACAGCCGCGTCTGGGAGAAGCCGCCGCAGAACCCGCGCGCCGACTGGCTGCGCGCGCAGCGGGAGCGCACGCGCGAGTTGCTGGCGGCGCTGCGGCAGCATGCTGCGTAAGCACAGAGCTTCGGATTTCGATCATCATCAGCGCGGAGATATTTCATGGACAATCGCGGAGCAGGGTGCTGATGGCGCGCCTCTCATTATCGTTCCAGACCATACACTGCTCCGGCAGGGCTATGCGCATCGTGGTCGAACGGCGGCGGATTGAAAAGCCGGCTGTCGAGACGCCTGTTGCTGCCGAGATGCCGCCGCCCGCGCCGGCCCAACATCAACCTTCCATCGCCGCCGAGGTACGAGACGCCTTGTGCCGCGGCCCGGTATGTTTTCCTCGTTCATGGTGGTTCGACGCATGAGCACTTCAGACCAGACACTCGAATATCAACCTCAGGACCATGCATCTCAGGAGCATACATCGCGCCGCTGGCCGCTGCGGCGGCTCTTGCGAGCGGCATTTCTCGCCGGGCAGGGCATGAGCCACGCCGACATTGCAGCCGATGAATTCGTCAAATCGACAGAACGCACGGTGCGCAATCAGTTGTCGCGTCTCGGCATAAGGCTGCGCGATGCGCCGCGCGGCGCTGTGCGAATTGACCTCCGCAAGGCAGCACTCGAAACATTCAACGCCGCCGGCGCTACGCGCGGCGTGACCGCGGACATGATCGTGGCCCGGGCGGTGGAGATCCTCGGTGGCGACCCGGGCTTGCTGCGCAACGTGCTCGACGATTGAACGATCTCTCGAAGTAAAGGAAACGCCATGCGCGACTTCTCGCCGGAAATACTCGATCACCTGCGCGTCAATTCGCTGGAGCGGCCCTATGATCCGCAAACGGAACCTCTGCCTGAGACCTGGACACCGGACCATGTGTCGCGCCGTCTCGTCGATTGCTTCACGACCTTGAAGCGGCTGCCGCGCGAGCGCGGGCCGCGCCAGCCCGGCAATCACGGGCCGGCCTATGTGCACAGTGCGCTTGATATTCGTGGCTGGGACAATCCGGAAAATGTCCCGCCGGCGGTGGCTGCGCTCGGCAATCCGTTCGAGGAGCGCAAACGCGAACTCAATGCCGATCGGCTGCCGCCGTCCAAGATCGAGATCGCCCAGATGGAAGCCTGCAACGAATTTTTGCGCGGCTACCGCTCGCGTGATCCGGCCGGCGCTTCGGTGCTGGCCCGCTGGGCGATGGCGATTGCTTTCAATCTGTCGGTCGAACGCCAGGCCATTGCGCTGCAGATGTCGAAACGGTCATTCTACAGCAAGCGAGTGAGCGCGCTGAAGGCGTGCGCTGCAATGTTGAATGCACGAGGGGAGGCGGTGTTCTAGGGAACAAGTGTGAAAGCCACTCTTCTTGCCGCCGTGCCCTGCGTGAAGCCGGGCACGGCGCTGCGCGCCGCGCGTCGAAGTACGCCCATATCAACAGCGAGTTGAAAGCGAATCGGATGATTCGAATTCATGCATTTTCGCGCATCCGATCGCGCCATCAATCGGCAATCCGATGTGTCGCTGAGGCGAAAGGGAAGATGCTCAACATTACAAATCGGTCATGTTGCAGTGTCGTAGAGCTACAATAAGGCGATGTGGCACAAGCTGAAATTAGCGAGATAAACCAGTTCCTTCTCGGAATATCGGCAATCACCATCGCATCGACGTCCGTTGACTGCGCACCCCATTGCACGCGCTACATGCGTGTGTGCCGAGGAGAACTGCGCCTGCCGGTCATTTTGAACAGTCGTATTCCGCTGCATGTTCACGAAGGGTTCATCTGCGCAACGCTATGAGTCGGTTGTTCAACAACGAGGAGAACCGACCATGACGTTTCTTACCCAAGGTCTTGCCGCTGCGCTGATTGCAACCGCCGGTCTTGCCGCCGCTGCACCTGCCAGCGCCGCTCCGATGATGGCGCCGGTTTCTGCCGCGCAATCGCAGACAGGCATCGTACTGGCACAATATTATCATCCGCCCCGTCACGGCTATCATCGGCACCGCCCGGTATGCCGCACGGTCGTGACTCGCACGCGCGGGCCTCATGGCCGCGTGATCGTGAGAAAGGCGCGCATCTGCCGCTAACCCACGATTACAGGTAAGACAGAACGTCCGGCGGCTTCGGCCCCGGACGTTTTCTTTTGAACCGAAGTCTCGGATGTCTCCGCGCGGCACACCTGAGTCGATTCATGATATTTTTGCCCTCAACGGGAACGTCGCTGCTGCGTGCATGCCGATTTATTGCAGGATTGGCGAACGGGTTGCGCAGCGTCCAACGGCCAATTCATTTCTTTCAGAAGACGGCATAAGACTCTGTCTCGCAACGTGCAAACACGGCCCGAAGCAATCCTTGAACGGTGACATCGACAATCCGGGCCGCGCCGATCCACGTTGACTGCGCACCCGATTGCACGCTCTACATGCGAGGGCCGGAGCGAACTGCGTCTTGCTTTCCGGTCACGGGATCTGCAGTCTCATTGCTACAGCCACTTGCTGCTGCGCCAGCGGGCCGACGGAGTCCCATAAATGAAGCGCCCGGAATTGTTGTTCCGGACGCTTCGATTCGTCTTTCCCTGATGATTGCTAGTGGCCGAGACCGCGGCCCATCGGTCGGCCGCCACCGCCGCCGAAGGAGCGACCGCCGCCGCTAAACGCGCCGCGGCTTGGCATGGCCGCGCCACCGGACCGCATGCCAAGAACCGGTCCGCCGCCCACTACCGGGCGACCGGGCCCGTTCCATCCGCCACCAGGACCGCCGCCGCCGGGCACGCCGTGGCCAGGCCTGCCACGGCCGGGGCGATAATAGCCGCGGCCACCGCCGTAGTAACGCGGGGCATAACCGCCGTAGTAGCCGCCGTAATATCCGCCGCCATAGCCGTATCCGTAGTCGGTGTAGACCGCAGCGGACGGGCCGTAATAGCCATATCCGGCGCCGCCATAGGGGGCGCACCCGGCCAGGCCGGCAGCGCCGCCAATGATCGCCGCTGCGATAGTGATTTTCTTGATGCTCAATGAACTGATCGAGAACATTCCTGCCTCCTCGTATTGATACCTTGCTGGCCAACCCGAAAGAGGGGTTTGAATATCCACGCTCTCGTTGAATTCCGGCGAAGGAATAAGGTTCCGCCACATTCGCGGGTGGATGCGGCGGGAATGAGGCTGAATTGCGGATGCGACATTCATACCGGACAGATGATTAACACATGCCAGCTTTGAAAAATCCCCGGCGCGAGGCGTTCGCGCAAGCGATTGCAAGAGGCCTATCGACGCGCGCGGCCTACGTCGCGGCCGGATACATCGACCATATGAGCAATGCGGCAACGCTTCGCAGGAACAGCAATATCGAGGCGCGGTTGCGCGAATTGCGGCCGGATTTGCCGGTCGTGATCGATGCTGCGCCGGCAGCGACGTGGAGCAGTGTCATCGCCCAAGGGTTACGAGTGATCGATGATCCCGACATCGCCGCCGACTCAACCGCAACGGTTGAAAGTCTGATGCGAGAACTTGAACAGGCGCGCGCTCTGGCTATGGCCGAAGGCCAGACCAGAGCCGCCATTTCGGCAACAATGGAGAAAGCGAGATTGCAAGGACTCGGAGACACACGAGCGCCGCAAGGCGCAACAGACAATCCTTTTCAGATTTTCGATCTCTCTCATCTGACGGATGCGCAGCTTGCCACGCTCGAAGCCATTTTTGGTCCGCTTGCCGCCGCCGGCTCAGGTGATGGCGATGATCGCGACGGAGAGGGCGAGGAGAGCTGAAGCCGCAAAGCGCGCCGAACACGAGGCCGAAATGACCCTGTGCGCCGGAGATATGCTGCACTGGTCCGATCACTATCTGTGGACCTACGATCCGCGCCTGGTCGGCCAGGGCGGGGGCGCCTATGTGCCGTTCAAGTTCTGGCCGAAGCAGCGGGAAATCGCGCTGTGGCTGCTGGAACGTCTGCGCGCCGTCGAGGAAGGGCTCATCGAAAAGAGCCGGGACACCGGCGCTACCTATATCTGCGCCGCCGTGGCGCTGCATCAATGGCTGTTCATCCCGGGCTTCAAGGCGACCTTCGGTTCGCGCAAAGTCGACTACGTCGACAAGAAAGACAATCCCGACAGTATATTCGCCAAACTGCGGATCATGTTGCGCCGGCTGCCGCAATACATGCTGCCGGTAGGCTTCGTCTGGTCCCAGCACGATCATTACATGCGCCTGGTCAATCCGCACACCGGCGCGGTGATCTCGGGCGAGGGCGGCGACGACATGGGGCGGGGCGGCCGCTCCTCCGTCTACTTCGTCGATGAAGCGGCTTTCGTGCCGAATGCCGAGACGGTGGAGAAGGCGCTCTCGGGCAATACCGATTGCGTGATCTGGGTGTCATCCGTCAACGGCATGGGCAATCTCTTTGCCCGCAAGCGGCACTCGATCCTGAAACCGCATCAGGTCGCTCGGCTGCACTGGCGCGACGACCCACGCAAGGACGAGAACTGGGCGCTGGCGAAACGGCTGAGCCTGTCCGATCCCACTGCCTGGGCCAGCGAATATGACATCGACTATTCGGCGTCGGTGGAGGGAGTCTGTATTCCAGCCGCCTGGGTCGAAAGCGCCAGGCGGCTGGCGGCGATGGAGCCGCGCCTGCGCGCCGGCAAGGATGTCATGGTCGGGCTCGATGTTGGCGCCGGCAAGGCGAAGTCCGTCGCCGTCGTGCGACGGGGACCTGTCGTCGATTGTCCGTTGTCGCGCAGCGCGCCCGACACGACCGACACGGCGCTGTGGGCGCTCGACATCGCGCGCACGTCTCACGCGCGCCGCCTTGGCTTCGATGCGCCCGGTGTCGGCGCCGGCGTCGCATCGACCCTGATGAAACGGCCGGATGATGCCTTGCACGTCATCCCCATCAACACCGGCGATCCGCCGTCGGACCGGCGCTGGCCCGACGGCCGCACGTCGCAGGAGATGTTCGGCAATCTGAAAGCCGAACTCTGGTGGTTGTGCCGGGAGGCCTTGAAGCGCAGTCACGAGCATGTGCTGTTCCTGCAGGAGAGAGAGGGCGGCAGGGAGCATGCCCCAGCCGATCTTCTGGCCCTGCCCACAGGCGATGCGGAGAGCGATACGCTGGCGCTGCAGCTCTCGCTGGTGACGTGGGAACGCAACGAGCGCGGCCGGATCGTCATCGAGAAAAAGCAATCGCTGCGCCAGCGCGGCATCGCCAGTCCCGACCACGCCGATGCGCTGATGCTCACTTTCGTCGCGCCGCGCCGCAGCCTCATGGATGCCTTATGAACATGAACGCCACTGACGGGTTGCAGAATGTCGTCGCCGAACT
>Ga0182744_1000699_pt1 | contig 30833 bp, 30 predicted proteins | sample eDN3rd30CKraftMG_FD_128525 | JGI IMG/M metagenome (GOLD analysis project Ga0182744, IMG submission 128525) | Enriched Miracle-Growth compost microbial communities from Emeryville, California, USA - eDNA 3rd pass 30_C Kraft MG (version 2) (version 2) ... | reverse complement strand
CAGTTCCGAATGATGCCGGGTACTGCTTCCGCTCCCGGCCGGTTGAAACCGTAGAAAGGGCCCGAGGGGAAGTCGATGTAGAACTGCGCACGGTTCGTCGCGAGAGAATGACGAAGTCCGTCCAGCACTTCGATCGGCAGCCCGCCGGGATTGGTAGCTGTTTTTACCATGATCGGCGGCACCGCACCGATTATGACGAGCTTGGCGACCCGTCCCTTGCCATGGCGGGCGACATAGCGGACAGCCTCGCCGCCACCAGTGGAATGCCCAATGTGGATGGTGCTCCTGAGGTCGAGGTGCTCGATCACGGCTGCGACATCGGCGGCGTAGTGGTCCATATCATGACCGTCGCTAACCTGTGCCGAGCGGCCATGGCCGCGACGGTCGTGCGCGACGACGCGGTAGCCCTTGCCGAGGAAGAACAGCATCTGCGCGTCCCAGTCGTCGGCACACAGCGGCCATCCGTGATGGAAGACGATCGGCCGGGCATCCTTCGGCCCCCAGTCCTTGTAGAAGATCTCGGTGCCGTCCTTGGCGGTGATGGTGCTCATGTTGATTGATCCTTGCTTTGGCTCGTGAGAGGGGATGGTTCGCTCCCCCTGTGGCTGGGCGAATGTGGGCAGCGCGCCTGTCAGCGTGATCGTGACCGCGCCGACCAAGACATCACGGCGCGATACGCGGACGGGTGAAAAGACATTGTTTTGCATTGGCCTGGCCCTTGTTGATGCTGGGCGAACGGCTGGATTGGCCTCGACGCCAATCGACCTGCTCAGCGTCGACGGCAGGAGGATGCGCTGAGGCCCCCCATCAGACCATCCGACGCAGGTGTCTGTCGGGTAATGCGAAGGTCTATGTTCTGGCGTTGGATGGGACAGGTGAACACGCCAACCGTGTGGATCGTCCTGATCTTCCATCCAGTCGCGAGCGGATGCCCGCAGATTTAGCGTTCTCGACAGCACAAATTCGCCAAGCATTGGCTGGTCGCCACCGGCCAGGCGTCAGGAGAGCGAGATCGGAAATGGGCGCAAAAGTTCAGGAAAACAGGCAACTCCATCGTTTCGAGTTGCCGATCTCACAGGGGCTGGTCGCTTCCGCCTACTATCGGGTGGAAGACGACCGTATCGTATTGTTCCATACGGAGGTTCCTTCAGAGTTCACCGGTCGGGGCATCGGCTCGCGCCTGGCGCAGGGCATCTTCGACCTGCTTCGCGCGTCCGGGCGCAAGGCGGTCCTTAAATGTCCCTTTATGAGCCGGTTCTTTGCCAACCACCTGGACTATCTTGACGTGATTGCCGGGTAGCCGCTCATGACACAGTGGCATCTACTGTCGGACGTGGGTGATGAATACGATTTGCGTCGGTTCATCCAAGCGCAGGCTCATGCGTATAAGAAGACGCTCGATTGTCTTCGCAAGGGGACCATGGATTCATCCTGCATGAAATTCATCTTCCCGCGACTAGCCAAGGGATATGACTTTCCTGGTCACTACGCGATCACATCGCTCGATGAAGCCAAGGCATATTTGTCTTCTCCACTTCTAGGAGGGCGCTACCGTGAATGCGTTGGAGCGCTTCTGCCGCTGTTTTCCTCCGATGTACGGGCCGTCTTCGGCGAGATCGGCGCGAGAGATCTGCATGCCTCGCTCACCCTGTTTTCTGCAGCGAGCCCTCGAGAATTTCTCCTTGAAACCATGTTCGAGGTCTGGTTCGACGGCACGGTCGATGAGGGCACGATCATAGAGATAAACCGCATGTTATAAGTGATGGCGAGCATTCGTTCGCGCGAGCCGGAAGGCCTTTCGAATCGACTCCAGCAAGGCGAACTTTGAATGCTGGCGCTGATGCCGATGCTCGCGATCCTCATCAATTGCCGGCATCTGCGCAGACAGGATCGCTGCGAGGTCTTCTGCCAGTTCGGGGCGCTCGAGCAGCAAGGGTGCGAAGCTTTCCTGATCTACTTCGAAAACGAGTACGTCGGTCAAAGCCCGTAGCGTCGCCATTTCGCCAATCCCGGCGAGCAGGCCTGTCTCGCCGAAGAAATCAGCGGGAGAAAGGTGGGAGATTTCCTGAATACGTCCGTCGTCTTTCTGGAGTTCCCTCACGATCACGCCTTTGCGAAGTATCATGAGTGACGGCAGCGCCTCGCCCTGCCTGACGATAATCTCGTCCTTGCGGTAAGCGCGGACTGCGATCTTTGCCACGAGCATTTCCCGTTCGCCATCCGTCAAGGTCGAAAACACCGGTATCGCCCCGATTAGTTCCATCGGTGTGGGGCGCGGATCATCCACGACTCTTTGCGGCGAGCGGCCGGTGGCGATCGATGCTGAAGACGGCATCGCCAGAAGCAGGCCGGCTGATCTGGAGTGTCGATAAACGAGGTCGAAGATTTCGTTTCGTGCCGTTACCCGATGTTCGACATCCGCCACGGCGAAAACCAGATTGGCTTCAATGGCCGCAGCGTCCTGACTTTTGACGGCTACATAAGGCGACGGGTCCTTCAGGATCGTGTTGCTGCCCATCAGGACGACGCGCATGACATCGACGACGACGGCTGGCGTAGTCGACGGAAGGAACCTGACTTTTACCGTAAGCCTGTGGCGTTCGTCCGGCCTGCTGACATTCGTCAAGCCGAGTTGGGAGAGGAATCGGTTCGGCAGCACGACCACGTTGTGCGCCGGGGTCAGAAGATGAGTGGCGCGCCAATTCGTCTCGATGACACGACCTTCGGTGCCATCGCTAAGGACGATCCAGTTGCCTGGCACATAAGGGCGGCCAAGATTGAGCGCTATGCCTGAAAATACGTCACTCAGCGTATTCTGAAGCGCCAGACCGAGGATGATGGCAAACACGCCGGAGGTAGCGATCAGCGTTCCGACTGGCACCGCGAATACGAAGGCAAGGATCGACAGGAACATGCCGATATAGACGATGCCGACGACCAGATCTTGCAGGAGGCGCGCCTCGCGCGGCTTTCCCTCAATGACAAGGTAGATACGGACGAATCCTATCAAAGCCCAGGCAAGATGAACCCACCACAGCAGCTTTGCCGAAGCGGCGAGTACGGCGCCAGTTGGGGGCTCGTCGCCCGATGCGGATTCGTAAGGAACAATCCGTCCTCCAAGGAGCACAGCCGACATCGCCAGGAAAAAGACGATTTGAACGATCAGCCTCACATTAGCGTGTCGGACTGGAATAAGATACCAGACGACGATGCCGGCGATGCCGACGGCAATAATTTGGGGAAGCGGCGAAGCCCACCACAAAGCCAGATCGGGCATGAAAGGCTCTATTGCTGCTTTTCGCCGAGCACAGCTTCGGTGATCGAGTTCGGCAGGCGCCGTGGCGTCTCGACGAGGCCCAGCATCGGCATGACGATCAGGAAGAAGGTGAAGTAGAACAGCGTCGCAAGCTGCGCCATCAGTACATAGGAGCCCTCCGCCGGCCGCGAACCCAGCCAGCCGAGGAAGACGGCGTCGGCTACGAACAGCCAGAAGAATAGTCTGTACCAGGGCCGGTAGACAGCTGAGCGAACCTTCGAGGTGTCGAGCCACGGCACCAGGAACAGCACGGCGATGGCGCCGAACATGGCGAGCACTCCGCCGAGCTTGGAATTAATCGGGCCGATGTTGAAGGTGATGGCGCGCAGGATCGCGTAGAACGGCAGAAAATACCATTCCGGAACGATATGGGCCGGCGTCTTCAGCGGGTTGGCAACCGTGTAGTTGTCCGGATGGCCGAGATAGTTCGGCAGATAGAAGATGAAATAGGAGAAAACTACCAGAAAGGCGGCGGCCCCGAACAGGTCCTTGACGGTGGCGTGCGGTGTAAACGGTACGACATCGGTCTTCGATTTCACCTCGATGCCGGTTGGATTGTTCTGGCCCACCACATGCAGGGCCCAGATGTGCAGCACAACCACACCCGTCAGCATGAACGGCAGCAGGTAGTGCAGCGCAAAGAAGCGGTTGAGCGTCGGGTTGTCGACGGCGAAGCCACCGAGCAGGAGTTGTTGGATCCAGTCGCCGACCAGCGGGATGGCGCTGAAAAAGCCGGTGATAACGGTGGCACCCCAAAAGCTCATCTGGCCCCATGGCAGTACGTAGCCCATGAAGCCGATCGCCATCAGCAGGAGGAAATTGATGCAGCCGAGAACCCACAGCAATTCTCGCGGCGCCTTATAGGAGCCGTAGTACAGCCCGCGTCCCATATGGATATAGACGGCAATGAAGAAGAACGATGCGCCGTTGGCATGCATGTAGCGCAGCAGCCAGCCATAGTTGACATCGCGCATGACCTTTTCGACGGACAAGAAGGCGAGCGTGGTATCGGGCGCATAATGCATAGCCATGGCGACGCCGGTGACGATCTGCATCGCCAGCATCATGGTGAGAATGCCGCCGAACGTATAGGCGTAGTTAAGGTTGCGCGGGACGGGATAAGCGATGAAGGAACCGTGCACGAATCTCGGCAGCGGTAGCCGCCGATCGAGCCACCGCTCCCATGCTGCCGTCGGCGTATAGGCTGAATGGACACCGCTCATCGGATCGTTCCTCGCTTGAGACGTTCCTCCGTAGATTCTGGGAGCTTGCGGGCCGCGCCCGTTGGGGGGACGGGGCGGCCCGCAAGCAGAGCGGCGAAACGGCGGGAGGACGGGACCGTTTCGCGGCCTGACGCGGCGGATCAGGCGGCCGCTCTGTCTGTCTGCTGGACCGGGTGGACGGCGCGGGCCGCGATCTGCAGCCGGTTCCAGAGATTGATGGCGCCGATCATAACCGTCAGATTGACGATCTCGGCTTCGCTGAACTGGCTCTTGACCAGCTCATAGTCGGCATCCGCCGCGCCGGTCTTCCTGATGTTCGTAAGCGATTCCGTCCAGGCGAGCGCTGCCCGCTCGCGGTCGGAGTAGAGCGACGATTCCCGCCAGGCGTCGAGCATAATGATGCGCATGTCGGTTTCGCCGTTCTTGCGAGCATCGATCGCGTGCATATGGATGCACATGGCGCAGCCGTTGATTTGGGACGCGCGCAACCTGACCAGTTCGCCAAGGCCGTGTTCCAGCCCACCGGCGCCAAGGGCCTTCTCGACGTCTAGCAGGGTTTTGGTGAGGTCGGGAGCGACCTTGAAGGGAGCGAAACGAGGCGTCATTTGCGGATTCCTTGGTGGGAGTGAGGACGGGTCGACTATGCGCGCCTTCCGCAGGCGCCTGCTATCGTGCCTGAGGCTGCCTTTCCCATACCTTGGTTCAGGAAGACCTCTCCTGACAGCCTGGGCATTTCGCCCTCAAGCCACATGGTTCGTACCGTCTCCCGTGCCAAGCCAGGAGAGACGCGCATAGCGCGCCTGATCCACAGCCTGTCGGAAACGAGGAGACGTTCCATGAAACTCTACTACAGCGCCCTGGCCTGCAGCCTGGCGGACCATATCGCCCTCCTGGAGGCCGGCGCCTCATTTGAGCGTGAGGCCGTCGACCTCAAGACGAAACGCACGGCATCCGGAGCCGATTTCGCCGAGGTCACCCGGAAGGGATACGTGCCCGCCCTTGTGCTGGATGGCGGCGAGATCCTGACGGAGAACATAGCCGTCCTCGACTGGATCGCCTCGCAATATCCCGCTCTGCGCGCGGCCGGCCCGCTCGGCCGTACGCGGACGCTGGAGGCCCTGACTTACATCTCCACCGAGATCCATCGAGCCTTCAAGCCCATGTGGCACCAAGGCAGGGAAGAGGAAAAAGCCAAGGCGAGCCGGTCGATTACGGCATTGTTGGAACTGTTCGCGACTGACTTGAAGACGGACTACCTGTTCGGGGACGCACCCGGCGTGGCCGATTTCTATCTCTTTGTCATGCTGCTCTGGGCCAGGCGCTTCCGCGTTTCCGTTCCCAAGCCGCTCGAAACGCTCCGGATTAGAATTGCAACTCGACCGGCCGTGGGTACGGCGATGCAGCACGAAGGGCTTTTCGAAGCCTTGAGAGACGCCGCCCGGCCGGATGCGGCGAAACCCGCGAGCGCGCCGGCCCCAGCGACCTGTACCGGGGTATGACGGACCCGACCCCTTGATCCAATCGACCGCGCTTCCGCCTGCGCTTAGCGTTTCACCGTCAACCGCCCACCATGCAGAAGGAAGAGGGGCTACGTCATGTCGCAACCAGAACCGAACAAACCATTTCTCCCAGCCTACGCCGACGATGCCGCTCTTTTGAAGCGTCGCGGTCTGCTCGAGAGCGCCGGCGTGGCCCACGAACTGGGCAATCTGATCCAGATCGCCTCGTCGGCGGTGAACATCATTGCGCGCAGTTCGAGGTTTGACGTAGCGCCGACGCTGGAGCCGGTGATTTCCGGCGCAAGGGCTTCCCTTGAACGTGCTGGCGTTCTCGTAAGACAGTCCCTTCATCACGCAGACCGCAACGTCACCGAAGCCGCGCATATCGACGTCGCACAGTCGCTGGAGGAGATCGTGGCCCTGATCCAATCCACCTGGCCGCCGAAACATCGTCTCGTGCTGAACCTCGGCCCCGCCCTGCCTGCGGTGAAGTGCACCTCTCTTGGATTGCAGAGCGCGATCCTCAACCTGGCGCTCAATGCCCGCGAGTCAATGCCGAACGGCGGCCCGATCACGATTGCGGCGGCTGCGTTGTTTCCGCATACCGGAAACACGATAATCGAACTGACGGTTAAAGACATCGGCATCGGCATGACCGACGATACGATGAAGCGTGCTCTCGATCCGTTTTTCACGACCAAGAGCGATGGCCTTGGCGGAGTTGGTCTCCCCATTGTGAAACGCTTCGCTGAGGAAGCAGGCGGTCGAATAAAGCTATCCAGTAAATCGGGGGTTGGCACCACTGTGACACTGCTCTTGCCCGCAGTTCGGTAACAGTCACCTTGTGGCCCACCTGTGACGACGGTGTGTACGCCCGATCGACATGTTCCATCGCACGGTTAGAAATAAGGAAGGCCGGAAAATTCCGGCCTTCCTTGCTGTCGATAGGGCCGTGACGGGCTTAATGATTGCCCCAGTGGCCCTGACCATAGTCGTCGTTAGGAACGGTCGGCCTGTACACGGTGGCAGGCGCCTTCTTGCGAACGCTGTCGTTCGACGGCTTCGTGGACGACGTGTGCGATTTGTCGGTGCTCGACTGTGGGTAGTTCCAATCGGATCCATAGTGATCACTTCCTGCGAGGGCGCTTCCTGCGGCGATGAGGAGCGCGGACGCTGCGATGGTGATTATCTTCATTTCAGTTCTCCGGTGTTGGGCCGTGCAACGGCTATGCACCGGGAAAAATACGAATCGCGCTCGACGGCATCGATTATCCGGGAGGACTGTCTTTACCATACGGGTGCAGAGGTTCCTGCTCGCACGTGGGCATGGACAACCCGGAACCATTGTCCGGCAGGCACAAACGGTCATAGACCTCCGGCCCGGAGTACATCGACCGTGGCATCGATCCGCGAGCCGTGAGGGTAGTAGTGGCCGGAGCATTGGGGGCGGCAGATTTACGCATGCCCGTCTGGTCGTTTCGGAGTATCGAACATGAGAACCGCCCCTCCGTCAGCAGCTATGCCGGCCTCCGGACGTTCCGAATCCTGGCATGCGTTTCTTTCTGGACAAACCTCCGGCCTTTGTCGTTCGATCGGGGATTTGCTCACAGTCTTTCATTCGCTTGTCGTTGAAGACCCGGTCCTCAATCTCGTGGCTGCAAGAGTTGCACAATTGAACCATTGCGCACCAAGCCTTGCCGCGCACATCGAGTTGGCGAAGCGCCAGGGAGAGCATCCTATGCGACTCTGCCATCTCTCGGCCTGGCGGGATTCGAGCCTGTTCGGCCCGCGGGAACGCGCTGCGCTCGAATGGGCGGAGATATTTGGCACATCATCACTGACTCAGGTGGATCTGAAATCGGTTGACGATCGTGTCGACATCGGCCTGTCGGCGAAAGACATCTCCACCTTGGGTGTCGTGATCGTCGTGGTCAATCTGTGCAGCCAGTTGCAACTGACGGCGGCCGCACTTGGCCCGGCCTGAATGCGGCATGTTGCGACGAATCGATCCTAGACCTTGGTACGGCACCACCGATCCGTACGTTCGATAGCGGCAAACGTCATGCCGACGCATTCTCCGTTGCGACAACCGCCACTTGCTCACGGAGATCGCAATGAAGAAGATCACGAAAATCCTGGCGCTGGCTACCGCCCTGACGGCGTCTGCCGGCATGACGGTGCAGCCCTCCGCCGCACAGTCCAAACCAACTGTCGTGCTGGTCCATGGTGCCTTCGCCGAATCTTCGAGCTGGGACGGCGTTATCGCCGAACTGGGACGGGACGGCTATACGGCCGTCGCCGCCGCCAACCCGCTTCGCAGCGTCGCCTCCGATGCCGCCTCCGTCGCTGCGGTCGTCCGCTCGATTTCCGGCCCGGTCATCCTGGTTGCCCATTCCTATGGTGGTCCTGTCGTCACCGAGGCCGCCAATGACAGCCCCAACGTCAAAGCGCTGGTCTATGTCGCGGCCTTTGCCCCCGATAACGGCGAGTCCAGCCTGTCGCTTTCGGCGAAGTTTCCTGGAAGCACGCTGGCGAATGCAATCGTACCGGTCGAGCGGCCTGACGGTAAGCGAGATCTCTTCATCGAGCGCGGCAAGTTTCATGCCCAGTTTGCTGCAGACATTCCAGAGGAACAGGCCGATCTGATGGCGGCCACCCAGCGACCGGTCACGGAGGCAGCGCTCGCCGAGCCCTCGGGTGAGCCTGCATGGCGCAAGCTGCCTTCGTATTGGATCTACGGTTCAGAGGATCGCAACATTCCGCCGGCGGTGATGCGCTTCATGGCTGACCGCGCCCATTCCGCGAAGACCGTCGTCGTAGACGGTGCGTCGCACGCCCTGATGGTGTCCCACCCTCACGAAGTCGCTGCGGTCATCGAGGAAGCCGCGACGAGACAGTAAAGCGCCCACGCTTTTCGGCCTTCGTCCCCCGATGCCTTCTACAAGTGCAAGGATAGCCAGCATGAAAATCCTGGTCATTGGCGCGACCGCCAGCATCCGCTCGCAAACCGTCGAGAGGCTGCGCGAAAAGGGGCATGAAGCGATGCCGGCGTCGCCGCCAAGGCGCCATGTAGGCTCGCACACCGAAGCTCCGCGGGATCCCGGGTATGCGGGCCGGCATCTGAGGCACTTCCTGGAAAGGACCTTCGCGCTGACGCGCGACCTATGGGGCAACTTGCGGCGCCTTGAAGCCGGAAATCGTCGGATACGTCGCTAGCCGGACGCCGACGCCGACATCCATCAATCACATAATTCCCAAGCAGAACAGGAGATAGTCATGAAGATCGTCGTCATAGGCGGAACCGGCCTCATCGGTTCCAAGACAGTCGAGAGGCTGCGCGCCAAGGGTCATGAGGTCATCGCGGCGTCCCCGAATTCCGGCGTCAACACCGTCACCGGCGAGGGTCTGGCCGAAGCGCTCGCCGGAGCGCAGGTCGTCGTCGACCTGGCCAACTCCCCGTCGTTCGAGGACAAGGCGGTGATGGACTTCTTCCAGGCGTCCGGCCGCAACCTGCTGGGCGCGGAAAAGACGGCCGGCGTGAAGCATCACATCGCACTTTCCGTGGTTGGCACGGACCGGCTGCAGGGCAGTGGCTATTTCCGCGGCAAGAAGGCCCAGGAGGACCTGATCCGCGAATCCGGCATTGCCTACACCATCGTCCATTCAACGCAGTTCTACGAGTTCATGGGCTCTATCGCCCAGTCCGGGACGGTCGGCGGCAAGGCTCTCGTTTCAACCGCCTTCGTACAGCCGATCGCCTCGGACGACGTCGCCGACGTGATGGCGCAGGTCGCGCTGTCGCCCCCCCTGAACGGCATGATCGAAATCGCTGGGCCGGATCGCGTTCCGCTCAACGAACTCGTGGCCCGCTACCTGAAAAAGTTCGGCGACCCTCGTGAAGTGGTGGCCGATCCCCACGCTCTCTACTTCGGCGTCGAACTCGATGACGGCTCGCTCGTGCCCGGCGCCGATCCGCATATCGGTCGGGTCCGCTTCGACGACTGGCTTCGGACTTCCGCCCGCAAGCCGTGACGGCGAGGCGCCGTCATATACTTGGACTCCCAAACGAAGGAACAAAACCATGATCAGGAAATTGCTTGCCCTGCCGCTGCTGGCGGCCATGGCGGCCACGCCGGCGTCGGCTCATGACGATAAGGTTGCCGTCGTCTACGACCAGCCGCTGCCCAACGTTCCCGGCAAGAGCATGAAGGGCGTGATCGTCGAGTATGAGCCCGGCGGCTCATCGCCGGCCCATACCCATCCTGACTCCGCCTTCATCTACGCCACAGTTCTGGAGGGAGCGATCCGCAGCCAAGTCAATGACGGTCCCGTCATCACCTATCATGCAGGCGAAAACTTTTCGGAGTTCCCCGGCGATCGCCATGGGGTGAGTGAGAATGCCAGCAAGACCGAACGCGCGCGCCTTCTCGCCGTCTTCGTGGTCGATACGGACGAAACGGAATTGACGACCTACGCGCAGTGATCCGCGGTCGGTCGTTGCGAAGCGGGCGGCGTCGCACGCGGCGCCGCTCGTCCCCCTATCGAGGAGGTTTCCATGCTTGTTGGACAACTCAGCCCAATGACGTCGGTTCGCCTGACGATCGTCGGTGTCGACGCATTACTGCATGAAGCGGCGGTTTCCTTCCTGAAACCCGGCATCGGACTGGTCGTCGCCTGCCGTGGAAACGGTTTGGCCGCCGGCGTCCTGAGCAAGTCGGATCTCGTGCGCCATATGGCTGCCGCGGGGGGCGGCCTGGCCAATGTATCGGCATTAATGAGCAGTCCCTTCTTCTCCTGCACGCCCGACGATGATCTCCACGCCATTTGGGAAACCATGTCTGCCCGGAGTCTCCAGAACGTGCCTGTGCTTGACACGGGCGCGAGACCTATCGGGGTGCTCGATATCCGCGATGCGATGAAAGCGCTGTTCGAGCAGGAAGAACTCCAGGAGAAGCTCCTGGCAAACTACATTGCCGGAATCGGCTACCAATAAGCTCGTCCGTCCTATCCCCGAGGACAGATGTACGTGGCGGCGAAAGACGCGAAATTGAACGGGCGGGCCGTGTTAACCGGACGCGACAGGGATGATGAACGTGGGGGTTTTTCCGGTTTCTCCCCACGGCCGACGAAAAGGCAGGCGAGCATCCAACCTGTCCGGCTCGCTGCTAAGCACGCCTCGAATTTCACGAAGCATACATGGATTTCCATAGGATGCCCTGAACCAGTGTCGGTTGTAGCCTGCGACGATGAATTGGCAACACCCGAAACCGACGAGAAATGCTACGCTCGAACCTGACGCGGCCACCGTCTGGTATGGCCGCGAGGAGGACCAGCCGATGACGTTAGCATCCGGTTCAGACGCCGAAATCCTGCGGGCAGCGAAAATCGTCGAAAGCGTCGTGGGCAACGCCTGGGCGACCGATGCGGACGGCAGATTCATGTATGTGACGCCCGACGCTCTCACGTTCCTGAACCTGAGCCTGGACGAACTCAACACGCCTCCGGAAGAAGGTTCCCTGGGATGGAAGCGGGTGATCCATCCGGACGACTACGAGGCTGCTGCGGCGGCGTGGCGCCACAGCCTTCGCTCCGGCGAACCCTACAATGTCGAGCATCGCATGTTGCTGGCGAATGGCGCCTATGGCTGGGGCCGGAGCACGGGACAGCCCCTGCATAACGGTCACGGCCGGATACTGGGATGGTATGGGACGGTGATCGACGCCGGCGTTTCGACGAGCGGCGCTGACCGGCCTCCCGATGTCTCGGTGCACCACGTTGCTTCCGACGCTCCGCCGCTGAACCTCGTCCATCCCCACGACAGGCCTGCGACGGAACAGGCGATGGCGCGCGCGTTCTGGCACGGCATTCCCCAGGTTGTCAGCTACCGGCGGCGCCAGGCTGACGGCAGCTATCGCTGGGCGGAACTGCGCGCCGAGCCGGGATACGCCGTCAGCGTCGATGTAGAGCCCATGGTGTCCAAGCCAGGCGAAAGATGGACCACGTCCGATACGCCCGATGAAACGGTTGAGGCCGTGCGTGGGGCCAGAGCTGTCGAGGGCTTGTTCGGTGCCGCCTTCGCGTTCGATCCGTCCGGGACGTTCACCTATGCCACGCCGATCGCCCAGACTTCTATTGCGCTCACCCTTGAGGACCTCAACGAGCCGCTGAGCGCAAACAGCTTCCTCGACGGCGGCGATCTCGGCTGGAAAAGGAGCGTGCATCCCGACGACTATGAAGCCGCCGCCGCCGCCCTGCGCCACTGCCTGCGCACGGGCGAGTACTTCCATCATGAATGGCGCGTGCTGCGTACCACCGGTCAATGGGTCTCGCACCGGTTCGCCGCCCGGCCGACCTACGATACCCAGGGGCGGATCACCGGATGGTACGGCGTCGGCATAGACATCGACGTCTACAAGAAGACGGAGGCGGCGTTACGCGAAAGGCAGCGGGAACTGTCGCAGCTCATCGACATGGTGCCCAGCCATCTATGGCGGTTGAGCCCCGATGGCGAGCCGACCTTCTTCAACAGGCGCATGGCCGACTTCCTCGGCATGGACGTGGCGGACATGGACCAACCCGAAATGAGCCGACTGGACAGGCTCATCGCCACGGTTCATCCGGACGATGCTGCCGAATTCAGGAGCGCTCTCAACCGTTCTCTCGCCAGCGGCGAGCGGTTTGCCATGCGCTATCGACTGCGGCGCGCAGACGGTGTCTATCACTGGATGTCGAGCCGCGCCGAGCCAACGCGCAATGAAGACGGCGGTATCGTTCAGTGGTACGGCCTTTGCCATGATATAGACGATCAGGTGCATGCCGAGGATGCGTTGCGGGAAAGCGAACGCTCCCTTCGTCAACTCATAGAGACGCTGCCCGCCCTGATCTACTGCGCCGCCCCCGATGGCAGGCCTATTTATCGCAGCCAGCAGCTTCGCGAATTTCTCGGTTTCAATCTGGAGGATAAGGATGAAGGGGCACGGTCGCGGCTGATCGGCACTCTGGATGCCATCATCCATCCCGATGACCTGTCGGTTGTCAAAGAGCGGTACGGCCATTCGCTCGCCACAGGCGAGCCCTACGCCCTGCAGCATCGCCTGCGACGTTCCGATGGCGAATATCGTTGGGTCGAGACGCGGACCGCGGCGATGCGTAACGCCGAGGGCGCAATCGTGCAGTGGAACGGCGTCTGTTTCGACATTGAGGATCAGGTGAGGGCGCAGGAAGAACTACGCCTTGCCCAGGAAAGACTTGCCCGCGCGAGCCAGGCGGCGAGTCTCGCGGAACTATCTGCCTCAATTGCCCATGAGGTGAACCAGCCATTGGCTGCCGTTGTCGCCAACTCGCACGCCTGCCAGCGTTGGCTGAACGCAGAGCCGCCAAACATCGAACGGGCGCAGAAGACAGTCGAGCGCATCACGCGCGACGCGAATGCAGCGGCCGATGTGGTCAATCGTATTCGCGCCCTGTTCAGGCAATCGGCCGAAACGCGCACCGGCGCCTCGATAGCCGCCGTCATTGCAGAAGCGCGCGAGGTCCTGGCGGAAGAAGCGTCGCGGCGAGGCGTCCGCATGGACGTTACCGTCGAGAGCGGTCTGCCGGCAGTTCAACTCGACCGCGTCCAGATCCAGCAGGTTCTGGTCAATCTGATCCGCAACGGCATGGATGCCATGAATTCCTCGTCCGGCCTCAAGGTCGTCAGCATCCAGGCACGCCGATCGGAGGAGACGGTCCGGATCGAAATCGGCGACCGGGGATCGGGCGTGGAATTTCCCGAGAGAATATTCGAGCCGTTCTTCACGACCAAAGGAGATGGAATGGGCATGGGGCTGGCGATCTGCCGCTCCATCGTCGAATCGCATGGCGGGCGGCTTTGGGCGGAGAAGAACGAACCGCAGGGGGCGAAGTTTGTGTTCACCTTGCCGGTCGAGCCGGAAACGACGCCATGACCGAGCATGACCACATCGTATTCGTCATCGACGACGATATCCGCATTCAGGAAGCGGTCGAAGAACTGCTGGCTTCCCACGAAATCCATGCCGTCGTCTTCGGATCGGCCGGCGATTATATCGACGCCGAAAAGCCGGACATTCCCTCCTGCCTGGTCCTTGACGTGGAATTGCCCGACATCAACGGGCTCGACCTCCAGCGTCAGATCGCTGAGGGCGACCATCCGCCCATCGTGTTCATAACTGGCCATGGAGACATCCCCTCCTCGGTCAGCGCCATCAAGCAGGGGGCTGTGGATTTCCTGACCAAGCCGTTCAGCGACGGCGACCTGATGACGGCGGTCCGAGCGGCCATCGCACAGGATCGGCAGCAACGTTCGCAGCGTGCCGACCTCGAACTGCTCAGGCAGCGCTACGCCCGGCTCACGCCCCGCGAACGCGAGGTCATGCCCCTCGTCGTCAGCGGGCTTCTGAACAAGCAGGCAGCCGCCGAACTGGGTATCAGCGAGGTAACCCTGCAAATCCACCGCCGCAACGTCATGCAGAAAATGGCGGCCGCTTCTCTCGCCGATCTCGTGCGCATCGCCGAGCGGCTGGAGATGCCGGTCACCCATTCGCGCCGGGTCGGAGGTTCCTGAGTGTCGGGCACAAGAAACACGATCGCCGTCGTCGACGACGACCCGAGGCTGCTGGAATCGCTGGCGGACCTGCTGGAATCCGCCGGCTACGAGGCGCGGACGTTCTCCTCGGCGGGCACTCTGCTCGCGGGCGGCCTGCTCGACCTTGATTTGCTCATCACCGATATAGGCATGCCGGGAACGAATGGTTTCGAGCTTCGCGACCTCGTCATGAAGGAGCGGCCAGGCCTGCCGGTGTTTCTGATAACCGGCCGCCACGAGATCGCGAACCAGGATCGCGCCAGGGACAGCAGCGGATTTTTCCGCAAGCCTTTCGACGCTCAACGACTGCTCGCGGCGGTGGCTGAGGCATTACGTAACCAGGAGGGTGAAGATGAGACTTGAACAGCCGCTTGTGCGGAGATCGGCACCGCAGCACCTGCAACGGAAGGGCGAGACGGACAAGCCGCTCGTCATCATCGTGGATGACGACGAAGCCGTCCGCGAAGGGCTCCATGAACTCATCCTGTCTGCCGGCTTCCAGCCCGCGGCCTTCGCATCGACCAGGGAATTGCTGGAGGCCGATGTGATCGATCGGCCCGGATGCCTGATTTTGGACGTGCGCATGCCGGGCGCCAGCGGTCTTGACCTCCAGCATCATCTGGCGCGTACCGGCAACCCCAAGCCTATCATCTTCCTGACCGGGCACGGCGACATCCCCATGACCGTACAGGCGATGAAGGCAGGCGCCATCGACTTCCTGACCAAGCCGGTACGCGACCAGACATTGCTCGACGCCGTGATCGCGGCCATCGCCGCCGACGCCCGGCGCAGAGCGGACGCTGAAGTGGTCGAGCGCAACGTCAGGCGTCTGGAGACGCTGACGCCGCGCGAGCGCGAGGTGTTGCATGAAGTGGCGCGCGGGAGGCTCAACAAGCAGATCGCCTACGACCTCGGCATCAGCGAAGTGACGGTGAAGCTGCACCGCGGAAACGTCATGCGCAAGATGCAGGCGGCCTCCATCGGCGAGCTCATCCGCATGTGGGAAACGCTGCCAGCACCGCTGCGCGAAACCGCGTGACGGCCGCCAGCCGACCCGTAGTCAGGCGCGCGCCCCGGCCAGCCTGGCGAGCGCGATCCTGATCGTAATCAGCACCGGCGCGGCCGCGACGAACAGCAACGCGACCGCGTCGAACGCGGTGTCGAAGGCGATCACCGTGGACTGGCCGACCACGGCTTTGCCCACCAGGCCGAGGGCCACGCGGCTGGCCTCCATGGCGTCCATACCCCTTGCAGCGAGCGCGGCGGTCGTTGCCCCAAGCCTCTCGTAGAACGCGGGGACGCCTGCCGTGACGTGGGCGCCTAGCACCGCCGCATTGGCGGCGGCATTATCCTGGATCAATGTCTGGAGAGCCGCCACGCCCACCAGCCCGCCAAGCTGGCGGCCCGCATTGAAGAGGCCGATACCGGACCCGAGATTGCGGCTTTCGAGCCCGTCAAAGGCGATCAGGGTGATCGACAGGAACAGAAAGCCGAGGCTGAAGCCGCGCAACAGGATGGCCGCCATCATGTCGTCCGCTCCGCTTTCGCCGGTCGAACCTGAGAGCATCCACATCGCAACCATGATCATCAGGATGCCGAATGGCACGGTGGCTATCGGCGGAACGCGGCACTCCTGCATGAGGAAGGCTGAAGTCAGAAGCGAGAAGACGAAAAGCCCGCCGCTCGGCAGCAGGAGCAGGCCGGCGTCGGTCGGCGTGAACGCGAGGACCGACACGGCGAATGAGGGAATCAGATAGGCGCTGCCGAACAAGGCAGCTCCGGCGACAAAGCTGACGATGAAGGCAAAGGAGAAGTCGGTCGACAGGAATGCGGTGAAGTCTAGCAAGCCGTCACGCCCACCGCGTATCTCCCGGCCGATGAATGCCATCAAGGCAATCGTGCCCGCCAGTGTCAGCCCCACGATGCGCGGTTCTTCAAACCAGTCCCAGCGGCTGCCCTGGCTCAAGACATAGGCGAAGCAGAAGAGCCCAGTGGAAACAAACAGAAAGCCGATCCAGTCGAACGGGCGGCGCATAGCTCTGTCGGGCGTCGGGCTGTCTGCCATCAACATCAGGCCTGCCGCCGCCAAAGCCACTGGAACGACACCGAAGAATATCCATGTCCAGGACCGGCTGTCGAGCAACCATCCCTGAAGCGCCAGGGCAATGGTGGCGGGGGCTACGACCGAGCCCATTGCGAACAGCGCCTGAAGAAACGGCTGGCGACGGCGGGGCCAGGCAAGAAAGATGAGCGTCTGGCCACTGACAAGCAAAATGCCGCCGGACAGGCCCTGCATACCGCGCAGCGCGATCAGCAGATCCAGTCGCGCCGTCATCGCGGCAAGGGCGCATGTCGCACCCATGACAAGGGTCGATCCGACGATTAGGCCGCGCGGGTCGACGCGGTCGATCAGCCAAGGCGCGACCATGAATGCCATCAGCTTCAGCGATGTATAGCCGATATCGAGCCAGGCGAATTCGTCCGGCGTCGCGTAGGTGTCGCCGATAATGTCGCTGCGCCCGAGTGACAGGACGGTGCTGGCGATCGCCTCCGTCAGCGTGGCCAGCACTATGCCCGCTAACAGAAAAGTCCCTGCCGCAGGGCGGTCGCGGCCCAGCGCGCTGGGGAGGGCGGTGGTCATGAACGGCTACCGCCATCAATCTCGACGCGTGCCGAAAGGCCGGGTACGAGGCGGCCAGGCAGCGGGTTGTCGACGAGCCGGATCTTGACCGGAATCCGCTGAACGACGCGGACGAAGTTTCCAGTCGCATTGTCCGCCGGAAGCAGGCTGAAGGCGGAACCGCTGCCGGGCGCAAAACTGTCGACCTCGCCCGCAAACGTTTCTTCCGAATAGGCATCGACGGTGATGCGGACGCGCTGGCCGGGTTGGATACGTCCGACTTGCGTTTCTTTGAAGTTGGCGACGATCCAGACATCGTCGACGGGAACGATATCGAGCAGCGGGGCGCCGGGCGAGACAAGCCGGCCGACGCGGACCTGCCGGTTTCCAACGATGCCGTCGACCGGAGCGCGGACCACGGTATTGTCGAGGTCGATCTGGGCCAGGTCGCGAGCCGCCCGCGCCTGATCGACGGCGGCTGCGGCGGCTTCGCGCTCGGTGGAGAGAACGGTGATGTGCTCCTGCTGGGCATCGTTCGCCGCCGCGGCGGCGGCCACGGCGGCTTCCGCCCGCGACCTCGCGGCGTCGGTTTCATCGACCGCGGCCTGGCTGATCGTATGGCTGCGGACAAGCTCGCGACGCCGGTCAGATGCCTTTGACGCCAGCGTCAGTTCGGCCTTGGCCGACAGTTCCTGCGCCTGCGCCTGCCGCACCAGCGCATGCTGAAGCTCAATCTGGGCATCGACATTGGTCAGCCGGGCCAGCGCAGCCTCGACGGTGGCGCCCGCCTGCGCGAGCCTGGCGCGATAATCCCGGTCGTCGATCCTGAACAGGACGTCGCCTGCCTGCACGACCTGATTGTCGCCGATCGCCACGGTAGTAACGTAGCCCCCGACCCTGGGGGCGATCGAGGTGACGTTGCCGCGAACATAGGCGTTGTCGGTGTAGGCCTCCGCGTCGAAGCGCAGCACCGCCCAGCCTGCCGCCAGGACGACGACGGCGCTCAGGCACAACAGCAGACCGACGAGCTTCCTGTTTCGCAACTGTGCCATGATGACCTCCGGTAATGATCGTTACCATTGACGCTTATGGTAACGGGTGTTACCAGTCAAGCGTGCCTGGAAGGAATGGGTGCATTGGGTGGTATCAGGTCAGGGCGGATGAGCCGGCGACGGGAAGCGCTTCTTCAGGCGGCTGCCGAAATCTTCTTCGAACAGGGATATGCGGCCGCGAGCATTGACGCGATCATCGAGCGTGCCGGCGGGTCGAAGCGAAACATCTACAGCGAATTCGGCAACAAACAGGGCCTGTTCGCCGCGATCGTCACGGGGAATGCCGATGAGGCACTCTCGAGCCTGCCGATCGACAACATAGAGGAGCGCGATCTCCCGGAGACACTGACCGTCTTCGGCCGTCGTCTCCTGCGCATCTACATGTCGCCGACGGTGATCGGCATCTATCGGCTTGCCGTCACGGAGGCCAATCGCTTTCCTGACCTTGCCAAGGCATTCTACGAACAGGGGCCCGGTCGCACGACGGTCCGGCTGGCGCAGATTCTTCAGGAGGCGCAAAAGCGAGATGAAATTCGGATGGGAGATTGCCGGCAACTCGCCGACCGCTTCATCGGTATGATCCGCGACAATCTGCATCTGCAGGTGGTCCTTGGATTGCGGCCACCGCCCTCTGAAAAGGAGATACGAAATGCGGTCGAATCGGCTGTAGACTTGTTTCTCAACGGCATACGGGTCAACCGAGAGCAATAATGGAACCGACGGCCGCTCTTCGGCGGGACGGACGCCTCCTGGTGGGGTTTGGAAACATCGAGGCAAGCGTCGGGGAGTGCAACCATAGCTTCTTGTCGGGGAAAGCAGGGACGCAATCTTGCTTCCAAGTACGGTCACACTGACCCACTCCAATCCTTCGCAGGTCATTTCCATGCCTTTCGCATTACGCGGCGATGAATTCACCGGCTCGGCAGGGAGGATGCGGAAACCTCCTGCGCTTGACTATTCGACCCGTAGGTCTATCGAGCAATACAAAGGTGCAAGGATACCCGTCTACTCAGTCAGCACTACCGCGCGAAGCAATGCGAATGCAGCTATTGCATGCCCATTGGTTGCGCAATTATCCTGTTAGCTGCTGGTCTGCTCCCCGCCCCCAATGTGCTATTCGGAATCCTGCGGCCGGCACTCCGGATTTCCAAAATCAACCATGCCGGCGCCAACCGGCTTGAGATCTGTTTCGGATCCCGATCGAACAGCGTTGTCCGCGCCACGGCGTGAACGCAATCGGCCTCCGCCGGGTGTTTGCACCACCTGACGAAGGCCTGACCCAACAACCTGATGAGAGGTAACTGGGCTATGAACATTGATAGAGGGCATTTCCGCCGCCCGGAAGGGGACCGACGGGCACTGAGAGCGAGACTGGCGGGTTGTCGACGCCATTGTGGTGTGGCGGCGACAATGCCGAGGCGATCGCACGGCGGCGATCAGGCGGTCGTCACGGATCGGATAGTCGACGAGGCGATGCAGGCAGCACTGGCATCGGAAGCGCGTGAGGACTCGACCTTCGGCTCCTATGCGCCGCTGTTCGGCTTCTTCCGCTCGGCGGTGATGCAGGAAGGCCGGCTGGTTGAACTGGCTGTCGAACAGGTCATCCGGCGCAATCCGGACCTGTCGCTTCTTCCCGTAAAGCCGATGCCGATTGTGCCGGCCGCGCAGGAGATGCTGAAGCGGACACCCGCCGACCAGATCAAGGGGGTCAGGGTTCCTGCACAAGTCCACGCGACGGAATCCTACAGACCCGACCTGTTCGTCGTGAACAGGATCAGGCATAGCGGTCTGATCCTGGACATCAAACGCAGCCTTGCCTCCTATCGTCCGCAGGAGGTCGACCGGCTGCGGTTCCGGATGCTGGCGGTGGCCGCGATCGCTCCGGAATGGGTGGCCGAACACCAGCGCACGGTGTTGGTGGAGGTGGAGACCGCCATCATCGACGGCGCCGACGAAATGTCCGATCCGGAACGCGGCGTCTTCCGATTATCGGAGATCGACGCACTGCTCGAAACCGATGGCGCGGCCGAATCCATCAGCCAGGTCCGAAACGCGTTCTCGGAACGGGTGCAGGCGGAGCTTGCCAGGCGATGCCGATTGCTGGGCGCCGACGTGCCTGATGCGGCTCTGGCCAGAGGCCTGAAGGATTCGCCACCACTGCCGATGCAGCCCGTTCCGGAAGCCGCGACCATCGTCCCGATGCAGGCGCCCGGCATGCGGCCGCGTTTCGGCTACGCCTGCCGTCCGGGAATGACCTGACGGCCCAAGCCGGCCGGCAGCCAGCGACCAGTTCGAATCCTTGATTTTCCAGGTTTGACCGCCGCGGCATTGCCGCGGACCGCAGGAGCCTTGTCTCGTGAAGAAACCAATTCATTTCAGGAAAGCGGCGTCGCCGTCGCTCACCGTGGTGCCGAAAGGGCATCGCACCCCGCAATCGTCGAATCCCCGAAGTCAGGCGGCAATCCTTCGGCTGGTGAAGCCGCAATCGACGGGACCGGCCGGTGATGGTGGCGTCGGTGCTGATGCCGCGACGTCCTCGTCGTTGCCGCGCCCAACCATCCGACCAGCCAGGTCGTCGGTGTCGCATGATTTGTTGACCTATCTGGGGCACAGCGAATCCTGTGCGACGCTGAGGCGTCACGGCATGGTCTCGTCCTGCGATTGCCGGATGAACGGTTTTGGCGATCCGGCCGCCACCGTCGGACTTGTCATCCATTTCGCGCGGATGAGTCTTGCCAACAGATGCGCCATTCCGCCCGTTCTCATCGAATTGCTCGCCCAGCAGGTGGAGGCAGGCGACGCCGCCTGCATCATGGTGGCCGAATGGCTCGATGCCATGGGGTTGGCCGAAGTGAAGCCGCTTGCCGGCCATACACGGAGGGTCCGCTGATGAACGACCGTCTGGCAAGGCATTTCCTGCGGCGTCTGCTTCATAAGCTTGAGGCCGAGGCCATCGATCATGCCGTCGAACTCGGAATCCTTGCCGAGCGCCTCGGAACCGTAGCCGGCCGGCGGCTGCGTGTCCTCGCGCCGGGTCCACTGACGATCGGCAAAACCGAAGCCGAGATCGCCATCCTGCTGCGGTGCCATCGTCATGCAGGCTCCTCGACGTCTCGCACCGATGATGAATGGGCGGATTTCGTGATCGCGGACGACAACAAGGACAGCGCAGGATTCGCGCACGGGTCCAACGAGAGCTCCAAACCACCGGAGCCGTCGCTTGGTATCGCCGACCTGTTGCGCCTTGTCCGCCGGAACGCGGATCGCCCCCGTCCGGAAACGGTCGCCACCCTGCTGCTGGTCGCGCAGTCAATAGCCATGAGCGGGACCTCGCTGGAGGAAGCGCTGGGAATGCTGCGCGCCCCACGTCCGATCGTCACCATTGTCGGCAGGGTTGCAGGATTCGAGCATGCCTTCCTCGACCTGCTCGAGGACGGTTTGATATTATCCGGGAAGGTGGCGAAGTGCTCTGGCTACGGGTTGAATCGCCGCGCCTCCAATGTGAACTTCTACTCGGCTCCCAGGCGGCATTGGCGGGTCATCGTGTTCTCCGGCAGTGACCATGACGAGGTGTCGGACGAAGCGGCGGAACGGCAGGTCGGATCAGCAGCCAGCACGACATATCCAATCCTTGGCGTTTCCGAGGATGAGGATCATTTGCCGCCGTCGCTGACGCGGGCAGCCACTGTGCGTCTCACCTGCGGCCCCCTGACGATGCCGATAGTGCGCGAGACGATCCGCGCGGTGCTGGGAGAAGAACCTGAAGGCGCTATTGCCTGGCAACTCTGCGAGGCTCTGACCATCGCCGATCTGGCTCTCGCCATACGGACCGGCAGACCCACTCAGCGAGTCCTTGAGCTTCTGGAGGAAATGGCGGAAGCGCGCATCGCGACGACAGCCATGCATGGCAGCACAGGCGGCGCCAAGGCGGGCAAGGAAACACGCTCGTCGGAGAAGAATTCCGCGAAAAAATCCTGCCGCGGCGATCCCGGCTCCGGCAGCGAACGCATCGAACCGACGACCCTGACCGGGAAAGACAAGGACCGCTTCGTACGTCGCATCGAATCCCTCGCCGGCTATGGCGACGCCACCGCATGGGCGCTCGACCTCAAGGCGGATCTCGCCCTGTGGCGAGCGGGTGAACTCGCCTGGGAGGACATGAGTGCGAAGATGCTCCTTTCCGGTCCGCCTGGCACCGGCAAAACGACTTTTGCCCGCGCGCTCTGCAACAGCTTGAGGATTCCGCTGTTCGCCACATCCGTCGCGACATGGCTCGAGCCTGGCTATCTGGGCGATGTTCTGAAACGAATGACAGCGGCATTCCGCGAAGCGGAAGAAGCAGCGCCCGCCATCCTGTTCATCGATGAGATCGATGGCTTCGGCACCCGCTCCAGCGGCAAGGATTGGTCAGACTACCACAACAGCGTGATCAATCGCATCCTAGAATTGCTCGATGGCGCGGCCCGGACAGCGGGCGTGGTCGTGGTCGGCGCCACCAATCGGCCGGAAGGGATCGACCCGGCGATTTTGCGCTCCGGACGTCTGGAAACCCACATTGTCATCCCACGCCCGAATACGGACGCGCTGGTCGGAATCCTTGAGCACCATCTTGGTGCCGATCTCGATGCCGTTGTCGCCAGCGCCCCTCCGGATAGCGCCGCCGCTGCCGAAGATGGCGGTGCCGCCACGATCGACGGCGTCGACGAAAGAATTCCTGACCCCCGTGACGTCAGTTCCATGGAGGCTACCCCGACGGACCGAACTCCAGAGCACGGAGCATCGGACGATCATGTCGGTTCGCCGGCCAAACCATCGGATCAGGTTCTGTCAGGACCATCAAAGGAAGCGCACGATGCTAATATTTGACCAAGGGCATGCGTGGGCCACGAACCCCGCGTACGATATCGAGCAGGCAAGGCTGGCCGCGCTGCTCTCAGATATGGACCGCCTGCGGGTTGGGGTTAGCCCCGAGCATCTCGCCGCGGACACGCCGCTCCTCGACCGCTGGACAGTTGGATATCGCCCTGTCGCTTGCCTCGTTGGCCTGTCGACCGGACATCCGCTGCTACCCGGGGACGGTCGCCAGATAGCAACATCTGATCTCATGCTCATGTCGCAGGACCGGTCATGGGCCAGGACTCTGTCACGCTGGTATCGGCTCGGCCGCCCGGCGGACGGCACCATTCCCGAACAGTGATCCGCACCGGCTACCGATCTTCGTCCGTTTCCAGCGGGGAGTGCTGCCTGCGTCGGGAACAGGCACCGACAGCATTTCAGGGATCACGATCACGATCCATGTTTGAAGGGTTCTTGCATGCACACGCACGAGGAAATCAACACCACCAATGCCACTGCCGCCGTTTTGAGGCGATTGGCCTTGCAGGCAAGCGGGATGACCGGCGCGGACATCGCCAGGATCATCCGCGAGGCGCGTCAGAAAGCGCGTCGGGAAAGCAGAACGCTCAGCCACGCCGACCTGGCAACTGTCCTGGCCCGTTCGCGCCCGACGCGATCACCGTCCCTTCGGCGCCGCATCGCCATCCATGAAGCCGGACATGTCCTCGTCAGGGTTGTTCACGGGCTCGGCGAGATCACCTTCGTTACTATCGATGGACGGGATGGGCATGGATATGTCGAATCGACAGCCGATGACGCTCTTGTTCAGACAGCAGGCGGTCTCACCCGTCTGGTTCAGGTGTTTCTGGCTGGTCGTGCGGCCGAGCACGTGATTTACGGCGATGCACTGGCCGGATCGGGTGGGAGCGAACGGAGCGATTTGGCGCGCGCCACTCACTTGGCCTACTTGATGGAGGCGTCGATTGGCTACGGCACGACCATGCCGCTGCTCTATCGTGACCCTGACGATTGCGTAGGTGAGCTCCGGCTCGATCCTGACCTTGCCGCTCGCGTGAATTGTCGCCTGGAGGACGCTTATTCGGCGGTTTGCGACATCCTCCGCCGACACAGGCCTGTGCTGCGACACCTGTCAGACGCCCTCATCCGGTACGGCACTCTGGAAGGGGAGGCCTTGGCCCTAGTGCTGGCTGAGGCGCGGGCCGAGTTAGAAAACATCGATCACGTCCCGCCGGACCGGGCATGGCCACCCGAGGATTGGTAGGCAGCATGCATAGCGTTTTGGCGGTTGAAAAGCGATCATGGGGCTCGCCGGACCGCCATTTGATTTGCGCGATCCACCTCGCAATGGCGATGGAAATCGATCTTGCTGTGCCGAGATCGCACCGCTGCGCTACCGACCCGTCGAAGATTGGTCCTCGCTGCTCGCGTATAACCCCCTGCTGGTCGAGCGTACCAGCGCGCGGCTCGACGCTGCCTATGGTCGCGCCCGTGGCCCCATCCGTCGTAACGACGAGGCCAGCCGCCTGCGCCGTTGACCATAGTGGCACAACCTATGGATGCCGTCAGCCCACTCGAGAGCAATTGGCGGGCATCTTGTGGCGGCGTACGCGACCCCGCTCGACGTCAGATAAGCCAACAATTTGTTGCGTCGACCGGTCGTTCATCGTCGACCTTGGCGGGGCGGGAAGGGGTTAGGCATGGCCCGCCCGTATAGGATTGGATCGCTTATCCAGACTCAAGCGGAACGGCCTCACCTGACCCCGCAGGGCGGAGGGCGACGAGTCCTTCAGGTTCCGATTCTAGTCCTGCGCCGTTCCCTAAATTGTCCCCATTTCTTGGCCTGACATGAATCCTTCTGGTTGCATACAGATTGACCTAGCAGGTGGAGTCTCGTCAAGGATTCAAAATGCCTTCTCCGAGAGAGATGCCAAGGATTCGATAATAATAGCAAGAGGTTAGCTGAACAGTTCGACCCGACTTGGGTTGCGGTCACGCGCTGGAAAATGGTAGAATGGCGACATTCCAGAATTTGAACCCGCAAATTGGATTCAACCCTAGATTGGAAACCTCAAATGCGCGCCTGGCTCTATGCCCGTACAGCAAAAGAAGCTCAAAACGAGTGGGGGATGAAAGTGGATGCTCAACTGGAACGGCTACGGCAGTACGCCCGCGAGCAAGGATGGCAAATAGTTGGCGAGACTCGCGAACCCGCAACGTCTGGAATCACACAAAGCAGACCAGGGCTCGCTTCCCTGTTAGCGATTGCTGATTCCCACCGCAGGCAGTTCGATGTTCTCCTGGTGGAGTCATCTTCTCGCCTGTCGAGAGACAAAGTGGGGCTCGAAATTATCGTACGAAGGCTGAACCGTGCCGGGATCGACGTCGTCTGCTCCATGGAAACGGGAGCGAGGTCCAACGCGGCACTCGTCGATGCCCTGGGCTCAATTTTCGACAAGTACCATCGTCAGCGTATCGCGGACGATGCCCGAACTCGTCGTCAGAGGGCAACCTCGGAATCGTCACGACGACGGGGTTCGTAGGGGGACTTGGCAATGGCGCCCACTACGAAAGCGTTGGTCGGGCCCCGAAACCGATTTCCGGCCAGCCGAAATCAAATCCTTGATGGTCGACGATCAGCCTTTCGTAGGCGACGGGCCAGACGACCTGCGTTCCCAAGGATGGGCTCAGCGGAGTTGGCTTGTAGAACAGCCATAGTGCTCCGTTATCGCGGACGTTCTTCACCATCAAAAGGTGAGGAGGAGAACATCGACACATGAACGGTCATTCGACTCACAACGCGGGCGTAACGCTCCAAGATGACACCGAACTGGTGGCAGTCGTCACTATGATTGTGGAGAACTTCGTTGATCGAGCATTCGGCGTGGATCCGGTGCAAATGATCCACTTGGAACGCAAGTCGCCCTTAGCGCGACGACGTAGCAGGAGCGGCGCCCGACGGCGTGCCGCCAGCAATAGAATCCGAAGGGAGCAGAAATCATGCAAGAAGATGCCATCATCTACACCCGGGTATCCAGCGAACGGCAGGCGCGCGAGGGGAGCGGACTAGGGTCTCAGGAAACTCGCTGCCGTGAATACGCGCATGTGAAGCGGTACAATGTACGGGCCGTCTTTTCGGATGACGTGACTGGCGGGACGGACGATCGTCCAGGGTTACGCGCATTGATTTCTTACCTCAATGAGCACCCGCAGACTATCGTACTGATAGACGACATCAGCCGCTTGGCACGCGATTTCATCGTTCACATCCGCATAAGAGAAGCGATCCGGGAGGCCAACGGCCGGCTAGAAAGCCCATCACTCAAATTTGGAGAGGACCCCGACAGCAAGCTGATCGAGCATCTCTTGGCGATCATCGCCCAACACCACAGAGAGAAGAACCGCGATCAAGTCAGAAATCGGATGGGCGCGCGCCTTCTCGGCGGATTCTGGCCATTTCGGGCGCCGAGAGGCTATCAATATGAGCAGACTGAGTTTGACGGTAAGCTACTGGTTCCTTGCCAGCCAATCGCTCCGATTGTTCAAGAAGCTTTGAACGGCTTTGCAAGCGGACGCTTCCAAGCACAGGTTGAGATTCAGCGCTTCTTTAGTGCGCATCCCGCCTTCCCCCGCCCCAAGGGAGAGCGGGAGGTGAAAATCGACACAGTCAGAGAGATTCTGGAGAACGTGCTATACACTGGATACTTGGAGTATCCTCGTTGGGGTGTCTCCCTCCGTCCGGCGAAGCACAAAGGGCTGATCACCATGGAAACATTCCGGGTGATTCAAGAACGGCTCGCCGGCAAGTCAAAGACACCAGCTCGAGCGGATCTCGATGCCGACTTCCCTCTCAGGGGGGTTATCGCGTGTGCCAAGTGTGGGCATCCGATGGGGGCGGGTTGGACCGGAGGCCGTAGTAAGGAGTATCCTTACTACTTCTGTCAGAACAAGAAATGCGAGCTCGGTCGCAAGTCGATCCCACGTGACGAGGTCGAGGAGCGCTTCGAAGCCCTCTTACACAAGCTATCGCCTTCCAGCGATCTCGTAGCATTGGCAACAGACATCTTCCGGACCACCTGGGATTCGAGAGCTTCGTCGGCGAATCAAACTCGAATCCAGCTGCAACGAGAAAAGGGCGAGGTTGGGCGGCAGATCAATCTCTTCGTCGACCGGATCCTCGCAACGTCATTGCCGGAGGTTACCTCGACCTATGAGCAACGAATACGCGACCTGAAACTTCGTCAAGCGGAGATCGAGGAGCAGCTGCGTGTCTGCCAGGGACAACAGCCTGATTTCGACGAAACCTTCCGAACCGCAATAGACTTCTTGGCAAGCCCTTGGAAACTATGGGATTCCGATCGTCTGGAGGACCGTCGAGCGGTTCTAAAGCTCACCTTCGCGGGCAATATCCAGTACTGCAAGGAACAGGGGTTTCGAACCGCCGAAACCACCTTACCGTTCAACATGTTAGAAGCGATTCGGACTCAGGAGTCCGGTTTGGTGGAGCCAATCGGAATCGAACCGACGACCTCTTGAATGCCATTCAAGCGCTCTCCCAACTGAGCTATGGCCCCACTCCCGGCACAGGCCGGCGCCGTTTCCGGCGAAGTTCGACGCGGGTTGGAATGGCCGCGTCGTTGTCGTTGGCGGCTTCTAGCGCCGCCTTTCGCCAAGATCAAGCCTTGGCGACCGCCTTTTTTCACCTGCGGCAAAGTCGCAGGCCACGGCCGGCCGCCAGCCGCCGGAACTCAGACTTCGTCGTCGTCGTCGCTGACGCCGACGATACCGCCAACGTCGTCGTCTTCCTCTTCCTCGTCGGTCAGGAAGGCATCGTCTTCGTCGTCGCCGAGGTCGACATCGTCGTCATCGTCGCCGAGATCGGGCAGGTCGTCGGCCTTGGCATCGTCGTCCGCATCTTCCAGCGGTACGACCTCCACGCCCTCGTCCTCGTCCGCATCGACTTCCTTGGCTTCGACGTCCTCTTCTTCCTCGCCGGCAGCCTTGCTTTCCTCGAACTCGGAGCGCGGATACGTCTTTCCCGTATAGGGAGAGACGATCGGGTCCTTGTTCAGGTCGTAGAACTTCCGCCCCGTCTCGGGGTCGACGCGTTTTGTGCCGAGTTCGGTTTTTGCCACTGCAAGCCTCGTATCGAAAAGTCTGGTCCCCTTAACCACAGTTTGCGACGCTGTCAAAGACTTATAACCGACGCGCGAAATCCTCTTTCCACCGGCTCCCGGCGTGGGGGATGACCGTCGCGCCCGGGCATGATACGACACGCCCGCAACCGTGATGAATGCCCGCGCTTACGGGCTTTTGCCCAAGGAATAACGATGTCGCACGAAGCAGCGCCGCTGCCGGCCGTCAGCCGAAAATCATCCCCCCTCTCCGGCAAGATAAGGGTGCCGGGGGACAAGTCCATCTCGCATCGCTCCTTCATGTTCGGTGGCCTCGCCTCGGGCGAAACCCGCATCACCGGCCTGCTCGAGGGCGAGGACGTCATGCGCACGGGCGCGGCGATGAAGGCGATGGGCGCGCATATCGAAAAGCACGGCGACGAGTGGGTGATCCGCGGCACCGGCAACGGCGCGCTGCTGCAACCGCAGGAGCCGCTCGATTTCGGCAATGCCGGCACCGGCTCGCGCCTCACCATGGGCCTGGTCGGCACCTACGACATGGAAACGACCTTCATCGGCGACGCTTCGCTTTCCGGCCGGCCGATGGGCCGCGTGCTCGATCCGCTGCGGCAGATGGGCGTGCAGGTCCTCAAGGCGGCGCCGGGCGACCGCATGCCGCTCACGCTGCGCGGCCCGCGGCACGCCGCCCCCATCACCTACCGCGTGCCGATGGCCTCGGCGCAGGTGAAGTCGGCGGTGCTTCTCGCCGGGCTCAACACGGCCGGAATCACCACCGTCATCGAGCCGGTGATGACGCGCGACCACACCGAAAAGATGCTCCAGGGCTTTGGCGCCAACCTGACCGTCGAGACCGATGAGCGCGGCGTGCGTCACATCTTCATAGAAGGCCAGGGCAAGCTGACCGGCCAGACCATCGCGGTGCCGGGTGACCCCTCCTCCGCCGGCTTCCCGCTGGTGGCGGCGCTGATCGTGCCCGGCTCCGACATCACCATCGAGAACGTGCTGATGAACCCGACGCGCACCGGCCTGCTTGCGACCCTGCAGGAAATGGGCGGCAGGATCGACGTGCTCAGCCCGCGCAACGAAGGCGGCGAGGATGTCGCCGACCTGCGCGTGCGCCATTCCGACCTCAAGGGCGTGACGATACCGCCCGAGCGCGCGCCGTCCATGATCGACGAATATCCGGTACTCGCCGTCGCCGCCTGCTTCGCCGAGGGCGAGACGCTGATGCTTGGCCTCGAGGAACTGCGCGTCAAGGAATCCGACCGGCTGGCGGCGGTCGCCACCGGGCTGAAGCTCAACGGCGTCGACTGCACCGAGGGCGAGGCGACGCTTTCGGTGCGCGGCGTTCCCGGCGGCAAGGGACTGGGCGCCGGCAAGGACGGGGCCGTCAAGACCCATCTCGACCACCGCATCGCCATGAGCTTCCTCGTCATGGGAATGGCGAGCGAAAAGCCGGTGACGGTGGACGACGCCAACATGATCGCCACCAGCTTTCCGGAATTCATGGATATGATGACGGGGCTGGGCGCATCGATCGAAACCATCCGGGCGGCATGAGCCGCCCCGCGCCTCAGCCGGCTTGAGAAAGGCCCTGCCCATGACCACCGTCGGCGAAGCCCTCATTCACCTGCTCGAAGCCCATGGCGTCGATACGGTCTTCGGCATCCCCGGCGTGCACACCGTCGAGCTCTATCGCGGGCTGGCGCGCTCGAGTATCCGCCACGTCACGCCGCGCCACGAACAGGGCGCGGGCTTCATGGCGGACGGCTATGCGCGCGCCTCGGGCCGGCCCGGCGTCGCCCTCGTCATCACCGGCCCGGGCCTCACCAACACCATCACCGCCATGGGGCAGGCGCGCGCCGATTCCGTGCCGATGCTGGTGATCTCGGGCGTCAACGCCACCCGCACGCTCGGCAAGGGGCACGGCTTCCTGCACGAATTGCCGGACCAGCGCGGGATGATGGAAAAGGTGGCGCTGTTTTCGCAGCGCATCACCGAGGCCTCCGAACTCCCCGCGGCCCTCGCCCGGGCGTTCTCGCTGTTCGCCACGGCAAGACCGGGACCCGTACATATCGAAATCCCCATCGACGTCATGGCGCTGCCGGCCGACTGGCTTGCCGCCGCACAGGTCGGTGATGCCAGTCCCAAGGCGAAGGCAGCCGATATCGCTGAGGCCGAGCGGCTCGCCAGCACAGCACAGCGCCCGCTCATCCTGGCAGGCGGCGGCGCGCGACAGGCGCAGGCCCCGTTGACGCGACTGGCCGAGCGGCTCGGCGCACCGGTGATCCAGACCGCCAATGCGCGCGGGCTCATGCATCGCCATCCGCTCGCGGTGCCCGCCAGCCCCAGCCTGAAGTCGGTGCGCAAGCTGATCGCCGAGGCCGACCTGGTCATTGCCGCCGGCACCGAATTCGGCCCGACCGACTACGACATGTACGGCGACGGCGATTTTCCCGCCCCGGCGAGCCTCATTCGCATCGACATCGACGCCGAGCAGATCGCCCGCCACCCGGCCACTATCGGGAT
>Ga0182744_1000697_pt1 | contig 30854 bp, 38 predicted proteins | sample eDN3rd30CKraftMG_FD_128525 | JGI IMG/M metagenome (GOLD analysis project Ga0182744, IMG submission 128525) | Enriched Miracle-Growth compost microbial communities from Emeryville, California, USA - eDNA 3rd pass 30_C Kraft MG (version 2) (version 2) ... | reverse complement strand
GTCAGCGTGCCCGACTATTCCGACGAGGATCTGCCCGATTATTCGGATCCCGAAGAAGAGCCGAACGCCGCGCCGGCAGGCGGCCCGGCAAGCACCGAAGCAGCGCCCGCTCGCAGCGCGCCCTCGGGCGCAGCCCAAAAGACGCAGTAAACAGGAGTATTCATGCAGAAGTTTTTTTCATGGTTGTTTTTCACGGGCTCACCGGCCAGGATCGCCGGCATGGGTCTGCTAGGCCTCGCCCTGGCAACGGGGCCGGCCATGGCGCAGGGCAAGGTCGACCCCAAGGCTGCGCCCAATGACTTCGTGCAAGCCGTCGCCGACAATGCCCTGGCAGCCATCAAGAAAGACAATTCCGTCAAATCCGGCAATCTTTCCAGCATCAATCAGGTCGTCAACGAATACGTGCTGCCCTATGTCAATTTCCAGAAGACCACGCGCCTGGCCGCGGGGCGCTACTGGCGCCAGGCCACGCCCGAGCAGCAGAAGCGGCTGATCGACGCCTTCAAGGGCACGCTCATCCGCACCTACAGCGGCGCGTTCACGCGGGTGGACCAGCGCTCGGCCTTCACCATGCTGCCATTCCGGGGGGACGCCAATGCGGACGACGTCGTCGTGCGCTCCACGCTGTCCCAGGGCAACGGACCCGACGTGGGCATAGACTATCGCCTGGAAAAAACGCCGCAGGGCTGGAAAATCTATGATCTGAACGTAGAGGGCATCTGGCTGATCCAGAACTACCGCAACCAGTTCGCACAGCAGATTTCGCAAAACGGCATAGACGGCCTGATCACCGCGCTGAACCAGTCCAGGCACTGATTCCGCATCGTCGCGGCGCGCCCACTATAATGCAAGGTTCGGCTCGCCAGGAGCCGGGCCTTTTTTTATCAGCCATGCCAGCCCTCAGTCTAGAAAACGTCTCGAAAGTCTATGCGCCGCGATCCCGCGGCTTCACGGGCTGGCTTGCCGGCAGGCCCGCCAGGCGCGGCTTCCAGGCGCTGGACGACGTCAGCTTCACGGTCGAACACGGCGAATTCTTCGGCCTGCTGGGCCCCAACGGCGCAGGCAAAACCACCTTGATCTCCATACTGGCCGGGCTGACCCGGGCCAGCTCGGGGCGCGCCCGCGTCTGCGACTACGATGTCGTCGACGATTTCAGGCAGTCCCGGCGCTCGCTGGGCGTGGTGCCGCAGGAAATCGTTTATGACCCCTTCTTCACCGTGCGCGAAACCCTGCGCATCCAGTCGGGCTATTTCGGGCTGCGCAACAATGACGACTGGATCGACGAAGTGCTCAGCAACCTGGGCCTGGCCGACAAGGCCGACTCCAATATGCGCGCGCTGTCGGGCGGCATGAAGCGCCGGGTGCTCGTCGCCCAGGCCCTGGTGCACCGGCCGCCCGTCATTATCCTGGACGAGCCCACCGCCGGGGTGGACGTGGATCTGCGCCGCACTTTGTGGGAATTCATTTCGCGCCTGAACAAAGAAGGCCACACCGTTTTGCTGACCACGCACTACCTGGAAGAAGCGGAAGCGCTGTGCGGGCGCATCGCCATGCTCAAGCAGGGCCGCATCGTGGCGCTGGACACCACCCCGGCGCTGTTGGCGCGCGTGGGCGGCGCCGACCTGGAAGACGTTTTCGTGCGCATCATGCACGACGACGACTACCTGGGGGTGAGCGCATGAGCTCCACGCCCCTGGTCAAGCCGCATCGAGGCTTGGGCTCCGGCTTTCCCACCTTGCTGCGCAAGGAACTGATGCGCTTCTGGAAGGTCGCCTTCCAGACCATCGCCGCCCCCGTGCTGACCGCCCTGCTCTACCTGCTGATCTTCGCCCATGTGCTGGAAGACCGCGTGCAGGTATACGGCAGCGTGCCCTATACGTCCTTCCTGATACCGGGCCTGATGATGATGAGCATGCTGCAGAACAGCTTCGCCAACCCTTCATCCTCCCTGATACAGAGCCGCATCACCGGCAACCTGGTGTTCATCCTGCTGCCGCCCATGTCGCACCGCGAGATCTTCAGCGCCTACATCCTGGCGGCCGTCGCCCGCGGACTGTGCGTGGGCGCGGGCGTCTGGGCAATAGCCCTGTTCTTCGTCAGCATGCCAGTTTCCAATTTCTTGTGGATCCTGGTTTTCGCCGTGCTGTCCTGTGGCATCATGGGCATCCTGGGCCTGATAGCCGGCCTGTGGTCGGAAAAATTCGACCAATTGGCGGCCTTCCAGAATTTCCTGATCATGCCGGCCACCTTTCTGTCCGGTGTGTTCTACTCCATACACAGCCTGCCGCCCTTCTGGCAGGCCGTTTCGCGCTGGAATCCGGTGTTCTACACGATAGACGGCTTCCGCTACGGCTTTTTCGCGGTATCGGATGTCTCGCCCTGGCGCAGCCTGGCCGTCGTCGCAGCCGTATTCCTGGCTCTTTGCTTTTTCGCCCTGCGCCTGCTGGCCAGCGGCTATAAACTCCGGAATTAATCGATATGTTGCCTACTCCTGAACAAGTACGCCAGTACATTGCCGCCAATCTCGACTGCGAGCATATCGAGGTGCGGGGCGACGGCTCGCACTTCGAGGCTTTGATCATCAGCCCCGCCTTCGAAGGCAAGCGCCTGATCGCCCGCCATCAACTGGTGTATTCAGCCTTGGGCGAACGCATGAAAGCGGAGATCCACGCCTTGTCCATGCGCACGCTCACGCCTGCCGAGTACAAGGCGAACCCGAATGGATAAACTGCGCATCACCGGCGGCCAGCGCCTGAACGGGGAAATTTCCGTATCGGGCGCCAAGAACGCCGCCCTGCCCATCCTCTGCGCCAGCCTGCTCAGTTCCGGGGAGCTGGAACTGCACAACGTGCCGGACCTGCGTGATATCGGCACCACCTTGCGCCTGCTGGCGCAAATGGGCGTGCAGTCCAGCCGCAGCGGCAAGTCCATGCAACTGAGCGCGGCCCAGGTGCACACTCTGGAAGCTCCCTACGAAATGGTCAAGACCATGCGCGCGTCCATCCTCGTGCTGGGGCCCCTGCTGGCCCGCTACGGCGAAGCGCGCGTCAGCCTGCCCGGCGGCTGCGCCATCGGGCAGCGGCCGGTGGACCAGCACATCAAGGGCCTGGAAGCCATGGGCGCGGAGATCAAGATCGAGCATGGCTACGTCGTGGCCAAGGCCCGCCGCCTGAAGGGCGCGTCCATACGCACCGACATGGTCACCGTCACCGGCACCGAAAACCTGATGATGGCCGCCACCCTGGCCGAAGGCCGCACCGTATTGGACAATGCCGCGCGCGAACCGGAAGTCGTCGACCTGGCCGAGCTGCTGAACAAGATGGGCGCCCGCATACAGGGGCACGGCAGCGACCGCATCGTCATCGACGGCGTGGACCGCCTGCACGGCGCCAGCCACCAAGTGGTCGCCGACCGGATCGAGGCCGGCACCTTCCTGGCCGCCGTGGGCGCCACCGGCGGCGAACTGATGCTGCGCCAGGCGGCCCCCCACACCATGGGCGCCATCATCGACAAGCTGCGCGAAGCCGGCATGGCCATAGAATGCGGCGAAGACTGGATACGCGGCGCCATGGGCAAGCGGCCGCGCGCCACCGGCTTCCGCACGCGCGAATATCCCGGCTTTCCCACCGACATGCAGGCCCAGGTGATGGCGCTCAATACCATTGCCGACGGCACCGCGGTCATCGTCGAGAACATTTTCGAGAACCGCTACATGCACGTGCAGGAGCTGGCGCGCATGGGGGCCCAGATCGACATCGACGGCCATACCGCCGTCGTTTCCGGCGTGCCCCAGCTATCGGGCGCCACCGTCATGGCGACCGACCTGCGCGCCTCGGCCAGCCTGGTCATCGCCGGCCTGGCCGCCTTCGGCACCACCACCGTGGAGCGCATCTACCACCTGGATCGCGGCTACGAACGCATGGAAGAAAAGCTGCGTTCGGTCGGCGCCGATATTCAACGCATCACCCGGGAGGCCGCATGAGCCCCGCAAGCCTCGACCGACCCTTGACCCTGGCATTGTCCAAGGGGCGCATCTTCGATGAAACCATGCCGCTGCTGGCCGCCGCCGGCATACAGGTCAGCGAAAGCCCGGAAAGCTCGCGCAAGCTGATACTGCCCACCAGCAGCCCCGACCTGCAGCTGATCATTGTGCGCGCGTCCGATGTGCCCACTTACGTGCAGTACGGCGCAGCGGATTTCGGCATCGCTGGCAAGGACGTGCTGTACGAGCATGCGGCCCAGCATCCCGGCGGCCTGTATCAGCCCATAGACTTGAACATCGCCCGCTGCCGGCTGTGCGTCGCCGTGCGCCAAGGCTTCGATTATGCGGCGGCCGTGCGCCAGGGCTCGCGCCTGCGCGTGGCGACGAAATATGTGCAGGCAGCCAGGGAACATTTCGCCGCCAAAGGCGTCTACGTGGATTTGATCAAGCTCTATGGCTCGATGGAACTCGCGCCTTTGGTGGGCCTGGCCGACGCCATCGTCGACCTGGTCTCCACCGGCGGCACGCTGAAGGCGAACAATCTGGTAGCTGTCGAAGAAGTGGCGCAGATATCATCGCGCCTGATCGTCAACCAGGCTTCGCTCAAGACTCGCGGCGCGGCCCTGCAGCCCCTGATCGAAGCCTTCGCCCGCGCGTCGGACGCCATGGGGTAAACCGGCCCGGTTACGGTATACACTCTAAGGGTGCGCCGCCGGCCCCGGCCGCAAAACCTTGATTCCACTATGTCATTGATCAAACGCCTCAGCACCCAATCCGAGCAGTTCGGCGCCAGCCTGCGCGCCCTGCTCGCCTTCGACGCCTCGCAGGATGAATCCATAGAGCGCGCCGCCGCCGACATCCTGCGCAATATCCAGGAACACGGCGATAGCGCTTTGCTGGACTACACCCGGCGTTTCGACCGCGTATCGGCCGCATCCGTGGGCGAACTGGAAATCGAACGCCGCGAATGGCAGGCCGCCCTGGACGCCCTGCCCGCCGATCAGCGCAGCGCGCTCGAGGCCGCCGCAGACCGCGTGCGCCGCTACCATGAACATCAGCGCGCGCAGACCTGGTCTTACACCGAAGCCGACGGCACGATGCTGGGCCAGAAGATCACCCCGCTGGACAGCGTCGGCCTGTATGTTCCGGGCGGCAAGGCGGCCTACCCCTCGTCGGTGCTGATGAACGCCATCCCCGCCAAAGTCGCCGGCGTGCCGGAATTGATCATGGTCACCCCCACGCCGGACGGCGTGCGCAACCCCATCGTGCTGGCCGCCGCCGCCATCAGCGGCGTGGACCGCATCTGGGGCATAGGCGGCGCGCAGGCGGTCGGCGCGCTGGCCTACGGCACGCAAACCATCGCCCCCGTCGACAAGATCGTCGGGCCGGGCAACGCCTACGTGGCGGCCGCCAAGCGGCGCGTTTTCGGCACGGTGGGCATAGACATGATCGCCGGACCCAGCGAAATCCTGGTGATCTGCGACGGCAGCACGCCGGCCGACTGGATCGCCATGGACTTGTTTTCCCAGGCCGAGCACGACGAACTGGCGCAGGCCATTTTGCTGAGCCCCAGCGCCGAATACCTGGACCAGGTCGAAGCCGCCATCGCCCGGCTGCTGCCCGCCATGCCGCGCGCCGACATCATCCGCGCCAGCCTGGCCGGGCGCGGCGCGCTGATCCAGGTACGCGACCTGGAGGAAGCCTGCGCCATCGCCAACGACATCGCGCCCGAACACCTGGAAATCTCCACGGAAAACCCGGAACACTGGGCCGGCAAGATACGCCACGCCGGCGCCATTTTCCTGGGCCGCTACAGCTCCGAGGCCCTGGGCGATTATTGCGCGGGGCCCAACCATGTGCTGCCCACTTCGCGCACCGCGCGCTTTTCGTCCCCCTTGGGCGTGTATGATTTCCAGAAGCGCAGCAGCCTCATCCATGTGTCGCAAGACGGCGCCCAGACCCTGGGGCGCATAGCGGCCGGCCTGGCTTACGGCGAGGGCCTGCAAGCGCATGCGGCCAGCGCCGAATACCGCCTCCATCCCACTGATTTGAAGTCCTGAACATGCGTACTGCCGATATCACCCGCAACACCAACGAAACCCGCGTGCGGGTTTCCATCAATCTGGACGGTACGGGCCGCCAGACCATCAATACCGGCGTGCCCTTCCTGGATCACATGCTGGACCAGATCGCCCGCCACGGCCTGATCGACCTGGACATCCACTGCGATGGCGATACGCATATCGACGACCATCACACCGTGGAGGACGTCGGCATCACGCTGGGCCAGGCCTTTGCGGCCGCCGTGGGCGACAAGGCCGGCATGCGCCGCTACGGCCATTCCTATGTGCCGCTGGACGAAGCCCTGTCGCGCGTGGTCATCGACTTTTCCGGCCGCCCCGGCCTGTTCTACCACATCCCGTTCACGCGTTCGCACATCGGCCGCTTCGACGTGGACCTGGCGCGCGAATTCTTCCAGGGCTTTTGCAACCACGCCCTGGCCACCCTGCACATCGACAACCTGCGCGGGGAAAATTCGCACCATCAATGCGAAACGGTGTTCAAGGCCTTCGGCCGCGCACTGCGCATGGCCACGGAGCTGGACCCGCGCAGCGCGGGCGTCGTGCCTTCCACCAAGGGTGTCCTCTAAGCGCGCTTTCCCAACCCTCAAGGGTTACCGTGAATACTATCGCCATTGTTGACTACGGCATGGGCAACTTCCATTCCGTGGCCCGCGCCTTGCGCGCCGCCGCGCCCCGTGCCGATATCCGCATCTGCCGCGACGCGAGCGGCATAGACCGCGCCTCGCGGGTCGTTCTACCCGGCCAGGGCGCCATGCCCGACTGCATGCGCAACCTGGACGCTTCGGGCTTGCGCGACGCCGTCCTGCGGGCGGCCCGCGACAAGCCGCTGCTGGGCGTCTGCGTGGGCGAACAAATGCTCTTTGGCCGCAGCGAAGAAGGGGATGTCGCCTGCCTGGGCGTCTTCCCCGGCACCGTCAAGCGCTTCGCGGGGCCGCAGTACGCTGCGAGCGACAGTCCGCCGGGCCATGAATTGCTGAAAGTGCCCCACATGGGCTGGAACAAAGTACAGCAGACGCGGCCGCATGCGCTCTGGGACGGCATACCGGATGATACGCATTTCTACTTCGTGCACAGCTATTATGTGGCCCCCGAAAATCCGGCCGTAACTGTTGGGGTAAGCCATTATGGCCTGCGCTTTACCTGCGCCGTGGCAGAGGCTAACATTTTTGCAGTACAGTTCCATCCTGAAAAAAGTGCGGCCCACGGCCTGCGCCTTTATCGGAATTTCGTAGATTGGAATCCATAACATCATGCTACTCATCCCCGCCATCGACCTCCAAGACGGGCAGTGCGTGCGCCTGCGCCAAGGCGACCTGGACGACGCCACTGTGTTTTCCGATGATCCGGCCGCCATGGCCGCCCAATGGCTGGACCAGGGCGCGCGCCGGCTGCATCTGGTCGACCTGAACGGCGCTGTCGCAGGCAAGCCCAAGAACGAAGCCGCCATCAAATCCATCGTCAAGGCGGTCGCCGACGACATTCCAGTGCAGATCGGCGGCGGCATACGCGATATGGACACCATAGAACGCTACCTGGATGCCGGCATTTCCTATGTCATCATCGGCACCGCCGCGGTGAAGGACCCGGGTTTCCTGCGTGACGCCTGCAGCGCGTTTCCCGGCAACATCATCGTGGGGCTGGACGCCCGCGACGGCAAAGTGGCCACCGACGGCTGGAGCAAGCTCACCCGGCACGACGTCTTCGACCTGGCCCGCAAATTCGAAGACTACGGCTGCGAGGCCATCGTCTACACCGACATCGGGCGCGACGGCATGCTGTCCGGCGTCAACATCGAGGCCACGGTCAAGCTCGCCCGCCACGTCAACATACCCATCATCGCCTCGGGCGGCGTTACGGACCTGAAGGATATCGAAGCGCTCTGCGCCGTCGAAAGCGAAGGCGTGGAAGGCGCCATCCTGGGCCGCAGCCTGTACGAAGGCACACTGGATTTCGCAGCGGCCCAGAGCCTGGCCGACGAACTCGGAACGACATGACGCAAGCCTCCACCCAAACCGCCCTCGCCGACACCGATCTCACCCGCCGCATCATCCCCTGTCTGGATGTCACTGCGGGGCGGGTCGTCAAAGGCATCAATTTCGTCGACCTGGTCGATGCGGGCGACCCCGTCGAAATCGCCCAGCGCTATAACGAGCAAGGCGCGGACGAGCTCACCTTCCTGGACATCACCGCCACCAGCGAAGACCGCGACCTGATCCTGCCCATCATCGAAGCGGTGGCCGGCCAGGTGTTCATTCCCCTGACAGTGGGCGGCGGCGTGCGCCAGGTCGGCGACATCCAGCGCTTGCTGAATGCGGGGGCCGACAAGGTTTCGATCAACAGCGCCGCCGTGGCCAATCCCGAACTGGTACGGACCGCGGCCGACTATCACGGCAGCCAGTGCATTGTCGTGGCCATGGATGCGCGCCGCGTATCCGCCGCCGGCGAACCGGCCAGATGGGAAATCTTCACCCATGGGGGCCGCAAGGCCACCGGCATCGACGCCGTGGAATGGGCCCGCAAAATGGCCGGCTACGGCGCGGGGGAATTGCTGGTAACCAGCATGGACCGCGACGGCACCAAGTCCGGCTTCGACCTGGAACTGACCCGCGCGGTCGCCGACGCGGTCCCCATTCCCGTCATCGCCTCGGGCGGCGTGGGCAATCTGCAGCATCTGGCCGACGGCGTCACCGCCGGCCGGGCCAGCGCCGTGCTGGCCGCCAGCATCTTCCACTACGGCGAATATACCGTCAGGCAGGCCAAAGAATATATGGCTGCGCGCGGTATTAAGGTACGATTGACGGCATGACACAAGATTCCCCTTGGCTGGACGCTATCAACTTCGATGAAAACGGCCTGTTGCCGGCCATCGCCCAGGATGCCGATACCGGCAGGGTACTGATGGTGGCCTGGATGAACGCCGAATCGCTGGACGAAACCGTGGCGACCGGGCGCGCCGTCTATTGGTCGCGTTCGCGCCAGCGCCTGTGGCGCAAGGGGGAAGAATCCGGGCACGTGCAGGTGGTGCACGAAATCCGCCTGGATTGCGACGGCGACGTGGTGCTGCTCAAGGTCAAGCAGGAAGGCGGCATCGCCTGCCATACCGGCCGCGAGAGCTGTTTTTTCCGGCGCCTGGACGGCACTTCCAGCAAGGCCGTCTGGACGCAGGTCGACCCGGTCCTGAAAGACCCTGAACTGATTTACAAATGAATCCGCAAGACAACGCAACCCTGCTGGCCCGATTGGCCGATACGCTGGAATCGCGCCTGCCCGGCCGGGGCGGCGACCCCGCCAGCTCGTATACGGCCAAACTGCTGGCGCGCGGCCCGGACGCCTTCTTGAAGAAGATAGGCGAAGAGGCCACCGAACTGGTCATGGCGGCCAAGGACGGCGTACCCGAGCGCATCATCTGTGAAACGGCCGATTTGTGGTTCCACAGCCTGGTGGCCCTGGCCCATTACGGCCTGCGGCCCGAACAAGTCCTGGATGAACTCGCGCGCAGGGAAGGCACCTCGGGTCTGGCCGAGAAAGCCAGCCGCAACGGCGGCCACCGCAGTGGCGGCCGAGACGATGGCCATTGAAAACCGGACAACATTCACCGGACGACATCCATGAGCGACAACTGCCTCTTTTGCAAGATCGCCAAAGGCGACATCCCCTCGAAAAAAGTGTACGAGGACGACGATTTTTTCGCTTTTCACGACATTAATCCCGCCGCTCCCGTACACTTGCTACTTATACCGAAACATCATGTCGTTTCGATGCAGCAGGTCACGGCGGCAGACGCTGAATGGTTAGGTAGAATGATGACCCTGGCGGCCCGGCTGGCCCAGGAAAACGGCTGCACGCCAGGCCCGGAAGGCGGCTTCAGGCTGGTGGTCAACTCAGGCACGGAAGGCGGGCAGGAAGTCGCCCACCTGCATGTTCATATTATCGGGGGCAAGCGCCCCTGGGACAGGCGCGCAGCGCCTGCCGCGTAAACGGAGACGTATCATGGGTAGTTTCAGCATTTGGCATTGGCTCATAGTTCTGGTCATTGTCGCCTTGGTGTTCGGCACCAAGAAAATCCGCAATATCGGCGAAGACCTGGGCGGCGCCATCAAGGGCTTCAAGAAAGGCATGCGCGACGCGAACGACGAAAAAAAACCCGAGGCCGTCGCGCAGCAGCGCGTGCAGGATGACACCATAGACGTGCAGGCCAAGGAAAAAACCGATACCTGAAAACGGCGGCATGGCGCGGCGGCGCGCTTCCGGCCTCTTTAGCCGCAGGGATGGTCCCTGCCTTCTTCAAGTGAACCAGTAACCCATGTTCGACGTCAGCTTTAGTGAACTCATGCTGATCGGCGTCATCGCGCTGATCGTCATCGGTCCAGAGCGCCTGCCCAAAGTGGCGCGCACCATCGGGCACCTGGTGGGCCGCGCCCAGCGTTACGTCAGCGACGTCAAATCGGACATCCAGCGCGAAATGGACCTGGATGAACTCAACAACCTGAAAGGCCAGATGCAGGAAGCCGCCCAATCGGTGAAATCGTCCATGCGGGATGCTTCGGAAAGCCTGCGCAAGCCGCTGGATGAAGCCCAGCAGGCACTCAAGGAAGCTTCGGCCTCGGTCGAGTCGCTGGTGGACAGCGCCCGCGCCGAAACAGACGCGTCCCGGCAGGCCGAAGCTAGCGCCCAGCCCGCCGCGGCAGCCGCCTTGGCGTCCGATACGGCGGCGTCCGATGAAGCCAAGCCGGCCGCCAGCAGCCAAGTGCCGGCCACGCCGGCGCCGCAACCGTCCGGGGATGCCGGCGCGGCGTCGGCCACCGCGGCATCGGCCGGCGGCACAGAAAAGGAAACACCCAGGCAAGCCGATGCAGCCGACCCCGGCGCGCAGGTCCATCCGCCGCTGCCCGGCCTGGCGGGCGCCCCGCAGGACAAGCCCAAAGCAGGGACGCCGACGTGACGCAAGAACAAGAAGCCTCCCAAGACACCTTCATCTCGCATCTGGTCGAGCTGCGCTCGCGCCTGTTGCGCGCGGTCAGCGCGGTGCTCATCGTTTTCGTGGCCCTTTTCCTGTATCCGGGCCCCTCGGCCATCTATGATCTGCTCGCCCAGCCCATGCTGGCCTCGCTCCCCGAAGGCACCCGCATGATCGCCACGGGCGTCATCACGCCCTTCATGGTGCCCATCAAGGTCACCCTGCTGGCCGCCTTCATCCTGGCCTTGCCCGTCGTGCTGTACCAGGCATGGGCTTTTGTCGCGCCGGGCCTGTACCGCCACGAACAGCGGCTGGCCCTGCCGCTGATCGCATCCAGCACCCTGCTTTTCCTGCTTGGCATGGCCTTCTGCTATTTCGTGGTGTTCCGGACCGTCTTCCACTTCATCGCCAACTTCGCTCCGCAGTCGATCACGCCCGCGCCGGACATCGAAGCCTATCTCAGCTTCGTGATGACGATGTTCATCGCCTTCGGCGTCACCTTCGAAGTCCCCGTGGCGGTGGTGCTGCTGGTGAAAAGCGGCATCGTCACCGTCGACAAGCTGCGCGCGGCGCGCGGCTATGTCATCGTCGGGGCCTTCATCATCGCGGCCGTGGTCACCCCACCCGATGTCGTCAGCCAATTCATGCTGGCGCTGCCCTTGTGCCTGCTGTTCGAACTGGGCGTGCTGGTGGCCGGCGCCTTGAAGAAGAAGGAAGCGGAAGAAGGCGGCAGCGATACGGACGACAGCGCCGACGAAATCACGGTGCGCAACAACGACTGATCATCCGGTGGCTGCATCGTAAAAATCGTCAAAATGGCCGGCCTTTCCACGGCGCATACGGGCTCACACATAACCGCGGCCCGACTGGCGCCGCGGCTTGCTCTTACTGCTTCCTGATGCGCGGGCGTATCCCCACCTGCAGCTCCACATCCCGTTTCTTGCCGTCGCGCATGATCGTCAAGGTCACCTTCTGGCGCGGCTGCAGCGGCGCGATCTGGTTCAGGAAACCTATGGAATCGCGCACTGGCTGGCCGTTCAGCGCCAGCACGATATCGCCCACCCTGATGCCGCCCTTCCAGGCGGGGCCGTTGCGCAGCACGCTCGCGATGATCACGCCGTCATCCTGGGCCAGGTTGAAGGCCCTGGCCAGATCGGGCGTCATGTCCTGCGGCTCGATGCCCAGCCAGCCACGCGTCACGGTGCCCGTCTTGATGATCTGCTCCATGATGTTGTGCGCGGCCGGCGCCGGAATGGCAAAGCCTATGCCCAGCGATCCCCCTGTTTCGGAATAGATCGCCGTATTGATGCCGACCAGGCGGCCGGCGGTATCCACCAGCGCGCCGCCCGAATTCCCAGGATTGATGGCGGCATCCGTCTGGATGAAGTTCTCGTAGATGTTGATGCCCAGCCGGTTGCGGCCCAGCGCCGATACAATGCCCATGGTGGTGGTCTGCCCCACCCCGAAAGGGTTGCCTATGGCCAGCACCACATCGCCCACCTGTACCTCGTGCTCGCCATTGAAGGCCATGGGGCGCAAATCGGGCAGGTCGATTTTCAGCACGGCCAGGTCGCTTTCAGGGTCGGCGCCCACGAGTTCGGCCGGCGCCTGGCGCCCATCGCCCAATGCGACCTCGATGGCGTCCGCCGCTTCGATGACATGGTAATTGGTCAGGATGTAGCCGTCGCTGCGCACGATCACCCCCGAGCCCAGGTTGGTGGACTGGCGGCGCTTGCTGAAGCCCGGGATGTCCCGGAACAGGCGTTCCAGCTCGGGATCGGGCGGCAGCGGGATCAGCGGCACATTGACATGCTTGCTGGTGTATATGTTGACCACGGACGGGGTGGCCTGCGCGACCGCCTGCGCATAAGAAACGATGGCCGGCGCGCCGGCCGGCTCCGGCTTGGCCGCGGGCTGCGGCGGCGCTGGATGCAGCCAGTCGGGGCGCAAGGTTGCCACGATGAATAAAATACCCAGGCATATCGTTACCGTTTGGGCAAATAGCAACCACAATCGACGCATAAGGCTATAAGGAAGAAGGCGACAATGAATCAGATATCGACACAACAACTGGCGGACTGGCTAGACGCCACTTTGCAGGCGCAGCGATTCAAGGACTATTGCCCCAATGGCCTGCAGGTCGAGGGTAAAGCCAATATTCGTCACATTATCACCGGAGTCACCGCCTCGCAGGCATTACTGGAAGCCGCGATCGAGAAAAATGCCGATGCGGTCCTGGTCCACCATGGCTGGTTCTGGAAAAACGAAAATCCCTGCGTGCGCGGCCCCAAGCGCGCACGGCTGGAATCGGCGCTGCGCCACGGGCTGAATCTGTTCGCCTACCACTTGCCGCTGGATGCCCACCCCACCTTGGGGAACAATGCCCAACTGGCCTTGCGGCTGGGCTTCACGCCCGATCGCGACGCGGAAGGCCACCCCGCGGTCTGCGGCCCGGACGGCCTGATATGGCTGGGCCGCTGCGATCCGCCCCGGACACTGGAGGCGCTAGGCGCAAGTATTTGCAAGAACTTGCAACGGGAGCCCTTGATCGTTGGCAATATGCAACAAAAGATAGAACGCATAGCCTGGTGCACCGGCGGGGCGCAAAGCATGTTCGAAGCGGCGGCGGCGGCCGGGGTCGACGCCTACCTGACCGGCGAGGCATCCGAACCCTGCTTCCATCTGGCGCGCGAAACCGGCACGGCTTTCATCGCGGCCGGCCATCATGCCACCGAACGCTATGGCGTGCAGGCCTTGGGGCGCGCCGTCGCCGAAGCGTTCGGAATACGGGTGGAGTTCGTCGATATCGACAACCCTGTTTGATTATTTGGTCTTCAGCAGGTCGCGGATTTCACGCAGCAAGGCCACGTCTTCGGGCGGCGGCGCGGCTTCTTCCTCGGCCTTTTCCTGGTGCATGACGCGGTCGCGCGCGGCATTGACCGCCTTCACCAGGCAAAACACCACGAAAGCCAGCAGGATGAAGTTGATCAGTATCGTCAGGAAGTTGCCCCAGGACAGCACGACCGCCCCGGCCTTGTTCAGCGCGTCGTAGGTCTGGGGACCGGAATAGCCTTCGGGCATGCGCAGCACCCAGAACTGGTTGGTGAAGTCCACTTCGCCGCCGAGAACGAAAGCGACGATGGGCATGATGATGTCTTTCACCAGCGAGTCGATGATCTTGCCGAACGCGGCGCCGATAATCACGCCGACGGCCAGATCTATCATGTTGCCTTTGACGGCGAACTGCTGAAATTCCTGAAGGAAACTACGTGCTTTGCTCATGGCTTCTTCCTTTGTCGTTACACCCTGACCCGGGCTAACGCTATAATACGCGGTTGATAAGACACTACATAGCCAAAAACAGTAAATTGGTAATGCTCCGCGCGGGCATGAATAAGGATACTAGAATGAGTCACAACACGACACAGCTCGATGATGCCGCTGCGGTTGATCCCAACCTGCCGCCCGATCCATCGCGCCGTTTCTGGGTAGCTTCGGCCTGTGCCGTGGGCGGCGTGGCTGGCGTCGCGACCGCAGTTCCCTTTGTCAGCTCTTTCGCCCCTTCCGACAAGGCGCGCGCGGCCGGGGCTCCCGTGGAAGTCGATGTGTCCAATATCGCTCCGGGCCAGATGATCACCGTGGAATGGCGCGGCAAGCCGGTGTGGATCATGCACCGCACGCCGGACCAGCTCGCGCATCTCAAAGACCTGGACTCGCAGCTGGCCGATCCCAACTCGGACCGCCCCGGCTATACTCCTCCTTATGCCAAGAACGAATACCGTTCGCGCAAGCCCGAGCTCTTTGTCTGCGTAGGCATCTGCACCCACCTGGGCTGCTCGCCCACGCCGGCCTTCACGCCCGGCCCCCAGCCCGGCCTGCCGTCCGACTGGGAAGGCGGTTTCAGCTGCCCCTGCCACGGGTCCACCTTCGATCTGGCCGGCCGCGTCTTTGCCAACAAGCCCGCCCCCGACAACCTCGAAGTGCCGCCCTATACCTACTCGGCCGACGGTACCCGCATCACCATCGGCATCGACGAAGACAACAAGGCCTGACGGCCGAACCGGCGCCCTTTTTTCCATGGCGCCATGCGAACCGAAAACGTTATACGCCTCGTAGAATAGATAAGGAGCCGTTTCATGGCTGGCGAAAAAACCGTCGAAACGACAGGATTCCTGGGCTGGATAGATAGGCGCTTTCCGCTTACTACCATGTTCAAGGAGCACATGTCGGAATACTATGCGCCCAAGAACTTCAACTTCTGGTATTTCTTTGGGTCGCTGGCAATGCTCGTGCTGGTCATCCAGATCGTCACCGGCATCTTCCTGGTCATGAACTACAAGCCGGACGCCAAGCTGGCGTTCGAGTCGGTCGAATACATCATGCGCGAAGTGCCTTGGGGCTGGCTGATCCGCTACATGCACTCCACCGGCGCCTCAATGTTCTTCGTGGTGGTCTACCTGCACATGCTGCGCGGCCTGTTCTACGGCTCCTACCGCAAGCCGCGCGAACTGGTGTGGATCTTCGGCGTCGCCATTTTCCTCTGTCTGATGGCTGAAGCCTTCTTCGGCTACCTGCTGCCCTGGGGCCAGATGTCCTACTGGGGCGCCCAGGTCATCGTCAACCTGTTCTCGGCCATCCCCTTCATCGGGCCCGAGCTGGCCATCTGGATCCGCGGCGACTACGTCGTCTCCGACGCCACCCTGAACCGCTTCTTCGCCTTCCATGTCATCGCCATTCCGCTGGTCCTGATCGGCCTGGTGGTCGCGCACATCATCGCGCTGCACGAAGTGGGCTCCAACAACCCCGACGGCGTCGAAATCAAGCAAGGCCCCAAAGACCGCAACGGCCATCCCGTGGACGGCATTCCTTTCCACCCCTACTATTCGGTGCACGACATCGTCGGCGTCGCCGGCTTCCTGATGGTCTTTGCCGCCATCATCTTCTTCGGTCCGGAAATGGGCGGCTATTTCCTCGAATACAACAACTTCATTCCCGCCGACCCGCTGAAGACCCCGCCGCACATCGCGCCGGTCTGGTACTTCACGCCCTTCTATTCCATGCTGCGCGCCACCACGGCCGACTTCACCTGGGTGCTGGTGGCGGGCGCGGTCGTCGCCGCCATCGCGCTGTTCCTGAAGGGCAACCTGAAAGGCATCTGGCGCATCGCCGTGCCCGTGATCCTGCTGATCGTGGCCGTATTGCTGCGCATCATCGACGCCAAGTTCTGGGGCGTGGTCGCCATGGGCGGCGCCGTGGTCATCCTGTTCTTCCTGCCCTGGCTGGACCACTCGCCGGTCAAATCGATACGCTACCGTCCCACCTGGCACAAGTACCTGTACGCCATCTTCATCATCAACTTCCTGGTGTTGGGCTACCTGGGCACGCAAGCGCCCAATCCGACCTTCAACCTCATGAGCCAGATCGGCACCGTGATCTACCTGAGCTTCTTTTTCGTGATGCCCGTATGGAGCCGCCTGGGCACCTTCAAGCAGGTGCCGGACCGCATCACCTTTCACGCTCATTAAGGCCACCAATACGTTACGGAATGATCATGATTAAAAAGTTGCTAGGTACCATCGCCTTGTCAGTGCTCTGCGCGGCTTCGTACGCCGCCGGCGGCGGCTACAAGCTCGATCAAGCGCCCGACCGCATGAACGACATGGCCGCTCTGCAAAACGGGGCCAAGCTGTTCGTCAACTATTGCCTGGGCTGTCACAGCGCCAACGCCATGCGCTACAACAAGCTTACGGAAATCGGCCTGACCGACGAGCAGATCAAGAAGAACCTGCTGTTCACCGGCGAAAAGGTCGGCGACCTGATGCACATCGCCATGACGCCCGAAGATGCCAAGAAGTGGTTCGGCGCCGCGCCGCCCGACCTGTCCGTCATCGCCCGCGCCAAGTCCACCACCATGGGGCCTTCCGGGGTCGACTACGTCTACACCTTCCTGCGCACCTTCTACCGCGACACGTCCAAGGCCACCGGCTGGAACAACCTGGTCTTCCCCAGCGTGGGGATGCCCAATGTGCTGTGGCAGCTGCAAGGCCCGCGCATCCTGGACCACGTCACCATACACGGCGAAGCACAGGCCGATGGCGGCACCAAGTGGCAGCGCGTCACCGCCAAGTACGACGCCCAGGGCTACTCCGAAATCAAGACGGAAGTGCTGCAGAACTACACCGGGTCGCCGGTCGACAAGGCCATCCTGAGCTCTCCCGACGGCAATTCGGCCAGCGTCTTCGACCACCAGGTGGCGGACCTCGCCAATTTCCTGGGCTGGATGGCCGAGCCCATGCAGCTCCAGCGCAAGACGATGGGCGTGTGGGTGCTGCTGTTCCTGGCGCTCTTCTTTGTCGTGGCGTGGCGCTTGAACGCCGCCTACTGGAAGCACGTCAAGTAACACGGTATGCAACGGCAGCGGCGCCCGGCCCAGCCGCTTACGCGCTGCCGCAAGGAATAGGCGTAGACTGATACGCCTATTCCCTTTTCTGGAGCCGCATTTCGGTGCGCGCTCTCGTTCTTATTTTTACGATTGGAATCCGCAACATGATGGTGCTCTATTCAGGAACGACTTGCCCGTTCTCCCAACGCTGCCGCTTTGTGTTGTTCGAAAAAGGCATGGACTTCGAAATCCGTGACATCGACCTGTACAACAAGCCGGAAGACATCGCGGTCATGAACCCTTATGGCCAGGTGCCCATCCTGGTGGAACGCGACCTGGTCCTGTACGAATCCAATATCATCAATGAATACATAGACGAGCGCTTCCCGCATCCCCAGCTCATGCCGGCCGATCCGGTCATGCGCGCGCGCACCCGGCTATTCCTGTACAACTTCGAAAAAGAGCTGTTTGTGCACGTGTCCGTATTGGAAGACCGCGGCTCCACCGACACCAAGGCCCAGGACGTCGCACGCCAGAATATCCGCGATCGTCTTGCGCAACTGGCCCCGATGCTGTTAAAAAATAAATACATGCTGGGCGAGGAATTCTCCATGCTCGACGTGGCCGTGGCTCCCCTGCTGTGGCGCCTGGACCATTACGGTATCGAACTGCCCAAGAACGCCGCACCTCTACAAAAATATGCCGAACGCATTTTTTCACGGCCGGCCTACATCGAAGCGCTGACGCCCTCCGAAAAGGTCATGCGCCGCTAAACCATCCAACCATGCAAGAAACCCCAACCAAGCCCTACCTGATACGCGCGCTGCACGAATGGTGCACCGATAACGGCTACACGCCTCATATCGTCGTTACGGTGGATGCCAACACGGTCGTGCCCCCGGCGCACATCCACGACGGCCAGATCACGCTGAACATCGGGGCGCTGGCCACCAACCGGCTGATCCTGGGCAACGAATACATCGAATTCCAGACCCGCTTCGGCGGGGTCACGGAACAGATTTTCGTGCCTGTGGCCGCCGTATCGGCCATCTATGCGCGCGAAACGGGTGCGGGCATGGGGTTCGATGTGATCGAATCGGCGCCGTACCCCGGCAGCCAGGCCGAGACCAACAGCAGCGCGCCCGCGCCCCGCGCAGCGGGCGGCAAAGGGGCCGGCAAGGACACGCCGCCGGACGACCCCAAGCCCCCTCGGCTCACCGTCATCAAGTAGGCCGGCGTCAAGGCCCGGCACGGTCGCCTCGAAAGACTCCGGCCAGCCTGTATTCCCTTTGCCGCTTCAGGCGGGAAGCTCGGCCAGCCTGGCATGCAATTGCGCCTTCAGCCTGGGATCCAGCTTCAGCTCGCGCGCCAGTTCCTCGAGGTATGCGCGTTCCATGAAGCTGTCTTCGTCCACCACCAGCAGGCTCGCCAAATAGATTTCCGCAGCCATCTCGGGCGTTGCGGCCAAGCCTGCGATTTCCGCCGGATTGGCGGGCTTGGCCAGCTCCGCTTCGAACCATTTCACGTCGGCGGCGCTATTGCCCAGCCTGGCGATCTCCGCGTCGATATGCTGGCGCTCTTCAGGGCCTACATGGCCGTCGGCCTTGGCCGCGGCGATCATGGCGGCCAATATCGCGCGGCTTTCCTGCTCTATTCCCGGGCCCGGCAGGGCGGCCGGCCGCGCCGGAGTCCAATCGGAAGCCGATGCGGCGGGCGTCGCGCCGGCCGCGGCGGCCGCGCTGTTCTTCTGCCAGTCCTGGTAGGCCTTGAGGGCGATCGCGCCCAGGGCCGCGGCGCCGCCATAGGCCGCCACCTTTCCGCCCATCTTGCGGAACTTCTTGTTGCCCAACAGCAGGCCCAGGGCGCCGCCCGCCAATGCCCCGCCGCCGAACCCGCCCAGCGCCGAGCCGGCGCCACGGCTTCCGCCGCCCGGCTGCGAACCGGAGTCCTGGATGAGGCTTTGGCCGGATTGCAGGAGTTGTTGCAGCATCTGCTGAATCGACATGATGTGATCTTCCTTGAAGCAAAAATACAAGGATTCAGTTTACCGTAAGGGAAGGGTTCGGCGCATGCGCCGGCCGCTCAGCGAATGGCGATGCGGGAAGGCAAGGACCGGGAAGCGCAAGGATTCAGAGATTAGGAAATTCAGAGATTCGAGGATTCGAGCCCCAGCGGCTCAAGGACCTGATGCTCGGGGGCTCAGGCCCAGGACTATGCCAATATGCTTCGCACGAATTGGCAGATCGCTTCGAATTCCCGCGCCGCGGCCGGGCTGCCGAAGCGCGCCCGCAGGAATCCGTGCAGCATGCCTTTGGCCTCGCGGAAGCACACGTTCCCGCCGGCCAGCGCCATCCGCGCCGCAAACTCGCGCCCGTCGTCGCGGATGGGGTCGATCTCGGCGCTGTGTATCCAGGCCGGGGGCAGGTTGCTATAGTCGGATGCACGCAGCGGCTGCGCATAAGGGTCGTTGGCGTAGCGCGCGCCGCTGGTATAGCTGTCCATGGTCTGGCGGACGCCCGCGGCGGTCAGCAGCGGAGCCTGGGCGTGTTCCACGTACGAGCCTTTGCTGTGGTCCCCGCCATGGCCCGGATAAATATGCACCTGGGCCGCAATGCTCGGCCCATTGCGATCCCGTGCCGCGAGGCATAGCGCGGCGGCCAGATTGCCGCCGGCGCTGTCGCCCAGCACAATGATGCGGGCGGGGTCCACCCCCATGGCGCCGCCGGCGAGCCACGACAGGACGGCGTAGCAATCGTTGAAGGCGCCAGGATAGGGATGCTCGGGCGCCAGCCGGTAATCGACGCTGAAGACCTGCGCGCCGGTTGCGTGCGCGAACCCCCAGGCGATGGCATCGGAATCGTCCAGGCTGCCCTTCATGAAACCCCCGCCGTGCATATAGATGACGGCAGCGGAAGAAGGCTGGTCGGGAAAGTGATAGCGCCTGACGGGGACTGCGCCGTCCGGCGCTGGCGCCATGATGTCCTCGGCATGCAGGTTTGCGGGCGCGGGCCGCCAAAGGGCGCGGGTGTACGACGCCCAGGCGGCGCGAATGTCCGCCACCGACATCCGCGCGGGCCAGTCGCCCCGGGCGTCCAGCAGAACCTTCATTTCGGGATGCATGTTGCCTGGAATCATGGCTGCGCCTCTGTCTCTGTATTTGCGCGGCAGGGAAAGCGGCCGATGGAGAACGGCGCGAGTATCGCGTCGTGCTCTGCGCCGTCCAACGCCCCGGCGACGAGATGGCCGCTGACCGGCCCCATGGTCAAGCCCAGATGGCCATGGCCGAAGTTGAAGGCCAGCCCGCGGTGGCGGGGGCTCGGGCCCAGCACGGGCTTGGAATCCGGCAGGCAGGGGCGGTGGCCCATCCAGAAGCTTGCCTGCGACACATTGACGTCGGGAAACAGTTCGCGGCAATGATCGAGCAGCAAACGGGCGCGCCTTTCGGTGGGCGGCCGGTTCAAGCCGCCGAACTCCACCGTGCCTGCGACCCGCAGGCCGGCGCGCATGGGCGTAGTGAAAATCTTCCGGTCGGCGGCCGTTACCACGCGCCGCAATTGAATGCCCGCGTCCGGCAGGGTGGCATGATAGCCGCGCTGGGATTCCAGGGGGACGCGATAGCCCAGCGGCTCGAGCAGGCGGGCCGACCATGCCCCCGCGCAAACGACGACATAAGGCGATTGGTAGCGGCCGCGGCTGCCTTCCACACCAGTCACCGACGCGCCGGATATACTGATCCGCGTCACCTCGTCGCGCAGGATTTGCGCGCCTCCGGCCGTCAAGGCCTGGGCTATAGCCTGCGTCTGGGCCAGCGGATCCACGATCATCCCCTGCTGCGGCAGGAAGCAGCCCACGGTATACAAAGGGCCCACCGCCGGCTCGAGCGCTTCGATGCCGGCGCGATCCACCCGCAACACCTCGACGCCCAGACGGCGGCGCTGGTTCCAGGAGAACTCGTCTTTCGCCAGCGCCTGGACGTCGCGATAGACATGGAGCTGGCCCGTGGCCCGCAGCAGTTCCGGCGCCCCCACCTCGTTCAGCAGCCGCCGATGGTGTTCCAGCGCCGGTTCGAGCAGAGGTTTCAATTGCGCTGCGATGTTCTCGGCGACCGGCCGCCTGGACGCTGCGACGAAGCGCAGCAGCCAGGGCGCGGCCGCCGCCCAGTAGGCGACAGGGACGGTCAAGGGGCCGCCGCGGTCGCAAAGCATGCGGGGCAGTTGGCGCAGCAGGCCCGGACTTGCCAGGGGCGCGACCGATCCGGGGCTGACCGCCCCGGCGTTGCCGGCCGAACAGCCCTGCCCCGGCTCGCCCTTGTCGATCACGCTGACCCGCCACCCCAGCCGCAGCAGGCGATAGGCCGTGGACAGGCCCGCGATGCCGGCCCCCACGACGATGGCGTGGCGGCCTTCCGCCGGGCTATTCGCGCTTGATGCCGGCACGCTTGACCACCTCCGTCCATTTCTTGATGTCTTCATCGATGAACCGGGTGAATTCCCGGGGCGAGCTCTGGCCGCAAAGGCTCAGACCGCGCGTGCGCAAGGCCGCGACCACGGATTCCGTGCCCATGACCTTGCGCATGGACTCATCCAGCTTCTTCAATACATCCGCCGGCGTGCCGGTAGGCGCAAGCAGGCCGACCCACGACCCTCCCACGAAGCCCGGCACGCCCGCCTCGTCCATGGTGGGGACGTCGGGCAAGGCCTTGGAGCGTTCCCGTCCGGCGAAGGCCAGGGCCTTCAGACGGCCGCTGCGCACATGTTCTTTGACGACCATTTCCGTGTCGAAGGTCATCTGCACCCGGCCGGCGATCACCTCGGACAGGGCCGGCGCGCTGCCCTTGAAGGGGACGTGGACGATATTCAAGCCGGTTTCGGCGTTGAACAGCTCCCCCACCAGATGGTTGGACGTGCCGTTGCCGAACGATGCGAAATTGAGCTCGCCGGGCTTGGACTGCGCCAGCTTGCGCAATTCGGCCACCGAATTCACGGGCAATTGGGCATTGACCACCAGGACTTGGGGAATCTCGCAAACCAGGGCGATGGGCTGCAGATCCTTGCGGGGATCGTAATTGAGCTGCTGATCCACGGCGGGCGCGATGGCGATCTCGGGCGAAGCCGCAAAAAGCAGGGTATAGCCGTCCGGCGCGGCCTTGGCGACGGCGCTGGCGCCTATGGCCCCGCCGGCCCCGGGCCGATTGTCCACGACCACGGTGGCGCCCAATTCCTTGCCCAGGGGCTCAGCCAGGGTGCGCGCCACCAGATCGGTGGTGCCGCCGGCGGAATAGCCGACGATCAGCTTGATGGGCTGCTTGGGCCAGTCCTGAGCCCACGCCGGACCGCCGGCAAGGGTTACCGCGCCAATGGCGGCGAACGCAAGGGATAAAAGCCGGTTTTTCATGTGTCGTCTCCTGGGCATGGAGGATGTGAGGAATGGGCGATAGGCAGTCAACAGAGAAAAATGTACCTCAGAGCGATTACTGTATATACAATGCAATTACTCGTCAATAAAATTTCAACACCATTCACCACCCACTCAGGAAGCTCTCCATGACGCAAGCACACTCCGACACCTCCTTGCACGACCGGCTGCTGATCATCGACGGCCTGATTTTTTTCAGCGACGGCGATCCCGCCCCCCTGCGCCAGGGGAATGTGGCGGCCGCCAACGTCACGACGCTCATGCCGCTGCTGGATCTGGAAGGGGCGATAGACGAAACCGCCCGCTGGCTCTCTTTGCTGGCGCGGCCCGATTCCCCGTGGATCCATGTCCGCAAGGCCGTCGACATCGAACGGGCGCACAAAGAAGGCCGCGTCGGCTTCATCATGGGCTGGCAGAACGCCCTGCCCTTCGGGGACTGCGTCGACCGCGTCCGCCTGTTCTACGAGCTGGGCTTGCGGGTGGTGCAATTGACCTACAACCAGGCCAACCTGATCGGCGACGGCTGTCTCGAAGACCGCAATGCCGGGCTGAGCAAGCTGGGGCGCCAGATCGTCGAAGCCATGAACCAAGTCGGCATGGCGATCGACTTGAGCCACACCGGGGAACAGACCTGCCTGGACACCGCGCGCATGTCCTCCCAGCCGGTGCTGCTCACCCACGCCAATGCCTATTCGGTGGCCGCCCGGCCGCGCAACAAGTCGGACGCCGTCCTGCGCGCCGTCGCCGAGAGCGGGGGCATCGTCGGCGTGAGCGTCCATGGCTTCATGAACTGGAAGGGCGACCCCAAGTCCCCGCCCACCCTGGACGGCTTCGTGGAACATGTACGCTACGTCGCCAACCTCGTCGGCTACGAACATATCGGCATGGGGAACGATTTCGCCTCCGTCAGCGACTCGTCCGTCACGGAGGCCATACTCGAAATGAGCAAAAGCAAGTTTGCGGGCGCCACCGGCGAATACATCGCCGCCTTCGGCAACAAGCTGGAGAGCCGCTACCCCGCGGAAACGCCCTCGCCGCGCGAGATGGGGCGGATCACGCTGGCGCTATCCAAGGCGGGCCTGAGCGAGGCCCAGATCGAAGGTATACTAGGCCGCAACTTCCTGCGCGCCTTCAGCCAGATCTGGCGTTGATCCATGTCCACAGATTCAGACCTTTCCCAGCGAGCCACCAGCGATCATCCCTTGTTCGTCGCGTCGCTGGAGAAAGGGATGTCCGTCCTGCAGGCGCTCGCCCAGGCCCAGCGCCCGCTGAACCTGGCCGACATCGCCCGCGCCGCCGGCATGGGGCGCAGCGGAGCCCAGCGCTTCGTCTTCACCTTGAAGGCGCTGGGTTATCTGGAACAGAACCCCGACAACAAACAGTACGTGCTCTCGTCCAAGATGCTGGCGTTCGCGCATGCCTACGCCAGCACCGACGCCGTGCAGCGGCTTGCCGCGCCGGTCCTGGAATCCTTGCGCGAGGCCTGCGGCGAGACCGTCAACCTGACCTTGCTGAGCGGCAACGAAGTCGTCTATGTATTGCGCTACCCCAGCCGGCATGCGGTCAGCGTCAACCTGCAGATAGGCTCGCGCCTGCCGGCCTACTGCACCGCCCCCGGGCGGGCCTTGCTGGCCTGGCTGCCGCCCGAAACGGCCAAGGCCATCATCGACGCCAGCGACCGGCGCCAGCATACGCCCAACACGGAAACCGATCCCGAACGCCTGATGGCCAAGCTGGAACGCGTGCGCGAGCGCGGCTACAGCGTCAACGACCAGGAACGCTTCGTGGGCGACGTATCCATCGCCGCCGCGGTGCGCGGCCGCAGCGGCCGGCCCGTCGCCGCCATCAACATCGCCGTGCCATACCCCCGCTGGACCATCGCCTCCCTGGAGTCCGAATGGGCCGAAGCGCTGATGCAGGCAGCGGAAAACGTCTCCCGGTCGCTGGGATTCATGCCGGCCGCCGTTGAGCAGCAATAAAGGCTGCGGATCGTTGGCTAGCGGCCAGGCGTCCGCATCGGCATGCAAACCGGCGCCGCCGGACTTCCAATCTATGTCCCGGCTCCGGCCTACTCGATCCCAGCCTCGGTCTCAGCCTCAGCCGGCATAGGCTTGTATGCCTTCTTCAGCGGCCAGCAGACTGAACCCGAGTTTTTCGGACAAAGTCTCCAGAGCCAGCCCGGGCGCTAAATCCAGCACGACGGGCGCTTGCCTGCTGGAAAGATCGAATACGGCAAAATCCGTATACAGGCGCTTCACCACCGCGGCGCCCGTCAATGGCAAGGTGCAATGCTCCACCAGCCTGGGCCGCCCCTGGCGGTCGAAAAGATTCATCATGGCGAATACCTGACGCGCACCAACGGCCAGATCCATGGCGCCCCCCGGCGACGGCAGCGCGGCCGGATCGCCGGTGGACCAGTTCGCCAGGTCGCCCGCGGCGGATACTTGAAAGGCGCCGAGCACGCTAATGTCCAGATGCCCGCCGCGCACCAGGGCGAATGAATCGGCATGGTCGACAAAATGCCCGCCGCGAGCCAGGCTTACCGGTTTGCGGCCTGCATTGATAAGATCGAAATCCTGGATGGAGCCCGCTACCGTGGGGCCGGAACCGACTATCCCGTTCTCGGTATGGATGATGACTTCGTCGTCGGGGTTCAGGTAATTGCCCACCAGCTCGGGCATGCCTATGCCCAGATTGACCACTGCGCCGGCCGGGATGTCGCGCGCCACGCGGCGCGCCATGAGATCTCTGGATACGCCGGGACTATCCATCATGGCCGCGCCTCTTGTGTGTGAACGATTCTTTGCACGAAAGCCCCCGATGTGACGATGCATTCCGGGTCCAATGACCCCAGCGGCATGACCTCGGCGACTTCGACGATGGCGGTATGCGCGGCCATGCACATGACGGGGCCGAAGTTCCTGGCGGCCATGCGGTATTGCAGATTGCCCCAACGGTCCGCCCGGCGCGCCTTGACGAAAGAAAAATCCCCGCGCAGCGCTTTCTCGAAGACGTATCCCCTGCCGTCGATCTCCCGCGTTTCTTTGCCCTCGGACAGCAGTGTTCCATAACCCGTCGGCGTATAGAAACCGCCCAGGCCGGAGCCTCCGGCCCGCAGGCGCTCGGCCAGCGTCCCCTGCGGCACGACCTCGAGCTCCACTTTCGAGGCCTGGTACAAGCCTTCGAAAATGTCCGACTCCCATGAGCGGGGAAAAGAGCAAATGACTTTGCGCACCCGCCCCGCCTCCAGCAATCTTGCGACACCCTGGCGTGCGTTACCCGCATTGTTATGGACGATGGTCAGGTCCTTGGCGCCGTGCTCGAGCAGAGCGCCTATCAGCGTTTCCGGCACGCCCGCGCCGCTGAACCCGCCCACCAGCAAGGTCGCGCCGTCGGGTATGTCGTTGACGGCCTCAAGCGCGCTTGCGCAAACTTTGTTCTTCACGTGTAAGCCCCACTATCCCTGCTTCATTCAAACACGCTCCAGCACCACGGCTATCCCTTGGCCGACGCCTATGCACATGGAGCACAGCGCATAGCGACCGCCGATGCGGTGCAACTGATTTACCGCCGTCAGAGCCAGCCTTGCGCCCGAAGCGCCCAGGGGATGGCCCAGCGCTATGGCCCCGCCATTGGGATTCACGTGGGCGGCGTCGTCGGGCAAGCCCAGGGCCCGGGTCACGGCGAGCGCCTGGGCGGCGAAGGCCTCATTCAGCTCGATGACTTCCATCTGGTCCAAGCCGAGGCCTGTCAGCGCCAGCACCTTGCGTACAGCGGGCGCCGGGCCATACCCCATGATGCGCGGCTCCACGCCCGCCACCGCCATTCCGACCACGCGGGCGCGCGGCCGCAGGCCATGCCGGCCCGCCGCACGCTCTGAAGCCAGCAGCAATGCGCACGCTCCGTCATTGATGCCCGAAGCGTTTCCCGCGGTCACGGTGCCGCCCTCGCGCACCACGGGCTTCAGCTTGGCCAATGCGGCCATATCCGTTTGCCGCGGATGTTCGTCTTGATTGACTATGGTTGCACCGCCCTTTTTCCCCTGTATCGGGACATCCATGATCTCGGGCGCCAGCACGCCCTCGGCCATGGCTTTTGCGGCGCGCTGCTGGCTGCGCAAGGCGAAGGCGTCCTGGTCTCGCCTTGAAATGCCGAACTGTTCCGCGACGTTTTCCGCCGTCTCGGGCATGGAGTCTATGCCGAAGTTGCGTTGCATGACGGGATTGACAAAGCGCCAGCCCAATGTGGTGTCGAACATCTGCTGCTGGCGAGAAAACGGCGCATCCGCTTTGCCGACGACATAAGGCGAACGGGACATGCTTTCGACCCCGCCGGCTATCATCAACTGCACCTCGCCGCTTTTGATCGCCCGCGCCGCGGTGCCGACGGCATCCAGGCCCGAAGCGCACAGCCGGTTCAGCGTCGAAGCCGGTACGCCCGCGGGCAGGCCGGCCAGCAGCGCGGCCATGCGCGCCACGTTGCGATTGTCCTCGCCCGATTGGTTGGCGCAGCCGTAGGCGACATCATCGACGGCTTCCCAGTCCACGCCTTGATTGCGCGCCATCAATTCCCGAATCGGCAGGGCCGCAAGGTCGTCCGTACGAACCGAGGCCAGCGAGCCGCCATAGCGGCCGAACGGCGTCCGGATCGCATCGCAGATGTAAGCTTCCACCATGAAAATACTTCCTTTGATTTCGAACTAGCGGCTGGATGAGCCGCGCTAGATGATTTTCCGTTCGCGCAGCGCCGACAATTGCTCCGCGTCGATGCCCAGCATGGCCTTCAGCACTTCTTCCGTATGCTGCCCCACCATGGGCGGCGGCAAGTCATAGCTGGGCGGCGTTTCCGTCAATCTAAGAGGCGAGGCCGCCGCCCCTATGCGCGCCCCGTCCTGCCTCTGCTGCTCGATATGGAGCTTGCGATGCACGACTTGCGGGTTCCGGAATACCTGCTCGTAGTTGTTGATGGGGCCGCAAGGCACGGATTGCTGTTCCAGTAATTCGAGCCAGGTTTCGGAATCCCGCGTCCGCATGGTTTCCTTGAGTTCCGCTTCCAGCCGTTCCCGATTGACGATGCGGCCGGTCACTTTGCGGAAATCCTCTTCAGCGCCCAGGTCTTCGCGCCCGATGGCCGAACAATAACGCTGCCACTGCTCGTCGTTGCCGATAGCGATGATGATGTGGCCATTGCGCGTGGGATACACGCCGTATGGAACCAGGCTCATATGGGCGTTGCCCATGCGCGCCGGGACGTTGCCGCTCGCGAAATAACCAGTGATCTGGTTGCTGCCCAGCGCCACGATACAGTCGAGCAGGGACATGTCGATATACTGCCCTTTGCCCGATACATGCCTGTGGTTGACGGCGGCCAGAATGGCGATCGTGGCGTACATGCCGGTGATCACGTCCGCCAGCGCGATGCCCACTTTTTGCGGACCGCCTCCCGGCAGGTCGTCGCGCTCGCCGGTAATGCTCATCATCCCGCCCATGCCCTGGAAGACGAAGTCATATCCGGGACGATGCGCATAAGGGCCGTCCTGGCCGAAGCCCGTGATCGAACAATAAATGATGGCCGGATTCTCCTGGCGGATGGACTCATAGTCCAACCCATATTTCTTGAGATTCCCCACCTTGAAGTTTTCGATGAAGACATCGCTGGACCGGGCCATGCGCCGTATCATGTCCTGGCCTTCCGGCGTGGCGATATCCACCGTCACCGACTTCTTTCCCCGATTGGCGGCGGAATAATAGGAAGAGTCCGGCGCCTGGCTGCCGTCCTGGCCCGGCAGCCAGGGCGGCCCCCAGGCCCGAGTGTCGTCGCCCGTGCCCGGGCGTTCGACCTTGATCACTTCAGCGCCCAGGTCGGCCAGATTCTGCGTGCACCACGGCCCCGCCAGGATGCGGGACAGGTCCAGCACCCGAATATTCGACAAGGCCTTTTCGCCGCCACATTGCCGCATGCCCGCAGCGATAGGATTGAGCACTTTATCCAGCATCTCTCTCTCGGTATATAGGTATGGCAGAGTCGTTCGTCTACTCGAGCTTGATATCCGCAGCCTCGATCACCGCTCCCCATTTGTCGATTTCGTCATTGACATACTTGGCGAACTCGGGCTGGGACATATGGCCCGGGGTAGCGCCCAATTCCGCAAATTTTTTCTTCAGATCCGGCGCAGCCAAGACCTGGCTCACATCGCGCGAAATGGCCGCCACGATGTCGTCCGGCATGCCGGCGGGCCCATACAGGCCAAACATGGCGATTGCCTCGAAGCCCTTCACGCCCGCTTCCGCGATGGTGGGCACATCGGGAAGTTGAGGCACGCGCTCGGCGGATGTCACGCCCAGGGCGCGCAGGTCGCCCGACTTGATATGCGCGATCACGCCGGGCACCGAGTCGAACATCATCGGAATCTGGCCAGCAAGCAGATCGGTCAATGACGGCGCCGCGCCCCGATAGGGGATGTGGGTCAGCTTTATTCCAGCCATGTGAGCGAAGAGCTCGCCGGAAAGATGGTTCGCGCCGCCTATGCCCGCCGATCCGAAGTTCAACTCGCCGGGCTTCTTCTTGGCCAGATCGATAAGCTGCTGGACGGTCTTGGGCTCGAAGTTCTTGTTGACCACCAGAACGTTGGGCACGGACGCCACCATCGCCAGCGAAGTGAACGCCTTCTTGGTATCGTAGGGTATTGTTTTCTTCAGCAGCGTGGGATTGATGACGTGATGGGTGGCCGTCACCATCAGCGTATAGCCATCGGGCGCGCTGCGCGCCACATAGGCCGAGCCTATCGTACCGCTGGCGCCGCTTTTGTTTTCGATGACCACCGGCACGCCCCACTTGTTGCCCAGGGCATTGCCCAATTGTCGCGCCAATATATCGGTCGTACCGCCCGCAGGGAATGGCACGACTATCGTTACGGCGCGGTCGGGGTAACCAGCCGCCATCGTGGCGCCGCAGGCCAGTGTCATGGCCACACCTGCAATAACTCGAATAACGGATTTCATTTCAGCCTCCTCGGGCAGTGAGATGGCCGCCCCGCTTTTTGAAAGGGCAGCCGGTGTTCGCAACGCTTAGTGGGGGAACTCCACCATCGCTTCGCCTTCGGCGACAACGGCGTCCTGCTGGTTCTTGACCTGCACCGTCACAACCACCCAGTTGGCTTTTTCCGTGGGTTTGACCTTTTTTACCGTGCCGCTCGGCGTGATGGTGTCGCCCGGCTTGACCGGCGCCTTCCAGCGGGTTTCCAGGCGGCGATGTATGCCGCCCTGGGGCAGAGCCCAGTCCGTCATCATCTTCGTGATGAGGCTGAAGTTGGACATGCCGTGCATGATGATGCCGCCGAAATTCGTCTTGCCGAAATTCGACTTCATGTACTCATCATCCCAGTGCAGCGGGTTGTAATCGAGCGATGCTTCGCAGAATTCCCAAATGGTTTCGCGCGTCGGGCAGAAAGGAGTTCCCTCGATGCGCTGGCCTTCGGTGATATCGAACTTGTTTTCCATGACGCGAATCCTTACATCGGGCGGATCGTCCAGCCGCGGCCGGAGCAGATCACTTCATTGTTCTGGTTGAAAAATACGTTGTCGTGAACGGCGAAAAGGCGATCGCCCTTGATGAACTTGTCCAGCGCGCGGGCGTGCAAGGTAATGACATCGCCGGGGCGGGCAGGAATGTTGTAGCTCCAGGATTGGCCCGCGTTGATGGTGCCGGGGCTGCGCATCCAGTCGTCGTTCGGCGTGCACGAGAACATGAGCAGCACATGGATCGAGGGCGGCGCAATGATGCCGCCCCACTTCGTGGTCTTGGCGTAGTCCTCGTCCACATAGAGCGGATTCATATCGCCCGTGGCATGGCAGAGCTTGTAGATCGCTTCCTTGGTAAGCGTGTAAGGGATCGTTTTTCGCGGCTCGCCTGGGACGATGTCGTCCCAGATCTTCCGCGCGGCGTTGCCCGCCCAGAAATCGGTGTCGTACTTGTAATCCATGTAGTTCTCCGGATAAGTCCTCGGATTAAGGTCGCTTGGTATTATTGACCGCT
>Ga0182744_1000696_pt1 | contig 30984 bp, 17 predicted proteins | sample eDN3rd30CKraftMG_FD_128525 | JGI IMG/M metagenome (GOLD analysis project Ga0182744, IMG submission 128525) | Enriched Miracle-Growth compost microbial communities from Emeryville, California, USA - eDNA 3rd pass 30_C Kraft MG (version 2) (version 2) ... | reverse complement strand
TTTCATCAGGGCAATCAACGGGCTTACAATAATAGCGCAACCATCAAGGATCATGGCAGGCAGTTGGTAACAAAGGCTTTTCCCTCCACCGGTGGGCATAATAATAAAGGTGTCATGACCGTTAAGCAAGCTGTGAATGGCTTCTTCCTGTCTGCCTTTAAACTGGTCAAAACCAAAATTGGCCTGTAAACCAGCAGTTATATCATGTTTATGATTTTGTTCCTTTGTTTTTGTTGCAGTACCTGTCGGCTTCTTCCTAGAAGTAGTTGTGCTTTTTGCCATTTTTAAATCAATATTGAATAATATAGAGCAGTAATCTACGAAGAATATCTTAGATTTCCTTAGGATCTTGCAATTACATTGATTACCCGCTCCCTGTTTTAAGGTAGGCGAAGTTAATACACAATGGGTATATCTTACACATTGTATATATATTTTAACACTGACGAACGGTTGTTGCTATTGCCTTGCGCCGGAATTGCCAATACCCTACTAAAATGCTATGATAGTTAGAAGGGATTAATTAATGGTTTCCGGAATTCAATTCTAAATAAATAATAATCACATGGATTTATAATGTACAGGAATGCCTAATTTTGAGCCATGACTGACCATACACAGCATCCGGCGCCCACCGGGCATTTGGCAAGGAAGGACAAGAATATCCTGCAAATTGCATCAACTGTTATACAAACTGAAAAAACAGCCATAGAAGGGCTGTTGGAACGTATTGATGCGGATTTTGAAACTACGGTTCGCAAGCTGGCTGACTGTAAAGGCCGCATTATTGTTTCCGGTATTGGAAAAAGTGCCATTATTGCGCAAAAACTGGTGGCTACCTTCAATTCCACCGGTACGAAATCGACCTTTTTGCATGCAGCAGATGCGATCCACGGTGATATGGGAATGATCAGTCAGGAAGATATGGTTCTCATCATCAGCAATAGCGGAGAAAGCGCTGAAATCAAAGTACTCGCGCCACTGGTCCGCACGCTCTGCAACGGCCTTGTAGCCCTTGTTGGCAATAATACGTCCTTTCTGGCGGCTCATAGTGATTTTGTGATTTCTACCGGTATCACTAAGGAAGCCTGTCCTCATAACCTTGCTCCCACTTCAAGTACCACGGCACAACTCGTACTTTCCGATGCACTGGCTGTTTGCCTTATGGCTATCAAGGGTTTTGAACCAGCTGACTTCGCCAGGTTACATCCTGGCGGCAACCTGGGTCGCAAATTGCATTTAAAGGTAATGGACCTTTATACCCATAACGGCAGGCCGGCTGTCAGAAAAAACACAAACCTCAAAGAAGTTATTTTGGAAATATCCAAGGGCCGCGTCGGAGCAACCGCTGTTTTAGATGAAAACGACCAGGTTATAGGGATAATCACAGATGGGGACGTACGCAGGATGCTGGAAAGAACAGATTCTCTTACAGGCATTACCGCCTCGGATATCTACACGCAAAATCCAAAAACGATCACCGCTGAAATGCTGGCAATCAATGCCATGGAAATAATTACTAAATGGGATGTGGGACAGTTAATTGTGACGCAACAAGGTGGGCAATATCTCGGCTTTTTGCATGTTCATGACCTGATCAGAGAAGGTATTTATTAAATTTTTCCAGTTGAGGATATTTATTCCATGAAATTCATCGATAGGTCGCTTATATCAATCGTTTGCATGAAATTAGCGCCCTATTCTGCGCCTTGTTTTATACGAATTTACATAAGTTAGCATTTTAATAGAAAAATGTTAACATGCAACAGACTTCATCACGAAATTATCTGATCCCGACACTGATTATAGGGGTGCTATTTTTTGTATTCGGGTTTATCACCTGGGTAAACAGTACATTGATCCCTTATCTGCAGACCGCTTGTGAACTTACGCCAAATCAGGCAATCCTGGTTACCTTTGCTTCCTATATTGCCTATGCCGTAATGGCCTTTCCTTCAGCTGGTATTCTTAAATATACAGGGTTCAAAAAAGGAATGATGCTAGGCCTTGCTATTATGGCGCTCGGAGCCCTTTTATTTATACCTGCGGCTGGGTCCAGGACATTCGGTATGTTTTTAACCGGGCTTTTTGTTATGGGGATCGGTATGGCGCTGTTGCAGACGGCGGCCAACCCTTATATCACTATTTTGGGCCCTATCGAGAGTGCTGCCAAAAGAATGAGTGTCATGGGGATCTGTAACAAAGGAGCGGGCGCTATCGCACCATTGATAATGGGCGCCTTATTATTAAACGGGATGGATGCTTATTCTGCCGATAACCTGAACCGGTTATCATTGGATCAGAAAAATGCATTGCTGGATCAACTGGCTGGCAAGATCATCGGACCCTATATTTTTATCGCCGTTGTTTTTGTCATCCTTGCAATCGCTATATATTTCTCAAGTCTCCCCGATATCAAAAATGAGGAGCAGACCAATCCCGAACATCAGACAAAAGAGCGTTCAAGTATCTTTAAATATCCCTATCTGTGGCTGGGCTTTGTAACGCTGTTTTTATATGTAGGCGTGGAAGTTATTGCCGGCGATACCATACAGCTGTATGGCAATACCGGATTACATATTCCCATTGAACAGGCCAAACATTTTACGACTTATACGATGATTTGTATGCTGATTGGCTATCTGGCAGGTATTGTGCTGATCCCAAAATATATCAATCAGGCAAAGGCTTTAAAGATTTCGGCCATTTTAGGTGTAATCTTTTCCCTCGGTGTCATTTTTCTGCCTGGTTATTACTCCATTGCCTCCTTGGCGCTTTTAGGCCTGGCCAATGCACCGATGTGGCCTTCTATCTGGCCCCTGACCATTGATGGATTAGGTAAATATTTAAAGACGGGTTCTGCCCTGCTTATTGTTGGTATCGCTGGCGGCGCTATAATGCCAAAGTTCTGGGCTATGATCAGTGCACATACAGGCATGCAGTCTGCCTTTTGGATTTTAATTCCGTGTTACCTGTTTATTTTATTCTTTGCAATAAAAGGCCATAAAGTGGGACAAAGTGTAAAGAGTGTTCAATAACCGCTAAGGTTAATAACACGGTTTATCCTTTTGCCTTTCCGGGCAAAACGTTTTAAACAACTTGTATTTTTCGGCACTTAACTCAATGCCGTTTTAATTAGGGCCTCTTGGCAACAAACTACGCGTAATTGTATGCCGTGTTGCCAAGAGGTCCATTTTGTACAATAAACCTCAGTGGAACCCTCCCATTGCTTTACCTGCTTTTTCTCGTTTTAATATTTTTTTTATATTCTTTGGGAATTTGCTCAAAATTAACCAGCGAGTGGCGCCCCATATTTAGCCGCAAGAAGTTAGGGTAAATCAGTATACGCGATATCCACCTCCTCAGTGGGCTTAATCCCTGGCTCATAATTGCTTATAAATTCTGCATGCTTTAACCGCACTTTTCCCCTTACCGAATAAAAACGGCCGTTTATCGAAAAAAACGCTTCATTCGCTTAATAATCATAGGCTATTATGGTTATTGCCCCTATTTTTACGCCAGTTTTTGTTTTAATTCAGGATTCAGGCAAAACGGCGGCCCAGATCGGAATTTTAGCCCATGAGCAATACGATTAATTATTTTGATGGTTAAACCGCTGCCTGAACTGAAAAAAACGAGAAGGTCCGGAAAAAACAAATCAGACAAATTCCCGGAGAAATGAAGATTTTTTTTATGTAGCAAGGAAGACCGGTCCTCTCAGCTTTATTGTATTTTGAGGAAAATATGAAAAACAGATCAAGGAATATATATTTCATGTAAGATACGTGTTTTAATCACCAACTGAACTTTTTTTATGAAGCATGCGCTCAAATATCTGGCATTAGCTGGCTTTCTTTTAGGTATGGCCAATAAAAACCCTGTCCGGGCCCAAGGTTCGGACTCGCTTGAACGATCTGTACCCGTAAATAATCCGGGTCAAAACGGATTAACGGGTGATTCTGTTTACAGGTTTAGCCTGGCAGATGCTCTTCAATATGGTCAGCAACATAATACCCAGGTTAAAAATGCATTATTGGATATCTTAATCCAGGAACAGTCCAATCGCCAGGTGGCGGCCGCAGCGCTGCCTTCAGTAACAGGCAGTGGTTCCTTGACCGATAACTTAAAACTACAGACAGTGCTCTTACCGGGAGAATTTATGCAACAGCCTGCAGGTACTTTTGTGCCGGTTACTTTTGGGACCACTTATAATATCACGGCAGGTGTGGATGCCAATCAGGTTTTATTTGACGGTCAGGTATTTATTGGCCTAAAGGCAAGGCGTACATCAATGGACTGGAAAAAAGTCCAGGCCGAAGTTACCAAAGAAAACATCCGGACCAATATTTATAAGATCTATTATCAACTGGTGGTCAGCCGGACGCAAATGGGATTGATCCAGGCAAATATTGACAGGATATCAAAATTAAAACATGACACACAAATAATGTATGAAAATGGGGTGACCGAGAAACTCGACATCGATAAAATTGATGTACAATTGACCAACCTGGAGACGGAAAAGCAAAAATTACTGGTCACCATTGCCAATGGTTATAATGGTTTGAAGATATTACTTGGCATGCCGATTTCAGATAAACTTATATTGACCGATACTTTAAGTGAGGATCAGATCAAAACAGGTATTCTTGTCGGCAATGACTTTAATTATGAGCAGCGCAATGATTATAAGGCTTTGCAATTAACCAGGAAACTGGACGAATTCAATGTTAAACGCTATAAGTACAGTAAATTGCCCACTTTAAACCTGGCAGCCTCCTACTCTAAACAAAATCAGCAAAACGACCTTTCATTTTCAGGAGACTGGTTCACCTCTTCTTTTCTGAGCCTGCGATTAAATATTCCGATCTTCTCCGGGTTTTCCAAAAATGCCCAGATCAAGCAGGCGGGCTATGAGTTACTGAAGGCGGATAATCAGCTTTTTGATCTGCGACAGACAATAGATAATGAGATTACTACTGCCAGGAACAATTTCTCTTCCGCCATATCCATTATGGATTATCAGAAGAAAAATATGGAACTCGCGCAAAAAGTATATGACCAGACCAAAAAGAAGTATGAAGTCGGTGCCGGTTCACAGACAGAAATCAATACGGCACAAACAGATCTTAAAGCAGCCCAGACAAATTACATCAGTGCACTATATGATGCAGTTATTGCAAAGGTCGACTTTTTAAAAGCGACCGGCAGGCTATAAGAAAAAGACCGCTTTAAATGCAATTATAATTTAGTAAAACAAGGATTTTCAGAACATATCCATAAATACCCGATAGATGAAAAATAATTTGTTATCCCATTCTATGAACTCACGCGCTGTTACAATGAATGAGGACGCCCAGCTTCAAAAGACTTCAGTAACGACTGTTTCAAAAATGGATGCCGCCGCGCGCATCACTTTGACTGTATTTTTCATAACCCTACTGCTGCTTCTAACTGCCTGCGGTGGTAAGGACAGTAAAGACAAATCCAAATTACTGAAAGACAAGCAGGAACAGTTGGCTAAACTGCAATCCGATCAGGATGCACTGACTGCAAAAATCGAAAAACTGCAAAAAGAAATCAGGCAGATCGATCCAAACGCAGTAGAGGCCAAGCGTAAGCTGGTGGCTCTCGATACCATTGCCAGCGGAACCTTTAATCATTATATTGACCTGCAGGGAAAAATAGATGCCCAGAATGTGGCCTATGTGGCCCCTAAAGGCCAGGGCGGTGTTGTTAAACAAATCTATGTTAAGCAGGGAGACCGCGTCAGCAAAGGCCAGTTACTTTTAAAACTGGATGACGCTTCTCAAAGGCAATCTGTGATTGCTGCCCAGGGACAGGTGGCAGGCATCCTAGCGCAACTGGAACAAGCCAAGACCGTTTTTGAAAGGCAACAAAGTCTCTGGAAAGAAAATATTGGAACCGAATTGCAGGTGCTGAATGCCAAAACTGCTTTAGAAAGCCTACAGAGTCAATATAAGGCGGCAAAAGCCAATATGGAGATTGCGCAGGAACAAGTCAATAATACGGCTGTTCGCGCGGCTATCAGCGGCGTAATTAATACAATGAATGTAAAGGTCGGTGAGTTCTTTACCGCAGGAAATCAAATACAAATCGTCAATAATGATGAATTAAAGGTAACCGTAAATGTTCCGGAAAACTACTCCGGAAAAATTCAAACGGGCTCTGTAATGCATATAACATTGCCAGACGTAGGCGGTAAGGACCTGGTAACAAAAGTAAACGTGGTGGGCCGTCTTATTGACCCGATAACCCGTACTTTTTATATTGAAGGCAAAGTGCCCGATGATCCTGCGCTGCGCCCGGGACAGGTTGCCATGGCAAGGATTAAAGATTACACCGATGACAAGGCCGTCACCATTCCTACCAATACCATCCAAAATGATGAAAAAGGAAAATATGTCATGGTTGCCCAAGGACAGGGAGATAAGATGACGGCTAAAAAAAGATATATAACGGTCGGCCAGATGTACCATGACCAGTTGCAGGTACGCTCGGGTCTGGAGCCGGGTGATATTATTATCAGTGAAGGCTTTCAAAGTCTCTATGACGGACAGCCTATAATGGTTGGCCTTTAGCCCGCCTGTTGGATAAATCATATTCATAAATCACTCAACTAAGCATATGCCATCACTTGAGAATTTACAGGGAAACTTCAAGCAGTTTAAACCAACCAGCTGGAGTATTAAAAATAAAACATCGATCTATTTATTGATGCTCTTTGTGTCTATAGCGGGAATATTCCAATTTGTGACACTGCCTAAAGAGCAGTTTCCCGATATTGTAATCCCTACCATTTATATTCAGACGATCTATGTAGGGAATTCGCCTAAGGACATTGAAAACCTGGTCACCCAGCCGATAGAAAAGCAGATTAAAGGCATTACAGGGGCCAAAATCAATAAGGTAACCAGCACATCGCAACAGGATTACTCAGCGATCGTCGTAGAATTCGGGACAGATGTTAAAACGGATGTCGCCCTACAGAAGGTTAAAGATGCGGTGGACAAAGCCAAACAGGACCTGCCGACAGATTTGACAGAGGAGCCCACCACCATGGAAGTCAGCTTTTCTGATCAGCCGATTATGTATGTCAATGTCAGTGGTAATTATGACATGATGCGACTAAAACAATACGCCGACGAGCTGCAGGACCGTTTGGAAGAATTACCTGAAATTAACCGTGTGGATATGGTAGGCGCGCCGGAAAGAGAATTCCAGATCAATGTTGATAACCTGAAAATGCAGGCGGCCGGCATCACCTTCAGCAATATTGCCACTGCCGTTCAGGGAGAGAATATGGACATCTCGGGCGGTTTGCTGCGGGTAGGCAATATGAAAAGAACCCTGCAGGTGAAAGGACAGATCAAAACCGCAGAAGACCTGAGCCATATCGTGCTTAGGAATTCAAAAGGCGCTCCCATTTACCTGAAGGATATTGCGGATATTAAAGATACCGTCAAAGAACATGAAAGCTATGCCCGCCTGGACGGTAAAAATGTCATTACCCTGAACATTATTAAAAGATCAGGTGAAAATCTGATCGAAACATCCGATCAGGTGAAAAAGATCACTGATGAGGTGAAACAAGAGGTCTTTCCCAAAGACCTGGATGTACGCATTACGGGTGATCAGAGCACCAAGACCAGGACTTCCTTTACGGACCTGGTTAATTCTATTGTCATCGGTTTTGTACTTGTACTCATTATCCTGATGTTCTTTATGGGCGTGACCAATGCCTTTTTTGTGGCCTTGTCCGTACCGCTCAGTATGTTTGTGGCCTTTGTGTTTTTGCCGGGTGCCAATCTGATTGTTGGCTCGGCGGTGACTTTAAATTTTATTGTATTATTTGCGCTGCTCTTTGGCCTGGGGATCATTGTCGATGATGCGATAGTGGTGATCGAAAATACCCACAGGATATTCTCGGAAAATAAGGGTAAAGTTTCTGCTGTAAAAGCGGCAAAAATGGCCGCCGGAGAGGTATTTATACCGGTGCTGGCGGGAACGCTGACGACCCTCGCTCCTTTTTTCCCGTTGCTTTTCTGGCCGGGTATTATCGGTAAGTTCATGATTTATCTGCCCACCATGCTGATTTTTACATTAGCGGCTTCATTGGTGGTTGCTTTTATTATGAATCCGGTTTTTGCGGTGGACTTTATGAACCACAGCGAACAGGAAAATAAGCCACCGAAATCAGCTATTTTCAGGCAGCCTATTTTCTGGGTAGCATTGGGCGTGGGGCTGCTCCTGGATATTGTAGGTCAGCCTTTCGCCGGGAATCTGATCATCTTTATTGTCCTACTCACCATTTTAAATAAATACGTGCTGGATGGCTGGATCCATGGTTTTCAACATAAAGTTTTACCGGCTATTATGCGCAGCTATGAGCGGTTACTTCGCTGGGCTTTGAAAGGCTGGCGTCCGGTATGGCTGTTGGTAGCGACTTTCGGGCTGATGATTCTTTCGTTTTTGTTTTTTGCGGCCAGACAGGTGCCGGTCGTGTTCTTCCCGGATAGTGAGCCCAATCAGATTTATGTATACCTGAAAATGCCAGTCGGTACCGACGTGGATTATACCGATTCCGTAACAAAGACGCTGGAGAAAAAAGTTTACCATGTTCTGGGTATGGATAACGGAAGAAAAAACCCGGTCGTGGAAAGTGTGATCACTAATATTGCCATTGGGGCAGCTGATCCCACCAGTGGCGACAGGAGCACCCGACCGGAACTGGGCCGGATCCAGGTAAGTTTCGTAGAATTTGGTGAAAGAAATGGTGTATCAACCGGGCCTTATCTTGATTCCATCCGTAAGGCGGTAAAAGGGATCCCGGGAGCAGAAATAACGGTTAATAAAGAACAAAACGGCCCCCCTACGGATCCGCCAGTCAATATTGAGGTAGCCAGTGAAGACTTCGATGATTTGATCAACACTTCTGTTGCGCTGAAAAATTACCTGGATTCGATTCAGACGCCCGGCGTGGAAGAATTGAAAATGGACGTGGACCTCACCAATCCGGAAATCAGTTTCACCATTGACCGCGAAAGAGCCATGCGGGAAGGCGTTTCCACGGCCCAGATCGGCCAGGCGATCCGAACGGCGCTATTTGGCCAGGAAGTCTCCAAAATTAAAGACGGCGAGGATGAATATAAAATTCAGCTTCGAAGCGAGAAGGATCAACGAAATAATTTAAGTGATCTGCTTAATATGAATATCAGTTTCATGGACATGGCCAGTGGTCAGTTTAAATCCATTCCCATCAGCTCGCTGGTTAAAGTTGATTTTACCAATACGCTGGGAAGCGTAAAACGTAAAAATCAAAAAAGAGTCATTACGCTAACCTCTAACGTATTGCAGGGCTTCACGCCTACTGCGGTCAATCAGGAACTGGCCAAACATATTCAGCAGTTTAAGCATAAACCGGATGGTGTGACCATCAGGCAAACCGGTGAAGGTGAACAGCAGGCTGAGACAGGTGCATTTTTGGGCAAGGCTTTATTGATTGCGCTGATGATCATTGTTTTCTTACTGGTATTGCAATTTAATTCAGTTAGTAAGTCTGTAATTATCCTGACCGAAATCCTCTTTAGTGTCATTGGTGTGATCCTGGGTTATGCGATCACTGGCATGGAGGTGTCGGTAGTCATGACCGGAATCGGGATTGTTGGTCTCGCGGGCATTGTCGTGAAAAACGGAATATTGGTCATTGAGTTTGCCGATGAATTAAGAAGCAGGGGTTTGAAGACCAGAGAGGCCGTCGTCCAGGCGGGCAAAACCCGTATTATTCCGGTAATGCTGACGGCTCTAGCGGCTATTTTAGCCCTGATTCCATTGGCAATAGGCTTTAATATCAATTTTGTAACCCTGTTTTCTGATCTTAATCCGCATATTTTCTTTGGTGGTGATAATGCATCCTTTTGGAAGCCTCTTTCCTGGACTATTATCTTCGGGCTTGCATTTGCGTTTTTCATGACGTTGTTTATTTTGCCCGGTATGTACCTGATTGCTGAGCGGCTTAAAAGGCCTATGCGCCGGCATTTTGGCGGCACCTGGGTTTCTTTCATGGGAATACCACCACTGACCCTTATATTCTTGCCAATGGTCTTCTATACCATGTTCAAGCATAAAAGGGAGGTTCGAAGAAGGAAAGTAAGCGCAGACAAAAACACTACGAACGAAGCCTTTACAGGTAGTTGGTTTTAAGAAGTCAGCTAAAACCGACGCTGCAGTCTTTGTATAATACTTGATACTAAGCCCCTGAGCATTCGTTGGCAATTTGATTTTACGCCACCTGAGGATCAGGGGCTTAGTATTTATTGAAATGCAAAACCGCGTGCATGGCAGGATTTATGTAGTATGCACACCAGATAAAAAAAATATGGATTATGCGAAAAGATAGCAGCTGTCAACTGAGCAAATGTATTTCAGGGAAAATAGCGGTGACCCTTTTGGTAATGGGTTTAATGATCAGTTGTGGCCCGATTAAGAAAACAGATCAGACGGCTAATAAAATCAGCCGTAAAGGTCCTTTCAATTTGCAAACTGCCATGCAAAGTGCAGATACGGCAGCCATCAGGGCTTTTCTTGCGGGAACCTGGAAGCTTAATAAAATGTGCCGCTCTTCGTTTGCAGGATTAAAATGTGATACGACCATTCATCAATCCTGGCTACTGGATTCCCTGGGCAATATAGACTGGATAACCGAAGGGGAAAGTTCGGCAAAGGATCAATACAGGTTTTTACCTAAAACAGGTGCCAGGGCCGGCACAACAAAAGTTTCCGATACTTCCTGGGTGTTGTTTTTAAACCAGGCCCGCAGGGGTTATTTAATCCGGTCACTTACCAAAGACTCACTTGCTATTGCTGAATATCCTTTGATCATGGATAATACAGTTACTTATTTTCTGAGCAGGTAGCCCAATACATAATAGAGAGATAAATATGTTACAAAGAAGAAAATCCCTCTCCAGGCGGCGAGTCTGATTTAAAATGTCGGATGTGTTCTTGTCACGAATGCGACGCATGTGACAATTTAATAACTTGACCTGGTAACGCCAAGAAAATAGCGCAATCATTGTCTGACTGAATACTCGTCTAGCATCATTGATTAATCAGCATTAATGAATAATGATTACCTGATTGCCCCATCCCAGCGCTATAAAATTTTCGAAAATGCGGCTTAATTACTAAAATGGTACCTAGCTGATTACGGGAATTGATCAAATAATTTCCAATATAGTGTTTGGGAAATTTCAATAAAGCGATTACCTGTAAATAAATTACACTGCTGTGGTATAATACCGATTGCTCCAAGGAGCCGTAGCCATATTTTCAAATTAACTAATCATCGGGTTTTTTCTGCCCATTTATTCAAACCCTCCAACACACAAAATATATTTGCAACGGCTGCCTTGCATGTATAACGCATTTATAAATAATCCTTTAAAACATATGTAATGACCCGTTCAACGGGTCTGATTGAAAGTTACGGACAGCAATTCCTGAAAAAATTACCTTTTTTTTTGGTTGTTAATTAAAATTAACCTAATTCTGTAAAATAATTATGTCATACATAATAATTATTAAAAAAATAATTTTCACCATGCGCTATCAGACTAAAAATTTCCAAACCAAAAATGGTAAAACCATTTACGTGGTGGCAATGTGGCTGTTTACTTTTTTAAGCTGTCCTCATTTGCTATTCTCACAGACCAAAGCAATTCATGGATATGTATTATCCGCGGCTCATCACAAGCCTTTATCTGGTGCTAGTATTTCCCTTGTGGGAAGTCCTCAGGGGGTATTTTCAAATCCGGATGGCAGTTTTGTCATCCATGTGGAGGAAAATGACCAGCTCACCGTTGGATATACGGGATATGTGTCGCAGACAGTGAGCGTTGGTGCGGGCGATACATTAACCGTACTGTTACAACAGCAGGAAAGTCGTCTCAATGACATTATCGTTGTAGGTTATGGCACCCAAAAGCGAAAGGATCTGACCAGTTCCATCGCTACATTGGACAATCAAACACTCGCCAGCGCACCAAGGGCCAATATTGGTTCTGCCCTGCAGGGTTCTGTACCCGGGCTGCAAGTGGTCAATATCAGCGGCACCCCTGGCGCTTCTCCAAAAATCATTTTACGAGGCGGTGCTTCCATAAACGCACCGGGCGATCCGCTTGTTGTGATAGATGGCATAGTCCGCTCCTATAATGATATTTCGTCAGAGGACATAGCGTCGGTAACTATCTTAAAAGATGCCTCTGCTACAGCCATCTATGGGGCAAGAGCGAATAATGGCGTTATTCTGATCACCACAAAACAAGGCAAGGCAGGTCATTCAAGGCTTACATATAAGTATACCGCCGGCTACAATCAAAACCGGAGGGATTATCAATACCTGGATGCGCATGATTTTATTTATTATAACAGGTTAGGCAATTTGAATTCAGGCCGAACCTTATCGCAGGTCAACCAATCAAGAGGTTATGGCTTATTGACGGATGCAGCGAATCTCGCATCCTTTGATATTCAACTGTTGACGGACCAGAATCGCTATCTGCTTTCTAAAGGCTGGCAAAAAATGGCGGATCCCTATAATGGGGACGGTCAGGGCAGGAATGATTCAATTATTTATAAGGATCATTCCGGAGAAGTGAAGGACCTTGTATTTAGGAACACGCAAACCCAGGACCATTATGTAAGTGCCATGGGTGGCAATGACAAAGAGAAATATTTTGCCAGTTTTGATTATTATAATGAAGACGGCATTATCGTCGGCTCTTCCTATAAAAGATTTACCGGGACGATCAATGGTTCCTATAAAATCAAGCCCAATGTAGAAGTTACCACTGGCGTAAATTTATCCACTGCGGGTCAATATGGTATTGCCACCTCCGATGCCAATGTTATTTACCGCACTATGGCGCTTTGGCCAACCTTTAACCCATGGATTGATTCCGCCCATACGCAACCCAATCCGGGTGTCGGGGTCAGTGACGGGAATCCTTTATACTGGCTGGAGAAAATGAAAAGGACCAATACAAACAATAAAATCACGGCCAATGCTTCCCTGAAATGGGATATCCTGCCGCATTTATTTGTAAAAGGAACCGGTAGTATTTATTACAATGAGATTGTCAACCAATCCTATCAATTTCCTACTTCAAATTATACGGATCTGTTTGCAGGTAAATTGTCCTCTTATACCAGGGATGCCTATAATAGCAATAACAGTGCTTTTCAACAGCAATATAATGCAACGGTTAATTATAATAATACCTTTGGCGGATTGCATGATATTAGTGTAATGGCTGGTGCGGAATATTATGGCCTTAAAAACAATTCACTGTATGTGCATGGACAAAATGCGCCAACAGATGATATTACGACAGCTAATGCATCGACGCTTTTTCCAGCCGACGGTTCCAATGGAAGTAGCCAAACCCAATTTGCGATTGTGTCCACTTTTGGAAGGCTGCAGTATAGTTATGATAACAGGTTTCTATTTGCAGCGGTATTCAGATCGGATGCTGTTTCAAGCCTTGCCGCCGAAAACCGCGTTGGCTATTTCCCGGGCTTTTCCGGAGGATGGAATATCCAGAATGAGAAATTTTATAAGCAGTCAGCCCTCAGTAATGTCCTGACGACTTTAAAGCCAAGGATCAGTTATGGCGTGAATGGGAATATTGCCGGCCTTGGTTACTATGAAGTGCAGGGCGTTTATGCCTCACAGGGAAACTATAATGGAAAGGCCGGCTTTTTGAATACAGGCGTCGTGAATAAAAATCTTCAATGGGAAAAAAGTGCAACGACAGATCTCGGACTTGACGCTGGAATTCTGGGAGATAAAATCAATTTTACCTTTGATTATTATAACAGGATTACCAGTAATTTGCTGACCAACCTTTCTCTTCCAAGTTATACAGGATATTCCTCGTTCAGGACGAACCTTGGCACGTTGCAAAACAGAGGCCTGGAATTTAGCGTGCAGGCAAATATTATTACCGATCCGGACGGTTTTAGTTGGAAAATGAGTGCCAACGCTTCCTATGATAAAAATAAAATTCTAAAATTGCCTTATAATGGCAACGACAACAACCGGCAAGGCGGTTTGCAGATCTGGGATCCAAAGACGAACGCTGCCATCTGGGTGGGTGGTTACCAGGAAGGTAAGTCCATTGGTGATGTTTATGCTTTTAAACAGGTAGGAATTTTTAAAGATGAAGCTGAAGTGGCGGCGCTTGCTAATAACCGTTATGACGCTGTCGCTCAAATCTCCGGTCCAGGCATTACAGGGGGCTCCGGGAAAATTACAGCAGGAGATGTTAACTGGCTGGATGTAGATGGTAATGATACCATTAATTCGCTGGATCAGGTTTATATGGGAAACATATTTCCTAAATGGACCGGGGGCTTTTCTACGAATGTGTCCTATAAAAATCTTTCATTGTATGCGCGTTTTGATTTTGCAACCAATTATATAATTTATAATGACCTGGTAGCAAGGACACTGGGCAACTATCAGGGAACCTTTAATTATATTGACCTGCAAAAGGAGGCCTGGTCGCCAGACAATGTAAATACCGATATACCTAAAGTGTATTACGCTGACCAGGTATCTGCACCAGCCGGTAAGAAAAATTATACAAGGATTAATAATGCGACAGGCAATCTCAATAGCAATAATTCAAATTTTTACGAGCCAGGTGGGTATGTTGCATGCCGTGAAATCACCCTTTCCTATGATTTCTCCAAACAGCTCCTTAAAAGAACCCGGCTTTTATCTGAAGCGCGTTTGTATATCAGTGCGAATAACCTGTTTTATCTAAGTGGATTCTCCGGACCTTCACCCGAACCGCCCACAAATGCCGGCGGAACAATCACCGGCGTATATGTTGGCTCCTATCCGATTCCTAAATCATTTATTATCGGGGCGCAAATCAGTTTTTAATCATGCAGATTTTATCGAAGGATAAAGCAAATTCTAAAAAATTAAAAATATACAAATGAAAAAGTATATCGTATTTATAATGCTGGGCGGATTTTTATTATTAGGCGCCTGTTCCAAACAACTGGATCTCTCACCGGTGAGCTCTGTTAGTGATGCCAATTACTGGAAAACGGCTGACCAGGTAGATGCCTTTGTAACCGGTATTCATATCCGGTTTAGATCTGATAATGCGTCCATGTTATATCTGGGTGAGTTAAGGGCAGGAAGTTACGGGCCGGATCCTGGAACATCAGGAGCCTTCACGGGTGAAGCAACGCAGGGCGTTGAGAATATGTGGAATCAGACACTTGATCTTGACAATGCCGGCGTCAGCAATTTTGGCGGCTTTTATAATAATATCAATCAGCTAAACATATTGATCAATAAGTTAAAGACCATAAGTTTCGTTTCGGCTGAAAATAAAGCCTATTACCTGGGGATCGGTTACGGTATGCGGGCATTCTACTACTTTCAGCTGTACCGAAGCTGGGGGAATGTCGTATTACAAACGGAGCCGATCGTTAATTTTGACATTTCCAAACTGGCAAAAGCCGCCTCTGCTGCAGATGATGTCATGTCACAGATAAAAACCGATATTGACAGTTCATTGAATGCATTTGGCGCGGATTACAGTTTCAGGCAAAACAAGGGCTTCTGGTCTAAGTCAGCGACACTTATGTTAAAATCCGAAGTATATCTTTGGACGGCTTTTCGCAGTGGCGGACAAACGGACGCTACCACAGCTGAAAATGCTTTATCCGATATTCAGACAAATGTGCCCGGTTTAACCTTGCTACCTGTATATGGTGATGTATTTACAACGAAAGGAAATAATGAAATTATTTTTGCCAGCACAAATAAACTCAACGAATCAACGCTGGGCTTTATCGGTAATTTTGTTCCCCAGGCCAGCCTGATTCAGAATTTTTATGATTCCGTAAATCAGCAAAAATTTGACGCCTCCAATAACTGGGGCGGCTTATTGCGCTGTCCTACAAGAATCGCTACTTTCAGAGCTTATGCTAACGATGATTCACGAAAGTGGTGGAATATACAGCCGGCCTATAATAAGAACGCGGATGGAAGTTATAGTATTGCCGGTTGTTTTATGAAAAAATATCCAGGTGAACAGTCTTCGGGCGTGCGTTATTATACCAATGATTTTCCTATATACCGTTACGCGGACCTGTTGCTTTTAAAGGCAGAGGCTAAAATCCTACTTGGTCAGGATCCATCTAACGAGATAAATCTGGTCAGAAAACGGGCTTATGGTGCTAATTATAATCCTGCAGTACAGGGATTTCCTAATCAGCCTGTTGATGCCAACCCTAAAGAGGCGGTATTGCAAGAACGCTTACTGGAGTTTATGTTAGAAGGAAAACGTTGGTATGACCTTAGAAGTATGGGAGACCAATATGTATTTGAACATACCTCACTCTCATCTTCTGAGTCTTATAAGCTACTGTGGCCCATTGACAGAAATACACTGACCAATAACAGGGATCTGCAACAGACACCAGGTTATCCAAAATATTAGACGGTTGGTTAATTAGTTAAAAGACAAGTCGCTCTTTATATTCAGTGATAAGGAACGACTTGTCTTTTTAATGATAAAAGCTTAGAATGCAGTTGGCTTAAGAACTTATTTTACCTTCCAGGCGGGCAAAATGGCTGGATAAATGAATACGCATTCCCTTTCGGAATTCCTCCGGCGTACCGTTTTCCAAAATACCAACCAGCTGTTTATGCGATACAAATTTTTTAGGATTTTTGGCAGCTTTAATCAGATCGCTTTTTTCCACAAAATCAAAGATAGGTAACAGCAGGCTTTGGAATTTTTTCAGTGTTTCATTTTTGGTGATCTGGTAGAGTTTGCCGTGGAATTTTATTTCGTAGGCAGCCTCAAACTTTTCGCCGCTGGTTGAATCCGGCTCATTTTTGACAATTTCTTTCAGTTCGTGAATATCCTGTTGGGTGACATGTTTAAAAAGTAAATCAGCCATTCCAATTTCCAGGACCAGGCGGATTTCAAAAATTTCTTTAAGTGTTTCTTCACTTAAAACAAAGGGGTTCAGACTTTTGGCCAGGTTGCTAAATATGTCTGGATTGGTGATGACGCTGCCTTTTTTCTTTTTACTTTCAATGAGTCCCATCATTCGAAGGCGCATGAGCGCCTCCCTGACCACCGTCCGGCTTACTCCCAGTACGGCGGCCAGTTCCAGTTCTTTTGGAATGCTATCGCCTACTTTCAATTTTCTTTGATGCAACAGATCAATCAGATTAGCCTCTACCCGATCTACCAGACTTTTGTTGTTGATGGAGGTGAATACTTCATTGTTCATTTATAAAACTTCTTTTATTATAATATATAGTCAAAGATACCTTGAATTTCCTGATCATGAAAAAAGGCGCGAGGTATTACAGTAAAAAAATATATGATTTGATAAATATATTACAGCAGTCCCTTTGTTTTTATGAAGGTCTTGATTTATAGTCAATTATTTATCTTCAAGACTTTCTCCCTTTTTAATCGATTTGATGCAATGATATAAAAAAAGGGTGCTTTTACTTTGCAGCAAAAACACCCTTTAAAAGTTATAAGATTCATTATCCTAAATAGGATTTTAAGGCGCCGCTATAGCGGGCTTTTTGTAAGCGTTTGATCGCTCTTTCTTTAATCTGGCGGATACGCTCCTTGGTCAGATCGTATTTTTGGCCAATCTGCTCAATAGTGATTCCGTTTTCCCCTTCAAGACCAAAATAAGCATTGACGATCTCTGCTTCTCTCGGGCTCAGGGATTTAAGTACCCGGCGAATTTCTTCTCTCAGAGAATCCTTCATGACGTCATCATCCGTGTCATCCGCACCTTCCAAAAGATCCCCCATGGCCACATCCTCTGCCTCGTGCACTGGTGCATCCAGAGATGTATGCCTGGTGTTGCTTTGGAAAATGTTGTTGATCTCTGTTTCGCTCATTTCCAGGATACTGGCTAATTCTTCCGTACTTGGCTCTCTTTCATGTTCCTGTTCAAAAGCCATGTAAGCCTTATTAGCCTTGTTATACGTGCCAATTTTGTTTTGAGGCAGGCGGACGAGTCTGCCCTGCTCTGCCAACGCTTGTAAAATGGACTGGCGAATCCACCATACGGCGTAAGAAATGAATTTGAAACCTTTGGTTTCGTCAAAGCGTTGTGCCGCTTTAATCAAGCCGAGGTTGCCCTCGTTAATCAGATCGCTAAGTGATAAGCCTTGGTGCTGGTACTGCTTAGCGACAGATACCACAAAGCGCAAATTGGACTGAACCAATTTGTCTAAAGCCCATTGATCACCCATTTTGATCCGCTGTGCAAGGGTAGTTTCCTCTTCAGGAGTAATCATTGAGATTTTTGAAATCTCCTGGAGATATTTTTCTACGGCCTGCGAGTCACGGTTGGTGATCTGAGTGGCAATTTTAAGCTGCCTCATATTGTATTATGGCTTTAATGATAGATATAAAACGAATTCCAGGGCCTTTTTGTTTCAAATGTAGCTTTATTTTTCATTATTATAACATAATTATCCCTAAAATCGGCGGCAAAGTTACGAATAATAGCCGGCTTTGACAAATATTCAATGGTCCTAAGACGTTAATATCAATAAAATTATGAAAAAATATAGAATAAACGCATTTTAAAATGGCGTTAATATGTCTTACTTATTGCTGGTTGCCCTTATATTAATCTGAAAATCAATATTTTTATTGATAATTTTGTCCTTTATTGAATTTTCTGAGCCATAATTGACACCCCAATTGGTCCGGTCAATGGCAAAAGCCGCCCGGAAGTCAACCGCGGTAGAATCAGCGCGCACTTCAGCCGGGAAGGAAATAGATTTACTGATGCCTTTAATGGTCATATTTCCGGTAACGGTTGTATTGGCCTGAATGCCCGCATTTTTCGCGTCCTTGCCACTGTCCGGCGTGATATTTACAGAGCCGGTTCCCGCTACGATCTTCGTGATTTCAAAGGTCGCCGTAGGAAATGAATCTACTGAAAAGAAATCCTGAGAGGAAAGATGCCCCTTTAATTTGGCGTTTCCACTGGCATCCTGGTCGGTTGGCTGAAGATGCTTCATGTCAATTGTGATCTTGCCACCACTGATCTGGGAACCGGATATACTTACCTGTCCCTGCAATACCGGAACAAATCCGGTATGATCTGATCCGATCAGCTTTGAACCTCTCCAGATGACTTTGCTGCTTGCTGTATCTATGGGCAGAACCTGGCCCTTTGCAGCCATCACTTTTTGGGCAGCTGCGGTTTTTGCGGCTTCACTGTTGGAACCATTGCCACAAGAAGCCAGTAATAACAGGCTGCAACCGATCAGCATAACAGATAATTGGGAAAATGATTTCATGTTGTAATCTCTTTGATATTAAGGGACAATGTCCTGATAAAAAGTATCTTACGCGTATAAAGTGCTGCAAAAATAAGGTCTGCCAGGTTTTTCCTAGTATTGTGTGTGTCACTTAATTGTCTTTTAACATAAGCTTCGGTACTTAGGGATTAACATGTTCAAAGTCAGTGGTATGAGGCGCATGATAATCTTGGACGGATAGGGATTTTCTTTTCTCCTTTAAATTTAACTATTTTTGCCCCTCCTGGCTAACAGGTAATAGGTTTTATAAAAATTAAACCGACTTCCTGTGCCTTCATTAATTTTCACTACATGAAAAAAATATTTATCACATTAGCCGCATTTACAATGTTACAGGCCACCGCACAGAAAGCCCCTTTGACGCCCGAAGGGTTATTATCATTAGGACGTGTAAGCGCCCAGGGTATCACACTTGATGGGAAGTCGCTTATTTATAAGGTTTCCACGCCCGATATGCAGGAAAACAAAATGCAGAGCGCCTATTTTCAGATACCGCTGACAGGCGGCATTGCCACAAAAATTACGGAGGAACAAAAGGAAGGATTGCTGGCAAATGACCGGGTTTCCCCTGACGGAAAATATATTCTGAGCAGTGAAGGCGTCAAATTGGAAAAAGTACTGGGCAGCGACCGCTATCCTGAACTGCAAAAAACCTCAGCCCAGGTGTATACTTCCTTAAACTATCGTCATTGGGATAAATGGTTCAAAGGTAGTTTTGATCATGTATTCTTTGCGCCCTATAAAGATGGAAAATCTGTAGAGACTGGGAAAAAAGACATCATGACAGCAGAGCCATATTTCTGCCCGCAGCAGCCTTTTGGCGGTCCCGAAGATTATATCTGGTCACCGGATAGTAAGAAAATCATCTATGTCTGCAAAAAGCAATATGGGACGGCCTACGCTGAAAGTACCAATACAGATATTTATGCCTATGATATTGCAACCGGTAAGACAGAAAACCTGACAGCAAATAATCCGGGCTATGACTTATCCCCGGCCTTTAACAAAAAAGGGAAAATGGCCTGGCTTCAGATGAAAACTGCCGGATATGAATCCGATAAAACAGACCTTGTTGTCCGTACCGGTGATATGACGGTTAACCTGACCGGATTTAAGGATCAGATCAATGTTTCTTCCTTTAAATGGGGCACGGATGACAGAACCTTGTTTTTTATTGCACCTGTTGACGGTACCATGCAGGTATTCTCTGTTCAGGATATCGGTCTGACCAAAATGATGCCCCTGATCCGTCAGATTTCCAAAGGAGATTTTGATATTAAATCTATTCTGACTCAGGTGGGCGATGAACTGATTGTGGAAAAGGAGGATATTTCCCGCGCGGCTGAGGTCTATACTTTAAATATCAAAACAGGTGCCTTAAAGCAATTAACCCATGTCGATGATGAAGCGTATAATCATTTATCCACTGTAACGACCACACGTAAATGGATCAAAACCAAAGATGGTCATCAGATGATGGAATGGATAGTCTATCCGCCCAATTTTGATAAGTCAAAAAAATACCCGACCCTATTGTATTGCCAGGGAGGACCGCAGTCCCCGACAACACAGTTCTTCTCTTACCGGTGGAATTTTCAGTTGATGGCATCACAGGGATATATTATTGTTATTCCCTGCCGCAGAGGCATGCCGGGATATGGTACAGCCTGGAATGCGGCCGTCAGCAAACACTGGGGTGGCGAAGTAATACAGGATTATTTGGATGCGACGGACGACATTGCCAAAGAACCTTATGTGGATAAATCCAGGATAGGTTGTGTAGGTGCCAGCTTTGGCGGCTATTCAGTATTTGAATTGGCGGGTAAGCATGAAGGGCGTTTTAAAACCTTTATTGCGCATGATGGTGTTTTTGATTTTGTTTCCATGACCGGTACGACAGATGAGCTCTGGTTTGAAAAATGGGAAAAAGGCGGTTATTACTGGGAAAAAGACAATAAGGTAGCGCAGGCCTCCTATGCTGCCTCTCCGGTAAATTTCGTCGACAAATGGGATACTCCTATTATGATCGTACAAGGTGGTATTGATTACCGGGTACCCATCGAGCAGGGACAAGGAGCCTTCCAGGCTGCTCAGCTCAGGGGCATTAAAAGCAAGCTGTTGTATTTCCCTGATGAAAACCACTGGGTCCTTCAGCCACAAAATGCCCTGGTATGGCAAAGAGAGTTTTTCGGCTGGTTAAAAGAGACGCTTTAGGCAGCTTTAATATACAGTAAAATAGAATGCATACATAAACAGCATTTCATTGCCAAAAGCAGATGTGGCCCGTGAGTAGTTTTGGACAACCAGCACTCCCGGGCCGTTTTATGTCCTTTGGCTTTTTATCCGGCTGCGTCTGCTTATAAAGCAGTAGCTAGCTGAACAGCCCGTATTTTTTTACTGAAAAGTCCAGCCTGTATTTTGCAGTTCATAGGTCACGCGGTGTAATTCCGTATTACAGGCATGGATCTGTTCCATATACGCCTTATTTCTGCGGCCATAATAAATCCATAACATTTCGCTGGCCGCTTTTTTCACCTGCAGCAGTAAATATTTACGCAGCAGGTTCACCCGGTAATGTCCGTTTTTGCCGATGGGTAACTGCTCAAGCCGGTCAAGAACCTCCGCATTTTGTTTTAAAAACCCAAGGCTCTGGTATTTAATTTCCATGACAATTTTATCATCAGAAACCTCATCCAGCAGACTTAAATAATGCTGTGCTCTTATATCATTCATATTGAACTCTGCAATGATCTCCCGAAAAGTATTGGCTGGATTTGGCATCTTTTTTAAGGAAAAAAAGACGAGGACTATAGCGCAGATCATGATTGCCGAAAGCCTTTTGGCCGTTATCCAGGCGTTTTGGATTTTTATACCAGGGATGGCAATAAGCCCCAGCAAAAAGCCGGTTAACAGGCCCGCGACATGGGCGCTGTTATCCGTGCGGCCCTGCAAACCAGCCAGTAACTGAACCGCGATAAAAAATACCAGCGTCGCCAACATGGCCCTTCGGGTATGCTTTTCGACCAGATCGGACAAAAGCATGGCCAGGAAAACGCCGTACATGCCAAGAATGGCAGCAGAGGCACCCACTGAACCGTTGAAAGGATGCATGTAGATGCTAAGCAGGCCACCCATAACACCGCATAGCAGGTAAAAAATTAAAAACCGGGCTCTCCCCAGCATTGGTTCCAGGTACGCTCCCACCAATAGCAGAGAAAACATATTGCCGATCAGGTGTAAAAAGCCGGCGTGCATAAACTGGTAGGTCAATAGTCGCCACCATTGATGCCTGGTAACCGTAAGATCCAGCAAATTGGTCCCTAAATAATCAAAGCCATTCAGGGAATAATTCCAAAAACCACCGCCTGCAAAGCCGATGAGCAAAAAATACAGAATATTCAGGTCAATCAGAATGGGCGTAATAAAATAGCCGGGCTTTGGATTAAATATAGACATGAACCCGGAAATCTTATTGGTAGCACTTGTTATTTGATTAAAGGACCCCGAGCTACCCTTTTCATGGCTTGCAGCGATGAAAGCGGAACTGGCCATGATATATTTTTGTTGCAATTGATCGGAAGTTCTGGTTTTAAGCAGATGGTTCAATGCGCGGCCCAGTTTTCGGATATTGCGCTTATTTTGCCCGAAACTCCAGAACTGGGGCATTATACAGCTACTGGAAACCGTTACCGTGGTATGGTTGATTTCCATATGAACCACTTCTCCAAACGGTACAAAAGAAAATGAAGGAAAGGCGGTGAGCAGGTCCTCTTTCACCGGTCCCGGTGACCAGCCAATCAGCGCGATCGCTTCCAGCAGTAACCCGTATATTTCTCTGGGCGGTATGTTTTCAAAGATAATTTGTTCAACATATCTGGCATTGATTTGAAAAGACATTGCAAAAAAGAGCCATTAGGTTTGGTTTTCTATACTGGCATTATACAATATTAAATATAAAAATTCTAACTGTCAAAGTATTCTGCCAGAAACACTTAGCGAGACCAGACTTTTCCACAATTTCTGCACGATTGGGAGCCGTCATCATAAAGGAGCCGTATAAGCTGTTGGCGGTACATAAAAAATCCCTTTATTTTGCAGACAAACAAATCAATCACCATGCTCCCTAAATATAAACGCGTCTTACTCAAACTTTCCGGAGAGTCCCTGAAGGCAGAGAACAGTACAGAACCCTTTGATCCGAAAATTATTGAACAATATGCCAATGATATTAAAAGTATCACGGATATGGGCGTTCAGGTAGCGGTCGTCATCGGTGCGGGTAATATCTACCGGGGCATGAATGAAGCGGAAAGTGGCATTGAAAGAGCACACGGTGATTATATGGGTATGCTGGCCACGGTCATTAACGGAATGGCAATGCAGGCTATGCTGGAAAAGATCGGCATCTTTACCCGCCTGCAAAGTGCTTTACAGATGGATCAGGTTGCAGAACCTTATATACGCAGAAGGGCCATCCGCCACCTGGAAAAAAACAGAGTGGTCATTTTTGGAGCAGGCACGGGTAATCCTTATTTTACGACGGATACAGGGGGTTCGCTCAGGGCTATTGAAATTAAAGCAGATGTCATCCTTAAAGGCACCCGCGTAGACGGTATTTACACAGCTGATCCGGAAAAAGATCCTGCCGCTGTTAAATATGAGACCATCAGTTATAAGGAATGTATTGACAATAACCTGAAGATTATGGATATGACGGCATTCACACTTTGCATGGAAAATAAACTGCCCATCATTGTGTTTGATATGAATAAGCCAGGCAATCTGCGCGCCGTGATTGAAGGCCAGAACGTAGGCACCCTGGTTACGCAATAAGGACATGGTAAACGCTTAAATAAAAATTAAGCATTCAAGATAGTTGGTTACAAAAAAAGCCTTTTTAATATTTTTATATTAAAGGGGCTTTTTAAATATGTAACCTTAATAGCCTATACAGCCTGACGGAGTTAAGGCTAAAGGCAAAACGCAATGCCCTAAAACCCAAAAGCAATCCATGACTAATGGATTGCTTTTGGGTTTTTAAACAGCCTTTTAGGGAGATTTATCACCGACTTAGTACCGACGACAGCGATTAATCTAATCCTCTTGTTTTGCTGTCCAATACGGTAGGCCGCTCCTTTTAAATTTTGTAGCTAAACATTGTTTACGATCAGATTGGCATCCTTACTTTCCAGTACAGAATGCCCCATTAAATATTCATCCACTTTTCTGGCACATTCCCTGCCTTCACTGATGGCCCAGACCACCAGGGACTGACCGCGCCGCATATCTCCGCAGGCAAAGATTTTGGGAATAGACGTGGCAAATTCTTTTTCTGAAGCCTTGATATTGCCTCTCTCATCCAGGTCTACGCCGAGTTCATCGACCATACCTGTTTGCAAAGGGTGCAAAAAGCCCATGGCCAGTAAGGCGAGGTCACAGGGTAACTCTCTTTCGCTGCCTTTGACTTCTAAAAACTGAGAAGGCCGGCCGTTTTCTGATTTCCATTCCAGATCGACTACCCGTATCGCTTTAAGATTGCCCTTATCGTCACCGATAAATTCTTTGGTGGCAATGGCCCAGTGGCGCTGGGCACCTTCTTCGTGTGAAGAAGTGGTCTTAAGGATCATGGGATAAGTTGGCCATGGCATAAATTCTGTTCGGTCTTTTGGAGGTATGGGCATCAGTTCAAACTGAGTAATGGATTTGGCGCCTTGCCTGTTAGACGTACCCACACAGTCACTACCGGTATCTCCGCCCCCGATTACTATGACATGTTTACCGGTGGCCGTGATATTTTCATCCAGAATATTACTCTCTATTTCCGGTTTTTCCAACGGGTCCTTGCCTGCCACGCGTTTGTTTTGTTGCTTAAGAAACTCCATGGCAAAGTAAATGCCTTTTAAGGAACGGCCATGCACCGGCAAATCTCTTGGTACGGTAGAACCGCCTGCAAGCACGACTGCATTGTTTTCTCTTAAGATATCATTGAGTTTGACATTTACACCGACGTTGGCATTGAGTTTAAAAGTGACGCCTTCTTGCATAAGTACCGCTAATCTACGGTCAATGATATGTTTTTCCAGTTTAAAATCCGGTATGCCATATCTTAGCAAGCCGCCCGGAGCATCATCCCTTTCGAAAACCGTTACCTGATGGCCTGCGTTATTGAGCTGGGTTGCCGCTGCAAGTCCGGCCGGACCGGAGCCCACAACAGCTACTTTTTTACCGGTACGGACAATGGAGGTGCGGGGTTTTACAAGGCCCAGTTCAAAAGCCTTTTCAATGATGTGTTTTTCGATCTCCTCTATAACAATAGGTGGCTGGTTAATACCCAGTACACAGGCACTCTCGCAGGGTGCGGGGCAGATTCTTCCGGTAAATTCCGGAAAATTATTCGTAGAAGATAAAATCTCAAAGGCTTCTTTCCAGTCTTCCCGGTAGACCGCATCATTGAATTCCGGAATCAGGTTGCCTAAAGGGCATCCATTGTGGCAAAAAGGAACGCCACAATCCATGCATCTGGAAGCCTGTTCCACCAGTTTGTTATCTTTATAGAGCTCATTGAACTCTTTGTAATCTTTAACGCGTTCAGCAACACTTCTTTTTTCAGGCAGTTCACGTGTATGCTCTAAAAATCCAGTTATTTTTCCCATCGTCCCCTTATTATAAAATAATCTATTATTGGTAAAATTGACGTATTAACGGCCACGGTTTTATTGTAAACCGTAGCCGCTAATGCATTTTATTTTGCGGCAGCTGCTGTTTGTTTTGCTGCCATGAGTGCTTTTTTATAATCACGTGGCATGGCTTTGACAAAATTTTTCAACTGGTTTTCCCAGTCGCTGATGATAAAGCCCGCAACCTTACTGCCGGTATAGGCCAGGTGTTTTTCAATCAAAGCTTTAAGCGGAGTGGTATCCTGTTCCTCCAATGGTTCGAGATCAGCCATTTCACTATTAAATAGTGTCGGCAGCTGTCCTTTGACATCATAGATATAGGCTACCCCGCCACTCATACCGGCGGCAAAGTTGCGCCCTGTTTCGCCCAGAATAACAGCTACTCCGCCTGTCATGTATTCACAACCATGATCTCCTACGCCTTCAACGACAACCTTCGCGCCCGAGTTTCGCACACAAAAACGTTCACCTGCTTTTCCGCGGATATAAGCTTCTCCTGAAGTAGCACCGATAAAGGCCGTATTGCCGATAATGATATTGTCCTCAGCGATAAAGTTGGATTTTTTAGAAGGGTACACAATTATTTTGGCACCGCTGAGCCCTTTACCGATATAATCATTGGCATCACCTTCCAGTTCCAATGTGACTCCGCGTGTATTAAAGGCGCCAAAGCTTTGTCCCGCCGTGCCTGTAAAATGCAGTTTGATCGTATCTTCAGGGAGGCCTTCTGCTTTATATTTTTTCGTGATTTCATTGGACAGGATCGTACCTGCGGTACGGTCTATATTGCGTATGACAAAAGACCCTTCAACTGGTGTACCGTCTTTTAATGCCGGCGCCGCTATTTTAAGCAGCTGCCAGTCAAGTACATCTTCCAGCGCGTGATCCTGCTGTTCTGTCTGGTACAGTCCACTGCAGGTTTTATCGGTCGGTTGTTTGTATAAGACGGGTGACAGATCCAGTTTAGAGAATTTCCAATGTGTGATGTTTTCTCTTTTTTCCAGGCAGTCAACCTGGCCCACCATTTCATTGATGGTCCTGAAGCCCAGTTCAGCCATTATCTCCCTAAGATCTTGTACCAGGAATTTAAAGAAGTTCACCACATGATCCGGATTGCCGGAGAAGCGGCCTCTTAAAGTCTCATTTTGAGTGGCTACACCCACAGGACAGGTATTTAAGTGGCACTTACGCATCATGATACAACCTTCCACAACCAGTGCCGCCGTAGCAACACCCCATTCCTCGGCACCCAGTAAAGTGGCGATCGCAATATCCAGTCCTGTTTTCATCTGACCGTCCGCCTGTACGACAACCCTGCTGCGCAGGTTGTTTTTTACCAGGGTCTGGTGTGTCTCTGCAAGACCCAGTTCCCACGGAAGGCCCGCGTGTTTGATGGAGCTGATCGGAGATGCACCGGTACCACCGTCAAATCCGGAAATCAGCACAACGTCTGCCTTGGCTTTTGTAACCCCGGCTGCAATCGTGCCTACCCCTGCCTTTGAAACCAGCTTCACATTAATCCTGGCAGCCCGATTGGCGTTTTTCAAATCATAGATCAACTGTGCCAGGTCTTCAATGGAATAGATATCGTGATGAGGTGGCGGCGATATTAACGTGACGCCCGGAGTAGAGTGACGGACACGCCCGATCCAGTCATTGACTTTATGACCGGGGAGCTGGCCACCTTCCCCAGGTTTGGCACCTTGCGCCATTTTAATTTGTAACTCATCAGCCTCTGTCAGGTATTGGCTGGTTACTCCGAAACGGGCGGATGCGACCTGTTTGATAGCCGAACGCATGGAGTCTCCGTTTTCCATAGGCTGGTAACGGATCTCGTCCTCCCCTCCTTCACCCGTATTGCTTTTGCCGCCAAGCCGGTTCATCGCAATGGCAAGCGTGGTATGAGCTTCCCAGGAAATAGAACCAAAGGACATGGCGCCTGTCGCAAAGCGTTTGTAGATATTTTCAGCCGGTTCAACTTCATCAATGGAAATAGAAGGCCGGTTTGGTTTTAACGCAAAGAGGCTGCGCAGCGTTACTGCTTTTTTCCCCTGTTCATTGATCAGTTTGGCGTACTTCTTATAGATCTTATAATCATTCATCCTGGTAGAATATTGTAACAGGTGAATGGTAGAAGGGTTAAATAAGTGTACCTCGCCCTTTCTGCGCCATTGGTACAGGCCACCTTCAGGCAATCTGTCAATGGGAATTTCCGTTTTACTGAAAGCAAACCGATGCTTATATAATGTTTCTTTTGCGATCTCGTCCAGCCCCATTCCCTCAATTCTGGAAGTGGCGCCCGTAAAATGACGATCCACGACTTCTTTATTAATACCGATGATTTCAAAAATCTGTGCCCCCTGATAAGATTGAAGCGTAGAAATCCCCATTTTGGAGAAGACTTTAAATAGTCCTTCACAAATAGCTTTCACGTAATTCTTTTTCAGTTCATGGACGGTAAGGTCGGTTTTAAGTCGCCCTGTGATTTTCAGGGATCGAATGGTAGACAGGGCTAAATACGGATTCAGGGCCGTTGCGCCAAAACCGATCAGACAAGCAGCGTGATGCACTTCCCAGATATCGCCCGCTTCCACAACCAACGCCACTTTGCCCCGCAGTCCTTTGCGGATCAAGTGATGATGCACAGAAGATACAGCCAGTAGTGAAGGAATGGCCGCGTGTTCGCTGTCAATGGCACGGTCGCTTAAAATCAGTACTTCAAATCCGTCGTTTACGGCATCTACCGAATAACGACACAGTCTGTCAATCCCTGCTTTTAACGCTCCTGGCGCTCCATTGGCCCTGAAATAAGTCTGCAGGGTCTTGGCCTGGAAGCTGCCCGTATCGATGGAGCGGATTTTTTCCAGTTCGATGTTATTTAAAATAGGGTTTTTTAGCGCCAGTGTATGACAATATTCAGGTTCTTCCTTTAAGATATTGCCCGAAGAACCCAGGAAGGTCGCCAGCGACATCACCATGCGTTCACGTATGGGGTCAATCGGCGGATTGGTGACCTGAGCAAATAATTGTTTGAAATAAGCACTCAGGTGCTGTGGCTGGTCGCTGAGCACGGCCAGAGGCGCATCTGATCCCATGGAACCGATCGGTTCTTTACCGTTGCTGGCCATGGGAGAAATAATGTCATGGATGTCTTCCTGAGAGTAACCAAAAGCTTTTTGGTATTTAAAGATCTGTGCATCCTCCAGATGTGTAAACTGCACCCTGGGCTCAGGCAGTTCCTCCATGCGGATCTTATATTTATTCAGCCACTCTGCGTAAGGTTTTGCAGAGCAGATTTTTGTTTTCAATTCTTCATCACTGATGATCCGGCCCTGTTCCATATCGACGACAAACATTTTACCAGGCTGCAGACGGCCGTTTTGGATAATGGTAGCCGGGTCGACAATCAAAGCCCCGGTTTCTGAGGCCATGATCACCCTGTCATCACTGGTCAGGCAGAACCTGGAAGGACGAAGACCGTTTCTGTCCAGGGTGGCCCCGATGATCTTGCCATCCGTAAAGGATATAGTAGCCGGGCCGTCCCAAGGTTCCATAAGACAGCTGTGATATTCATAAAAGGCCTTTTTAACGGGATCCATTAAGTCATTGCCATCCCAGGCTTCGGGAATCAGCATCATCATGACATGAGGCAGGCTACGACCCGTTAGGGTGAGCAGTTCTACCATATTGTCCAGACAGGCGGAATCTGATTGCTGTGAGGTGACAATGGGCAACAGCATATCTACTTCTTCCTCAGAAAAATAATCACTGACAAAATCACCTTCGCCGGCTTTTAGCCAGTTAAGGTTCCCCTGCAGGGTATTGATCTCTCCATTATGGGCTATATATCGGAAAGGTTGTGCCAGTTTCCAGGAGGGGAAAGTATTGGTCGCAAATCTGGAATGTACCAGTGCGAAGGCCGAAACCACTTTTTTATTATTCAGGTCATTAAAATAAGTACGAACCTGACCGCTGGTCAGTTGCCCTTTATAAATAACTGTCTTATAAGAAAGCGATGCGATATAAAAGCCGATCTCATCGTTTTTGACAGTGTTAAGTATGGTATGTACGGCATAATTGCGCAGTACGAACAATTTTCTTTCAAAGGCTTCAGGGTCTGTAATATGATCCGGGCAAGCGATAAAAACGTGTTCCATCTCGGGCTCCACGGATAAGGCGGTTTTGCCGATATCGGTTGTATTTACCGGTACTTTTCTATAGATAAGGATTTCCAGGCCCAGTGTTTCCACAGCTCTGTTAAAAATGCCGCGGCATTCTTCTCTTAACCTGAGGTCCCGGGGGAAAAATAAAACGCCTACGGCATATTTACCGAAGGCTGGCAGGTGAACGCCCGATTTCAGACATTCCTCAAAAAAGAATTCATGGGGTGTCTGTATCATTATACCGGCACCGTCGCCCGTATTCTGCTCACAGCCACAGGCCCCTCTGTGTTCCATATTTTCCAATATGGTTAGAGCGTCAGCAACATTCTGGTGGGATTTTCTGCCTTTAATATTGGCTACAAAACCCACTCCACACGCATCATGCTCAAAGGAGCTGTCATAAAGTCCCTGCTGATTTTCTGGTTTAGACATATCTACAACAAATAGTGAATGAATATAATCGTCTCTTTGACGAACAGGCATAAAATTAGAGAATAAATTTTATATTTTCTAAATAATCATCAAAAAATTTTGAAGATGTTTAAACTAATGTTTGTTAATCGGTATCTTATTTATAGAAATTTCAATGAATCATTTGATTCGTTGAATTTTTTCAAAATAACACCCATGTATATTATATTTATTATATTATATAAATTAATTATAATACAAAAGCCTAATGTAAAATTTGCCCTGAAATCTCCATTCTTACCAA
>Ga0182744_1000694_pt1 | contig 31107 bp, 29 predicted proteins | sample eDN3rd30CKraftMG_FD_128525 | JGI IMG/M metagenome (GOLD analysis project Ga0182744, IMG submission 128525) | Enriched Miracle-Growth compost microbial communities from Emeryville, California, USA - eDNA 3rd pass 30_C Kraft MG (version 2) (version 2) ... | reverse complement strand
GCTGGTGGTTCTGCCGGCGGTACCGATCACATCCTGCTCGGCATGATCGCCAAGGCCATGGGCGCGGCGCCGTCGAAAGTCTCCTACGTCGCCTTTTCCGGCGGCGGCCCGGCCACGGCGGCTCTGCTCGGCAGCCAGGTGGCTGCCGGTATTTCCGGCTATGGCGAATTTGGCGAGCAGATCAAGGCCGGCAAGCTGCGCGTGCTCGCCATCTCCTCCGACAAGCGCATCGAAGGCATCGATGCGCCGACCCTGAAAGAGCAGGGCATCGACGTCGAACTGTTCAACTGGCGCGGCGTCTTCGCACCTCCCGGCGTCAGCGATGCCCAGCGCACAGCGATGACCGCTTTGATCGAGAAGTTGGCGGCATCGAAGGAATGGGCCGAGGTCTGCAAGCGCCAGGAATGGACGCAGATCACCATGACCGGCCCTGACTACGGCAAGTTCATCGCCGAGGAGACGACGCGCATCGGCGGCATTCTCAAAGAGCTCGGGCTCGCCTGATGACGGCGCCGCAAGTGACCGAGCCTGCCGCGCAGCCATCGGTACGCAGCGGGCTGGCGGTCGGCGAGTTCTGCATCGCGCTCGGCGCCCTGGTGCTGGCGGCGGTCATCCTCTGGCAGACGTTCGAAATCCCGGTCTCGCCGCTCTATGCCAAGGTCGGCCCGACGGTGATGCCGTTCTTCACGGCCTTTGGCATGGGTCTGCTTGGTATCCTGCTGATGGTCTCGGCGCTGCGTGGCGGCTGGCAGACCGAAGAGGAAAAGGAAACGACGCCCGACAGGATCGCGCTCCTCTGGGTCGCCGCCGGATTGATCCTCAATGTCCTGCTGATCAGCCAGACCGGTTTCGCGCTCGCCTCCATCGTTCTCTTCGTCTGCACGGCGCGCGGCTTCGGCTCGCGCGCCATCGTGCGTGATGCGCTGATCGGGCTGGCCTTCGCGCTTGTCGCCTATTTCGGTTTCGCCAAGACGCTCGGCATCAACATCGGCGCGGGCATCATCGAAAACCTGCTCGAACGCGTCTTCTTCGGAAGCACGCCTACCTAGGACGCCGCGACATGCATGCATTCGAGCAATTGCTGCACGGCTTCGCGGTCGCGCTGACACCGATCAATCTGATGTGGTGTCTCGTCGGCACCACGCTCGGCACCGCCATCGGCGTGCTGCCGGGCCTGGGTCCCGCGTTGACCATCGCGCTGCTGCTGCCCATCACCTTCAAGGTCGAGCCGACGGCGGCCTTCATTCTCTTCGCCGGCATTTACTACGGCGCCATGTACGGCGGCTCGACCACGTCGATCCTGCTCAACACGCCGGGTGAAAGCGCCACCATCGTCACCGCGCTCGAAGGCAACAAGATGGCCCGCTCCGGTCGCGCCGGCGCGGCATTGGCGACCTCGGCCATCGGTTCCTTCGTCGCCGGCACCATCGGCACTCTGGGCATCACCTTTCTCGCGCCGGTCGTCGTCGACTGGGCGCTGAAATTCGGGCCGGCGGATTATTTCTCGTTGATGCTGCTCGCCTTCGTCACCGTAACGGCGGTGCTGGGCTCGTCCGCCGTGCGTGGCATGGCGGCCTTGTTCTTCGGCGTCTGGCTGGGCCTGATCGGCGTCGATCTGCAGACCGGCCAGGCGCGCTTCACCTTCGGCGTGCCCGAACTGCTCGACGGCATCAACGTCATCATCGTCGCTGTCGGTCTCTTCGCGGTGGGCGAGACGCTCTATGTCGCCTCGCGCTACAAGAGCGGCACGGACGAGATCATCCCGTTGAAAGGCTCCCTGTGGATGACGCGCGAGGAATGGGCGCGCTCGTGGAAGCCATGGCTACGCGGCACGGCGCTCGGCTTTCCCATCGGCGCCATGCCGGCGGGCGGCGCCGAAATCCCGACCTTCCTGAGCTATTTCCTCGAAAAGAAACTGTCGACCAAGCCCGAGGAGTTCGGCCGTGGCGCCATCGAGGGCGTCGCCGGGCCGGAAGCGGCGAACAATGCCTCGGCCGCCGGCGTGCTGGTGCCGATGTTGACACTGGGCCTGCCGACTTCCGCCACGGCGGCGATCATGCTGTCGGCCTTCCAGAGCTATGGCATCAATCCCGGCCCGCTGCTGTTCGAATCCCAGGCGCAACTGGTCTGGGGTCTTATCGCCTCGCTGTTCATCGGCAATGTCATGCTGCTGGTGCTGAACCTGCCGATGATCGGCTTGTGGGTGAAGATGCTGCGCATTCCCGCGCCCTTGCTCTATGCCGGCATTCTCGTCTTCGCCACCATCGGCACCTATGGCATTACCCAGTCGCCGGTCGATCTGGTCCTGCTCTATCTCATTGGCGGACTTGGCTATTTGATGCGTCGCTACGATTTTCCCACCGCGCCGGTGATCATCGGCATGATCCTGGGGCCGCTGGCGGAGCAGAATTTCCGCCAGGCGATGACCATCTCAGCCGGCGACTGGACGGTGTTTTTCACCCGGCCGATCTCGGCGACGATCCTGGTCCTGGCGCTTCTGGCGCTCGCCGGACCGAAGCTGCACGGGCTCTGGCAAAGCTACAGAATGCCGGCTGAGCCAGCGGGTGGGGATGCCTAAAACTACATTAACTTTTAGTCATGTTCTTAGATCATACCTAATCGCATATCTGGCTTGTTGCGGCAGCGATTGTGCATAACGCTCGGACGTTATATTCAAGGTACAGCCGTTGGATATGATTCCGCGGTGCATGACTCCATGGAGTGGAGGATATGGCCATGTCACATGCGGCAGATGTTGGTCTGAAGACCGGCGCAATCATCGCAGGTCTGGCAATTCTGGCGATCGGACTTTTGATCGGCTGAAATTCGAAACTCACGTGGATGAGTTGGATGGGGCAGGCGCCAGGGCGCCTGCTTTTTGCTTTTTGGCAGGCCCCCGGCTGGCCTTTGCCGGATTACTGCACCTCGATCTTGCCGATGCGCACGGCATCCTTCCAGGCGGGCAGCGCCGCCTCGAAGTTTGCCTTGTAGTCGGCCGCCTTCAAGGGACGCGGGGTTGCGCCTTGCTCGCTCAGGAATTTCTGCGTTTCGGGCATATTGGTGATCTCGAGCGTCCAGCGCTCGAGCTGGCTCGAAATGTCAGCCGGCGTACCCGCCGGCACCCAGACGCCCCAGACGGCGACGATGTCGCCGGTCTTCGCGCCCGACGCTTCCTTCAACGTGGGAACGTCCGGCAGGGTGGGCGACCGCTGGTTCGACGAGATGGCCAGCATTTTCACGCGATTTTGCCGCGCCTGCCCGCTGGCGTAGACCACATCGGCGAAGGCGAAGTCGATTTGCCGGCCGGTCACGTCCTGGACGGCATTCGAAGTCGCCTTGTAGCCGACATAGGTCGCTTCCGCGCCGATGGCGTTGAGATAAAGCGCGGCCGATGCAATGGCGCTGCCGGTGGCGGCGCCGTAAGTGGCGCGCGCGCCTTTCGCCTTGATGAAAGCTGTCAGATCCGCGACAGAGTTGATCCCCGCATCGGGAGCGACAACCAGAACGAACGGCGTTTCACCGAAACCGGCGACAGGCACGATATCCTTCTGCACATCGATCGGCAGTTTATGGAACAGCGCGGCATTGCCGGCCGTGCCGACGGTGGCGGAAAACAGGATCGTCAACCCGTCCGGCTTGGCATGCCCGGCCGCCTCGAGCGCAAGATTGCCCGAGGCGCCGACCTTGTTCTCGACCACGAAGGTGCCGCCGGACAGTTTGCCAAGCTTGTCCGCATACCAGCGCGTCATGATGTCGGCGCCGCCGCCGGCAGCAAAGCCAAGCATGATGCGCACCGGCCGGTCCGGCCAGGCTGCTGACGCGGGCGCCGCTTGGGCGAAGAGGACAGCGGTGGACAGGCAAGCGGCAGCGATGCGGGCGAACATGGTGTTTCCTCTTGGCCGACAGGCGGTTGTTCTTATTTCAACAATGACACCGGCGCTGCGCAAGACGCAAGCGCCGATCGCCTGTTACTTGATCGCAGATCTTACTTGATAGGTGCTCGCGGCAGCCGTGATTCGCCCGGCTCGATCGTGAAGTTGAAGTCGAGCGAATACCACGGCGAGGGCACGCCGGGTTCCGGCGGGGCTTCGTCATGGCGCACATAGTCGCCGACCAGCGCCTTGGTGACGCCGAACTGCGGATCCTTGTCGAGCAGAGGATCGTCGTGGACATAGACCTGCGAGATAAGCGTCTTGAAGCCGGGCTTGACGATCATCACGTGCAGGTGCGCCGGCCGGAAATGCTGGCGGTTCTGGGCGCGCAGCAGGTCGCCGACGACGCCGTCCACAGGCAGCGGATAGCCCGCCGGCCTCACCGAGCGAAACCAGAAGCGGCCTTCTTCATTGGTTTTGAACATGCCGCGCAGGTTCCATTCCGCCTGCTCCGGATCCTGTTGCTCATAAAGGCCCACTGGCGACGAATGCCAGATGTCGGCGTCGGCGCCGACGACCGGATTGCCCTGCGGGTCCTTCACCACGGCATTCACGAACATCGGCGGTCCCGGTGTCGGGCTGCGCAACAGCGTATCGCCGTTCTCGACTCTCGGCGCATTCATCCGCCAGAACGGACCGAGCAGGTTGGCGGTCGTCTCGGTCGTGCCGTTGTTGCCATTGTTGAGCAGGCAGACCAGCGGCGATACGCCCAGCGATCCGGCCAGGACCGAGGCTTCGTTGTGAGTGTCGCTCGATTGCTGTCCGATGGAGTTGATGATGGCGAGCGCGTTCTGGAATTCCGGCTCGGTCAGCTTCACCTCTCGCACAAAGGCATGCAGATGCTTGACCAGCGCCACCATGATCTCGCGCAGACGCGGGTCGGGCGTTTTCTCCATCACCGCCAGCGCCGTTTCCGTCAGATGTTGATGATCGCGAATGATCATGGGCGCGCCTCCAAGTCCGATATTGTATTGTCGGTAACCGTATTGCCGGTTGGCTGTATTAGCTGAAGTTTGGAATGGTTTTAGTCGCGCCTTCGGCGGCCGTCGACAAAAAACGGCGGGCCAAACCTGTCATTTGCCCGCCGTTTATGATCGCCGTCAAAATCGGACGTCTTATTTCTTGTCGTTGCCGGCGGCGCCCTTGAGCACCGGCGTCCAGCGCGCCAGTTCTGTTTCGACAAGTTTCTGCAGCGCTGCCGGTGTGCGTCCCGCTTTGTCGGGGACGACGCCGCCGAGTTCCAGCAGGCGGTCTTTCGTCTTCTGATCATCGAGCGCCTTGTCGAGCGCATCGGCCAGCTTGTTGACGGCCTCAGGCGGGGTGCCCTTCGGCGCGAAGATCGCGTTCCAGGCGCTGACCTGATAGTCGAGACCAAGTTCCTTGGTCGTCGGCACGTCGGGCAGGGCCGGAGAGCGTTCCGGTAGCGCGATCGCATAGGCCTTGATATTGCCGCCCTGAATCTGCGCCACGACATTGACGATCTGGTCGGTCATGTAATCGACCTGACCGGAGATCATGTCATTAAGCGCCGGGCCGGTGCCGGTGTAGGGGATCATGGTCGGCTTGATGCCGAGCACGGAGTTCAGCAGCACGCCAGTGATATGCGAGACCGAGGCGACGCCGGCATAGGCGTGATTGGCCTTTTCTCCCTGCGCTTTCGCCCAGGTAATGAATTCCTTCAGGTCCTTGGGCGGCAGGTTTTTGCGCGCGACGATCAGGATCGGCGTGCCGGCGGCGAGCCCGACCGGCGCAAAATCCGTTGCCGGATTATATCTGAGATTGGGGTACAGGGCCGGCGCTGCGCCATGGGTGCCCATGTGGCCCATCATGATCGTATAGCCGTCAGGCGTCGCTCCGGCGGCGCGTGTGATGCCGGTCGTTCCACCGGCGCCCGCCACATTCTCCACGACGATCTGCTGGCCGAGCACACGCGACATGTGCTCGTTGACGATGCGCGCGATGATATCCGTCGGGCCGCCGGCGGCGAACGGTACGATCATCGTGACGGATTTTGTCGGATAATTCTGCGCCAGGGCGGGGGCGACGGACAGGCCCAGCAAGGCAGCGATAGCAGTGAGCGTACGGTTCATGGTGGTCTTCTTCTCCCTCTCCCAGCCGCGCAACTTGGCCAAGACCTCGACAAAATTAAGCCCCTTCCACCATCGGTGGAAGGGGCAAATGATCGTACTACGTCTAAAGGCTAACGTAGGCTATTCGGTAAATACTTCCTCGCGCTGTTTACTGAACGAAGGCATCAGGGCAAGCAGGAGGATGAGGACCGCCATTATCAGCAGGCCCAGCGATACGGGCCGTTCGATAAAGGTGGAGAAGCTGCCGCGCGACAGGATGAGAGCCTGACGCAACTTCTCTTCCATCAGCTTGCCGAGCACGAAGCCCAGCAGCATAGGTGCCGGCTCGAAGCCGAACTTCAGCAGCACGTAGCCGACGAAGCCGAAGAAGGCGGTGAAGAGAACGTCTTCGGACGAGTTGTTGATGGAATAGATGCCGATGCAGCAGAAGATGCCGATTGCCGGAAACATCATCCGGTAGGGCACTTTCAGCAGCTTCACCCACATGCCGACCATCGGCAGGTTGATGATGACGAGCATCAGGTTGCCGATCCACATGGAGGCGATCATGCCCCAGAACAGATCCGGGTTCTTGGTCATGACCTGCGGGCCGGGGATGATGCCGTGAATGGTCATCGCGCCAACCATCAGCGCCATCACGGCGTTCGGCGGAATCCCCAGGGTGAGCAGCGGAATGAACGACGTCTGCGCACCCGCATTGTTCGCCGATTCGGGACCGGCCACACCCTCGATGGCGCCCTTGCCGAACCGGCTCGGGTCCTTGGCAACCTTCTTTTCGACGGCGTAGGACGCAAACGGCCCAAGCACGGCACCGCTGCCCGGCAGAATGCCGAGCAGGCCGCCGATGAACGTGCCGCGTAACACGGGCATGACGCATTGCTTGATGTCTTCCCAGCCTGGCAACAGCCGTCCGATCTTGTTGCGGACCACGTCGCGGGCCTCCGGATTCTCCAGGTTCTTGACGATTTCAGAGAAGCCGAAAATGCCCATTGCCAGCGGCGCGAAGTCGATGCCGTCGGAGAGTTGCTGGATGCCCAGCGTCATGCGCTCCTGGCCGGTTTCGAGATCGGTGCCGACGGTCGCCAGCAGCAGACCCAGAAGCACCATCAGGATGGCTTTGAAGATCGAACCGCGCGCCAGCACGGTCGAGAACACAAGACCCATCACCATCAGCGAAAAATATTCGGCCGGGCCGAACAATTGCGCGAGTTTGGTCAGGGGCTGGGCAAGAGCGGCAATGAACACCGTGGCGACGCAGCCGGCGAAAAACGAACCGATGGCGGCAACGCCCAAGGCGATGCCGGCGCGGCCCTGCTTCGCCATCTGGTGACCGTCAAGCGTGGTGACGACCGATGTCGCCTCGCCTGGAATATTGACCAGGATGGCTGTGGTCGATCCGCCATACTGGGCGCCGTAATAAATGCCGGCGAGCATGATCAGGGCGCCGACGGGCGGCAGGCCGAAAGTGATCGGCAACAGCATCGCGATGGTCGCGACAGGGCCGACGCCGGGTAGCACGCCGATCAGCGTGCCGACCATACAGCCGACAAAACACAGACCGAGATTTTGCAGAGAAAGCGCGACACCGAAGCCGTGCGTGAGATTGGTAACAAGATCCATGACACGCCCTGCTCAGAAGAAAGTGAAGATCGGAATCGGAAGCTGCAGGGCCGTCTTGAAAAGAAGGATGCAGCCGATCGTCATGCAGATCGAGAAGATGATCGATTCTTTCCAATAGAACTCTTCGCTGCCCAGCGAGGCAAAAACCATCGAGGCGGGGCCGGCGACGGCCAGGCCCGCGGTCCGGATCAGCAGGGCGAATACGATGACGCCGCCGAGGACGAAAAACGGTCCCCGCAAATGCCAAGTCTCCTGCCGGGCGCTGCCGTTGCGCAACCCGATAAGAACAAGAATGATTCCGCCAATAGCCAGCATCACGGCGATCGTGACGGGCAGCATGCCGGGGCCCATGGCCCGCAAACTGCCCAGAGGCAAAGGATACGCCTTCCAGTAGAAAAACGCCGATACGGCGATGAGAAACAAGCCGCCGCAGAGATCCTGCGACACATTATACGTTTTCAGCGAACCACCCGGTCCGCTGCCAGTCGTGCTGTTATCAGTCATTGCTTATCCACCCCTGCGCACCCGCCAGTTTCCCTTCCCCCGACGGGATGCGTCCCGCAATCATAGGGGGAGAGACGAGCGAGGCCAACGCAAAATGTCATGAGACCGTAAGATTCTGAGCCGCCTGGGTAGCGGTCGTGTTTGCAGTGCACGAAAGGATGCGGGTCCATGACATTCATGGGCCCGCTCCCGATTTGCAAAACCCGTTATAGCTGCTTGGCGAAGAAGTCCAGCGTGCGTGTCCGGGCAAGATCCGCCGCTTCCTTCTGGAAACTGGCGCGTTCGTCGCAGTTGAAGCCATGTCCAGCGCCGGGATAGACGTAGACGGGCACATCCGGAAACGCCGCCTTGATCTTTTCCACATCGGTCAGCGGAATCCCGTGATCGTTCTCACCGAAATGCAGAATGACCGGCGCAGCCGGCTTCAGGTCAAGCATGGAGCCGGCGATCTGGCCGCCATAATAGCCCGCAGCGGCCGCAACGCCGGGAATCTTGCACGCCGCGGCGAAGGTCAGCGAGCCGCCCCAGCAATAGCCCACAACGCCGACCTTGCCGGCGCTCTTTACGTAGTCAACGGCTGCCTCGATATCGAGCAGTGTCTTCGGCAGTTCCGTCTTGGCGCGGATTTCCATGCCTTTTTTCGGATCATCGCCCGTATAGCCCAGTTCGACATTCGGCTCGACGCGATCATAAAGCGCCGGTGCGATCGCCAGATAGCCGTTGGAAGCATAGAGATCGGCGGTCTTGCGGATGTGCTGGTTGGCGCCGAAGATTTCCTGAAGCACGACCACGGCGCCCTTCGCCGTTCCCGTGGGCTTGGCTACATAGGCGCCGATTTTCTGGCCGTCCTTGCAGGTCAGCGTAACATGTTCTCCCATGGCATCCTCTTTCTGATTGATCAAAACTCTCACGCGGGTTAGGCCCGGGCCAGAGCTGACATGCCTGCGCATGTCCGTCTGTTCCTTGCCTGTTTTTATTTATGACCATACCGGGGGCCGCGCGCTCCTTGCTGCCCGCCGCCGGAAAGCCGCGCGCATAAAAGAACATCCAAGCTTGGGACGCCAGCGATTTTTAATGCATTTCCAAGCGAAGTGGAGCCCGGTTCGCGGGAAGAAAATGCGTTCTTCAAAGTTAGACGCGTCTTTCCGATCGATGCATGGGAAAACGCTTTGAGAATGTTGCCCGCATCGTGAGCCGGATTAATCGGCGAGCGCGTGGCTCGCCGCAGGTGTCGCGTTCTTGGCTGGCCGGCGCATGAAGATCAGCAAGATCGCCGGCGGAACGCACACGGCCGCCATCAGAAGAAAATCCTGCGAATAGGCGATGATCGTGGCCTGCCGCGTCACTTCGCTATTGAGCGCCGAACGTCCGTTCAGGGTCGCCGCGTTCCAGAACAGATAGGCGCCGCCGGTCTGCATCATGCGGTTGAAGGGTGTCAGCGTTTCGCCAATGCGCGCATGGGCGAGCTGCGCTGCGTTGGACAGAACGAATGTCGTGACCGAGACGCCGACCGCGCTGCCGACATTGCGCACCAGGCTGAACAGGGCGGCGCCATCGGTGCGGTATTGCGGCGGCATCGTCGCGAACGCCAGCACCTGCAACGGCACGAAGATGAAGCCGAGCGCAAATCCCTGCACGATGGTGACCCAGATGACCGTGAACGTGTCGATGTCCGGCGTCCATGTCGACATCTGCACCATGCCGAAGATCAGGATGCAGAAGCCTGTCAGGATCATCAGCCTGGGATCGGCCCGGTCGGCAAGTTTGCCGGCGATCATCATCGAAAGCATCGTTCCGGCGCCGCGCGGCGCCAGCAGGATGCCGGCGTCGAGCACCGAATAGCCGCCCAGCGTCTGCAGATAAATGCCCAGCAGCACGACGCTGGCGACCAGCACCATGCCGATGATGCACATGATCAAGAGGCCGATCGTGAAGTTCGAATTCTTGAACACGGCGGCGGGAATGAACGGCTTGTCGGCGAGCCAGACATGGACGGCAAACAGATACAGGCCGAGACAGGCGATGACCGCCTCGGCGATGATCTCCAGCGACGAGAACCATTCGTTCTGCGCGCCGCGATCGAGCATCAGTTGCAGTGCGCTCAAACCGATCGCCAGCACCGCGAAGCCGGTCCAGTCGAATTTCATCGAGGCGTCGGCGGGTGGCGATTTGAGAAACGTCCAGATGCCCGAGACGGCGGCAATGCCCACCGGCAGGTTGATGAAGAAGACATAGCGCCAGTCATAGGCGTCGGTCAGGTAGCCCCCGAGCGTCGGCCCGATAATCGGTCCCACCATCACGCCCATGCCCCACATGGCCATCGCCGCGCCGCGTTCGTTCGGCGGATAAAGGTCCATCATGATCGACTGCGACAGCGGCACGATGGCGGCGCCCGTCATGCCCTGGATGACGCGATAGAGAATGATCTGGTCGAGCGATTGCGCCAGTCCGCACATCACTGAGGCCAGCGTGAAACCGGCAAGGCAGAAGGTGAAGAAGTTCTTGCGCCCGAAGCGTGTCGACAGCCAGCCGACCGGCGCCGTCATCACGGCGGTTGCGATGATATAGGAGGTCAGCACCCAGGTGATCTGATCCGCCGTCGCAGACAGCGATCCCTGCATGTGCGGCAGCGCCACGTTTGCAATGGTCGTGTCCAGCGTCTGCATCAAGGTCGCGGCAATCGTCGAAGCGACGATGATGCCGCGATGCGGAACGGGAACGAATGTCGCCATTGGCTGCACCTTGGACCAACCCTATCGGGACAACACTAACTATTCGGCGCTGGTCTTCTTGCTGCCCAGCCCCACAAGCCGCAGCAGATCGTTGAACGAGCGCACGTTGCCGGTGTCGATATCGACCGTGACGCTCATGCCCGAACGCAATTCCGGATCGCCAGGCTTGCGGTCGATGACGATGCGAACGGGCACGCGCTGCACGATCTTGACCCAGTTGCCGCCGGCGTTCTGCGCCGGGAGGATGGAGAACTCCGAGCCGGTCGCCGGAAAGATCGTTCCCACATGGGCTTTCCAGATATGCCCGGGATAGGCATCGACCGTGAACTCGACCGGATTACCGGCCTTGATATTGGTGAGGTCGGTTTCCTTGACGTTGGCTTCGATCCAGATCCGTTCATCGGAGACGAGGCCGACGGCGCCGGTATTGGTCAGCGCGGCCGTTTGCGACACCAGATACGTGCCGACCTGCAATTGCTCGACAGCCGTGACGATGCCGCCGAAGGGCGCCCGCACGATCGTTCTGTTGAGCAGCCGCAGCGCTTCGTCGGCCTGGACCTGGGCTTGCGCGACTTGCGGATTCTTCTCGATCGGTCCGTCGATATCGCCGCCGAGCCGGGTGCGCGCCACCATCGCCTGCTGCTTCAGCGACGACAGCTTGCTTTGCTCGGCGGCCAGCGTGTAGCGCGTCTGGTCGAACTGGACCCTTGTTCCGGCATTGATCTTGACCAGCGCGGCCGCGCGGTCATAGGCGACCTGCGCCAGGTTCACCATTGCCTCTTCGGCGGTGATGTCGGTTTGCAGGCGGGCATAATCCTGGCGCAGCGCCTGGATGTTCAGCTTCGCCTGGTCGAGCTGCGCGCGGGCGGCATCGACCGTATTCTGGAACTGCTGGCGATCGAGCGAAAACAGAACCTCGCCGGTCTTGACCCGCTGGCCCTGTTTGACGTCGACCGTGGCCACGATTCCCGACACGTCGGTGGAGACCATGAGTTTCGCCGCCTTGATATAGGCGTCGTCGGTCGAGATGATGCGGCCACCGCGCAGCCATAGGATCGCCGAGATCACCGCAACCGCGAGGATCGCGCCGAGCATGAGCACGGCGCGCAGCGAACCACGGCCGTTGCGCGTGGAGGGCGGCGCCGGTGGCCTCTCTTCGGTCTCTGGTGGCGTAATGGGAGCGTTGCGGCTGGTCGCGTCGGCCCGTGCGGGCTCACTCGGCGTCGCCTCTTCCTTGGCCTCGCGCAGCTCGACGACGTTGCCAGCAAGGTCCCGGTCGGCCGCATCGCGCTGGGAGTTTTCACGTATCATGGACATGTCTTATCCCAGCTTCCGGGACGCAGCCGGATCCTCGACCAGATGAGCCTTGATCTTGGCAAGGGCCTCCGTCAACGCGGTCAGCGCGGATTGCCCAAGAATATCGGCGAATTGCGTATTGAGACTGGCGCGATAGGCCTGGATTTCCTCCAGCACCGGGCTCGCGGCCCCGGTCAGATGCAGGCGGCGGATACGGCGGTCCTTGGGATCGTTGCGGCGTTCGAGGATGCCGCGCGCCTCAAGCCGGTCGACGAGCCGCCCGACGGTGATCGGTTCGACCTCGACCAGGGCGGCAAGCTCATTCTGGGAGAGGCCGGGGCGCATCTCGACCCAGGCCATGATGACCCATTGCGCCCGCGTCATCCCCATCAAGCGTGCGCTCTGATCCGCGCGCGTGCGCATGATCCGCGCCACATCGTACAAGAGGAAAAGCGGTTCGTTTTCAAAGCTCATGGCAAATAACTTTCAATGCCAGCATAATATCTCACGTTATTATCACATAATCAGCTAAATTCTCTCTGGCCTGTTTGGGGGCGATAAGACAGTCCGAAGCTGCCTTATGGCTAATCAGAAACTTATCGGGCATGATTGATTCCATGGCCCGTTTCCCGTTTCCTCTTCTGGTTTGCGATATTGGCGGCACTAACATGCGTTTTTCGCATGCCGAACAGCCTGGGCAGGTCCCGCGCCCACTCGAGAGCCTGGCGACGGCGGCCTGGCCGGGCCTGGCCGAGGCCGCCGCCCATGTCGTCCACACCCATGGCCTCGCTGTTTGCTCGTTCGTGGTCTGCGGCGCCGGCCCGGTCGCGGGAAAAGGCCTGCGCCTGACCAATGCCGCCTGGGCCATCGATGGGCCGAGTGTGGCAACCCGTTTGCAACTCAGCCAGGGGCTTCTGCTCAACGACTTCGAAGCCCTCGCCTTCAGCCTGCCGACGATCGAACCGGACGCCGTCCGCCCTATCGGCAGCCGGGCGGATGCCCGCCCAGCCGGCACCCGGATCGTGCTCGGCCCCGGCACCGGCCTGGGCGTCGCGGCTCTGACGGCAAGCGCCGGCGGCTACCTCGTGCTTCCAGGCGAGGCCGGCCATATCGATTTCGGGCCGCGGACCGCAGAGGAGGCTGCGTTCTGGCCCCATATCGATGCGGGCCTCGGCCGGATTTCCGCCGAATGGCTGCTTTCGGGGCCGGGTTTGGCGCGGCTTCACACGGCGCGTCTGGCCGCGGCAGGCCTGGCTGTCGATGCGATGGATGCCGCCGGCATCGCGACCCTGGCCAATGCCGATCCCAATGGCGCGGCGGCGGCGACCCTGCGCCTGTTCTGGCGGCTCGTCGCCCGCTTCGCCGGCGACATGGCGCTCACATTCCTGGCCAAAGGCGGCGTCACCCTTGCAGGCGGCATACTGCCGAAGATCGCCAATTTTCTGGACGAGGCGGCGTTTCGCGCAGGCTTCGAGGCCAAGGCCCCGATGCAACCGTTGCTGCACGCCATGCCGGTCCGCATTCTGATGGAAGAAAACGCCGTAGCAAGAGGCATGGCGGCGATTGCCGCCAACCCCGATGCCTATGCCATCGACTATGCCGCACGTTGCTGGCGCTAAACGAACTCACGTCACAAGATTCACGCCGCGTAAGGCGTCGCGTCCTGGGTCATCAGGGCGTAGAGGCCGTCGGCGTCGCGCGTGGCGCGCAGTTTTGCCGTCAGGGTGGGATCACGCAACGAGCGGGCAATGCGCGAGAGCGCCTTGAGATGGTCGGCGCCGGCGGTCTCGGGCGCTATCAGCAGAAAGATCAGATCGACGGGAGCGCCATCGGGCGAATCATAGTCGATCGGCTTTTCGAGCCGCGCGAAGATGCCGAAAATCCGCGACGCATCGGCGAGCTTGCCGTGCGGGATGGCGACGCCGTTGCCGGCGCCCGTCGAGCCCAGACGCTCGCGCTGCAGAATCGTGTCGAAGATCGCGCGTGCGGGCAGGCCGGAAACCCGCCCTGCCGCTTCGCTCAATTCCTGCAGAGCCTGCTTCTTGCTTGAAACTTTCAGCGCAGGCAAAATTGCGTCTGCGGCGATCAAATCTGTCATGCGCATGATGGAGAATTCCGGCCTGCTTGGAACCATGAGGCGATAATCAAACGCTCTTGCTCTTGCTTGCATCTCCACCGGCAGGATCAATCCAGCCGATATTTCCATCGCGACGGCGATAGACGATGTTGACCCGGTCGCTGCTCGCGTGCCGGAAGACGACCACGGGTGCACCCGTAAGATCAAGATCGATGACGGCTTCAGACACCGAAATCTTTTTCAAGGCCGTCGTCTTCTCCGCGACGATGATCGGGTTGAATTCGACGACCTCGTCGTGATCGTCCGCGAGAGGCTCAAGCACATAGCGTGCCATCGTCTCCAGCGCGTCGGCACCGCCATTGGCGTGGCCATGGCGATCGATCAGGCGTTGCTTGTGCCGCCGCAGCCGCTTCTCCAGCCGCTCCGCCGCCTGATCGAAGGACGCATAAGCGTCATGGGCGCTGCCTTCCGAATGCAGGGTCGTCCCGGACGATAGATACAGCGTGCAGTCGGCTTTATAGCCGGCGCCTTCGTGATCCACGATGACATGACCGGCAACCGAGCCGTTGAAGTATTTGCCGATCGCTGCGTTCACGCGCGATTGCACATGTTGACGCAAGGCTTCGCCGATGTCGAAATTTTTTCCGGAAACACGCAGGTCCATGCGCTCTTCACTCCTCATTGCATTGACACCAGGCACTCATGCCAAACATCAACGCGCCGTTTGCGATTCAGGTTGCCCGCATCGCAAAATATGATGCGCAAATCTCTACTTGGCGCTCTCTCCGGTCGGAATGCTCAGCCCGGCCGGATAGCGCGTCACGGTGGGGCGCTGCATAAGCGACCCTCGGCCCGGATGCAAGCTGCACTGGATACAAGCCCACACTTTCAAGATCACGCATGGAACCCAACGACCAAAGCATTTTCCAGCGAAGTGGATACCGGTTCGCGTGAAGAAAATGCGTTCATTCATAAACCCAGACGCGTTTCCGATCCGGAAACGCTATGGACGACAGCCCGTAACGAACCACTGTTACGGTATCGCGTCTATCCGGCTTTATACCATGGAATCAGACTGAAAAAATGGGCAAAAAGGACTATGATTTCTTTCGCAATGCAGCGATTTTTTCCCTGCGGCGCTCGACCGACGAGGCGATCCGCAAGCTTTCTCGGTACTTAGCCACGGTGCGGCGGGCGATTTCCACATTGTGTTCCTTCAGACGAAACACAATTGCATCATCCGACAGTACGTCGTTCGGCTCTTCCTGATCGATCATCAGTTTGATCCGGTGACGGACCGCTTCGGCCGAATGTGCTTCGCCGCCGGAATGCGACGCGATGGCGGCAGTGAAGAAATATTTGAATTCAAAAAGACCGCGCGGCGTCGACATGTATTTGTTTGATGTGACTCGTGAAACCGTCGACTCATGCATGCCGATGACATCCGCTACCATTTTTAGATTCAACGGCCGCAGATGCTCGACGCCCTTGGCGAAGAAAGCATCTTGCTGGCGTACGATCTCGGATGCGACCTTGAGGATGGTGCGCGCGCGCTGCTCGAGACTGCGGGTCAGCCAGTTGGCGCTCTGCAGACACTCGGCGATATAGGTTTTGTCTTCCGGCTTCGATTTCATGCCCGAGACACGCGCCGCATAAGTCTGATTGACGAGCACGCGCGGCAGGCCTTCGGAATTCAATTCGACGAGCCAGCTTCCGTCCGATGCCGCGCGCACGCTGACATCGGGGACGACGGGTTGCACCGGCGTGCCGCCAAAGGCGCGGCCGGGCTTTGGATCGAGCTGGCGGATTTCCTTCAGCATGTCGGTGAGGTCTTCATCGTCGACGCCGCAGATCTTGCGCAATTGCGCAAAGTCGCGTCGCGCCAGCAAAGGCAGGTTTTCAACCAGCGCCTGCATCGCCGGATCGAAACGATCCTTGTCGCGCAACTGTATCGCGAGACACTCGGCGAGATCGCGCGCGCCGATGCCGGTCGGTTCGAACGTGTGAATGATCCGCAGAACCTTTTCCACCTGGCTCGTTTGCGTGCCAAGCCGCTCGGCGATCTCTTCGATGGGCTCGCGCAGATAGCCGGCCTCGTCGATGGCGTCGATCAGCGCATGGCCGATCATGCGATCCGTCGCGCCGCTGACGGCAACCGCGAGCTGCTGTTCGAGATAATCCGGGAGCGACATCTGGCTCGCCACATAGGCTTCCAGATTGGGGCTCTCGCCGTCGGCCCCGCCCGAGCCCTGAGTGCCGGTCCACGACGTTGCCGACAGTCCGGGATCGTCGCTGGCGATCCGCTCGGCCGGCGTCACTGGCTGGTCGGAGTCGAACGTGTTGGAAATCTCGGTGCCGAGGTCGGTCTCGATCGAATTGGCGGAGGTCGCAAGATTGTCTGTCGCCCAGTCCGGGGCCGATCCATCGTCGCCGTCCCGCGAGGACTCGGAGGAATCGTAAGAGGGTTCGTAGCCATCGCCGTCGGCCTCGAAATCGCCGCCTGACGTGCTGTCGTCACCGCCCTGGCGGTCGCTCGCCTCGTATGGCTCGGATGTGTCTTCGGCGCGCTCCAGCAGCGGATTGCGCTCCAGCTCCTGTTCAACGAAGGCGGACAGCTCGAAACTCGACAGTTGCAGCAGCTTGATCGCCTGCAGGAGCTGCGGCGTCATTACCAGCGACTGGCCCTGACGCATGACGAGACGGGTTGAAAGCGCCATACACCCCTTCCACACTTACGCTTGCGATAGAAATCGGCACGCGGCCCATTTCTTGCTTGCGCTTATAGCACAAGGAAGCGGGAGTGGGTTAACTGGAATGATTTTTGCCTGCGTCTTTTAGTCTGGGTTAAGGACCCATGAAGGCGGCGGACTGGCAAGCCTTTGAATGTCGACATTTTTATTTAATTTTTGACCCGGCTACATCCGGAAATCCTGGCCGAGATAATACCGCCGCACGTCCGGATCGGCAACGATCGCCTCCGGCGAGCCTTCCGTCAGAACATGCCCGGAATGGATGATATAGGCCCGGTCGATCAGGCCGAGGGTCTCGCGCACGTTATGATCGGTGATCAAAACGCCAATGCCGCGCTGCGTCAAATGGCGCACCAGCGCCTGGATGTCTCCCACCGCGATCGGATCGATGCCGGCGAACGGCTCGTCGAGCAGCATGAAGGAGGGCTGGCCCGCGAGCGCGCGGGCGATTTCGCAGCGCCGGCGCTCGCCGCCCGAAAGCGCGATCGACGGCGCCTTGCGCAGCCGTTTGATGTCGAATTCATCGAGCAGCGCTTCGAGCTCGGCTTCCCGCTCGTCCCGGTTCTTGATCGCCACTTCCAGGACGGCGCGGATATTGTCCTCGACCGACAGGCCGCGGAAAATCGAGGCTTCCTGCGGCAGGTAACCAATGCCAAGGCGCGCCCGCTGATACATGGGCATGCCGGTCACATTGTAGCCGTCGAGTTCGATCGTGCCTTTGTCGGCCTTCACCAGGCCGGTGATCATGTAGAAGACGGTGGTCTTGCCGGCGCCATTGGGGCCGAGCAGGCCGACGGATTCGCCGCGCCGGACGTTGAGGCTGACATTGGCGACGACCTGCCGGCCCTTGTAGCTTTTGCCGAGATTGTAGGCGCCAAGCGAATCCTGCCCGAGATGCTCGATCTCGCCATACTGCGCCGAGCGCGCTTCCGCGAGCGCATCGAAGACGGCGTCCTGCGTATCCTCGGGCTCCGGACGATCGATCCAACCTGAGCGGATGGCGGTCTCGCGCACGCGATCCGTCAGGGAGCGTCCGAGGCGCACGACGGCAAGATCGGGGCGGGGGATTTGTGAAAGCAGTGACATGAACGGGGTGCAACTTGTGGCTGGCAGCAAGCTGCCTAGTTCATTTTCCGGAAAAGAGGAAATCACCGCCCCGAAAAAGGGCGGCCAACGCATGGCTGGGTTTCAGTTTGTTCGCCCGGACGGCTTTTGTGTTGCTTTTTCGCCGCAATTTCCGCCGCCGGGAATGAAGGTGCTGGAGACGCGGCCGCTGATCTGGGCGCGATTGTTTACGAGGTCGTAGATCAACCGCGAATCCTTGTCGCCCTTCACCACATTGCCGCATTCGCTCAGGGTCGGGTTGCCGATCAGGTAGACCTTGTTCTCGGCGCGCTCATAGATGCCGCGGTCGCCGGTGCCGACGCGCTGTTTCTCGATGACCGTCACCGGCCCAGCCGCCTCGATCCGCTTCAATTGATTTGAGCCTGTCGCCGTGGCGTCCGCCGGCGCGGAATCTTTGTCGAAAAAGATGGTGAGCGTTGTGGCGCGCATCGTCGCGTCGCCCTGCCGGGCGACGACGCCGCCGGAATAGATCGCCTTCTGTTCCTTGTCGAAGTATTCGAGCTTGCTGGCGTCGATGTTGACGGGCGACTTGGAATTGCCGCCCGGCAGCACCGGCCCTGTCTTTTGCGCCAGCGCCGGCCCGGACAGGGCCGATCCGCAAAGCGCCAAAAACACGATGGTCGATCGCATGCCAGTCATTTTTCGTCCTTTGATTCGTCCGCCGCGGAATCGTCGCTCTTCATGCCTTTTTCGGGATTGAGCGTCGACTTCACATTGCCCGAAAAGACGACGACGTTCCCCTTGTCGACGATATCGAGACGATCCGACGCCACGGTGCCGTTGTTCATCCGCACGGTGACTGGTTCTTCCGATGCCATCGTGCCTTCCTTGAATTGCATCGACGCACTTTTCAACCGGATATCGTAACCCGACGAACTGGTGATCCTGATACGCCCGTCCGAGGAGTCCGACATCAGTTCCATGGTATCGGCGGCGCTGTCGTAAATGCCGCGCGGCGCGTTGATATTGACGGTGGCGTCTTCGGCCGTCTTGATGCGCGCCTCGATCTCGTTCAGCTCGATGACCTTCGGCTTGCGGATATCCTGCACGCCTGATTTGGCGCGAACCTCGTAAGGTTTGCCATCGGCGCGATAGCCGCTCAGCTTCGGCAGTTCCATCGTCACCTTGGTGCCGTTCAGGGTCGCCGGCCCGATCGAGACATTCTGCGGCAATTGCGAAAACGGATTGAAAAACAACGCCGCGACGAAGCCGGTCACCGCCACGCTAGACCCGAAAATAATGATCCGCCGCCAGCGTTTGACGCGGCGCGAATGCCGGTCGGCGTCGGCGAACGCCTGCGCCCGGTCGCCACGCCCCCGCGGGCTGTCGTCGTATTGAAGTGCTGTTCCGGTCATCTGGAGGCGCGCGCTCTGGCGTATGCGGTCATGACATATGCGGTCTTGGGCGGGACATTACCCTGCCGCCGGTGGATGGCAAACTTGGGGCCGAATGCTGCAAATGGGGACGAAGACCCCTTGAGGCAATCGTCAGGGCTCATTCGTGGGCGAAAATATCGTTCTCCGGCCAGCCCATCAGGTCAAGCTTGGCCCTCGCCGGCAGAAACTTGAAGCATTCGCCGGCGATCTCGCGACGGTCCTCCCGCTCCAGCATAAGGTCAAGCTTGCGCCGCAGCTCGTGCAGGTAAAGCACGTCGGACGCCGCATAGGCGAGTTGCGCGTCGGTCAGCTTCTCGGCCGCCCAGTCGGAGGACTGCTGTTGTTTCGACAGGTCGGTGCCGGTCAGTTCGCGCACCAGATCCTTCAACCCGTGCCGGTCCGTATAGGTCCGGGCCAGTTTCGAGGCGATCTTGGTGCAATAGACGGGCCCCGGCATGACGCCGAAGGCGTGATAGAGCACGGCCAGATCGAAGCGGGCGAAATGAAAGATCTTCGTCACGTTGGGATCGGCGAACAGGGCTTCGAGATTGGGCGCACGGGTCTGTCCCTTGGCGATCTGCACGACCTCGGCCGAGCCGTCGCCGCGCGAAAGCTGCACAACGCACAGGCGGTCGCGATGCGGCTGCAGGCCGAGCGTCTCGGTGTCGATTGCGACGGCGTCGCCGAAGGAGATGTTGGCGGGCAGATCGCCCGCGTGCAGGCGGTTGGTCATGGTGACGGCTTTTCGGTGCTTTGTGACAGATCAAATCTGACCCTGCTTATCGCGTCCGGGAGCGCCGCCCGTCAATCTCTAGATTGTCTAGCTGGTTACCCGGCCACTTTCTCGCCCGACAGCAGGGCAACACCCAGATAGACCAGCGCGCCGGCCATGAAGCCGCCGAACCGCCATTCCATCGCCAACGGCGGCGCGCCGGTGTGGGCCGCCAGCCGCATCAGCCCGAGGTCGATGACGAAGGAGACGGCCAGCAGCCAGAACAGCGGCGGCACCGGACCGCTGGCGATGCCGGGATAGAATTTTGCCGCGATGCCGAGAAGCAGGCCGGCGACGCACATGGCGGCAATGTAGAGAATGCGGGGTTGGGGCATGGTCCGGGCTCTTTGAATGCTGGGCACTGGCCAGGACGTGTTGAGATTCACGTCAGACCGTGCCGAAAATGGCGGTTATCGAGAACCGGAGCGGAGCGTACTTAAGTACGTGAGCGCCGGAAGCGCAGAGAGCCGACATTTGCAGGCCGGTCTCACGTGAATATCAGCACATCCTAATGCATGGCCGATCCACCATCGACCACCATGATCTGGCCGGTGATGAAATCGCTCTCGGGCGAGGCGAGGAAGATCAACGCCCCGCACAGGTCCTGCGGCGTCTGGTCCATCTTGAGGAAACGTCCCTGCGCCGCGCCGCGGCGGAAGCCCTCCATGCCTTCGCGCCCCTGGATCGCGTCGGTCAGCACCAGGCCGGGCGCGATACAGTTGCAGCGGATGCCGTCAGCGCCGAGTTCGCCGGCGACGCTGCGCGTCAGCGAGATCACCGCGCCCTTCGAGGCGACGTAATGCAGCATGAACGGCTGGCCCTTGAAGGCGGTGCCGGACGCGATGTTGATGATCTTGCCGTAATTCTGCGCCCGCATGATCGGCGTGCAGGCCTTGATGCATTCGAACGTGCCGCGCACATTGACGCTGAGCGCGCGCTCGAATTCCTGCGAGGTCAGCTTCTCCAGCGGGATCTGCACCAGCCGCGCATAGACGGCTGCGTTGTTGACAAGCACATGCACGCCGCCGAAGTCCGCCTTCGTCGCGGCGACGCTGCGCGTCACGGCCTCGGCATCGCTGACGTCGCAGATATGTCCGGTTGCCACGCCACCGGCGGCGCGGATGTCGGCGACGATCTGTTGCGGATCGACCACATCGAAAATGCTGACCTTGGCGCCCTCGGCCGCCAGCGCCTTGGCATAGGCGACGCCGATGCCTTCGGCCCCGCCGGTGACGATTGCAACCTTGCCATCGAGACGGCCCATGTGATGCTCCTGTTGTGGTTCTCTCAGAGTATGGTCGAAAAGCGAGCGCTGTCATCCCCGACGCCCGCGGAGCGGGTGATGTTGCCCCTGGATTCCCGCTCTGCGCTTCGCTGGCGGGAATGACACCAAGGTCGATCCACCTCCTCAATCCAACCCGAGGAACTTCGCGCCAAACGTCTTGTCGTTGAGCAATTGATCGCGCGTGCCCTCGAGCACCGAGCGACCGTTCTCGATCACATAGGCGCGATCGACGAATTCGAGCGCGCGATGGGTGTTCTGTTCGACGAGCAGGATGGTGATGCCCTGCTGCGCGATCTCCCGCAGCGCCGCCATGACTTCCTGCACGATGATCGGCGCGACGCCGATGAACGGCTCGTCGAGCAGCAGAAAGCGCGGCCGCGACATCAGCGCGCGGCCGATGGCGACCATCTGCTGCTGGCCGCCGCTGAGCGTGCCGGCGGCCTGCGCCGACTTCGTCTGCAGGATCGGAAACATGGCGTAGACCTGCGCCAGCGACTGAGCCAACTGCTTGCGCGGCTGCGAGAGATAGGCGCCCATTTCAAGATTTTCGCGCACCGTCATCTCGGTGAACAGCCGGCGCCCCTCCGGCACGAGCCCGATGCCCCGCGCCAGCCGCGACGGCACCGCATCGTTCGTCACGTCGCGGCCGTCGAATTCGATGCGCCCACCCATGGCCGGATAATAGCCGACGATGGCGCCAAGCGTCGTCGACTTGCCAGCGCCATTGGCGCCGAGCAGGCCGATGCGTTCGCCAGGTTCGATCCTCAGGCTGATGTCCCAAAGCGCCTGCAGCGGTCCATGCGCGACAGCGAGATTGGTCACATTGAGGAGGCTCATGCGCGCTTCTCCTCATGAGTAATATCTTTGTTGGAATGTCCGAGATAGGTGGCGAGCACGCGTTCGTCCTTCACCGCCTCCTGCAGCGGCGCATCGGCGATCACCGAGCCGCTGTCGAGCACGACGAGGCGGTCGACCACCTGCGCCAACGCCGAGAAGATATGCTCGACCCAGATGACGGTGATGCCGTAGCGGTCGCGGATTTCGCGGATATGCTGGACGAAGGTGCGGATCTCGTTGGTCGAAAGACCGGACGCTACTTCATCGACGAGCAGCAGTTTCGGCTCGCCGGCGAGCGCACGCGCCAGTTCGAGCGCCTTCTTCTGCTGCAGGCTCAAGCGGTCGGCGCGCATCTCGATCTGGGCGCCAAGGCCGACGAAACGCGCGAAAGCCTCGGCCGATTGCATCGCCTCGCGCAGCGGTGCTGCACCACGGCCGTAGCTGCGGCCGATGGCGATGCATTCACGCACCGTCAGCTCATTGAACGGGCGCGGGATCTGATAGGTGCGGCCGATGCCGAGGCGGGCGATCTCATCGGCGCGCAGGCCCGAAATGTCCTGGCCGTCGACGAGGATACGCCCGCCCTTTGGCTGGTAGATGCCCGAGATGAGATTGAACAGCGTCGTCTTGCCGGACCCGTTGGGACCGACGAGGCCGACGATCTCCCCCTGGCGCACATCGATCGACACTTCGCGCACCGCGACATTGCCGCCGAACGCCATGGTCGCCGCTTCGCAGCGCAAAACGATTTTGTTCTTGTCGATCTTGCTCTTGTCGAGATCGGGGGCGCGCAACGGCAAGGCGGCATGGTCGTCCGCGGCCGGTGACGCGCCAACCTCGAAATGGCTCTCACGCGCCAGCCAGGCGAGATGCGGATTATTGGCGATGACCTTCCAGCGCAGCAGGCCGCCGGGAAGAAAACGGCCGATCAGCACGATGACGAGCCCGTAGACCGCGCCCTGCAGCATGTGGAGCTTGACCAGCAGAACCTGCTGCAGCGACGACAGCAGGATCACGCCGATCAGCGGCCCCAGCAGCAGGCCGGAGCCGCCGAGCAGCGCCGCGGCGATCGGGATCAGCGCGACGCTGAGATTGAACATCGTATAGGGATCGATGAAGCTGAACTGCCAGGCCTGGATGGCGCCGGCGAGGCCGGCGAACATCGCGCTCAGGCACAAGGTCAGCACCTTCACCGGAAACAGCCGGATGCCGCTGACTTCGGCGACCTGCTCGTCGTTGCGGATCGCCCGCATGGCGTAGCCGAAGCGCGAGCGCATCAGCCACCATGTGGTGGCAAGCGTCAGCAGCACCAGCACGGCGGCCATGTAGTAGGCCGGGATCAGCACGTAATGCGGCGGCAGGGTCACGCCTTCGGTGCCCTTGGTGATCTCGGTGAGATTGCTGGCCAGGAGTTCGCACAGGGGCACGATGGTCAGGGTGCCGAAGGCGAAGTAATCGCCCTTCAGGCGGAACAGCGGAAACGACAGGATGGAGGCCGCCAGCGCTGCGACGAAGATGGCGGCGGCGAAGCTCGGCGCCAGCGGCACGCCGCGGATCAGCAGCAGGCAGAAGGCGTAGGCGCCGATGCCGTAGAAGGCGTAATGCCCGAGATTGAGATAGCCCATCTGGCCGTTCACCCAGTCCCAGCTCTGGGCAATGATGAAGGTGATCAGCAGAAGGAAGACGAACGAAATCGGATAGGGGCCTGCCACGAGGGGCAGGGCGCCGAGGACGACGGCGAATGCGGCAATGCCTGCGAGTGCGACCGGACGCGACGAGCTCACGCTCTTTTCCATAAAGCCAACCCGCGGGGAAACAGAACGAGGATGACGAGCAGCAGGACGACGCTGATCGCCGGCGCCCATTTCGGCGCCCAGAAAAAGGCGGTGAGGGATTCCGCCACGCCCAGCATGATGCCGGCGATCATCGCGCCGGCCAGGTTGCCGATACCGCCGATGATGATGATGGTGAAGGCGCGCACCGTCAGGCTGAAGCCCATATACGGATCGACCGGATAGATCATCGCATAGAGGACGCCGGCGACGGCGACGAGGCCGGAGCCGCCGGCGAATGTCAGCGCCTTGGCGCGCGGCCCGTTGATGCCGCAGATGGTTGCGCCCAGCGGGTCCTGCGTCACCGCGCGCACGGCGCGGCCGAACCAGGCATATTTGAGATAGAGATGCAGGATGACGGTCAGGCCGATGATGCCGGCAAGAATCCACACCTGCGTCAACGGCACGATGACATCGCCGAATTCAAGAATCTCCGAGCGCACCGGAATGTTCTGCTGGTTGGTGCCGGCGACGACGCCGGTGATGTCGCTCATCATGATGAGCGCGCCGACGGTGATGAGCACAGTGCCGATGGTCTCGTCATGCTTGCCGCGGCTCGCCAGCGGCCGCAGCAGCGCCGCATGGAACAGATAGCCGAACAGGAACACCGGCAGGACGAGTAGCGGAATGATGAGGATGGGGTTCCAGCCGGTGGCGGCGAAGATCAGGCTTGCCACGACGCCGGAGATGGCAAGCAGGGTGCCGTGCGCGATGTTGAGGATGTTGGCGACGCCATACACCAGCGACAGGCCGAAGGCGACGAGGGCGTAAATGCCTCCCAGAAGCAATCCGCTGAGCAGGACCTGAACCAGAATATCGATCGACATTAAAGGCCGCCTCCCAAGGCCCGCCGATCCTGATGAACCGCCGGATAATCCGTCAGGCTGCCGATGTATCGGCTATTTCATTTCGTAACCTGATGGCCTCGCATGCAACACGAAGCCTCGCATGGCGTCAATACGCGTACGGAATTCCGTGTGGACGCGCTTCCGTGCGTTTCCAAATGGGATTTCTTGACAGCGACGGGGGATATGAAATCATCGCCTCGACCTGTCGCCGCAAAAGCTCGGCCGCCATGCGGCCCCGAAGCCCGGTTGAACGGTCGTAGGGGAGGAGAGATGATGTCGAGATTGAAGATAAGCGCTGCTGTGGCGGGCGCATTATCGCTTGTGGTCACGGCGGGCGCCGTTCAGGCCAAACAGAACTCGTGCGACGACCCAATCGTGATCGGCACGACGATTTCCCTGACGGGTCCGCTGGCCAGTCTCACCACCGGCTGGGACCGGGTGACGGAAGCGCTCGCCGCCGAGATCAACAAGCCCGGCGGCATCATGATGAGCTCATGCAAGAAGCGCGTGCCGATCAAGTTCGTGATCTACGACGACCAGGGCAATCCCGCGACGGCGATCAGCCTGCATGAGAAAATGGCGACCGTCGATAATGTCGATGTCTTCGCCGGCGTCGACTGGAGCTTCGTCGTCGGCCCTGTTTCCAACATTGCCGAGAAGTACAAGATTCCGATCATCGGCGGCAATGTGGCGACCCCCGCGCTGTTCGAGCGCGGCCTGAAATATTTCTGGGCGACGCCGTTTCCGATGACCTTCAACTGGGACGCGAATTTCGCCGACATGATGAAGAACGTCGATCCCAAGCCGAAGACCATCTTCTGGGTGACGCAGGACAATCCGGTCTACAAATCCGTCCAGGACATCTGGATGAAGAAGCACGAGGCTGCCGGCATCAAGACCGTCGGCGCGGAAGTCTTCCCCAACGACCTGAAGGATTTCAGCTCGATCGTGCTGAAGATCCGCGCGGCGAAGCCCGACGTCGTCTACATCAACTCGTTCGACAACGTCGCCGTGCCGCTGGTGCAGCAGATGCGCCAGATGCGCATCAAGGCGATGGATGTGCATTTCCCGATCGCCTCGGCGGCGCTGCAGCAGCAGACGCAGGCCTATGGCGGCATCGAGGGCATGACCAGCGTCGCCTCCTGGATTCCCGGCGTGAAGGGTGACTTCAACGACATGATCCAGAAGGTCTACACCGACGCCAAGCTCGACCTCGCCGCGACCGCGACCAATATGCCGCGCTTCACCGCCTATCTCGTGATGATCCAGGCGATCGAAAAGGCCGGCGTTGTCGATCGTGAGAAGATCAAGGAGGCGCTGTACAAGGGCACGTTCAAAGGCCCGAACGGCGATATCACCTTCGACGAGACAGGCGCGCCGGACACCAAGACCCTGGTGACGCAGATCCAGGACGGCAAGTTTACCGTCGTCTGGCCGCCGGCCTCCTCGACCGGCAAGCTCCGCTGGCCGGCGCCGACCTGGCAGTAAGGACGCGAATCCTTCTCCCGTTCCTTCAACGGGAGAAGGTGGCCTCTGCGCAGCAGAGGTCGGATGAGGGCGCGCCACTGTTCGGCTGTCGCTATGTTTGCATGCCTTTGTATGGGATGAGCCGCGGCGTTTGACCCCACCCTCATCCGACCCTTGCTGCGCAAGGGCCACCTTCTCCCGCCCTGCGGGAGAAGGGTTAATCCCGCTTGCCGTTCATTTTTTTGCCGAGTTCGATGTAGTCGCGGATGAACGCGCGCATCTTCGGTTCCGGGCTGGCCGCCTGCTGAAACAACTGCTCGGCCTTCTCGTCGGTGACGTAGCGCGGCACGAACTTGATGGTCTTGTTGGCTTCGTCGCGATAGTCGGCATCGTTCTGCAGACTCTGCAGCCCCTGTTTCAGCGCCGCGATGGCTTCTTTCGGTGAGCCCGGCGGCACGACGAGAATGCGCAGGAATGTGGTGCCGACCGCATTGACGACACGATAGGCGTCCCACAGCTCGCCTTTCGGCGCCTCGCCCTTCAGCTTGATATAGAGATCGCGGAAATGCATCGCGTCGATGCCATCCGCATCGGGCAGCCGTGTGTAGCTGTCGCCGTCGTCGATGAAATCGAACCAGACGGGGATCGCTTCGCCGGTCTTGACCAGCGCTGGCTCGATGGAGGCGCGATAGGTCGGCATGGATTCGTTGAAGAACTCGACTTCTTTGCGCTGGAACGCCAGCCGCGCCTCGGCGGAGCCGGGATAGCCCGAGACATAGCGGTATTTGATGCCGAGCAGGTCGAGGCCCATGCGCATGCGCACGTCCTTGTCGCTTTCTGTCGCGAGGCCGCCGACCCAGAAATTGCTCGCCTTCATCATGTCGGCCGCGGTCTTGATGCCGGGCGCCACATCGGTGCGGATATAGGTGACGCTGATGCCGGGGCCGCCGGCGACGAAGCCGAATTTGCGCAGGTCGATCTGGATGCCGGGATCGCCCATGGCGGTCTTGGAGGCGGCGCCGGTGAAAAAGCCCAGGGTCAATCCGTCGGGTGCTGCGATCTGGCCGAGCCAGTTGACGCCGATGACGCCGCCGGCCCCGCCCATGTTCTTGACGATCACATTAGGCGTGCCGGCAAGATGCTTGCCGATATAGCGCGCCAGCAACCGCGCCTCGACGTCGGTGGGGCCGCCGGGCGTGAAGTTGACGAAGACCGTCAGCGTCTTGCCCTGATAGAAATCGGCCGCCTGCGCGGACATGCCGGCCAGTGATCCGGCCACTGCGATGACACGCAGAGCCCATGCGAAACGCTTCATCCTTCCCCTCCCGAAACGATTGCGTGCGTAGTCGGCTTCGTCGCCGTCAGTATGTCTTCAGCACGTGCCTCGCGATCACCATTTTCATCACTTCGCTGGCGCCTTCGGTGATGCGATAGCTGCGCTGCTGCCGCCACATCTTCTCGATCGGCAGATCCGTTGTCAGGCCGATGCCGCCGTGGATCTGCATGCAGGTATCGGCGGCCTTGAAGGCCATCTCATCGGCGAAATATTTGCAGACGAAGGCGTCATTGCGCGCATCCTCGCCGGCCTCCACCTTGGCGGCCGCCTTGTAGACGAGCAACCGCGCCGCTTCGAGATTGATGTACATGTCAGCCAGCATGAACTGGATGCCCTGCCGCTCGGAGAGCGGCTTGCCGAAGGTCACACGCTGCTTGGCATAGTCTGCCGCGAGTTCGAGGCTGCGTTCAGCGACACCCAGCGCCCGCGCACCGTGGTGGACGCGCCCGACCGCGAGCCATTTCTGCGCGAACTTGAATCCCTCGCCCTCGCCGCCGACCATCTGGCTGGCGGGCACGCGCACATTGTCGAGGACGATCTCCCAGGGCCTGTCGCCCATCATGGTCTGATATTGCGCACCGAGCCTGACACCAGGCGTGTCCATATCGACGAGGAAACAGGAAATGCCACCGCGCGAGCCCTTGGCGCGATCGGTCGCCGCCATCAACTGCATGAAGTCGGCCTTGCCGGCGCCGGTGATGAAACGCTTGGTGCCGTTGATCACGTAATGGTCGCCATCACGCACGGCGGTGGTGCGCATCGAGGCCGGATCGGAGCCCGCATCGGGCTCCGTCTGCGCGAAGCAGGCGCGCTTCTCGCCACGCAGCACCGGCAGAAGATATTTCTCTTTCAGCTCGCCTTCCAGCTCGTAGAGGATGGCGCGCACGGTCGGACCGGTAATGCCGTGGCCGCGCGCCGGCAGCGCGATGGTGCGGGCGAATTCCTCCCAGACGACGACGCTCGCGATCAGGCCCATGCCGAGGCCGCCATACTCTTCCGGCACATCCATGAACCAGATGCCGATTTCCTTGGCGCGCTTTTCGAATTTCTCGCGCCATTGCGGCTTCAGCTCTTCGCCGTCGCAGGTCTCGCGTTCGACAGGGATCATGTCCTCGTTGACGAAGCGGCGGAGCTGATCGCGAAACAGGCGCAGTTCTTCCGGCAGTGAAAAATCCAATGCCCGTTCCCCTTTATGTTCTATTTCGCGCAGCTTCTATTTCGCGCTCGCCATTTCCTGCGCCAGCTTGTTCAACTCGGAATTGAGACTGAGCCGCACCATATCATTGAGCGCAGGATCGCGGATGACGCCATCGGGATCCTTGCCCTCCTGCACAAGCTGGATCTGCTGCTTCAGCATGTTGCGATACATGACGATGCCGCGGTCGCCCATGCCGATCAGTTCCGTCGTCCGGTCGAACACGCGGCCTTGCGTCTCCCAGGCCATCTGGTCCTGATAGACGAAATGGTCGAGGCGATAGTCGCCGTTGGGCTGCAGCGGATCGGGCAGCCACGACACCGGGATATCCTTGTCGCTCTGCTGGACCTTGCTGCCATCCACATTGGCCTGGAACTCGACCCAGTAGATGGCGAGGTTCTCGTCATCGACAGGCACGCGGAAATGCATGGTCAGTTTCGGGCCCTGCGGCGCGACGAGGATGTTGGGAAAGATCGCCGGATGTCCGGATTCCTTCTGCGGCCGGTCGCCGCCATAGGTGCGCACCTTGCGGATGCCGCTCCACGCCGGCTCGCGGCAAAGCTCGAATTCATAGGATTCGATCGGCCGGCTGAAATAGGCGAGGTCCGCCGCCCACGGCTGGCGCTCTTCCGGCGGCCGGTCCTTCAGCGCCCGCTCGAAGAGGCGCGCATGCAGCCAGTAGGTGTGCGTCGGGTCGAGTGAGTTCTCCTGCGCCTGCAGCCAGTTGCAGCGGTGCGGCGGCAGCACGACGATGGTGCGCACGCCGTCGTCGCGCACCAGCATCTCCCAGCGCGGCAGCAGCGGCGCCGGCGCCGGTCCGAGATAGGCGAAGATCAGCCCGGCCAGTTGCTGCACCGGATAGGACGGCTGGCACGCCTGTTTCATCAACGGGCTGTTGGCGCGCTCATAGGGTTGCTCGATGCACTCGCCATCGGTGTTGAATTTCCAGCCGTGATAGGCGCAACGCAATCCGTCGTCCTCGACGAAGCCGAAATAGAGCGAGGCGTGGCGATGCGGGCAATGTTCCGGAATGAGGCCGAGGCGGCCCTTGCCGTCGCGAAACAGCACGAGGTCCTCGCCGAGGATGCGCACGCGCTTGACCGGCTTGTCGTCGGTGATTTCCTTGGCCGCGGCGACCGGCATCCAGTAGCGCCGCATCAACTCGCCGCAAGGCGTGCCTTTGCCCACCTGTGTGAGAAGAAGATTGTCTTCCGCCGACAGCATTGGTTCCTCCGGTTTTCATTTTTGGCGCGGGCCAGATCGAGCTGGCCCATGCATTGCCGTAGACGGTAGGCCCGGTCGGCCCAAGCGTCAATGTCCGCCAAAACCCTTCTCCCGCTCCGCGGGAGAAGGTGGCCCTTGCGCAGCAAGGGTCGGATGAGGGTGCTCCCGTCCTCCTCGACGTCATGCCCGCGCTTGTCGCGGGCACCCACGCCGTCGTGTGCAAAAGCGCTTCAGAAAAGAGACCTTCGATATTCTGATACAGGCGGCAATGTCACCGTGTGGATACCCGCGATGATCCCCGGGTCAAGCCCGGGGACGGGCATGACGGCGAGATGGCGGTTTAACGATAGGCATTGCGGCGCTGCAACGAGTGATGGATGAGGTTCTCCACTCTCGCCCTCATCCGCCCCTCGCGGAGCGAGGGGCACCTTCTCCCGTAAACGGGAGAAGGACTCCTGCCTTATTCCGTCCCCGTATTGCGGAAGCCGGCGATGCCGCGTTCGACTTCGGTCACATGATGCAGGGCGAAATCCTGCGGCCCGGCGATGCCGCAGGCGTGCGCGATCATCTCGACCTCGTCGATGATGCGATCGACATAGTGTTTCACGCGCACTGATTTGTCGGTCGGATCGAGGCCGGCGATCAGGCGCGGATCGACGGAGGTGACGCCGGTCGGGCAATTGCCGGTGCCGCATTTCATCGCCTGGATGCAGCCGATCGAGAACATGAAGCCGCGCGCGCTGACGACGAAGTCGGCGCCCATGCACAGCGCCCAGGCCACCTTGTCCGGCGTCACCAGCTTGCCGGCG
>Ga0182744_1000691_pt1 | contig 31146 bp, 26 predicted proteins | sample eDN3rd30CKraftMG_FD_128525 | JGI IMG/M metagenome (GOLD analysis project Ga0182744, IMG submission 128525) | Enriched Miracle-Growth compost microbial communities from Emeryville, California, USA - eDNA 3rd pass 30_C Kraft MG (version 2) (version 2) ... | reverse complement strand
TGCGTGCCCGACCGCAGGTTCGACACGTAGCCGAACATGTTGGCGAGCGGCACCATGGCATTCACGACAACCGCGTTGCCGCGCATGTCCTGGCCCTGGATCTGGCCGCGACGGGAGTTCAGATCGCCGATGACGAAACCGGTGTGTTCTTCCGGCGTCACCACTTCGACCTTCATGATCGGCTCGAGCAGCACGCAGCCTGCCTTCTGCAGCGCTTCGCGCAGACCCTGACGCGCCGCGATTTCGAACGCCAGCGCCGACGAGTCGACTTCGTGATAGGCGCCGTCGATCAGCGTCACCTTGATGTCGACGATCGGGAAGCCAGCGACCACACCGGAACCCAGGATCGAGTTCAGGCCCTTTTCGACGCCCGGGATGTATTCCTTCGGCACCGTGCCACCGACGACCTTCGATTCGAACTCGAAGCCCTTGCCGGTCTCGTTCGGCTCAACAATGAACTTGATGCGCGCGAACTGGCCCGAACCGCCGGACTGCTTCTTGTGCGTGTAGTCGTGTTCGACCGCGCGCGTCGCCTTCTCGCGATAGGCAACCTGCGGCGCGCCGACATTCACTTCCACCTTGTGGGTGCGCTTGAGAATATCGATCTTGATGTCGAGATGCAGTTCGCCCATGCCCTTGATGAGGGTCTGGCCGGACTCCTGATCGGTCGAAACGCGGAACGACGGATCTTCGTTGGCGAGCTTGAGAAGCGCGGTGGTCATGCGCTCCTGATCGGCCTTGGTCTTCGGCTCGACGGCCTGCTCGATAACGGGCTCCGGGAATTCCATCTTCTCGAGGATGATCGGCTTCAAAGGATCGCACAGGGTTTCGCCCGTGCGCGTGTCCTTCATGCCGACCAGCGCGACGATGTCGCCGGCATAGGCTTCCGCGATTTCTTCACGGTTGTTGGCATGCATGAGAACCATGCGGCCGACACGCTCGTTCTTGTCGCGGGTCGAATTCAACAGCGCCTGGCCCTTGGACAGCGTGCCCGAGTAGATGCGCGCGAAGGTCAAGACGCCATACGGATCGTCCATGATCTTGAACGCCAGAACCGACAGCGGCGCGCTGTCCGAAGGAAGACGCTCGGCATCCTCACCGGTCTTGAAGTCGATGCCCTTCATCGCGCCGCGATCGAGCGGCGACGGCAGGTAATCGACAACCGCGTCGAGCAGAGGCTGAACGCCCTTGTTCTTGAAGGCCGAGCCGCACAGCACCGGATAGAAAGCGCCGGTCAGAACCGCCTTGCGGATCATCCGCTTCAGGGTCGCTTCATCGGGCTCATTGCCTTCGAGATAGGCTTCCATGACAGCGTCGTCGAGTTCGACGGCGGCCTCGAGGAGCGCGGTACGGTATTCCTTGGCCTTCTCGACGAGATCGGCGGGAATATCGATCTCGTTAAACTTCGCGCCGAGTTGCTCTTCTTCCCAGACGATGCCACGCATGCGAACCAGATCGACCATGCCCTTGAACTCGCTCTCGGCGCCGATCGGCAGCTGGATAGCGATGGGGCGCGCACCAAGGCGAACCTTGATGTCGTCGAGGCACTTGTAGAAGTCCGCGCCGGTCTTATCCATCTTGTTGGCGAACACGATGCGCGGCACTTTGTACTTGTCGCCCTGGCGCCACACGGTCTCGGTCTGCGGCTCGACGCCCTGGTTGGAGTCGAGAACGCAAACGGCGCCGTCGAGCACGCGCAGCGAACGCTCGACTTCGATGGTGAAGTCGACGTGGCCGGGAGTGTCGATGATGTTCAGCCGCTTGTTGTTCCAGATCGCGGTCGTGGCGGCAGACGTGATCGTGATGCCACGCTCCTGCTCCTGCTCCATGAAATCCATGGTGGCAGCGCCGTCGTGCACTTCGCCAATCTTGTGGCTCTTGCCGGTGTAGTAGAGAATCCGCTCGGTCGTCGTCGTCTTGCCGGCATCGATGTGAGCCATGATGCCGAAGTTACGATAATCTTCGAGAGCGTATTGGCGGGCCATAGTCGTGTCCTCGTCAGCGCAGGGCGCCGTTAATTACCAGCGATAATGAGCGAAGGCACGGTTGGCTTCCGCCATCCGGTGCGTGTCTTCACGTTTCTTCACCGCGTTGCCGCGGTTGTTGGACGCGTCGAGCAATTCTGCCGACAGACGGTCAACCATGGTCTTGTCGTTGCGATCACGCGCAGCGTTGATCAGCCAGCGGATCGCCAGCGCCTGACGGCGTTCCGGACGCACTTCAACGGGGACCTGATAGGTCGCACCACCGACACGACGCGAGCGCACTTCGATGGCCGGAGCCACGTTCTCGAGCGCCGAGCGGAACACCGAAAGCGGATCCGACTTGGACTTCTTCTCGATCTGATCGAAAGCGCCATAGACGATCGCTTCAGCAACCGACTTCTTGCCCTCGTACATGACCGAGTTCATGAACTTGGCGACAATGATGTCACCGAACTTGGCATCGGGAATGACTTCCCGCTTCTCTGCGCTATGACGACGCGACATCGCAAATTCCCCTTACTTCGGACGCTTCGCGCCGTACTTCGAACGGCGTTGCTTGCGATCCTTGACGCCCTGCGTGTCGAGCACGCCGCGCAGAATGTGATAACGGACACCCGGAAGGTCTTTCACGCGGCCACCGCGGATCATGACGACCGAGTGCTCCTGCAGGTTGTGACCTTCACCGGGGATGTAGCCGATGACCTCGAAACCGTTGGTCAGGCGCACTTTGGCGACCTTGCGAAGCGCCGAGTTCGGCTTCTTCGGCGTCGTGGTGTAGACGCGCGTGCACACGCCGCGCTTCTGCGGGCACTGGCCAAGATGGCGCGCCTTTTCGCGATAGGTCTTCGGTGCCCGCGGCTTGCGGATCAACTGGCTGATCGTCGGCATTCTTCGCCCTTCCAAACAAGCGAAACAGTGAACTAAGTGATTGACAAAACAAGGATTTTTACATCCCGATTTCGCCCCGCACAGTCGCAAAACCATGCGCAAAACGAATCCGCGCCCTCAGCCCTCACGGGCTGCAGACGCGCTTTTCCGCAGAGGACCCAAGCAAAACCCGGATCGTGCCTCATAAATCCTGCGACTCAAGGAGTTCCCAGGATCAATTTTGAAGGTCGCGGTAGAGACCAACAGCGTTTAGTTTCAATAGGTTCAAAACGAGTCGCTTCGAACGGTGTAAAACTACTGCCTGTCGAAAGTGGGCGGAACCTAATCGTAACCGCTGTTAACGTCAACCCCCTTGAAGGCCAAAAAGCTGTTGAATCGATTCATTTTTCTCGAGTTCAGGCAGCCGGCCCCAAGCCTTTGATTCATACGTAAAACAGACACTAACCCCGTGAAATCTGACCCATTTTGGGAAAAAGAAAGGGCCGCTGCGAAGCGGCCCTCCCCTTCGAATGTAGAAAATCAGCCTTATTCGGCTGCCGGAAGCTGAGCGGGAACCGGACCTTCCGACGACTGAGCCTTCTGCTGAAGAATCATGTCGTCTCTGGTCGTCGCGATCGTCCGCAGCTTCGACATCGCAGCGCCGGTGCCCGCGGGAATCAGGCGGCCGACGATGACGTTCTCCTTCAGGCCCTCCAGCGTATCCATCTTGCCGTTGACGGCCGCCTCGGTGAGGACGCGGGTCGTCTCCTGGAAGGAGGCGGCGGAGATGAACGAGCGGGTCTGCAGGCTCGCCTTGGTGATGCCGAGCAGAACCGGGGTGCCGGTTGCCTGCTTCTTGCCCTCAGCCAGTGCGGCCTCGTTGACCTGTTCGAACTCCATCCGGTCGACCTGGTCGCCCGGCAGGAATTCAGTTTCGCCCGGATCGGTCACATCCATCTTCTGCAGCATCTGACGGACAATCACTTCAATGTGCTTGTCGTTGATCATGACGCCCTGCAGTCGATACACTTCCTGGATTTCGTTGACGAGGAAGGCTGCCAGCTCTTCCACGCCCTTGATCGCCAGGATGTCGTGCGGCGCGGGATTGCCGTCGACGATGTAATCGCCCTTCTCCACGACGTCGCCGTCCTGCAGATGGATGTGCTTACCCTTCGGGATCAGATACTCGACGGGCTCGCCACCCTCCTCGGTCGGAACGATGGAGATGCGCTGCTTGTTCTTGTAGTCGCGGCCGAATTGCACCGTACCGGAGATCTCCGCGATGATCGCGTGATCCTTGGGACGACGCGCCTCGAACAGTTCCGCGACACGCGGCAGACCACCGGTGATGTCACGGGTCTTGGCGGAGTCGAGCGAGATACGGGCAACGATGTCGCCCGCCTTCACTTCGGCGCCGGGTTCGACGGCGATGATCGAGTCGACCGGCAGCGCGTAGCGGGCTTCACCACCACGCGACGGCTTGATGACCTTGCCGTCCTTGCCCTTGATCACAATCGACGGCTTGAGGCTCGCCGAACGCTGGTTCAGACGCCAGTCCATGACCATGCGCTTCGAGATACCCGTCGATTCGTCCGCGGTTTCCGCCATGGACTGACCTTCGACGAGATCTTCGAAGCCGATGGTGCCGTCGACCTCGGTAAGGATGGGACGGGTATAGGGGTCCCATTCCGCGATGCGCTGGCCGCGCTTGACCTGATCACCTTCATCGATCTTCAACCGCGCGCCGTACTGCACGCGGTGCACCGCACGCTCGGTTCCATCGGGACCGACGATGGCGATGGCGACGTTACGCGCCATGACCATCAGATCGCCGTCGCCGTTGCGGGCGACATGGCGGTTGCGCACCCGCACCGTGCCATCGAAGTTGGATTCGATGAACGACTGGTCGGCGATCTGCGCAGCACCACCGATGTGGAACGTGCGCATCGTCAACTGCGTGCCGGGCTCGCCGATCGACTGCGCCGCGATGACGCCGACAGCCTCGCCGAGGTTGACCGGCGTACCGCGGGCAAGATCGCGTCCGTAGCAGGCGCCGCAGACACCGTTCTTCGATTCGCAGGTCAGCACCGAGCGGATCTTCACTTCCTGGATGCCCGCCGCGTTGATGCGCTCGATGTGCCATTCCTGGATCATCTCGCCGGCAGCAACGATCACCTTGCCATCAAGATCCTTGAGATCCTCGGCCGTGAAGCGGCCGAGAATACGCGTGCCCAGCGATGCGACGATCTGGCCGGCGTCGATGATGGCGCGCATGCGGATGCCGTTCGTCGACCCGCAATCATGCGAGGTGATGATCGAATCCTGCGCCACGTCGACGAGACGACGGGTCAGATAGCCGGAGTTGGCCGTCTTCAACGCCGTATCGGCCAGGCCCTTGCGGGCGCCGTGGGTCGAGTTGAAGTACTCGAGCACGGTCAGGCCTTCCTTGAAGTTCGAGATGATCGGGCTCTCGATGATCTCGCCCGAGGGCTTGGCCATCAGGCCGCGCATGGCGGCGAGCTGCTTCATCTGCTGCGGCGAACCGCGCGCACCCGAATGCGACATCATGAAGATCGAGTTGATCGGCTTGTCGCGCCCCGTGTCGTCCTTCTGGACAGTCGAGATGCGGGCCATCATTTCCTCGGCGAGCTTGTCGGTGCACTTAGCCCAGGCATCGACGACCTTGTTGTACTTTTCACCCTGGGTGATGAGACCGTCGTTGTACTGCTGCTCATACTCCTTCGCCAGCGCCGACGTGTCGGCGATGATCTTCGGCTTGGTTTCCGGCACGACCATGTCGTCCTTGCCGAAGGAAATGCCGGCCTTGAAGGCTTCGCGGAAACCGAGCGCCATGATGCGGTCGCAGAAAATGACCGTCTCCTTCTGACCGCAGTTGCGGTAGACGGTGTCGATCATGCCTGAGATTTCTTTCTTGGTCATGAGCCGGTTGGCAACGTCGAACGTCACCTTCGGATGTTCGGGCAGCAACTGGCCGAGGATCATGCGACCGGGAGTCGTGTCATAGATTTTGGACACGCGCTTGCCGTTCTCATAGGTCCAGGCCCTGCCCTTGATCTTCGTGTGCAGCGTGATCGCCTTAGTGGCGATCGCGTGTTCGATCTCGGCCATGTTGCTGAAGGCCATGCCCTGACCGACGTCGCCGTCACGCGCCAGGGTCAGATAGTACAGCCCCAGTACGATATCCTGCGACGGCACGATGATCGGTTGACCGTTGGCCGGATGCAGGATGTTGTTGGTCGACATCATCAGGACGCGCGCTTCAAGCTGCGCTTCCAGCGACAGCGGAACGTGCACGGCCATCTGATCGCCGTCGAAGTCAGCATTGAACGCGGCGCAGACCAACGGATGAAGCTGGATCGCCTTGCCTTCGATCAGAACCGGCTCGAACGCCTGGATACCCAGGCGATGCAGGGTCGGCGCTCGGTTGAGCAGGATCGGATGTTCGCGGATAACCTCATCGAGGATATCCCAGACTTCCGGCTTCTCCTTTTCGACAAGCTTTTTCGCCTGCTTGACGGTCGCGGAAAAACCCTTCGCGTCGAGGCGCGAATAGATGAACGGCTTGAACAGTTCGAGCGCCATCTTCTTGGGCAGGCCGCACTGATGCAGCTTGAGTTCCGGACCCACGACGATGACCGAGCGGCCGGAATAGTCGACGCGCTTGCCGAGCAGGTTCTGGCGGAACCGGCCCTGCTTGCCCTTCAACATGTCGGCAAGCGACTTCAGCGGACGCTTGTTGGCGCCGGTGATGACGCGGCCGCGGCGGCCGTTGTCGAACAGCGCATCGACTGATTCCTGCAGCATGCGCTTTTCGTTGCGGATGATGATGTCCGGTGCACGCAGTTCGATCAGCCGCTTCAGGCGGTTGTTGCGGTTGATGACGCGGCGGTAGAGATCGTTCAGATCCGACGTCGCGAAGCGGCCGCCGTCGAGCGGCACGAGCGGACGCAGATCCGGCGGGATGACAGGAACTTCCGTCAACACCATCCACTCCGGCTTGTTGCCGGACTGCATGAAGGCCTCAATGATCTTAAGGCGCTTGGCCAGCTTCTTCGGCTTCAGCTCGGTCGTGGCTTCCGCGATCTCGACGCGAAGCTGGGCCGCGATCTTCTCGAGGTCCATGCCCTTGAGCATGGCACGGATGGCTTCCGCGCCGATCGATGCGGTGAAGCTGTCCTGGCCATACTCGTCCTGAGCGCGCAGATATTCATCCTCGGACAGAAGCTGTCTGTCCTTGAGCGGCGTCAGACCGGCGTCGAGCACGATGTAGGATTCGAAATACAGAATCCGCTCGAGCTCCTTGAGCGTCATGTCCATCAGCAGGCCGATGCGCGAGGGCAGCGACTTGAGGAACCAGATGTGCGCCACCGGAGCGGCAAGCGAGATGTGGCCCATGCGCTCGCGGCGAACACGCGACAGCGTCACTTCCACGCCGCACTTTTCGCAGATAACGCCCTTGTACTTCATGCGCTTGTACTTGCCGCAAAGACACTCGTAGTCCTTGATCGGCCCGAAGATGCGCGCGCAGAAGAGGCCGTCACGCTCCGGCTTGAAGGTGCGGTAGTTGATGGTTTCGGGCTTCTTGATTTCGCCGAACGACCACGACAGAATTTTCTCAGGGCTCGCAATAGCAATTTGGATCTGGTCGAACGCCTGCGGCTGCGCGACCGGATTGAAGAGATTCATGACCTCTTGATTCATTGCTCGTCTCCTAAACTGCGATCCGCCCTGACCTCAGGCAGACCGCCGGACATTCCGGATGAAGCGGCGGGAGCGATGCGCTGCCGCCGCTGATATATTCTGAGGTTACTCGGCCGCTTCGGCCGTCGGCCCCTCGATTTTCTTGTCCATGGCCAGTTCGACGTTGAGGCCCAGGGAGCGCATTTCCTTGACGAGCACGTTGAAGCTCTCGGGGATGCCGCTCTCGAAGGCGTCGTCGCCACGCACGATGGCCTCGTAGACCTTGGTGCGGCCGGCCACGTCGTCCGACTTCACGGTCAGCATTTCCTGCAGCGTGTAGGCGGCACCATAGGCTTCGAGCGCCCAGACCTCCATTTCGCCGAAACGCTGTCCGCCGAACTGCGCCTTGCCGCCCAGCGGCTGCTGGGTGACGAGCGAGTACGGACCAATGGACCGCGCATGGATCTTGTCGTCGACGAGATGGTGCAGCTTCAACATGTAGATGTAGCCGACCGTCACCTGGCGATCGAATGCCTCGCCCGTACGCCCGTCGAACAACGTCACCTGGCCCGACGAAGCAAGGCCCGCCTTGCCGAGCATTTCGACGATATCCTTCTCGCGCGCACCGTCGAAGACCGGCGTTGCGATCGGAACACCCTTGCGCAGATTTTCACCGAGCTCCACGAGCGACTTGTCGTCGAGAGCCTGGATCGTGTCATGCTTGCCGTAGATGTCGTTGAGCTTGTCGCGCAACGGCTTGGCATTGCCATTCTTCATATAGGCGTTGACGGCTTCGCCGACCTGCTTGCCCAGGCCCGCGCAGGCCCAACCAAGATGCGTCTCGAGAATCTGGCCGACGTTCATGCGGCTCGGCACGCCGAGCGGGTTGAGCACGATGTCGACCGGCGTGCCGTCCGGAAGGAACGGCATGTCCTCGCCAGGCACGATACGCGACACGACACCCTTGTTGCCGTGACGGCCGGCCATCTTGTCGCCCGGCTGGATCTTGCGCTTCACCGCGACGAAGACCTTGACCATCTTCATCACGCCGGGCGGCAGTTCGTCGCCGCGCTGCAGCTTCTCGACCTTGTCGAGGAAGCGGCTTTCGAGCCCCTTCTTCTGTTCGTCGTACTGCTTGCGCATGGCTTCGATCTCGCCCATCAGGCGATCATCTTCCACCGCGAACGTCCACCATTGCGAGCGGGGATATTCTTCGAAAGTCTCGCGCGTCAGCGTCGAGTCCTTCTTGAACCCCTTCGGTCCGCCGATAGCAACTTTGCCGGTCAGCAGTTCCGACAACCGGCCGTAAACGTTACGGTCGAGAATCGCCTGCTCGTCGTCGCGGTCCTTGGCAAGACGCTCGATCTCTTCGCGTTCGATCGCCTGGGCGCGTTCGTCCTTGTCGACGCCATGGCGGTTGAACACGCGCACTTCGACGATCGTGCCCTGCACGCCGGGAGGCACGCGCAGCGAGGTGTCGCGCACGTCGGAAGCCTTCTCGCCGAAGATGGCGCGCAGAAGTTTTTCTTCCGGCGTCATCGGGCTTTCACCCTTCGGCGTGATCTTGCCGCACAGGATGTCGCCAGCCTGCACTTCGGCGCCGATGTAGACGATGCCCGCTTCGTCGAGATTCTTCAGCGCTTCTTCCGAAACGTTGGGAATGTCGCGGGTGATTTCCTCGGGGCCGAGCTTGGTGTCGCGCGCCATCACCTCGAACTCGTCGATGTGGATCGACGTGAACACATCGTCCTTCACGATACGTTCGTTGAGGAGAATGGAGTCCTCGAAGTTGTAGCCGTTCCACGGCATGAACGCGACGAGCACGTTGCGGCCGAGCGCCAGATCGCCAAGATCGGTCGACGGACCGTCAGCGATGATGTCGCCCTTACGAACGAAGTCGCCGACCTTCACCAGAGGCTTCTGGTTGATGCAGGTCGACTGGTTCGAACGCTGGAACTTCATCAGCCGGTAGATGTCGACGCCCGGACGGGTCGGATCGAGATCCTCGGACGCGCGCACGACGATACGGGTCGCATCGATCTGGTCGATGAAACCGGTGCGGCGTGCGGCGATGGCAGCGCCCGAGTCGCGCGCCACGATCGCTTCCATGCCGGTGCCTACTAGCGGCGCATCGGTGCGCACCAGCGGCACGGCCTGACGTTGCATGTTCGAGCCCATGAGCGCGCGGTTGGCGTCGTCGTTCTCAAGGAACGGGATGAGCGCCGCAGCGACCGAGACGAGTTGCTTCGGCGACACGTCCATGTAGTCGACGCGATCACGCGGCACCATGAGAACATCGCCCGCATGACGAACGACCACCAGGTCCTCCGTCAGATGACCGTTGCCGTCGAGCGCAAGATCGGCCTGCGCCACATAGTGTTTCTGCTCTTCCATCGCCGACAGGTAGGCGACATCGTCCGTCACCTGACCGTCTTTGATGCGGCGGTAAGGCGCTTCGATGAAACCATATTTGTTGACGCGCGCGAAAGTCGCCAGCGAGTTGATAAGACCGATGTTCGGGCCTTCCGGCGTCTCGATCGGGCAGATGCGGCCATAGTGGGTCGGGTGCACGTCGCGCACTTCGAAGCCGGCGCGCTCGCGCGTCAGTCCGCCCGGTCCAAGCGCCGAAAGACGGCGCTTATGGGTGATCTCCGACAGCGGATTGGTCTGGTCCATGAACTGCGAGAGCTGCGAGGAGCCAAAGAACTCACGCACCGCGGCAGCCGCCGGCTTGGCGTTGATCAGGTCCTGCGGCATCACAGTGTCGATATCGATCGACGACATGCGCTCCTTGATGGCGCGCTCCATGCGCAGCAGGCCGAGGCGATACTGATTTTCCATTAGTTCGCCGACCGAGCGCACGCGGCGGTTGCCGAGATGGTCGATGTCGTCGATTTCGCCGCGACCGTCGCGCAGATCGACGAGCGCCCTCACCACCGCCAGGATGTCATCCTTGCGGAGAATGCGGACAGTGTCCTCGGCATCGAGATCCATGCGCATGTTCATCTTGACGCGGCCGACCGCGGACAGATCGTAACGCTCGGAATCGAAGAACAACGAATGGAACATCGCTTCCGCCGATTCGATGGTCGGCGGCTCGCCCGGGCGCATCACCCGGTAGATGTCGAACAGCGCTTCTTCGCGCGAGGAGTTCTTGTCCACGGCAAGCGTGTTGCGGATGTAGGGACCGACGTTGATATGATCGATGTCGAGCAGCACCAGTTCATTGCCGGCATGCTCGATGAGTGTCGGCAGGTTCTTGGCGGTAATTTCCTCGCCGGCTTCGGCAAAGATTTCACCCGTGCTCGGATCGAAAATGTCCTCGGCGAGATACTGGCCAAACAGATCTTCGTCCTGCTGCCGCAGCGCCTTCACGCCCTTTTCAGCAAGCTGGCGCGCCGCGCGCACGGTGACCTTCTTGCCCGCCTCGATCACCACTTCGCCGGTGTCAGCGTCGATCAGATCGACGGTCGCTTTGACGCCTTTCATGCGCTCCGGATCATACGGCATGCGCCAGAACGTCTCTTTCGTCTTCTTGTCGGTGACGTGTGTGTAGACGATCTTCTTGTAGAACGTGTTGAGGACTTCCTCGCCGTCCATGCCGAGGGCGAACAGCAGCGACGTCACCGGAATCTTGCGGCGGCGGTCGATGCGCGCATAGACGATGTCCTTGGCGTCGAATTCGATATCGAGCCACGAACCGCGATAGGGAATGATGCGGGCGGCAAACAGCAGCTTGCCCGACGAATGGGTCTTGCCCTTGTCGTGATCGAAGAAGACACCCGGCGAACGGTGCATCTGCGAAACGATGACGCGCTCGGTGCCGTTGACGATGAACGTGCCGTTCAGGGTCATGAACGGCATGTCGCCCATATAGACGTCCTGCTCCTTGATGTCGCGGACCGAACGCGCATTGGTGTCTGGGTCCACATCGAACACGATCAGGCGCAGCTTCACCTTCAGGGGCGCAGCGAAGGTCATGCCGCGCTGGCGGCACTCGTCGACATCGTATTTCGGCTGTTCGAACTCATAGCGGACGAACTCGAGCAGAGCCGTCTGCGAAAAATCGGAAATCGGGAAGACGGACTTGAAAACAGACTGCAAGCCTTCGTCGGCGCGGCCACCGACGGGCTCATCGACCATCAGGAACTGATCGTAGGAAGCCTTCTGGACTTCGATCAGGTTCGGCATTTCCGCGACTTCGCGGATATTGCCGAAAAACTTGCGGATGCGCTTGCGGCCGATAAAGGATTGCTGGGTTGTTTGAGCCGACGCTTGAGCCATATCGCTCCTCGAACCTCGTATTTGCGGCGGACCCGGACGGGTCTCACACCTGCCGTGCGGACGAAATGACCGCGCGAATGGGGCCCTGCCCCGGGAATCACCGCTGTCAAGCGGACTTTCTCTCCAGATAAGCCCTGAATAAGGCCTTTTCCAGAAAGGAATGACGGCCCCGGCGACTTGCCCCGGGACCGTCTCGTCTCAATGAAGGAATCGCGGACGCGACTCCCGCAATTTCACTTAAGCTCGACCTTAGCGCCGGCCTTCTCAAGCTGAGCCTTGAGCTTGGCAGCGTCGTCCTTGGACACGCCTTCCTTGACAGGCTTCGGAGCGGCTTCGACGAGATCCTTGGCTTCCTTGAGGCCCAGGCCGGTGATGGCGCGGACTTCCTTGATGACTTCGATCTTCTTGTCGCCGGCAGCGGCGAGAACGACCGTGAACTCGGTCTGCTCTTCAGCAGCCGGAGCAGCAGCGCCGCCGCCCGGAGCAGCCGCAACGGCCACAGCGGCAGCAGCGGAGACGCCCCACTTCTCTTCGAGCAGCTTGGCGAGTTCAGCCGCCTCGAGGACGGTCAAGCTCGACAGTTCGTCGACGATCTTTTCGAGATTTGCCATAATTTTACTTCCTACTTAGATTTGGTTCAAACCAACTGGTTAACTGAAAGGCCTCGATCAGGCCGCGTCTCGATTGGCATAGGCCCCAAACACGCGCGCAAGCTTGGCAGCAGGCGCGGTGGAGAGCTGGGCGATCTTGGTCGAGGGTGCAACGAGCAGACCCAGGAGCTTGGCGCGCAGTTCGTCCAGAGACGGCATGGTCGCAAGCGACTTCACACCATCCGCGTTCAGTGCGGTCTTACCCATTGCCCCGCCCAGGATCACGAGCTTGTCGAAATCCTTAGCGAAGGCCACGGCGACCTTCGGCGCTGCCACCGGATCGTCCGAATAGGCGATCAGGGTCGGCCCCTTGAGAAGGGGCGCGATGGAAGCGACGTCCTTGCCATCAAGAGCGATCTTGGCGAGGCGGTTCTTGGCCACCTGCACCGAAGCGCCGGCATTCCGCATCCGCTTGCGCAGATCCTGAAGCTGGGCGACGGTCAGGCCGGAGTAGTGCGCCACAACCACAACCGAGGTCTTCGAAAAGACTTCGTTGAGGTCCGCGACGAGCTCCTTTTTACCCGCTCTATCCACTATGCTCTCTCCGGTTGGCGGGGCGAACCCCACCGGTTGCATGAACCGCAGCAGTCCGCGGAGGCGGAAAGTGCGGCATCGAATGCCTGTCCCCGGAGCGATGGTCTCGCCACCGGACAGAAGGTTCGAACCAAATAATAGACCTGCGAACATGCCGGGAGGCACGTCACAAGCCGGAAATCCGGTCTTCCCCGTCTATGCAGGCCTCACCGTTCCTCAAGAGGAACCGTTGTGAAATTAAGCGGTTAGACCTAAATCTTCCCGCGCCGGCAGTCTCGGACAGGACATGGCCGGAAGAGAACCGGGCTCGCGCCCAGGCCCCGCCGGCCTATCCACCGCGCGCCAGCGCCTTCCTTCGAGAAGGTGCGTGCGCACGGAAGCTGAATCTGAAAAGGGCCGAGAAACGCCATCAGCCCGTTTGCCTATCTAGACCTAATCCGGCCGCTCCACAAGGGGGCGAACCAGAAAAGATTACAGGCCGAAGAATCAGGCGCCGGAACCCGGCGCCCGAGATACTGAACTGGTAAACTTCAGGCGCCGACGGCGCCTTGGGTCACCACGGTCGCCGGGTCGATCTTCACGCCCGGGCCCTGGGTCGAGGACAGGGCCACCCGCTGGATATAGGTGCCCTTGGCGCCCGCCGGCTTGGCGCGCGCAACCGCATCGACAAACGCCTTGACGTTCTCGATCAGCTTGTCGCCGTCAAAAGACGCCTTGCCGACGCTGCCCTGAATGATGCCGGCCTTTTCGACGCGAAACTCGACAGCGCCGCCCTTGGAGGCCTTGACCGCCGCGGCAACGTCATTGGTGACAGTGCCGACGCGCGGGTTCGGCATCAGGCCGCGCGGGCCGAGCACCTTACCGAGACGGCCGACGAGACCCATCATATCCGGGGTCGCGATGCAGCGATCGAACTCGATCGTGCCGCCGTTGACGATGGTGACCAGGTCGTCCGCGCCGACGATGTCGGCGCCGGCAGCCTTGGCTTCGTCAGCCTTGGCGCCACGGGCGAACACGGCGACGCGGACCGTGCGGCCGGTGCCGTTCGGCAGATTGACGACGCCACGGACCATCTGGTCGGCATGCTTCGGATCGACGCCGAGATTCATCGAAATTTCGACGGTCTCGTCGAACTTCGCTGTGGCGCGATCCTTCACGAGCTTAACAGCTTCGTCGATCTTGTAGAGCTTGATGCGGTCGATGCCCTCACGGGACTTTCTGATGCGCTTTCCGTCAGCCATTGTCCTTACCCCACCACCTGGAGGCCCATGGCCCGGGCCGAGCCCTCGATCATCGTCATCGCAGCTTCAACCGTATGGCAGTTGAGATCTACGATCTTCTTCTCGGCGATCTCGCGCACCTGCGCCTTGGTCACCGAACCGACAAACGCACGTCCCGGCGTCTTCGAGCCGGAGGCAGGCTTCTTGCCGATCTTCAGGTTGGCGGCCTTCTTGAGGAAGAACGTCACCGGCGGCTGCCGCATTTCAAACGTGAACGAACGATCCTGATAGGCGGTGATCACCACCGGAATCGGCGTCCCTTTTTCAATCTGCGCGGTCTTTGCGTTAAAGGCCTTGCAGAACTCCATGATGTTCAGGCCGCGCTGACCCAGCGCGGGGCCGATCGGCGGCGACGGGTTCGCCGCACCGGCCGGCACCTGAAGCTTCACGTAACCCGCGATCTTCTTTGCCATAATAGTCTCCACACAATGTCAGGACGGACCTCCGCCTGACGGTTTGAAGTCCGTGGTCCGGCATGAACTCCCGGATGGCCTCCGGGCATGCCCGCCACGTTCGAATGCCGCCCCGCGGGGCGGACTTTAACGGTCAGGTCTTTTCGACCTGGCCGAATTCCAGTTCCACCGGCGTCGCGCGGCCGAAGATCGACACCGCGACCTTGAGGCGCGAGCGGCCTTCGTCCACTTCCTCGACAAGGCCGTTGAAGGAGGCGAACGGACCGTCGGCGACCCGCACCGTCTCGCCGATTTCAAACGAGATCGAAGGCTTGGGATGCTCGACGCCGTCGGCGACCTGCCCCTTGATCCGGTCGGCCTCAGCCTCCGAAATCGGCATCGGCTTGTTGTCGGCGCCGAGAAAGCCCGTAACCTTGGGCGTATTCTTGATCAGATGGTAGACATTGTCCGTCAGATCGCACTTGACCAGCACGTAGCCCGGGAAAAACTTGCGTTCGGCGTTGACCTTGCGGCCGCGACGCACTTCGACGACGTTTTCCGTCGGCACGAGAATCTCTTCGAACTTGTCGGCCAGACCCCGCTGGGCCGCGAGCTCGCGGATCGATTCCGCGACCTTCTTTTCGAAGTTCGAATAGGCGTGAACGATATACCAGCGCATGGGCATGGGGCGGTTTCCGGCTTACTTTCCCAGAGACAGAATAAAAGCGAGGATCAGGCGGATGGCCTGGTCCACGGCGACGAAAAACAGGGACGAAACCACGACCAGCAGAATCACGAGACCGGTCGTGATGAGCGTCTCGCGCCGCGTCGGCCAGGTGACCTTCGACGCTTCGGCGCGCACCTGCTGGAGGAATTCAAACGGATTGGCCATCTACCTGTCTCTGCTGCCGGAAGCCCACGCCCCTGCCCGCCTCTCATATGGAGATGCAGGGCCGAAATACGAAGCCGAAATACCAAGCCTCGAAGCGACTCCCGAAAATGATCGCGGCGCGGGACCGGGAGGTCGCGCGCCACAATGAGGGGCTTATAACCGCTGTCCGCCGTTCCGCCAAGCGGATTCTTCGCAGCGTCACAAACCTGTTTAGTGCCGATCCGACGCAGTCCAGACCTCCTGCCCCGTCGCTTCGTCACCCAGCGTCGACCAGATGCCGTTGGTGATCCGATCGTTGTCGATCTGAAAGACGGCAATCCCGGGACGCCCGGCCACCCGGCCCGGCAGGATCGACTGAAACACGACGGAAAACACGTTGTCGATGACGATCCCAGTGCCGATCTGCCGCAATTCTCCGATTCTCCAGACCACCGCATAGGTCTTGCCGGTCTGCTTGACCTGGGCTTCGCCGCTATAGGTGCCGCCCTGCGCCGGATTGCGGCCCTCGATCCGGTACATGCCTTCAACGGCGCCGGCGGGCGACGCCAGCAGGAAAACCCCAACCAAGGCGGACAGACTCTTCGGCAGCGGCATTCGCGACCTCACAACCATCCTCCCATCATGGGCCTGAGGCATCCCGACAGCAACCGCAATGGGCGCATATGACGGTTTCGTGCACTGCTTGTTGTGCCAACAACCCTCGTAGTTTGTGTCGCGTTACGACTGCGCGATGACGGCGTCCACGCCAAGCTGCTCCCTGAACCCGACGCTCCCCTTTGGCGTCACCGTCACCGCGCGGGACGATTTCGAACGCCGCAGCCAGTCCTTCGCGCAGAGCAAGGTCATGAACTGGACGCCGAGCGGCCCTGCGAGATGGTGCTGTCGTTCGGTCCAGTCGAGGCACTGCCGGGCAAGCCCGCGGCGGCCTGGCTTGATGGCGCCCACGTCCAGCCCCAGCCTGCCGAACCAGTCGACACCCGCCTCCGTCACTTCGAACTGCTTGTCGGCCGCGGCGCAGATGTAGCGATGCGCCTGCAGGGCCTGCGTCACGGCGACGCCAAGCCGGCCGGCCAAGTGATCGTAGCAGCAGCGGCAGAATTGAAGCTGCCGCTCCTGCGGGCTCAGCGCCTTGCGGCGGACGAGCGCCGCAGGCTGGATCACCGCAAGCTGCTCCATCGCCTCGGCTACATGCGCACCAGCGAGGCGGTAGTAGCGATGACGCCCCTCGTTCTCCACCGCGACCAACCCGCCGGCGAGCAATTTGGCGAGATGAGAACTGGCGGTCTGGGCGGTGATGCCGGAGGCATAAGCCAGTTCGCCCGCCGGCAAGGCGCGCCCGTCGAGCAAGGTCGTCAGCATGATCGCGCGCGCCTGATCGGCAAGCAGAAACGCCGTTCCGGAAAAGTTCGGCGACGAGGAGCTGGGTGAGGACACAGTGGCGTAATTGGACATGATCGCCTCCAGCAATAGAATCTAGGTCATGTCCGAATAAAGTACAGCCCTGTCAGGACGTGGCAGGAGGCTTAAGCTGCAAAGAACAAATTAATCGTTCACGCTGATATCCGTGAAAAGAAATCCAGAAGACGTCTTCGTGAAAACGAAAATATCGTCGCCGCAGAAGATTCCATAACTGTCATTGTTGTTGCCATCGCGATCGTAAATGGCCTTGCTGCGCTGCAGGCATGTACGATTTTTTGCCGTAAAGCTGGCTGCATAGATCTTGGCACGAAACTGCGCGGCATCGCGAACGGAGTTTTCAGCCATGAACGGCAGACGCGTCATGGCCGCAATCGCGGCCGGATCGTTGGCCTTCACGGCCGCGCGAAATTTCGTGATGAAACCCTCGAATTCTTTTTGCACCTCGGGGGACGCAGTAACCTTCTTCGGCGCCTGCGCAACAGCAGACACGAGGGACGTGAGCGAAACAGCAAGCGCGAGTGTCAGCAGGATTTTCATAGCATCGTCTCCATCCGCGCATCCCCGCGCAAGCGCCTCTTTGTCCCATCGCCAGCAGATCCCGCGTGTGTGCGATCGCACATGTCGGGCCAGGAACGTTACGACACGCATCGAAACATCCTCACTATCGCGGCGTTAGGCTCGGCCATCCTCGAACAAGGCCGAAATCATGGATGATGCTCTTTCCCGGCGCGCTATCGCCGACTGCACCCAACGTCGCGACAAAGCCGGCGCCAAACCCGGCGCCAAACCCGGCGCAATGACCCTGCTGACCCTGTGCCTGGCAGTGCTCGTCGCGCAGGTTGATACCGCCGTCGTCAACCTCGCCACCCGTCCTATCGGAGACCATTTCAACGCCGGCGTCATCGCCCTGCAATGGGTCATCGACAGTTACAATCTCGTCTATGCGGTGCTGCTGCTGACCGGCGGCCTGCTCGCCGATCTCTACGGCCGGCGGCGCGTCTTCATGGTCGGCGCAGCGCTCTTCACTATCGCATCCCTCATCTGCGCCATCGCGCCCTCGATCGCGATCCTGATCTTTGGCCGCGCGCTTGCCGGTGTAGGAGCGGCGCTTCTGCTGCCCGCATCGCTCGCCATCATCCGCGTCGTCTGGCACGACGAGGCGGACCGCGGGCGCGCGCTGGGGATATGGGCAGCGTGCAACGGCCTGGCGATGGCGATCGGGCCGACCTTGGGCGGACTTTTGATCCACCATTTCGGCTGGCGCAGCATTTTCCTCGTGGTGATTCCCTTGAGCGTCGCCGCGCTCGGTTTCGCCGTCACATCCATACCCGAATCCTCAGATCCAAAAGGCCGGCACTTCGACGCTTCCGCTCAAATCGTTGGCGCCGTGGCGCTCGGCAGCCTGGCTTTCGCGGCGATCCAATCCCACGACGCTCCCGCCATTGCCGTGATCGCTTTTGTCATCGCCGTGCTGGCATTGATCGTGTTCATCCGGATAGAATCGAAACACGGCACCGCCGCTCTCGTCCCGCTCGACATTTTCCAGTCGCGGAAATTCCGCGGCGCGGTGACAGCCACCACCGCCATGACATTCGGCATGTACGGCACTCTGTTCCTGCTGCCGCTGACATGGCAAAGCACCGGCCGGTTCGATGCCACCGGCGCAGGCCTCGCGCTGATGCCAATGGCGCTGATCTTCGTCATGGTCTCTCCGTTCTCAGGAAAACTGACGCAGAAATTCGGTGTACGCCTCGTGACCTGTGGTGGCGTCGCCATCATCGGCTGCGGCCTGCTGCTCATCGGCGGCAGCGCGCATCGGGCCTCGATCCTTGCGGCGGAAGTCGGACTGTCGTTAACCGGTCTCGGCATGGGCTTCGCGACAGGCCCGCTGATGGGCGCCGCCGTCGCAGCTGTTGCCGCAGCCCGCTCCGGCACGGCAAGCGCGCTCATCAACGTCGCGCGCATGGCCGGCGCCACCATCGGCGTGGCGATCCTCGGCGCGATCTACGCCGTCGCGCAGGGCGGACCCGGCGGTCTTCGGCTTGCCATGCTCTTTGGCGGCGCGCTGCAGATCATATGCGCTGCCGTCGCATATAGAACAATGGCTTCGCGACAGGATTCGCCGAAGTGAGACAGCGAATGCAAGGCTGGCCACAGCGGCGACGAAACGCTAACCTGCGGCTCCTTCAAACTATAGGAGCCCACACTGTCACCGCCTCCCTTTCGTGCCGAACAGATCGGCAGTCTTCTACGGCCGCCCCATCTTCTCGACCTGCGCCGCCAGGTCGATGCCGGACGGCTGCCGATCGAAAAATTGCATGAAGCCGAAGAAGCCGCGATTCGCGACGCCGTCGCCCTGCAGGAAAGCGTCGGCTTCAAAACAGTGACGGATGGCGAGTTTCGTCGCCGCTCCTACCACAGCTATTTCTTCGGCGAGCTCGGTGACATCAAGCCCGACCATGTGGAAGAGACGCCGGGCGATGGTCCCGGCAAGCGTGGCCACCAGCCCATGGCGGTCATCAACAGCCGCGTGCAATGGACCCATCCGATCCATGTCGACGACTACCGCATGCTTGCGAAACTCACGACAGCACTGCCGAAAATCACCATCCCCGGTCCCTGCGCGCTGCATTTCCGAGGTGGCGACAAGGCAGTGCTGAAAACCGCCTACAAGGATGTCGCGCAGTTCTGGGAAGACACCGTCACCGCCTTCCGCACCGAATTGCAGGCCCTGGCGGACGCCGGCTGCACCTATGTGCAGATGGACGAGACCGCGTTCGCCAAATTCGGCGATCCGGAAGTGCAGGCGACGCTGGCCGCCCGTGGCGACGATTGGAAAAGCCTGATCGATTTCTACATCGCCGTCACCAACAAGGTACTCGCCGGCCTGCCGCCGAAGCTGCGCATCGGCATGCATCTGTGCCGCGGCAATCGCGGCGGCCAGCATCATGCGGAAGGCGGCTATGACGTCGTCGCCGAAAAGCTGTTCAACCAGTTGGCGATCGACTTCTTCTATCTCGAATATGATTCGCCGCGCGCCGGCGGCTTCTCGCCGCTGCGCCATGTACCGAAGGACAAGTCCGTTGTTCTCGGCCTGGTTTCGACCAAGTCCGGCTCGCTCGAAACCAAGGACGTGCTGAAACAGCGCATCGACGAGGCGGCGAAACTGATCGATCTCGATCGGCTGGCGATCAGCCCGCAATGCGGCTTCGCCAGCATCGACACCGGCAACCCGCTCAGCATGGCCGAGCAGGAAGCCAAGATGCGCCTCGTCGTCGATGTGGCGCGCGACGTCTGGACGGACGCGTAGAGCATGATCCGGAAAAGTGGAGGCCGGTTTTCCGAAAAGATTATGCTCAAGCAAAAAGATGAGATCATGATGCGATTCCTTGTAATCGCCTCATGATCTAGAGGAGGCAGACATGGCCGGGCACGAGATCAGCATCGATTATGGCGAGATCCGCCTGCCCGGCATCTCACGCGAGGAGTGGGTGGCGCGCGTTCAGCTCGCCGCCTGCTACCGCATCTTCGCCCATCTCGGCTGGACCGAGCTGATCTACAATCACATCACTTTACGGGTGCCAGGGCCCGAGCGGCATTTCCTCATCAATCCGTTCGGTCTGCACTATTCCGAAGTCTGCGCCTCGAACCTGATCAAGATCGACCTTGACGGCAACAAACTTTCCATTTCGAATTATCCCGTCAATCCGGCGGGCCTGGCGCCACATTCGACCGTGCATCGCCACATCGATACCGCCCATTGCGTCATGCACACGCACACCACCAGCGGGCTTGCGGTCGCCTGCCTGCGCGACGGCCTGTCGATGACAAATTTCTACGCCGCCCAATTGTCCGGCCGCGTCGCTTATCATGATTTCGAAGGCATCACCGTGAATGCCGATGAAGGCCCGCGCATGCTGAAAAGCATGGACGGCAAGCCCGTCCTCATCCTGCGCAACCACGGTCTGCTGGCCTGGGGCGAAACCTTGCCGCAGGCCTTCGCCTATCTGTGGACGGCCCAGCGCGCTTGCGACATCCAGGTAGCCTCCCAGGCGATGGGACCGCTGAACCCCATTCCCGATGCCGTGTTGGAACAATGCGCCCGCGTGTCGCTGCAGTTCGACCCGGCCTATGGCGCCGGCGTCGACGGCTTCAATGCGCTCGTGCGCCAGATCGACAAGATCGACAAGAGTTACCGCCTGTGAGCGCGCCACTTAAAGTCATGATTGTCGGCGCCGGCGCCATCGGCTCCTGGCTGGCCGCCGTACTGGCGCGCGGCGGCGCAGATGTCTCGATCGTCGCGCGCGGCGTAACGAGCGACGCGTTGCAGGCGGACGGCCTGACCCTGCTGGAAGACGATCAGCACGCCAACTGGCGGCTTCCCGTTTCGCAGGACGCTGCCGCCCTGCCCCGGCCCGACCTCGTCCTGTTCAGCGTCAAGACCCATGCCTTCGCCGACGCCGTGCGCACCGCGCAGCCGGCGCTGGCCCATGGCCCCGCCATCATGACGGCGATGAACGGCCTCCCCTGGTGGTTTCTCGATCGGCCTGGCCCCTTGAACGGAACCCGGCTCGAAAGTATCGACCCCGGTGGCAGCATTGCAGCCCAGTGTGCGGCAGGCGCCGCCATTGGCGCGGTGGTGCATGCCTCAACGGTGACGGAACGACCCGCCACGGTACGCGCCGTCAAGGTCGACCGGCTCATCGTCGGCGACGCCGCATCGCAAACCTCGGCACTGACTCAGGCCTTCAGCAAATGCATCGTCGCAGGCGGCGTCGCCTGCCCGGTGACGCCTGACATCCGCCAGGAAATCTGGGCCAAGCTCGCCGGCAATTCCAACATGAACCCGCTGAGCGCCCTGACGCGCCTGTCGGCGACGCCCCTGCTCGACGATCGGAACCTGCTCGATCTCGTGCGCAACATGATGACCGAGTTCGAAGCCATCGGCCGCTGCCTCGGCTTTCAGAACCAGATGCCGGCGCAGGACCGCATCGCCGTCACCAGACGCCTCGGCGATTTTCGCACCTCCATGCTGGCGGACGCCGATGCCGGCCGGCGGCTCGAGATCGAAGGCCTGCTCGGCTGCGTGGTCGAGATCGCCGACCGCTTGGGCGAGCCGGCGCCTGTCAGTCGCATCGTCCACGCGCTGACGTCGGGTCTCGATCTCTCGGCGCGTTTCGGGCAGCGCTGATGCGCCCCTAGTCCCCGTACATCACCTCACGCAGCTTGCGCTGCGCCTGCTGGATGTCGCCCGAATGCTTTTGCATCGCGGCGACCTGCGCGTTGACCTGCGCCAGCAGTTTTGGGTCGGAGACCTCGGCGATCGGTCCGTTGAGTTTGATCTTGCCGCTGTTGGCGGAAAGAAAATCCGCGAATTTGATGATGTCTTCAAACGTCGCGTCGACCGCCGGCCAGATGTCTCGAAAGGCGTTCGTCGGCAGGGTGACGACCTTTTCGAAGGCCTTGTCATAAACGATTTTGAGATCGGTCGGCTGCCTCAGCGCGGCATGTGCTTTCTCAGCGTCCGCCAGCGCCGTATCGAGCGTCGTCCGGAGGCTCACCAGCGTCTGGCGGGCCGTGACGATATCATCCTTGCGCGACACCACCTGCCCGACGGACGTGATGCTGCCCGCCGCCAGCACCTTCGAAATGCCGGGGCCCACGGATGCGTTCATCTGGTCATGAAAGCCGGTGATGACTGCGTAATGCGCTGCATAGTCCCCAAACGCTTTCTTGTTTTCCTCGGTCAACTGCGGCACGCGCGCGCCCTTGCGGTCGAGAATACGCGTCTGCAGAAACTCGGTGAAGGCCTTGCGCTGGTCCGCCTCGCTGTTGCCGCAGGCGGTCAGCACGAGCAGCGTCATGCACAGCGTTCCGGATATCCACAAACGTCGCGTTACGCCCAGCATCGATCACCTCTGTCGTTGAGGCGGCCAATCTACCCGGGCAGCGTCCGCACTGCAAAGTGCGAACGCGCACATCACTCTATTTCTGGGCCTATTCCTGCAGCGGAATTTTCGCCGCGGCAACCAACGACTTGAAGCTCGCCAATTCGCTGAGATAGAACTTTTCAAATTCCGCCGGTGTCGAGCCCACGGGCACGTTGGCGAACGAGTCGAGGCGCTGCTGCACGTCGGGCATATCCAGCGCCTTCTTGGTCTCGCGATAGATGCGATCGACAATGTCCGGCGGTGTCTTGGCGGGAACGAAAAAGCCCTGCCAGCCGCCGATGGCGAAATCCGCCACGCCCTGTTCGCCAACGGTCGGCAGATCGAGGCCCTTGGCGCGTTGCGCGCCCGTCACCGCAAGTCCGCGGACCGTGCCCTGCTCGATCTGCGCCTTACCGCTCGCGATCGGCACGATCGCCGCCTGAACGAAATTGCCCATCAGCGCATTGAGGATCTCGCCGTCGCTGCGGTAGGACACCATCTGGATTTCGATACCGGCGCGCAGCTTCAAAAGCTCCATCGTCAGATGCAGCGGATTGCCGATGCCGGTCGAGCCGTAGTTCAGCACGCCGGGCTTCGACTTCGCCAGCGCCACGAATTCCTTCAGATTGCGCGCCGGCGTCTCGTTGCTGGCGACCAGCACCAGATTGGTGGCGACGAGTTGCGTCACCGGAATGAAATCGCGCACCGGATCCCAGGACAGGGATTTGAAAGTGGCAGGACTGATCGCCTGCCCGTTGCTGTTGAGCAGGATCGTGGTGCCGTCCGGCGCCGACTTCGCCACCACTTCGGTGCCCACATTGCCGCCCGCCCCCGGCCGGTTCTCGACGATGATCGGAACATTCATCGATTCCTGCATCTTTGCGCCGACGATCCGCGCCAGCGCGTCGATCGCGCCGCCAGCCACGAACGGCACGACGATCCTGATCTGCTTCGAAGGATAGGCCTGCGCATAAGCACTGACACCTGAGAACAGTTGCGCGCCAACGGCAAAGCCAAACGCCAATATGGTTTTGAAAGCAGACATGATCCCTCCCGATGATCTGTTTATATTTTACGCACTGCCCGTCCCGTCACTCCCGCGCGGCGCCCGCGCTCAGCTCCGCCCAGTCGAGCTCCTCTTCGATGATGTGATAGGCATCATCGCCGATGGCGTCGGTGGAGCGCAGCTCGATGGCCCGTTCGCGCGCAGCCGCGATCGCCTTGCGCCGCAACGGCCCTGCCAACGGCTCGACCATCGCGGGGTCATCCCCGGCACCCTCGCACATTTCGATGGCGGTGCCATATTGCTTGCGCAGCAGTTTGCCCTGCAGCGTGTCGTCATCCTCGATCGCGACAACCGCCGCGCGATAGGCCTCCGTCCGCGCCGTCCTCACCTCGTGACCGACGGGATCGTTGTCGGTGAGTCCGATCCATTGGATCAGTGGTTTCAACGTCAGCCCCTGCAGCACCAGTGTGCCGAACACGACAGCAAAGGCCGTCAGCAGAATGAGATCGCGATAGGGAAACGGCTGGCCCCCGGGCAGCGTTTCGGGAATGGCGAACGCCGCAGCCAAAGTGACAATGCCGCGCATACCGGCCCACGACACCACGATCCCGCTGCCGAACGTCGGCTTGCCCATGTTGCGCGGCGGCGTGAAGCCGGTGCGCTCGATATGCATGCGCATGAGCTTGTTGTAGCTCATCACCCAGACAAACCGGGCGATGATGGTGACAGCCAGCACGGCGGCGGCGGCTACGGCATATTCGAAGCGCAGGTCGCCTTTGCCGAGCCTTTCCCAGATCGGGCGCAATTGCATACCGATCAGCACAAAGGCGAAAGCGTTGAGAATGAAGACCGCGCTTTCCCACACCGCATAGACCGGCACGCGCATCCGCGCCGGCATGCGGACGCCACCGCGCCGCGCCACCGTCATCGCGTAGACGACGATGGTGAGAATGCCCGACAGGCCGATGGCCTCCGCCGCGATCCAGATGCCGAACGTCGTCGCGAATTGCATGATCAGCGCGGTCGGCACATGGCTGATGCCCCTTGTCAGCAGCGGAAATGCCAACGCGAAAACGGCGCCGGCAATGACGCTGCCGAACACAGTGAGCAGGAGCACCGGCGCAAAGCTTTCAAACGACAGATTCCCGGCGACCACCGCCATGATCGCCAGCCGGTAGACCAGCAATGCGCTGGCATCGTTGAGCAGGCTTTCACCCTCGAGGATTTTCAGCAACCGGTGCGGCAGCTTGACCTGCCGCACCACGGCGGTCGCAGCGGCGGCATCGGGCGGCGCGACGATCGCCCCCAGCGCGATGGCCACCGGCCATGACATGTCCGGCACCAGAAACCGCGCCGTCAGCGCCACCGCCACCGTCGTGGTGCCGACCGCCGCGATCACCAGGCCCGTCACCGGCACCCAGTTGTCGCGCAGATCGCGCAGCGAGGTGTCGAAGGCGGCATCCACGAGGATCGGCGCCACGAACAAGGTCAGCGCCAGGTGCGGGTCGAGCGTCCATTGCGGCGCATGCGGCACGAAGGCGATGAGCGTACCGCCAATGGCGAGAAAGGTCGGATAAGGCGCACCGACCCGGCGCGCCAGCGCCGTCAGCAAGGCCGCGCCCAGCAACAGGATGATAATCCACTCGAAAGTTTCCATGCGCCGGATGCTAGCGGGTTCGACCGTCCAGGCAAGAGGCGGCAGCGTATTGCGGCGGGTGTGCGAAATCGCGCTTCGTGAGCACGACCGGTTTCATAGAAACGACGCATCTCTTTTGAACGAGCGGCCCCATGCACACACGTGTCCGATTGCAGATCCTCACATGCCTAGCCGTCGGTCTGGCGAGCCTGGCCTATCCCCTGCCTGGCAGAGCTCAGGCCCTGGACGACGCCGCTTCCTATATGAAGAAGGGCGACGACGGCATAATCAGTGGCGATTTCGATAGCGCCATCGCCAATTATACCAGGGCGCTCGACTTGCAGCCCCGCGATGTCGACATTCTGACCAATCGCGCCAGTGCCTTCGTTCTCAAGAAGGACCCCGTTCACGCCGTGGATGATCTGAATGCGGCGCTGGAGATTACGCCGGACGATATCAGCCTGCGCAACATGCGGGCCCATGCACGCTTTACCGCCGGACAGTTCGCCGTCGCGGCTGAGGATTTCGACGCTGTGGTGCCGCGCACACCGGAATACACACTGGGCCGGCTGCTGCGCTACATCGCCCACCGCCGCAGCGGCAGCGCCGCCACCGCGACTTTGCTACGCGATGCGGAAGATCTCGACCGCAAGGGCTGGCCCTGGCCTATGGTCGCCGTTTATCTCGGTGAGATGAGCATCGGCGACATGCGCGCCACCGTTGCCACGATGAAGCTCGACGACAATTTCAACGCTTGCGGGGTGTCTTTCTACCTTGCTGAATATGCGATGGTCCGCCGCCAACCGGCGGAAGCCATTCCCCTCTTCAAGGAAGCAACGAAGGTCTGTTCCGGCGACGGTGCTTTCGAACGTGACGCCGCCGTCAAGGAACTGGAGCGGATAGATACTGCAAAGTGACGCAAAGCCCCCGCCGGCCGGAGGGCTGCTGATCGACCGGCGGCAGGGGCTTACGAATGGTACGACCCATCCGGAAACACCCAATGTCCAAAACCTCCGCGGGTTCCCGAACCGGATCAGACCTGACTGGCTTTATTAAAAGATCGCACCGCGATCAGGGGCAGACGTAGCCGCCCGCATCGGGCGCGCAACGCGCACCCGTCGGCAAGACCAGCGCGCCGCTACGGTCACGATCGACGCGTGCGCCGTTCGGCAGCACGAAGCCGCCGGTCGAATCGGGCGTCACCCGCGTACCATCGGGAAGCGCGAGCTGCGATCCTTCGCGTGTGATCCGCTTGACCGGCCCGCCGGCCGACGCCACCCGCTGCCCTCCGGGGGCCGCCACGAATTCCCCCGCCGGACGGGAGGGAGTGGGAGAACAACCACCCAGGGCGATTGTGACGATGCCGGCAGCGATGCAGAGCTTGATCATGACGCCCAGTTTGGCGGATTCGCGAAATTTTGCAAGCCCGGCCAGTGAGTCCCTTTCGTGACATCCCGCGATCTGCAGGGAACCGATTTCGATTGGAGGTATTGCTCTGGCTCACAAGGAGCACACCATGCCCACACCGAATGAGCTTCAGGACAAATTCTGGTCAGCCCTCAAGTCCGACATGACGATGATGCTCGGGCTGAATGGAATCGACGATGGCCACACGCGGCCGATGACAGCGCAACTGCTTGGCGAGCATGGCCCCATCTGGTTTTTCACCTCCGTCGAAAACGACCTGGTAAAATCGCTTTCCCAATCCGACAGGGCCATCGCAACTTTCGCATCATCGGGTCACGACCTGTTCGCCACCGTGCACGGACGCCTCGTCAAGGACCACGACAAGGCAACGATCGATCGCCTGTGGAACCGGTTCGTCGCCGCCTGGTTCGAGGGCGGCAAGGACGATCCCAAACTCGTCCTTCTGCGTCTTGACGCCGACAAGGCCGAAATCTGGGAAGACGCTTCAAGCTTGGTGGCGGGCATCAAGATGGTTCTGGGAATGGACCCCAAGACTGACTACAAAGATCAGGTCGCGGAAGTGCGTCTCCGATAAGTGTTTTAAAACCGCAACGCCGGCCCGTCATAGATGTTGACCGGCCCCTTTCGAAGCAAAAGTGCGATCGGATAGGCGCCCGGTGAATGCATGCCGGGCGGCGCCGTGACGACCGGCAGCGATCAGGCGGGACGCAACCTTAACATATGTTAAGCGCACCACTCGGCCCGCAGGCGAAGCGCTGTCCAGACCGTATCCTGGCTTCCATTTCGGGAGAACCGGGGGCGATGGCCGAACGGCGCTGTCGTATCTGACCAATCAGGAACATTGTGCACAGAGCCCGCTGTCGATACAGTCCTCCATGGTGCTGGGGTACCAGATATTGGTCGGAAACCTGCGTGATGAGTACGTCTATGTCTCAAGGGACGCTACTCCCCTTGTCCGATATCTACATTACCAATCTTCTGTCGGGGCGGCCGCCGCGGCGGGCGAACTACCTGGCGGAAAAGCTCGCGCTGCAAGATCTGACCCAGCGGATGAGCCTTTCTCCGGAGGAAGTTCTGCCCCGATTCGTCGAGCTGGCGATGCAGTTGACCGGCGGGGTCTCGGCCGGTCTGAGCCTGCTTGAGACCCCGGAGACCTTCACCTGGCGAAACCTGTGCGGAAGGCTCAAGGCCTTCGAGGGGGCAAGCACGCCGCGCAATGACAGCCCTTGCGGCATTACGCTCGATCAAAATAGGCCGGTGCTTACGCGATATTCAGAGCGCGGCTACCAGTGGATTGCCGACACCGGCGTCATTTTGCCGGAAGTGCTCCTGGTGCCTCTTTTCATCGACGGTCCCGAACCCCTTGGAACACTTTGGGTGGTGTCCGATGAAGAGGGGCATTTCGACAGCGGTGATGCCAGATTGGCAACTGAACTCGCCACCTTTGTCGGCATTGCACTCAAGATGAAAAGGAACGAGGAGCGGTTGCGCGCGGCGCTGGAAGCGCAAGCGCTGCTCACCCAGGAAATGAGTCATCGGCTGAAAAACGTATTTGCCGTCACTCAGAGCATTGTGCGTATGGGCGCCAGAGGTGCGCGCGACAAAAACGAAATGACGGTGGTGCTTGAAGCGCGTCTGCAGGCGCTGGCCAGTGCACACGCCCTTGTTCTTCCTATCCTCGCTGATGGCGATGAACGTTCCCTGGAGCTGGCCTCCGTGCTGCAGGCGATTTTGAACCCGCACCAGACGACGCCTGGCGGTGATCCGCGTCTTGTCCTGCACGGTCCGTCTTTCGAGTGCGATCAGCGCGCGGTTTCCAGCATCGCCCTCATTGTCCATGAACTCGCGACCAACGCCGTCAAGTACGGCGCGCTGAAGACGGCTGGCGGCGGGGTAGACCTGAGTTGGCACGCTCGTGAAGGTCTTCTCATCCTGAATTGGCGAGAGGCAGGGGTGGAACGCGTTGTAGAACCGTCCCACATCGGTTTTGGCAGCAAGCTGGTGCAAGCCGCCGTGCGCCAGTTGCAGGGCGCCATCGAATACCATTGGCACCCGGAGGGGCTGTCGGTCGAGGTTCAGTGCCCTGAAAAGGTGGCTGGAAAATTCGCCAGGCTGCAATAGCGCAGACCGGCGTGCCGATATTTGGCTCATCGAAATAAAATATTCAAATTCAGTCGCTTGAAAAGCGAATGGCAGGAGTGGAGGGAATCGAACCCGCAACCTCCGGTTTTGGAGACCGGCGCTCTAACCTAGTTGAGCTACACTCCTGTAGGCCCGCCAGCCCGTGGGTCGGCGAAGACGGCATCTCTTGCCGCATTCTCCGACAGATTGCAACGGGGTTGCGACGGCAGTGTCGCTTAAGCTGTGCGGACGACGCGGGCGAACAGGGTGTAGCGCTTATCGAACAGGAAATCGACGAAAAGCCGGGTCCAGGACGCGTGGACCGGCAGGGTTTCGTAATATTCCGGCGCGATCAGCCGCAATTGCGGTAGGCGATTCCACGGAATGCGGGGAAAATCGTGGTGCTCGTTGTGGAAACCGATGTTGAGCGCCACTTTGTTGATCGGCCCGTAATAGCTCGTCGTGTCGTGGTTTGGGTCGAGCGTATAATGCTCTGAAATCCATCGCGCGCCCAAAGGATGCAGGCCGGTGGAAAACCAGAAGCACGAGAACAGGTAGACGGCGCCGTTGAGGCCGAAAAACCAGGAAATCGCGATCACATAAGCGGCGCAGGCGAAATAGTTGGCAAAGGACCAGCCGCTGAACAGATTGACCGGCGGCACCTTGTGGATGCGCGTCAGTTGCAGAAACGGAAAGCAGAACAACCAGATGGCCTTGCGCCACCAGATGTCGCGCACCAGCCGGGCTTCCCAGACATTGGGAATATCGGGATCCACATCGTAACGGCTGCGGCCGGCGTGGTGCAGCAGGTGATAGCTGCGAAAGCCGATGGCGCCGGGCACCACATTGGGCAGGTCGGCCAGGACCAGCACTGCCCGGTTGAGGAAGGGCGAGCGGAAGACGGTATCGTGGGTCGCGTCGTGAATCACCACATAGAGCGCGTGATTGGCGAAAACGCCGACGCTGAGAGCAACCAGCAGGGCCAGCCACCAATAGCTGAGGCCAAGACTGCCGAGCCAGCAGGCGATAACGGCCTGGGTGACAACGATGGCCAAGGTGATCGCCGCCGTCCATGGATTGCGCCCGAACAGCCGGCGAACCTCCGGATGCGCCTCCAGAATCGCGCGGGCGCGTGCCTTGTGCGGATCCTGTCCGGGCATCCGAAAGAAATCAGTCTGCATCGATCCGCCGAATTATGATCGCTGAAGTGGGCCGGCACACACCGAAACCGGCAACCTATGCTCCAGCCCGACGGCGCCGGCAACCTGCCCGCGAAATCTGGCCGCGATATGGCGTCAGACCGGCTCGACGAAAACCGCCGTGCCATAGGCCAGCACTTCGGTGATTCCATCCATGATCTCATTGGCGTCATAACGCATGCCGATGATGGCATTGGCGCCGCCCTGCCCCGCGTGTTCGACCATGTGGTCGAAAGCTTCCTGCCGGGCCGTCTCAGCCAAAGTCACATAGACCGACAGCTTGCCGCCGAACACGGACTGCAGCCCGCCGACAAAATTGCCGACGACCGAACGAGACCGCACGGTGATGCCGCGCACGACGCCGAGATGGCGGACGACCTTGTAACCTGAAATATCATTGGTGGTGGAAACGATCATTGTGGGCACTCCCGCGCCGTCCGCGCAGGACAGGCCGCATGAAAGATAGCCGCGCTTTTGCCCGGCCTTCAACCAGCAATAGATGTCATATACAGCATCGCGGTTACGTGCCGATGCGCACAAATAAAAAGGGAGCCCTGCGGCTCCCTTTCCATAAGTCTATGTACAGTTGATTACTCGACGATGCTGGCGACGACGCCGGCGCCGCATAGGAATGCGGTTTCCGCATTCCGTCGTTGCGTCCATCACTCTACGATGGACGCAACAACTCCGGCCCCAACCGTGCGACCACCTTCGCGGATGGCGAAGCGCAGCTTCTCTTCCATCGCGATCGGAACGATCAGCGCAACGTCCATCGTCACGTTGTCGCCCGGCATCACCATTTCCGTGCCTTCCGGCAAGGTC
>Ga0182744_1000681_pt1 | contig 31539 bp, 25 predicted proteins | sample eDN3rd30CKraftMG_FD_128525 | JGI IMG/M metagenome (GOLD analysis project Ga0182744, IMG submission 128525) | Enriched Miracle-Growth compost microbial communities from Emeryville, California, USA - eDNA 3rd pass 30_C Kraft MG (version 2) (version 2) ... | reverse complement strand
TCGGCCCGCTGATGATCCCGCTTCTTTTTGCAGTTCCGTTCGGTCCGTTGCTCGCCTGGAAACGCGGTGATCTTTACGGCGTGTCGCAGCGGTTGATGACGGCTTTCGCGCTCTCGCTTCTGGCGGCGGGGATTGTCTTGTGGAGTACATCGGCGAAATCGGTTCTCGCCGCCTGCGGGATCGGACTTGCCGTGTGGCTGATTTTCGGCAGCCTGACGGACCTCGTTCTCAAGGCTGGTATTGGCAAGGTTTCCGCAAGCAAAGCATTTGCGCGCTTCAAGGGTTTGCCGCGCTCGGTCTTTGGTACGGCGCTCGCCCATATTGGGCTTGGCGTGACGCTGCTTGGTATTGTGAGCGTGACTACGTTTGGCACGGAGAATGTGCTGATCATGCGTCCGGGCGATACAGCCAAGGTGCAGGATTATACACTTCGCTTTGAGGGCCTCCGTCCGCTGACCGGCTCGAACTTCACCGAAAATCGAGGCACTTTCACCCTGCTCGATTCCAGCGCACGCACTCTCGGACAGATTGAACCGTCCAAGCGCTTCTTCCCGGCACGCCAGATGCCAACCACGGAATCAGGCATCAGGACGCTGTGGTTCAGCCAGGTCTATGTTGCGCTTGGCGATGAGCCGGGTGACGGATCAGTTGTGGTTCGTATCTGGTGGAAGCCTGACGTAACGCTCATCTGGTATGGCGCCCTTGTCATGATGGTGGGTGCACTGTTTTCCCTGGCAGATCGTCGTCTGCGGGTCGGCGCGCCGTCACGCAGTCGCAAGTCCGCGTCGAAAGAAGCGGAGGCCGCAGCATGAGAAAGCGGTCGGCATTCGCAGCTCTCCTGCTTGGCGCTGCGCTGGCGATACAAGGAACGGCGGCGCTCGCGGTCAATCCCGATGAAGTCCTGTCCGATCCGGCGCTTGAAAAGCGCGCCCGCACGATTTCCGGCGAATTGCGCTGCATGGTCTGCCAGAACGAATCCATCGACGATTCCAACGCCGAACTTGCCCGGGATCTTCGCATTCTCGTGCGTGACCGCCTGAAGGAAGGCGATAGCGACCAACAGGTGATGGACTTCATCGTTGACCGTTATGGTGAGTTCGTTCTTTTGAAGCCGCGCCTCAATGCGCGTACCGTGCTTCTGTGGGGCTTTCCGGTCGTCGTCCTTTTAATCGGTGCGGTTGCGCTGATTTTTGCCTTTCGCGGGCGCAGGCAGGCGGGCGAAGCGCCCAAACCGCTTACCGACAGCGAAAAAGCCGAACTCTCGCGTCTGCTGGACGGCAAATAACTGACATCTGCTTGCGAATCTTATTCGCAACCTTACGAAACTTTCATGTTGTGGAAACGGAGCGGTAAGGTAGCCCTGACTATCTTACGCTCTATAAAGGTTTCACAGGCCTGCGTTTCCTGAAAGATCAGGGCGGCGGCCGGATTACTGCTCGTAAGGAGAAATAAATGTCCAGAGCCAGGATTTCCAACTATCGCAAGGGCGTTGCCGCGATTGCACTATCGGCTGCTCTCGCCGGTGGTTTTCTCGCTACCGGCCCGCTTGGTGCGCTCAATGATGCGCGTGCTGACGCAGTCCAGGTAACGCCACCGCCGCAGGCTGCGGGTTTTGCCGATCTTGTTGAGAAGGTTCGTCCGGCTGTTGTCAGCGTCCGCGTGAAGAAGGACGTGCAGCAAACTGCTGATCGCGGCGACGGCGGCCAGTTCTCCGGCCCTCCCGGATTTGATCAGCTTCCGGACGATCATCCGCTGAAGCGCTTCTTCCGTGATTTCGGCATGGATCCGCGTGGCGACGCTCGTCCCGATGCCCGCCCGGATCGCCGTGGCCCCGGCAAGCGCGGTCCGCGCCCCGGTCATGAACGTCCGGTCGCCCAGGGTTCCGGCTTCTTCATTTCCGAAGACGGCTATGTCGTAACCAACAATCACGTGGTTTCTGATGGCGATGCCTACAGCGTTGTCATGGATGACGGTACGGAACTTGACGCAAAGCTGATCGGAACCGATCCGCGTACCGATCTGGCCGTGCTGAAGGTCAACGATCCGAAGAAGAAGTTCACCTACGTTGCATTCGGCGACGACAACAAGATTCGCGTCGGTGACTGGGTTGTGGCTGTCGGCAATCCGTTCGGTCTCGGCGGTACGGTGACATCCGGTATCGTGTCGGCTCGCGGCCGTGATATCGGCGCCGGTCCTTACGACGACTTCATCCAGATCGACGCGGCTGTGAACAAGGGCAACTCTGGTGGTCCGGCCTTCAACCTGTCCGGTCAGGTCATCGGCATCAACACCGCAATCTTCTCGCCTTCGGGCGGTAGTGTGGGTATTGCCTTTGCAATTCCGGCCTCTACCGCAAAGCAGGTCGTTGACCAACTCATCAAGAAGGGTTCGGTCGAACGTGGCTGGATCGGTGTCCAGATTCAGCCGGTGACCAAGGATATTGCTGCTTCGCTCGGCCTTGCCGAAGAGAAGGGCGCAATCGTCGCTTCGCCGCAGAAGGATGGTCCTGCTGCCAAGGCTGGCATCCAGTCCGGTGATGTGATCACTGCCGTCAACGGCGAACCCGTTCAGGATCCGCGCGATCTGGCACGCAAGGTTGCTGGCATTGTTCCAGGCGAAAAGGCGGCACTCACCGTCTGGCGCAAGAACAAGGCCGAGGCAATCGACATCACCATCGAGGCGATGCCTGGCGATCTCGGCAAGTCGGCCAGCACTTCGGGCGACAATGGCGGCGGCAGCCAGAGCGAGACGCTCGACTCCTATGGCTTGACCGTGACCCCATCCGAAGATGGCAACGGCGTGGTGGTAACCGACGTTGATCCCGATAGCGATGCCTCTGACCGTGGTGTCCGTTCCGGCGATATCATCATGAGCGTCAACAACCAGACGGTGAAGAGCGCCAAGGACATCAACAACGCCATCAGCGAAGCCGCCAAGTCGGGTCGCAAGGCAGTGCTGCTGCAGTTGCAGAGCAACGATCAGAGCCGCTTCGTGGCCCTGCCGATCGATCAGGGATGATGACCGGTAGCCCTTAAGGCTCTGAGCAATTCGATGCCAGGCGGTTCTCCGCCTGGCATCGCCTTATCATCAAACGGTATTATAGTAGCGCCATGAAGATTCTCGTTATTGAAGATGACCGCGAAGCGGCCCGCTATCTGGAGAAGGCCTTCACCGAGGCCGGACATTCCGCCGATATCGCCGGTGACGGCGAGACCGGCTATACGCTGGCCGAGAATGGAAGCTACGATGTCCTCGTAGTCGACCGCATGCTGCCGAAGCGTGATGGCTTGTCCGTCGTGGCTGGTTTGCGTGCCAAGGGCATGGAAACCCCGGTCCTGATCCTTTCCGCACTCGGCGAAGTGGATGACCGCGTCACAGGACTGCGAGCCGGTGGTGACGACTACCTTACCAAGCCTTATGCATTCTCCGAGCTGCTGGCTCGCGTCGAGGTTTTGCAACGTCGTTCCAGTCCCCGCGAAGCAGATACGATCTACCGCGTCGGCGATCTGGAGCTTGACCGGCTTGCGCATACAGCGCGCCGTCAGGATGTGGATATTACGCTCCAGCCTCGCGAATTCCGACTTCTCGAATATCTGATGCGTCATGCCGGACAGGTTGTCACGCGCACGATGCTGCTCGAAAACGTATGGGATTATCACTTCGATCCGCAGACCAATGTGATCGACGTGCATATCTCGCGTTTGCGTTCCAAGATCGAGAAGGGCTTCGACGTTCCTCTGCTTCATACGGTGCGTGGCGCCGGCTACATGCTGAAGGCCGGACGTGCAAAACAATCCGCAGCCGCCAAGGTGGATTGATGAGCCGCTTTTCAGCGCTCATGCGCACAACCGCCGTTCGACTATCAACGCTCTATCTGCTGCTGTTCATCGTCGGCGCGGTAGCGCTGGTCTTCTACATGACCAATCTGTCTGCTTCCATGCTGGCCGCGCAGACCCAGCAATCGCTGGGTGAGGAGATCGGCAGCATTGGCAAGAGCTATGCGCGGGGCGGCATACCGCAGCTCGTGCGGACAATCGATTATCGCTCGCGCCAGCCGGGCGCTTATCTCTATCTGGTCGCTGATCCGACAGGCCGCATCCTTGCGGGTAATGTGGAGAGCGTGGAGCCCGGTGTTCTGGATACCGATGGCATTATTGAGCGCGGGTTCAAATATCGGCGCTATGGCGAGCAGGGCACGGAGACGGAGCACCGCGCCATTGCGGTCGTGATCGCATTGCCGAACGGCATGCGGCTTCTGGTCGGTCGCGATCTGGGTGAACCGGAGCGGTTCCGTGATGTTGTTCGCCGGTCGCTGATGCTGGCGTTAGGTATCATGGGCGTTGGAGCGCTCTTGATCTGGCTGTTTGTGGGACGCCGCGCCTTGAAGCGCATCGATGACGTGTCCAAGGCTTCACAGCGCATCATGGATGGGGATTTGACGGGCAGGCTTCCGGTCAACGGCTCGGGTGATGAATTCGACCGCCTGTCGGGCAATCTCAACGTCATGCTTGGCAAAATTCTGGAATTGAACGAGGGGCTGAAGCAGGTCTCCGACAATATCGCGCACGATCTCAAGACGCCGCTGACGCGCCTGCGCAATCGAGCGGAAGAAGCTCTTTCCGGCAAGAAGGCCGGACCTGAATATCGTGAGGCGCTTGAAGATATCATCGGCGAGTCGGATCAATTGATCCGGACCTTCAACGCGATCCTGATGATTTCGCGTCTTGAAGCAGGCTATTCATCGGAGAATCTCGAAAACATGCTGGTAGCGCCGATCCTTCGCGACGTGGCCGAAATGTATGAGCCCGTTGCCGAGGATGCGGGTGTGAACCTGACACTTGGTGATCTCGATGAAGTTGCGCTTCATATCAATCGCGAACTGGTCGGGCAGACGATTTCCAATCTCGTCGACAATGCAATTAAGTATGCGGGCGGCGATGAGCGGATTGCGACAGTGAGCCTTTCTATGGAGCGTGATCCGAACTGGGTCCGCATCATCGTTGCCGATAATGGTCCCGGCATTCCTGAAGAAAAACGCGAACAGGCGACAGAACGGTTTGTTCGCCTTGAGGAAAGCCGCACGCAGCCCGGTTCGGGACTCGGTTTAAGTCTTGCCAAGGCGGTGATGAAATTGCACGGTGGCGCACTTCGTCTTGAAGGCAATGATCCGGGCCTGCGCGCTGTGCTGGAGTTTCCATTGCCATCGGGCAAGGTCGAATAATGGCGTGACATAAGAGGGGATCATGGCGGCAGAAAACGCAACGGCACTATTCTTGGAGAGAGAGATTCGTGCTTTGACGCCGCTTGATCCTGCAAGGGCGGAGACCTTCCTGGCCGACCTTGCGGCGCGTGCCGGAGAAGAGGAACTTACACACGTCGTAGCCTTGCTGAAAAAGGCAGAAGCCGCGCCGTTCTTCTCGGCCGTTCTCGATCTTTCTCCATTCATTCGCGAAGCACTGACCCGTCATCCGCGTATTCTGGATCGCATCGTCGACAAATCGCCGGAGGCTGCACTAGAGAATATTCTGGCGGATATCTCGGCCAGTGCTGCAAGTGCAGACGTGACGGAAGCCTCCCTCATGACCAGCCTGCGTGTTCTGAAACGTGAGGCGCATGTCCTTATCGCGCTTTGCGATCTCGCTGGCATTTTCAATACGGAAGCAACGACGGGCTGGCTCACTGATCTGGCCGAGGCCTGCACTGGCGCTGCCGTCCGGTTTCTGCTGCTTGATGCGGATAGTGCGGGCAAGATTAAACTTCCTGACCGAAACCAGCCCGACAACGACAGTGGCTGGATTGTTCTCGGCATGGGCAAGTTCGGTGCGCGTGAACTCAACTATTCGTCCGATATTGATCTCATAGTCTTCATCGATGAAACCAGACCGGCCATCGGCGATCCGTATGAATGCGTCGAAACTTTTTCACGGCTGACACGCCGCCTTGTCCGCATCCTGCAGGACCGCACCGGCGATGGCTATGTCTTCCGCGTCGATCTTCGCCTGCGTCCGGACCCCGGTTCCACGCCGCTGGCCATTCCTGTCGGCGCGGCACTTCATTATTACGAAGGGCGCGGCCAGAACTGGGAACGCGCGGCGATGATCAAGGCGCGGCCCGTTGCAGGGGACCGCGAATCCGGGAAGCAGGTGCTGGCGGAGCTTTCCCCCTATGTCTGGCGCAAATATCTCGACTATGCGGCCATTGCCGACGTGCACTCGATCAAGCGGCAGATTCACGCCCATAAGGGTCACGGCGATATCGCTGTGCGCGGCCACAATGTGAAACTGGGCCGTGGCGGCATCCGCGAAATCGAATTCTTCGTTCAGACGCAGCAGCTCATCGCTGGAGGGCGCTTTCCCGAATTGCGTGGCAACCAGACAGTGCCGATGCTGGCAAGACTGGCGGAGCGGGGCTGGATCACCGAGAGGGCTCGCGATGCCTTGGCGAAGGAATATTATTTCCTCCGCGACGTAGAGCACCGCATCCAGATGATCGCCGACGAGCAGACGCATATTCTGCCCGAAGACGATGAAGGCTTTGCACGTGTTGCCCATATGATGGGTTACGCCGATCCGGCAGCCTTTTCAGATGTTTTTCTCGATGCGCTCAAGGTCGTCGAAAAGCACTATGCGGCCCTGTTCGAGCAGGCTCCCGAACTTGGAAGCTCATCCGGCAATCTTGTCTTTACTGGCGATGTGGATGATCCGGGCACACTGGAGACGCTCGCGGCCATGGGCTATGAACGTCCGAGCGATATATGCCGCGTGATCCGCACGTGGCACTTCGGGCGTTATCGCGCCACGCAATCTGCCGAAGCGCGTGAGCGCCTGACCGAACTTACGCCCGCTCTGCTCAAGGCCTTTGCCGAGACCAAGCGCGCGGATGAAGCGCTCTTGCGTTTTGACGGTTTTTTGAAGGGCCTGCCTGCGGGCATCCAGCTTTTCAGCCTGTTGCAATCCAATCCCCGTCTCCTGAACCTTCTCGTGTTGATTATGAGCGCCGCCCCCCGGCTTGCCGAAATCATCACGCGCAACCCGCATGTTTTTGACGGTCTGCTCGATCCGGCGATTTTCTCGGAAATGCCGACACGCGCCTATCTGGAAGAGCGCCTTCGCGTGTTTCTGGGGCCTGCGACCGATTATGAGGAAGTGCTGGACCGGTTGCGTATCTTCGCTGCCGAACATCGTTTTCTGATCGGTATTCGCCTGCTCACAAGCGCCATTGATGGCGTGCGCGCTGGTCGCGCATTTTCCGATCTGGCTGAACTGATGATCGGCAAGGCATTCGAGGTTGTGGCGGCTGAACTGGAGCGACGCCACGGCAAGGTTAAGGGCGCGAGAGTGGCGCTTCTGGCCATGGGCAAGCTTGGCAGTCGCGAACTCACCGCCGGTTCGGATGTCGATTTGATCCTGCTTTACGATCACGACAAGGAGACGGATGAATCAGACGGTGAAAAGCCGCTGGCTCCCTCGCAATATTATATTCGCCTGACCCAGCGGCTCATTGCGGCACTTTCCGCGCCAACTGCGGAAGGCGTGCTCTACGAAGTTGATATGCGGCTGCGTCCTTCCGGCAATAAGGGACCGGTTGCCACCCACATCGAATCCTTCGGCAAGTATCAACGCAGCGAAGCATGGACATGGGAACATATGGCCTTGACCCGTGCGCGCCCGATTCATGGCGACGAGGCGTTTATGGATCACATCAGAAGCGAGATCGACAAGGTTCTTGTCTCTCCCCGTGACGTGAAAAAGATCGCCAAGGATGTGCGCGAGATGCGCGACCTCATCTATCAGGAAAAGCCACCTGCCGATGATTGGGATTTCAAGCTGAAGCCCGGCGGCATTGTCGATCTGGAATTCATCGCCCAGTTTGCCTTGCTGGCCAACAAGCTCGACCGGAAGCCGCGTCCCTTGGGTACAGAAGAAATCCTTTCGGCCCTAGACCCGTCTTTTGCTGATCCGGCGCTTGCCGATAGCCTTGTCGGCGCCCATCGCCTCTATACCAATCTGAGCCAGACGATCCGTCTGTGTCTTGGAAGCGATGCCAAACGTGAAGAATTCATACCCGGCATGATCGACCTGCTATGCCGTGCGGCCGACATGCCAGACATAAAGCGCGTCGAGCATCATCTGGCGGAAGTCGCCGTTGACGTGCGGACAAGTTTTGAGAAGCTTTTGACCATCTAATCAGGCCGCGTGGATTTCCGCACCATGTCCAACCTGACCGCGCTTGCGATCAGGGATGCAGACCGAAACCACGGTGCCAACGCCTTCGGTTGAGCGAATGCGAAGCCAGCCGCCGTGAAGCTCGGCCAGTGAACGGGTGATGGCAAGTCCGAGGCCGGAACCGGTATGAGTCTTGGTGAACTGGTTTTCCACCTGTTCGAAGGGCTGGCCGATCTTCTTGATTGCCGATTTTGGAATGCCGACACCGGTATCCTGAATAGTCATGAAGAGGGCTGAGCCGGTCTTTCGCGCCCGTACCGTGATCTGCCCGCCGTAGGATGTGAACTTCACCGCATTGGAGAGAAGGTTGATGAGCACCTGCTTGATCGCGCGCCGGTCGGCATAGAGCTGCATTGCCTCTTCGATGCGCGTATTGACCGCAATATTCTTCTCATCCGCCTGCAGCGAAATCATGCGTACCGTTTCATTGATAAGCGGGCAGAGATCGATCTGCTCACGGTCGAGCGAGAATTGCCCGGCCTCGATCTTCGACATGTCGAGAATGTCATTGATGACATTAAGCAGGAAGTTGCCGCTTGTATGGATGTCGTTGATGTATTCCTCGTAACGGTCGGAGCCGAGCGGGCCGAACGTGCCTGCCTGGATCATTTCCGAGAAGCCGATGATCGCATTGAGCGGCGTGCGCAGCTCGTGAGACATATTGGCGAGGAATTCGGACTTGGCGCGGTTCGCGGCTTCCGCGCGTTCCTTTTCCTGACCGTATTTGCGGGCAAGTTCGGAGAGTTCACGCACGCGATCCCGCTCGCCTTTGCGTGCAATCGACAGGTCGTGAATCGTCGCCATTAGGCGGCGTTCGCTGTCGACCAGACGTTCCTGATGCAGCTTGAGCTGGGTAATGTCTGTGCCAATGGATACAAGGCCGCCGTCCTGCGTGCGACGTTCGTTGACCTGGAGCCAGCGGCCATCGCTGAGCTGGCGTTCAAAGGTCTGACCACCAGCGCGGTTATGTTCATTGGCCATGCGGCGTTCGAAAGTGAACGGGCGTGTATGGGCATCAACTTCGTTGCGCGGCACACCGGGTTTCAGGGTCCAGACCGGAAGGCCAGCATATTCACTGAACTTGGAATTCGCCATGACGAGGCGGTTGTTGGAATCCCACAGGATGAAGGCTTCCGAAATATTCTCGATGGCTTCGCGGATGCGCATGTCGGCTTCCGCCGTCGCTTGCGCAAAGCGGTGCTGTTCGCTGACGTCGAAGGCGATGCCGACCAGATGAAGATCGCCTTCGCTGGCGATTTCCGCGCGAACACGCATCCAGACCCACGAACCATCGGCGTGGCGCATGCGGAAGACGCGGTCGACATGCGAAATATCGCCTGCCGCTGCCTGTTCGGCGATCGAATAAAGATCGCCATCTTCCGTATTGATGATTGCAGCCACGTCACCGAATGGCAGCACCGCATCCTGCGCTTCGTAGCCAAGCATCTCATACATGGAATGCGACCAGTAGATGCGACCGCGTGCCATGTCCCAATCCCACAGGCCGCAACGACCGCGACCCAGCGCCAGATCAATACGACGCTGGATCTGATTGGAAAGATCGTCGGCCTCGCGGGCTCGCGCTGCCTGGCTGAAATAGGCATAGAGAATGGCGAACATCACGCCGGTCGTACCTGCAAAGAGCGTCACGTTGAGCGATACGGCCCGGCGCCATTCCGCGAAGATGGTGCTTTCCGGTTCAATGGCGATGACGGAATAGGGCAGGGTCATCGGCTTCGACAAGGCACCAAAAGCCGGTTCACCTTGCAGCATGACTTTCAGCACGCCTGCACGTTCTGCAAACAGGAATAGCGGCTGCGCTTCCGAAAGGATCGTATCGACAGGCTTGCCGGATAGATCGGACATAGGGCCAGAGACTGCCACCACGGAGGATTGTGGGTCGATGACGGCAAGCGTCATGCCGGACGACGACAGCCCGCGCGAACGAAACTCGGCTATCGTATCCTGAATGTCCTTAGCAGCGATCTGCGCCCCGGCGTCGGTGCCGTTGGCAACACGTTCGATCATCTGTGCGAGATTGACGGTCGCAGCCGACAGAAATGCCTTATGCTGCTGCTCGATATCCTCGCGCCACGCCAGCATCGAGAAGACGCGCGCTACGCCGAGAATAATCAGGAAAATGATGATGAGCGCAGGAACGAGGCGTCGCAGGATAGGCTCGATTGAGATGAACTTGCCATAGGCCGGACCAGCAAGAAGACTGACATGGCCCGAAAGCTTGCCTTTCCTTCTTTTCCGACCGGATTCGCAATGCGTCCCCGCCGGCGCGCCATACGCGTCGGTGCTCGCCATATAATGGTCCCTCGTGAATTCCCTGCGAGTGAAGTGATTCGGACTACGCCACCTCCGAATGTCATCAATGAATCAAAAGTGATTCGCGCTGTCCAGCGAATTCGTTAATGAGGGGTAAAAATCGGGGTTTTTATCAGCCAATTTATTCATGAATCTCAAGCTCTTAAGTGGAATCAACATTGCACTTGATTCGGCTAAAGGCATGAAAAGACTCATGAAAGCTGACTGCCCGCCGCCTTTGCGTTCATCAGCATGAAATGGCTCATTCCGATTGCTGGTTAAGCAGCCGGAACGAGCGAATCATCGCGGTGATCAGAGTAGATCGCGAATCAGGCGAGAGTGCGGTCCACGATATCGCGCAGGTCGGTCGATAGTTTGCCAGCACCCGAAATACGCGCCAGCGCTGCTCTTGCATGCTCGCGACGAGCATCTTCGAGCGAACGCCAGGAGCGAAGCGCCGTCAGAAGCCGTGCGGCAAGCTGTGGATTTTCCGGATCGATGGACAGGATCGTATCTGCAAAGAACTCGTAGGCTGCACCATCCTTGCGGTTGAAGCCGGTCGGATTGGATGCGGAGAATGAGCCGATCACGGAGCGGACGCGGTTCGGATTGTCGAGCGAGAAGAGGGCGTGTTTCGTAAGATCGCGCACAGCCTGCAAGGCTTCGTCGCCGGGACGGCTCGCCTGCACGCTGAACCACTTGTCCATCACAAGACCATCCTTGCCGAACCGGTGCTCGAAACTTGCCAGTGCGTCCTTTGCCTCGTCCGTATTGCCAAAGCGGTGCACCAGCACGGCCAGTGCCGCGAAGCGGTCAGTCATGTTATCCGAATCGGCGAACTGGCCGGCGGCGCGTTTCTGGCTTTTCTCGCAACGGCTCAGATAATCGAGCAGCACGTTCCGCAAGGCACGTTTGCCCGCTGCGCCTGCATCTGGTGAGAAAGCCCCATCCTGTTTCAGGTCATCATAGAGCTTTGTGAAGTTGTCCGCATATCGGGTGGCAATGGCGTCCACGAAATGGTTTCGGCTGGAGAGGATCGCATCCGGATCGACATTGTTGCCCATCTCGCGTGCGATGTCGCTTTCGCTCGGCAGCATGAGGCAAAGCGCACGGAAGGCTGGATCGAGTGTTCCGTCGGATGCTACTTTTCCTGCAAGTTCAACGATCTTGTCTTCAACCGCCGGGGCGTGACCGCCGCGAACACGTTTGGCGCCTTCAAGCAGAACCTGATTGAAGATTCCGGTTAATGCCTGCCAGCGCGCGACCGGGTCGCTGTCATTGAGGGCGAGGAATGAGCGATCATCATCCGATAGAGGTGCTGATAGATTTACGGGAGCCGAGAACCCGCGCAACAGCGACGGCACAGGGCGTTCCTTGATGCCATGGAAGATGATCTTTTCGGAAGAACGATGCAGATGGATGACGTCGCCGCGCACGTCTCCACCTTCAACGGATGTTGGCATCATATCCTTGCCGTCAGAACCGAGAAGGCCGAAGGCAATCGGGATATGCATCGGCTTCTTGACGGTTTGTCCGGGCGTCGCTCCCAGCGACTGTGCCAGTTCAATCGTGAAGGTTTCCTTTGCAGCATCGTAGGCGAAAGCAGCTTCCACCTTTGGCGTTCCAGCCTGATCGTACCAGAGCGAGAACTGTGAAAAGTCCTGGCTGGAAACATCGGCGAAAACCTTGACGAAATCCTCGATAGTCGCCGCTTCTCCGTCATGGCGCTCGAAATAGAGGTCCATGCCCTTGCGGAAGAGCTCAGGTCCTATGATCGTGCGGATCATGCGCACGACTTCCGAACCCTTTTCATAGACGGTTGCCGTGTAGAAATTGTTGATCTCACGATATTCGCGCGGGCGCACAGGATGAGCGAGCGGCCCGGCGTCTTCCGGGAACTGCTGCGCTTTGAGAATCTTCACTTCGGCGATGCGCTTCACCGGGCGCGAGCGTTCATCGGCGGAAAACTCGTGGTCGCGATAGACCGTCAGGCCTTCCTTGAGGCAGAGCTGGAACCAGTCGCGGCAGGTGATGCGGTTGCCGGTCCAGTTATGGAAATATTCATGCGCGATCACCGCCTCGATGCCCGCATAGTCGACGTCGGTAGCGGTTTCTGGGTCGGCCAGCACATATTTGTCGTTGAAGACGTTAAGCCCCTTGTTCTCCATCGCGCCCATGTTGAAATCGGAAACGGCAACAATATTGAAGACATCAAGATCATATTCGCACCCGAACTTCTCCTCGTCCCAGCGCATGGATCGCTTCAGTGCATCCATCGCATAGAGTGCGCGGCTTTCCTTTCCATGTTCGACATAAATCGCCAGATCGACCGGTTGTCCCGACTGCGTGGTGAAGTGATCCTTCACGACGCCAAGCGATCCGGCAACGAGCGCGAAGAGATAGGACGGCTTCGGGTGGGGATCGTGCCAGACGGCAAAATGCCGGTCTGACTTGCCTTCGACCGATCCGCTGTCAACGGGGTTGCCATTAGACAGGAGAGCAGGAGCAGCTTGCTTGTCGGCGTCAACTCGCACCGTATAAACTGACAGCACATCCGGGCGGTCATAATAATAGGTAATGCGGCGGAAGCCTTCTGCCTCGCACTGCGTGCAATAAACGCCACTGGAGCGATAAAGGCCGGATAGCTGGCGGTTGGTGGTCGGATTGATTTCCGTCACGATTTCAAGCGTGAAGCGCTTGCCTTCCGGCAGATCGCTGATTTCAAGCTGATCGGGCGTTGCGACATAGCTGTTGTCGGCAAGCGCCTTGCCGCCAACGGCGATGCTGACAAGCTTCAGTTCGTCACCGTCTAGAACCAACGGCGTGCCAGCCGGGGTGTCATCCCGGCGTTCAATCGTCAGCGTAGCACGGACGAGCGTTTTTTCCGGTTCCAGTGAGAAGTCCAGTTTCGTCTCGGGTATAGAGTATGGGGTTGGGCGATAATCTTCGAGACGGAATGTCTGGCCGGTTTCAGTACGCATAGCGAAACTCTCTCCCTGAACTCACATTGAACTCACAATGCTGGATTCGTACCCGGAATTGCAGCCAAGGGAAACTCAATTCCAGAACAACCAACCGGCCTTTTGTGACCGGAGCATTTCCAGCAAAAGTGCGAAGCGGCTTTGCGTCGGATAATGCGACAAAACAAACGACAGACACTTTGCCAAATAATTTTCAGCGGGACCTTTGTGCTACTGGTGCTGTCTCACAAACAGGAATAAGAAAACAGGCGCTCGAATATTTTGGGCGAACCTGCGCTTTGTGTTTTTAAGGAATTGCGTTGTGAACGCTCATGCGAGCGCGCCTGTCGAGGCTGCCCATCTTGAAACCAACCCGATGCTCGGCATCGGTCTCAAAATCGCTTCCGTTGCCGTTTTTGTCGCCATGTCCACCTTGCTGAAGGCGGCTGAAGGCGTGCCTGTCGGACAGTTGATCTTTTTCCGGTCGTTCTTCGCAATCTTCGCGATACTGGTCTATCTGGGGTGGCGCGGGCAGCTTTCTGGCGTGTTCCGTACCCAGAACGGTTTCAGCCATTTCTGGCGTGGGCTGGTGGGCGTCTGTTCCATGTCGATGAGCTTTTTCGCTCTCACCAAGCTGCCGCTGCCCGAAGCAATCGCGATCAACTACGCTTCACCGCTGATTACCGTCATTCTTGGCGCGGTCATCCTGCATGAAGTCGTGCGATTTTATCGCTGGAGCGCGGTTCTCATCGGGCTTGGTGGTGTGATGGTCATCATCTGGCCGCGGCTGACGGTGTTTTCCGGCGGCAGCATGGGGCATGACGAGGCCATGGGTGCGTTTGCCGCTCTTGGCGCGGCTATTCTGTCTGCGGTGGCGATGATGCTTGTACGTCGCCTCGTGCAGACGGAACGCACCTCGACCATCGTGATCTACTTTTCCATATCCGCGAGCGTCATCTCCTTGGTGAGCTTTCCTTTTGGCTGGATCGTGCCGAACTGGTCGCAGCTTGCCATGCTGGTCGGTGCTGGCTTTGCGGGTGGTGTCGGCCAGATTCTTCTGACCGAGTGTTATCGCCATGCGCCGATGTCGACGATTGCTCCCTTCGAATACACTTCGATGCTGCTGGGACTTGCCATCGGATTTTTGCTGTTCGGCGATATCCCGACTTTCGAAATGCTGGCCGGTAGCGCCATCGTTATGGCGGCGGGCGGTTTCATCATCTACCGCGAGCACAAGCTTTCAATTGCGCCCCACAAGGTTAACGCACCACAGACACAATGAATTCAGCTTTGACCGGGTGCGCCCTCTGCACGAGGATCAAGCTGCATGGTTTCCGGCGTGGACTGGCCGTCCGGCGTATGGAACTTGTATTCGGTCTTCTGGTCGCTGATGGCCGGGCGCTCGAAGCGACGGATGCGCCAGAAGGCATGCAGGCCGTATAAGCCGTAGGCAACGGCCATGGTCACGAAGAAGCCCGATGCACCGATCAGATCCATCAACGGGCCGGAAAGAGCAGGCCCGATGACGCTGCCCACGCCGTAAATAATCAGCAATCCGCCGGAGACTTTTACGAATTCGCTGGCATCCGCGTAGTCATTGGCATGAGCGACGTTGAGGCTGTAGATCGGATAAATCACCGAACCGAATAGAAACATCATGGCGTAAAGCGCATAGGGCGAAGTGGGATGGAACAGCACCATCACCATCGACAAGGCAAAGCCGATGACACCGGCGATCACCATGACATAGCGACGATCGACAAAGTCCGATCCCCGTCCGAGCGGGTACTGGAAGATAGCGCCACCGATCATGGCGCAGGCAAGCATTGTGGCGATGCCGAAGGTGGAGAGGCCATTCATCTCACCGTAAATCGCGGCGAGGAAGTTCCAGGTACCTGCAACGATACCTGCAATCAGCGAGCCAACAGCCGCAGCAGGTGACCGTCGATAAAGTCCCTTCAAATCGAGCGAAACCTGCGTCAGCGGATTGGGTGACTGCGCACTTGAAAGGGCGGTTGGAAGCAGTGCGCTTGCATAGATGATGGCGCAAATGATGAAGAGCGTCTGTGTTCCCGCATCGCCGAACGGCAGGATGTATTGTCCGCACAACAGTCCGAGCATGGTGATAATCATATAGATCGAGAAGATGCGGCCGCGCGATTCATTGGTCACACGCTCATTCAGCCAGCTTTCGATAATCATGTAGCTGCCTGCGAGCGAAAAACCTGCAACGCCACGGAAGATCATCCATGCGACGGGATTGACGACCAGTGCATGGAACAGTAGCGCCATCGAAAGCAGCGTCGCCAGCGAGGAGAAGACGCGCACATGCCCAACGCGCCGCACCAGATGCGGCACCACGATACAGCCGATTGTGAAGGCGAGAGAATAGCTCGTACCCATCCAGCCGATGGTCGTGGTCGACCAGCCTTCCATGCCGCCCCGCAGGGGCAGAAGAATACCCGCAAGGCCACCGGCGAGCAGCATCAGAAAGGTGCTTGCAAGCAAAGCGGCTATGGGCAGGAGCTGGCCAGCCATGAAAAACTCCACAGTGAAATCCCATGGGGAAACTGAATTTAGGGCTACTTGTCGCCGAAAGGCGGTTTGGCAAGCGGCGAAATAGAACAAGTTTGCGGCATGTTGGTGACAATACCGCCTACGCCGCCTGCCGATGCCACTGAACTACGGAGATTTCAACTAATCAATTCGGCCAATTTCAGCTTCACAGCCAGAAAATCGCGCCATGCAAAACGCTTTTGCGCCGGCGTTCGCAGAAGATAGGCTGGGTGCAGAGTCGGCATAACGGGAATTTCGAGGCCGTTGGGCGTACGATGAATTTTCCAGTTGCCGCGCAGGCGCAGGATGCCTTCCGTCGCGCCGGTGAGGGCCTTGCCCGCAGGACCGCCCAGGGCAACCAGAACTTTTGGTGAGGCAAGCTCGATCTGTCGTTCGATGAATGGCCGACAAAGTTCCGTCTCAAGCGGTGTCGGCGTACGGTTGCCGGGCGGACGCCACGGGATCGTGTTGGCGATATAAACGCTTTCTCGCTTCAGGCCGATGGATTCGATCATGCGATTGAGAAGCTGTCCGGATTTTCCGACAAACGGCAATCCTTCCATATCCTCGTCCCGTCCGGGCGCTTCGCCGATGAACATGATGTCGGATGACGGATCGCCATCGGCAAAACAAAGGTTCTTCGCCGTGAATTTCAAGTTGCAGCCGTCGAATGCCGCAAGCTTCTCCCGCAATTCCTCCAGCGTCGAAGCCTGTGCCGCCGCTTCGCGTGCGAGCGCAATCTGCGCCGTGTCGGGAAGGTCGGCTGCGGCTTGAACGGGCCTGCTGGTGGGGGCAGGTGTCGGGGCCGGACGCGGTTGTTGCTGCCGGGCGCTCTCCGGCGAATTCGATATTTGCGCCGTTGGCTGCGAAGGAACAGAGCGCTGAGGTTCCGCAAACCGGTCTAACGGCGTTTCGGAAAGCGGCATGTCAACGCCTGCCTCCGCATAGAAGCGGAGCAAACCTTCAATATCCAGCGTTTCGCGATTAACAGCCATTATCTACCTCACCTCTGAGGTGGCGAATTTTGCGGGTGAATGCAAGAGCCCGGTTGGGATTTAGGGCTTGTTTCGACGGTTAGTGACAATTCATATCCGATTTCACACCGACATATCTAAGCCAGAGCCAGCTATGGCTCTCTTATGCTCATGATATGCTATAAAGCCGTGCTTCTTCCATCACCAAGAATAAACCCTCATCGCAGCTTCTTGAATGGATTAGGTTTGACGTTTACGTTAAGGTAAATAAATATGAGGACGTAGGATGCCCGTTTTGGACAATTGGACGCATTTGCGACAGTCTCCAACTCTGCGACAGGGTAAGGCAGACTACGGGGAAACAGCAGGTCTTTCCATACCGTCAGTGCTGACGGGCAGTCGGTTCATGGGTATTCGCGATTAGATCATGCACAAAAACAATTGGATGCGTCGTCTGGGCTATCTTAGTGAGAAGACGATGTTACACCGGACGGAGGGATGAATGTCTGAAGCCCCAGAATATGCAAACCAGGAGCTTCCCGAACGCGAGAGCATGGAATTCGACGTTGTGATCGTCGGCGCGGGTCCTGCTGGCCTTGCTGCGGCAATCCGCTTGAAACAGGCCAATCCCGAACTTTCCGTCGTCGTCCTCGAAAAGGGTGGGGAAGTCGGAGCGCATATTCTTTCTGGCGCTGTCGTTGATCCGGTGGGTATCGACCAGCTTCTGCCGGGCTGGCGCGAGGACGAGGGGCACCCCTTCAAGACGCCCGTGACAGCCGATCATTTCCTCGTGCTGGGGCCCGCAGGTTCAGTGCGCTTGCCGAATTTCGCCATGCCACCTCTGATGAGCAATCATGGCAATTACATTGTGTCTCTGGGCAATGTCTGCCGCTGGCTCGGCACCAAAGCCGAAGAACTTGGCGTAGAAATCTATCCGGGCTTTGCAGCAACCGAAGTGCTCTACAATGACGAGGGCGCGGTCATCGGTGTAGCCACTGGCGATATGGGCGTCGAGCGCGACGGAACGCATGGTCCGAACTACACGCGCGGCATGGCTCTGCTCGGCAAATATACGCTGGTCGGCGAAGGCGCGCGCGGTTCGCTTGCCAAGCAGCTGATCACCAAGTTCAAGCTCGACGAAGGCCGTGAACCGGCGAAATACGGTATTGGCCTCAAAGAACTATGGCAGGTTGATCCTTCCAAGCACAAGCCGGGTCTGGTCCAACACTCCTTCGGCTGGCCGCTCGACATGAAGACGGGCGGCGGCTCGTTCCTTTATCATCTGGAAGACAATATGGTTGCGGTCGGCTTCGTGCTGCATCTCAACTACAAGAACCCGTATCTGTCGCCGTTTGAAGAGTTCCAGCGTTTCAAGACGCATCCGGCCATCAAGGATGTTTTTGAGGGTGGCAAGCGTCTTTCCTATGGCGCACGTGCGATTACCGAAGGTGGCTTCCAGTCGGTGCCAAAGCTGTCGTTCCCGGGTGGAGCGCTCATCGGCTGCTCGGCTGGTCTGGTCAACGTGCCGCGCATCAAGGGCAGCCACAATGCGGTTCTTTCCGGCATTCTCGCTGCCGACAAGATCGCCGAGGCAATTGCCGCAGGCCGCGCCAATGACGAGCCGGTCGAGATCGAGAACAATTGGCGTTCAAGCCTGATCGGCACGGATTTGAAGCGGGTGCGCAACGTCAAGCCGCTGTGGTCGAAGTTCGGCACGATTGCCGGCGTGGCGCTCGGTGGTCTCGATATGTGGACCAACCAGCTTTTCGGTTTCTCCATCTTCGGAACGCTGAAGCATGGCAAGACTGATGCGCAGTCGCTTGAGCCGGCTGCAAAACACGCGAAGATCGATTATCCGAAGCCGGATGGCGTTCTGACCTTTGATCGTCTGTCGTCGGTGTTCCTGTCGAACACGAACCATGACGAGAACGAGCCTGTGCATCTTCAGGTTCGCGACATGAAATTGCAGCAGACTTCCGAACACGACGTCTTCGCTGGTCCGTCGACGCGTTACTGCCCTGCGGGTGTTTATGAATGGGTGGATGCCGACGGCAACTCCGCAGCTGATCCACAGGCAAAGGATGTGCGGTTTGTCATCAACGCGCAGAACTGCGTGCACTGCAAGACTTGCGACATCAAGGACCCGAACCAGAATATCAACTGGGTGCCGCCACAAGGCGGCGAGGGACCTGTTTACGTAAACATGTAAAAGAAAAAGGCGGTCTGGGACCGCCTTTTTTATTGCAGCATGACGGACTGGGTTTCCGGTTCTTCTTCATCTGGCCGAACGGGTGGTGGAACGGAAAAATCGAGCCGCACCGGCAGATGATCGGAGCCAGCATCTTCGCGAGCCGAAACCTTCGCCCCTCCGATTTCAGGGCTTACGAGTATCTGATCAATCGGCAGGCCGATGTAAGGAGCGAGCTTAACAGGCAGTAGGTGCGTCATCCACGTGCCGCCAATACCGGTCATATGGCGGGTGCCGGAGGCACGTTCGACGCGGCGAACGGCATTGCTCCACGGCGCTGCATTGAAGTCACCGGCGACAACCAGAGGGCCTTTCAGCTTCTGCAGTTCCGGTTCGATGTAGCGGAGTTGATAAGGCTGCCAGCGCGGCCATGGCCATGAAAAGTGCAGTGCTGCGACATGCACGGTCGTTCCGCCGAAATTGATCGGCGCAATTGCGAGCAAACCATCGCCGACACAGGCCGTCTGTGCATCTTCGCTGAAAGGCCGCTTCGACAGGATACCCACGCCCCATGTGTTGGGATCGTCAGCACAATTGAGATGGTAGGGATAGGAGCCCTGGAGAATGGTGAGCCACTTGGTCCATTGGTCGCTCGCCTCCTCATAGGTGATGACGTCCGGCTTCTCCCGCGCGATCATCTGGAGAATGCGTTTCGGTTCGGGATTGTCTTCGCGCAAATTGATCTGGACGAGACGGTAGCGTGCGCCGCCTTGTTCTTGCGCATGGGCGCCCGTGGAGCCGCTCAGGAAATCGCGTGCAGCACCAACAGTCGTGCTTAGAGCCATGACGGCAAAGAGTAGCAGCATCGCCGCCTCACGCCGCATCTTGGTGAAAAGCAAGGGAATGGTCAGCGCTGCCAGCAGGACGGACAGGTGAGCTCGAAAATGCGAAAAGGAATCGAGAGCCGGGTGCACCGCTCCAAGAAATCCCAGCACGAGCGGAACCGACAGCGCGACAGCAGCCAGCAGCAACAGGAATGAAAGGTTTTCATGGCTTTTCGACATGAAATGCCTCTAGCTATCGAATACGGCGCGATGATGGAGGTGAAGGCAATTGGGAAGTTGGGAAATAAGGCAGTATGCTAAGAGCATCATCTGTTGCTAACCAACATATGGCGCTACTGCCTTACTACCCTATTCCCCTAGCGTCACTGGAAAGCCGTCTCGTAGAAGCTGCGAAGCTTGCGGGAATGCAGCCGCTCATCCGGCATGGCCGCGATTTTTTCCATCGCGCGGATGCCGATGCGCAGATGCTGCGCCACCTGCCGCTTGTAAAATTCGGTCGCCATGCCCGGCAGTTTCAGTTCGCCGTGCAGCGGCTTGTCGGAAACACAGAGCAGGGTGCCGTAAGGCACACGGAAACGGAAACCATTGGCCGCAATTGTGGCTGATTCCATATCAAGTGCGACAGCACGCGCCTGTGAAAGGCGCTGCACCGGGCCGCGCTGGTCGCGCAGTTCCCAGTTGCGATTGTCGATGGTCGCGACCGTACCGGTACGCATGATCTGTTTCAAATCATAACCTTCCAGACCGGTGATTTCCTCAACGGCCTCTTCCAGCGCAACCTGAATTTCCGCAAGCGCTGGCAACGGCACCCAGACAGGCAGGTCGTCGTCGAGAACATGGTCTTCGCGCATATAGGCGTGCGCCAGAACATAATCGCCGAGCTGCTGGCTGTTGCGCAGGCCTGCGCAGTGACCAAGCATCAACCAGGCGTGGGGGCGAAGCACCGCAATATGGTCGGTTATGGTCTTGGCGTTGGACGGTCCCACGCCAATATTGACCATAGTGATGCCCGAATGGTCGGCCCGCTGCAGGTGATAGGCCGGCATCTGGGGCAGACGGGGCAGAGGGCTGCCACTGCTTGGCTCGGTCTCGCCCGCGCGGGTGATCAGATTGCCCGGTTCCACAAACTGTTCATAACCGCCACCGCCTTTTGCCATCAGATCGCGGGCATAGGCGCAGAACTCGTCCATATAGAACTGATAGTTGGTGAACAGCACAAAGTTCTGGAAATGCGCCGGGCTTGTCGCCGTGTAGTGCGCCAGCCGATGCAGCGAATAATCGACGCGCTGGGCTGTGAATGGCGCAAGCGGCATCGGTTCGCCTGGTGCGGGCTCAAAGTCGGCATTGACGATCTTGTCGTCGGTTGCCGCCAGATCGGGCACATCGAACAGATCACGCAGGGGATGTGTGAAGGCGTTGGCGACGGATGCCTCCACATAGGTGCCTTCCTTGAAGGCAAAATGGATCGGGATCGGCGTCGAAGATTCTTTCACCGTCACGGTCACGCCATGATTGCGCATGAGGAGACGAATCTGCTCGTTCAGATAATGGTCGAACAAATCGGGTCGTGTGATGTTTGCGGAATAATCGCCTGGCGTCGAGACATGGCCATAGGCCAACCGCGAATCCACATGCGCGAAGCTGGATGTGGATAGGCATATCTCAGGATAATAAGCGCGGTAACGCTGCGGTGGAATTTCGCCGCGCGCAACCTTCTCGAACGCATCGCGCAGGAAGGCGGTATTGCGATCATATAGTTTTTGCAGGGCGGCAACCGCCGCTCCGGCGTCGTTGAAAACCTCCGGGTCAACGGTGGAAGGTGTTTTGATCTCGGTCAAAAATGGATGTTCGATTCGCTGTGTCATGGCCTAGTGTCGTGATCTCGAAGTTCGCCTGTGTTTCGATATCGTAGTCGTAAGCGAACTTCGAGATCGAAACGACACTAGGAAACCAAGCTGCTAGTGCCCTTTTGATTCTGAAATTTGCATCTTGCTTGATATCATTCTCAATGCAAATTTCAGAATCAGGACACTAGTATAGCAAAACCGATGACCGTTACATGACCCAGTTTATGCGGCGCGCTGCAGGCTTACATAAAGTACGAGGCCGACGCCGCTCATCTGGGAATGCTGGCCGATCTGTGTATAGGCAAAGGTCGCTGCCGGGCCGGTGAAAATGGCTGTGAAAAGGAAAACCCGAAGGGCGATTGCGGCTATGGTCCGGGTTCTTTTCATGGCCGCTCTCCGACAGGCTTCTGGGTGAATGCGGCGACAGGTCCGATTACCGGCTGATCCCGATATAGGTTGTACCTCTGGTCAACGAAAATGCTGGCGACAGCGGCAAAGCCAGCGATCATCAGGCAGACAATTGTTAAACGCCGAAGCATACCGGTTGGCCCCCAAAGCCGTTCTGATTTCTGTTCTCCCTCGTCAATTTAGCCATTGCGCCTGAACCCTCCCTGAGAGCGTCGTTCATGCGGCGTTCAAAAATATTGATGTTCCGTTTATTGCGGCGCGTGGCTCTTGTGCCTGCTCGAAAGGGACTTATGTTTCCCATCATTGGAACGCGGGAACATGTCCCGCTCAACGTCAGGATCAGCGGGAGAGAGCCCATGGCCGAACAGACCAAGCCCATCGAGTTGTATTATTGGCCGACACCGAACGGTTTCAAGATCAGCATCATGCTGGAAGAGCTGGGCGTTCCCTACGAGGTCAAGTATGTCAATATCGGCAAGGGCGATCAGTTTCAGCCGGACTTTTTGAAGATTGCTCCTAACAACCGTATGCCCGCCATCATCGATCCGGAAGGGCCGGACGGCCAGCCGATTTCGGTGTTCGAGTCCGGAGCAATCCTGCAGTATCTCGGGCGGAAGTTCGGTAAGTTCTACCCGACCGACGAACGCAAGCGCGTCGCAGTTGACGAATGGCTGATGTGGCAGATGGGCGGGCTTGGCCCGATGTCCGGGCAGGCCGGGCATTTCCGTGTCTATGCGCCGGAAAAGGTTCAGTACGGCATCGACCGCTATACCAACGAGGTCAACCGTCTCTATGGTGTGTTGAACAAGCAGCTTGAAGGCAAGGAATACATTACAGGCGAATATTCAATTGCCGACATGGCTTCGATCGGCTGGATCAATGCCCATAAGAACTACGACCAGAACCTGGATGACTTCCCGAACCTAAAGCGCTGGCATGAGACAATGAATGCGCGTCCTGCGGTTCAGCGTGGTCTGCTTGTCGGGAAAGAAGAGCGAGAAAAATCCAATCTGGCGACGGACAAGGAAGCCCAGAAAATTCTCTTTGGCCAAAAGGCACGTTGAACAAACGCTAAAAAGAAAGGGCAGCTTCGAGGCTGCCCTTTCTTATTCTGGATGCCACTGGATATTACTGGCGCGTGAGGCTCTCGCTCTTGCAGATCAAGCCGCCCATCACGCAGCCAGAGAGTGAAAGCGTGTTGCCCTTGACGCTGGCTTTGCCGGTATAGGTTTTGCCCTCGTCGAGCTTGTTGACCTCGCCCTTGTAGCTGCCGCCCGTGCCTGACATCGTGCCGATGGACTTGCCCTTGTACTCGCCGGTCTGCACCGTACCGCAGAACTTGTTGGCGCCGCAGGACGCATAGCTGATGATCGTGCCGTTCGGGCGCTTCCACGTGCCGACGATCCCTTCGTCGGCAAGGGCAGGGGCGGCAAAAGTGGCTGCAAGCGTCATTCCAAGAATAAGTGTGCGGATCATACTTTCCTCCCAAATCGCCGCCAGTCCCGGCTTTGCCGGTCGCAACGATGAAACCGCTGTGATGCGTTTTGAAGTTTGAGACAGAAGCCTCCTCGACCATCCGTCAAACTTACGCAAACGTAAACGTAAACCAGTTTTTGGCGAAGCGGAAGAGGGATATTTGTGTCTCGCTCAGCACATGAAACACCGCCCTTTGTACACACACGCCCGCGTTCGAATGTTGTCTATAGTTAGCAACTGGTTTCGCTCAATCATGCGGATTTGAATCGAATTTTTACGAAAATCCAGCAATCGGCGGCACTTGCATGTTTAACAAAATCCCAAGTTTACCCCTTGTTCGGATTTTGTTGGTTGCTCGTTAAGCATCTGGTTTAACGCGCATTTCAATCCTTTCCCGTAGATTTGAGAGCATGAACGGAACGACAGAGACGGCAGTTTCGAAGCAACGAAATCAGGCTTTGAAATAAAGACCGGACGGTTCTCGGGATTTAACAGGGACAAAAGAAAATGGCACAGTTTCAGAGCTTTACGAATAAGAACAATGCAATCGCGCAGGATCGCATTCTTCTGGAAATGGGCATGAAATTTGCCATCGGTCGCGATTGCGAGATCGACGTGGTGCAGGCCCACAAATGGCTGAACATTGCCGCCATCCGCGGCAGCGAGAAGGCCGCCCGCATGCGTAATCAGGTGGCTGCCACGATGAGCAAGGGCGAACTGGCAGCAGCGTTGCGCGACGCACGTGAGTGGATGACCGCCCACTGAGCGACAAACAGTCGTTTGTTGTTTTCTCAGCTTATACCGAGATACCGGCCCGGTTTGTGATTGATTGCAATGATAAGATTCATGGCAATCGCGCCGATGAGGGAAAGCGCCATGTTTTCCCACGGGATAAAGAACAGCGAGACCAGCATAATCAGGATATCGAGGCCGAGCTGAAACCAGCCGGCCCTTATCCCATAGGCATCTTGCAGATAGAGCGCCAATATATTGACGCCGCCGACACCGGAACGATGCCGGAAGAGTGCGAGTACACCCATACCCATCAAGGTACCGCCCATGAGTGCGGCGAAAAGCGGATTGACACTTGAGAAGTCGACACTCAAGGGCATCAGTCGCGCAAAGCCCGACATCATGGCCACTGCGACGAATGTTCTGATCGTAAAAGCCCACCCCATTCGACGCACGGCAAAATAGTAGAATGGCAGATTGATCAGGAAATAGAGCAATCCGAATTCCGTGCCTGTTGCATACTGGATGAGAAGGGCGATACCAGCCGTGCTGCCGGTCATTAGCATCGCCTGGCTGTAAAGCGTAATGCCAAGTGCAATGAAGGATGTGCCGATCAGCATCGCCATCGCATCTTCATAGAGGCGGTGACGGTCGAATGCGGCAGCTTTCGGCGCATCAATAAGGGCAGCGGCGTTATCAGTGATATCGGCCACGTGGAAACTCCAAAACAGCGAGAAGCCGGCAATCCGGCAAAAAGATTACGGTGCCGGAACGAGTTCCGACATGTCATGCATTCGCGCTGTGCAGATGATTGGGCCATAGCACGCAGCGTAAAGTCTTGGGAGACGATTAAATATAACAGCCCTTGCGATGCAGCGCACGGCTTGAAATATTGTTATTTCACGGTCTTCTTTGTGGATTTATCGCAATCGGGAAGGCCGATTGTTTTATTTTATTTCGCGCGCCATCTGCGCGAGAAAGCGTTTCACATCATACGGACTGCGCAAATGGTGCTTGGAAAGATGTTGAGGCGCCTTCTCCAGAAAGCTCAGCGCACGAAGACGACCGTTCTTGCGATAGCCAGCCACCCATTTCAGAAAATCCCAGTCAAAACGCTCCACACAACCTTCCGCCATATCCGGGCGCGAGCGTCCGTAGTGGATTACCGTTCTTTTCAGTACACGCCACAGGCGACGCATGGTCGATATATCGAGAAAAATAAGCATATCTGCCCGCAAGGCCCGGTAATTCATAGTTTCGCTATGATTGCCCTCGAATATCCATCTGTCCTGATTTGCCGCTTCCTTGGTGAGGCGACCGATCTCGTCACGTGATCGCATCGTCCAACCGGGCTGCCAGTAGAGGGTATCGATATGAACGACCGGTAAGCCGGTAACCTCGCCGAGCGCACGCGCGAGGCTTGATTTTCCTGAACCGGCGCCGCCAATGATCATGATCCGCTTTGTCATCTGCACCGCCCCAGGATTTTAACTCTGTTCGAATAAAAATCGGACATGAGGGAGGAAGTACTATAATTTTACTTCATGGCACCTGCATGACCATAACGAGCAAAGAAAGTCCGTTAGAAAATTTGTATTGGAGCTGAGGGTAATATTGACCAAATGATTGACAGTCAACTTTGCGAAGCGCAAGGTTGACGTATAAGCGGAACGGGTCAGAGCAACGATGACATCTCCCGTTCCTCTATATTAGCAAGATCGCAAGGCACAAAGCACGCTATGCGATCGAAAGGCTGCATTCGACAGGGAGTGACAAGATGTCTATTCGATCCATCACAGCTATGGCTGGCACGGCCATTATCATGAGTGCCGCTGCGTTTGCATTTTCATCGCCTGCTAACGCGCTGACGATGAAGGAATGTAGCGCAAAGTATCAGTCGGCCAAGGATGCTGGCACGCTCGGCAACATGAAATGGAATGATTTCCGCAAGGCCCAATGCGGAGACGGCGCTGATGCTCCAGCAACACCGGCTGCTCCAGCCAAAAAGGCAGCCAAGAGTGCAGCCGCTCCGACGGCAGATGAGAGCGCCAAAGGCCTGACAATGAAGGAATGTAGCGCGAAATATCAAGCTGCGAAAGATGCAGGAACGCTTGGCAACATGAAATGGAACGATTTCCGCAAGACACAATGCGGTGCAGATACCGCCGCAGCTCCCGCACCTGTTTCTCCGGCTAAGAAAGCGGCAAAAAGCACTGCTGCTGATGATAGCGCCAAGGGCTTAACGATGAAGCAGTGCAGCGCTAAGTATCAGGCGGCAAAAGACGCCGGTGCTGACAATGTCGCGAAGTGGAACGATTTCCGCAAGGCTGAATGCGGACCTGGTGCGGATCCAGTTGCGTTCAGCACGGACGGTAATAGTGAACCAGCAGCCCCGACTGTTGCAGCACCCAGAGGCGTCAAATTTCCAACGGCAGTTTCGGCAAAGTTTTCCAATGAATCGGCTGGCAAAGCTCGCATGCATACCTGCCTTGAGCAATATTACGCGCTGAAAGATGCCAATGCATTGGGTGGTTTGAAGTGGATACAGAAGGGCGGTGGGTATTACAGCCTCTGCAACGCGCGCCTGAAGGGCAATTCCTGATCCTATCAGGGCAATCTTAAAGAGAAGGGGCCTTTCGGCCCCTTTTTATTTGGTTCTTGAAAACCAGCCGGTAATTGCGACGGCTAGCCAACCGAGAATCATTAATGATCCGCCAGTCGGTGCAGCCATCGGAAAGAGCCGATCACCCGTCATGTCACGCATGAAGAGATCGCCGCAGAACAAAGTGAGGCCGATGACAAGTAATACCCCGCCTAGATAAGCGGTGCGGCTGGCAGGCACGATCAGCGATAACACTAGAAACGCGGGCGCATGGCCGAGAAGAAGCGGAGCAATATTGCCCAGATGGTTCTCCCCACCATGGGCCGCTCCCGCGTAAGCAGCGATTGCAAGCGCACCGCACAGCCCGGCAAGCGTGCTGAAAAGAATTTTCTGAGGCCGACTATCGGATCGGACTTGCATATTTAGCTCCACCGTTCAGGCAGTTTCGCGAGTATCTGCGTGTTTCCGGGCATCCTCTAGAGCTGCAGGTAGGGCAGCTTCAAAAAGATCGAGCTGTTCATCGATACCGACGCTCACGCGAATACAGCGGTCGAGAACCGGGGCGCCGGGTTTGCGCACGAAGATGTCACGCGCTATCAGGCCGTTAAGAACTGCCGTGGCGAATGCTCCATCCTTGCCGCAATCGATGGCGACAAAATTCGTGGCAGAGGGGACGGTTGCAAGGCCGTTTGCCTTGGCGATAGCGATAATGCGGTCTCGCCCGGCTATTATTTTAGCTACCACGTCGCGCAGGTAAGCCTGATCTTTGAGGGCAGCGATAGCCGCTGCCTGCGCAAGACGGTTCACTGCGAAATGATCGCGGATCTTGTCGAAGGACTTGATGGCTTCAGCGCTGCCAACCACATAACCGCACCGAATTCCTGCCAGGCCGTAGGCTTTGGAGAAGGTACGCATCCGCAAAATGTTCGGCCGGTCGGTTTCGAAAGGCGGGAAGGCGGAGGCAGGCCCCGTTTCGCAATAGGCTTCATCGAGAATGAGCATCGTGGTTTCAGGAACTTGCTCGATGAAGGACTGGATATCCGAACCCTCATGCCAGGTTCCCATCGGATTATCCGGATTGGCGAGATATAGAATTGCGGCATCTTGCTTGCGCGCCGCATCGACCAGACCATCGAGGTCTGATCTGTCGTTGATATAAGGAACAGTGACCAGTTCTCCGCCATAACCCGCAACGTGGTAATTGAAGGTTGGATAGCCGCCCAGGGAGTTGATGACCCTGTCACTTTCCTGAACATATTGCCTGACTACCAGCCCGAGCAAGGCATCGACACCTGCTCCCGGCATGATGTTTTCCGGCTTTACGCCGTGATGCGCAGCGATAACCTGACGCAGTTCGTAATTTTCAGGGTCGCCATACTTCCATATCTCGCTTGCTTCCGTCCGAATGGCTTCGAGGACAGATGGTGCTGGACCAAAACTGCTCTCATTGGCACCGATTCGCGCTTTGAAAGGTTTTCCCCGCTGTAACTCCAGCGTTTCAGGACCGGTAAAAGGAACGGTGGATGGTAAGCTTGTGACCAGCGGTGTAAGGCGGGGCGATCCCATGGCGATTTCCAGTCAATTCTCAGTCCAGCACAATGTGATGAGGACAAATCGAAGGGCTGGAGAATGCCGTCAGTCACCAACGCCTGTCCTGCTGGGAAAAGGCATAGCAACTTGTATTTGCCGGTGCCATCACAATGATTCCGCGTCGGCTGAATAATGCGAGTAAATGATCGCGCTTGCTGCCGGTCAAAACTACGCAATAAGGCTAAACAAGGTGAAATTATACGGGCCCGAACCCAAATATCGATAAACATCATGACCTCAGCCACGCCTCCAAGGGGCTGGCTATGAAGTCTTCCACATGGACGTGCTGAAATCGCGTAGAGAGTATTTCGCTCTGACTGGACCGATCGACGCTCTGACTGTGTGTGCCAACTCGATCCTATCCGAAAACCTGGTTACAGTTTTCGAGCTACCTTGCAGAGTGTTTCCTACAAGACAAAGCAGCTTCTACGCAGGCAAATCAGCTCGCTGAACTGATTTCTTATCCCGCTACGACGCATCGGATAAGACTTGCCAACAAAGAGATAGAGCGGCTCACCATTCCATACTACTGGAGCCATTCTAGTGGATTTCAAGCACTTTCACGCATGAATCGAGGTCATGTGTCGCAAGATGAGCATAGCGCATGGTCATCTGCAAGGTCTGGTGTCCCAGCCACATCTGAACACGACGAATATCGATGCCACCGCGAACCAGTCGAGATGCACAGGTATGACGCAGAATGTGCGGAACGACCTGATCGTCCGTGCCAAGGCCAACTTCCATCTTTGCCTCATTCCAGATCTGGCGGAACCGGACCTGATTGAGCATGGAGAAGGGCCCTTTGAGCTTTTCATGCGGAATATGTGCCGCTTTTTGGGCACGGCGGGTGAGGGGCACAGTACGGCTGCGATTTGATTTGGTGAGCCAGAATGTAACCCGCTGATCCTGAATATCATTCCAGGTGACGCCGATGGCTTCGCCGAGGCGGCAGCCTGTATCGACAAGAAACAGGGAAAGCCGATAACTATCTTCACAGCGCGACTTGATCGCGGCGAACAGACGCTTTTCTTCCTCGTATTCAAGGAATCGAATACGTCCTACACGCTCCTTCTGCCGGACGAATTCCGGTAGGTTGAAGATATCTCCCATCTTGTGCGCCTTTCGTAGCAGCTTGCTCAGCGCAGCCATCTTTCTATTGATGGTTGCATTGCTGTTGCCGCGCTCACGGAGCGAACCGATGACGGAGTCAAGCATTTGCTGATCGAAACCTGAAAAGCGCTCGCCTTTCAAAATCTCGTCAATTTCGCCGAGAAACGACTTCACATTATACTTGTGTGACCCATCATCCCACAGGATGTTGATATATTTCACCGTCAGTTCCGCTACCGAAAATTGCTCGACAAGACGGTGGTTCGGACTTTTGTTGGATGTGTACTTTAAATTGTAGTCGACTATCGGTGCAAATTTGTCGCCCGCGTCGATCTTCGTTTCCCCAACGACGATCATTGCACGCCCCCCTTTGATATATGAGACGTACAACTAATGAAATAATTCTCAGAACACAAGATAAGTGAGCTAACTTTATGTGGAGACATTTTTCGATCCCTTCAAAGATCAATTTGCCCCCAACTTTTTTGTCGTCCCCTGCAATTCCCCTCGGTTCTCGATCCTTTTCGAATTCCCCATTCTGGAAGGATCAAAATTCACGCGTTCGTGAGCTACATTTCAATTGAATGTGCGCCAACGGTTTCCCGTTGGCGCATTTTGCTCAAGCGTCGATCTGATTAGAACGAACGCTGGAAACGGATCATGCCTTGGAAAGCATCTTTGCCGACCAGGCCAGCTTCACGTACCGGATGATCGTCATCCCACTTGGTGTACGAAACTTCCGGCGTGATGGTGAAGCCAGGAACGAGCTGGTAAGCAACGTTAGCTGTTACAGCTGTCTTGCCCCAATCTTCGTACGCAGCCTGGAGGTTGAAGACAGCCTTTTCGGTTGCCTTATACTTCAGACCACCCCAGACAGCCCAATCACCGCCCCACTGACCGTAGTTCTGATCATCGGACTCTTCCGAAGCGTAACCACCCTGCAGCCAAACCGAGAATCGATCGGTAATGTTGACGTCACCACGAACCTTGGCAGCCCATTCTTCAATAACCGAGTCATAGGCTACGACACCAGCGATCGAACCCCATCCACCGGCGTACTTCAGGCCACCAACTACGTGCGGCATGTAGCCATCAATGGCGTAGTCACCGTAATCAAGGTTGTCTTCACCACCCTGTTCGAGAGCAATAACAGCGGAGAAGCCATTGCCACCGGTGAACGTGTACGAAATTTTGCCCGTGCGGTACGATCCAGCAGCGACAACGTCATCGTTGATCACATCGCCGAGGTAACCGGTGAAGGTGTGAAATTCCGACTCGTCGATACCGACCTTCAGACCACCCAGCGTGATATAAGCGAACTGCAGCGCAGTATTTGTGCTCGTACCGCCGAGGGCTCCGCCTCCGCTACCATAGAAGCCATCACGGCCCGAATTGTTGTTAGCGTAGTTGAAGCGCAGCTGGGTATATGTACCAAGCGTACCGAGTTCAGTTTCAGACCGCGTGTGGACTTCCAAAGCGAAACGAGCAGACTTATCCCAGCCTTCACGGTCGCTACCCGAATAGGCATCGTCGCCACCTTTCACATCGTAACGGACATAGCCGCCGATACGCAGGCAGGTTTCGGTGCCTGGGATGTAGAAGTAGCCAGCGCCGTAAGCATCGCAGACGCGGACATATTCAACGGCTTCTGGCTCTGGCGCGACGATTGCGTCGGCAGCCTGAGCGCCGGAAGCTGCAACCAGAGCTGCAGCG
>Ga0182744_1000671_pt1 | contig 31674 bp, 26 predicted proteins | sample eDN3rd30CKraftMG_FD_128525 | JGI IMG/M metagenome (GOLD analysis project Ga0182744, IMG submission 128525) | Enriched Miracle-Growth compost microbial communities from Emeryville, California, USA - eDNA 3rd pass 30_C Kraft MG (version 2) (version 2) ... | reverse complement strand
CAAGTTCAAGGAAATTTCCGAAGCCTATGAGGTTTTAAGAGATCCTAAAAAACGACAAATGTACGATCAATTCGGAAGCGCCGGACCCAACACCTACGGCGCCGCCGGTTACGATTCCCGCGGGGCCGAATCTTTCAATGATTTTTTCGGTGATTTTTTCGGCGACGTCTTTGCCGGTGCGAAAGCGGGCGGGCACCGGCAAGCCCGCGGAAACGATCTGCGCTATTCTCTTTCCATCACCTTGGAGGAGGCCGCCACCGGCTGTGAAAAGCGCATCAGCTTTATGCGCCAAAAGGGCGGCAAAGAAGACGCCGCAAAACTTTCCATCAACGTTCCCGGCGGAGTCAAAGAAGGACAACGTCTGAAACTGCGGGGCGAAGGCGATCAAGGAGCGGGAAACTCCAAGCCCGGGGATTTGTACGTCATCGTCCAGTTTCAACCCCATCCGCTTTTCAAACGTCGGGACAACGACGTTCTTTTGGAGTTGCCGATCTCTTTTGTCGACGCCCTTCTCGGCACATCCATTTCCATTCCCACGCTCACGGGAAAGGCACAACTGGCCATTCCCATCGGCACCCATCCCGGCCAGGTCTTTCGTCTGAAGGGAAAGGGCTTTCCGGACATCGGGGGATATGCTCCCGGTGATATGCTGGTCAAAGTGGTGATTGATATTCCCAGCGAACTCAATGACAAGGAACGCAAGGCTCTTGAATCCCTCCGCGCCGCCGGGGAGAATTCTCCTTTAGTGAAGAGTTATCGTGAGCGCGTTCAAAAACTCTTTCAGAACCGAGGTTCATCGTGAAACAACTCGCCCTCCTTTTTGTTCTCCTCTCGATGGTGTCCTGTCAGTTGGGACCAAAAAAGGAGCCTTTGGTGCAAGCGCCGCCCCAGGCCCAATCCGAATTGAATCAGGCTCAGCAGGCCATCAACCGGCCCTCCAAGGGAACGCCGGCGGCCGTGGCCCGTCTTCAAGCTTTGGTCAAAGAGCATCCTCAAACGGATGTGGCGGACTCCGCGCTGATGACCCTGGGACGTTACTACTACACCAAAAAAGATTTCGTCACCGCTTACGAATACTTCATCCAAGTGGTGCAAAGTCCCGTGCAAAGCCCCAACGAAGACGACTCCGCTTTGGGCGCGGCCTTGTGTCTGACCCGTTTGGGAAAAATCGACGAGGCCCTGGCCATGACGGACAAGGGCTTGAAACTGCCCTCGCTCACGCCGAACGTGGCCTATGAGCTGCACCAATTAAGATATTCTTTGTTCAAAGACACCGGCGATCTCAAACAATCCCTGATTTCCTTGAGCTACTTGGCGAAGAACACCGCCGACACCGCGAAAAAACAAGCCTTCGTCCAGGAGGGCTTCGCTCTTCTGAACAAAATCGATTTCGACGGTCTGAAAAGTCTGTTGATGGAACCGATCCTGGAAGACTACAAATCCTACTGCGCTTACCGGGTCGGGGTGACGGAACTTCAAAGAGGAAACCGCTCCGCCGCCCAGGATTATTTCCGCGAAGCCGTGCGCTTCAACGCCGACTCGGTTTACGGTCAGCAAGCTCAGCATTATCTGGACCAATTCCAAGCCGCGCGCCAAGTGGATTGGCGCTCCATCGGCGTGCTTCTTCCCCTGTCGGGAAAATATGAAACCGTCTCACAAAAAGTTCTGCGCGGTCTGGAACTGGGCTTGGGAATTTTTGACGAAGGCGGCTCGCCCTTTAAACTTTCGATCCGCGACAGCGGCACCAATCCTCAAAAAGCCGCCAATGCCGTCGAAGATCTGGTGCTGAAGGACCATGTGATCGCCATTACCGGAAGCCTGCTCAGTAAAACCGCGCCCATCATCGCCAAACGCTCCAATGAAATCGGCGTTCCCAGCATCCATCTGTCCCAGATCTCGGGACTGACGGATGAGGGGCCTTTGGTGTTTCAAAACTCCATCACGTCGAAAGCCTTGGTGCAAAGAGTGGTTTCCGTGGCCATGGAACAAATGAATTTGAAACGCTTCGCTCTTCTTTTTCCCAATGACGCTTACGGCGTCGAATATGCGAACTTGTTTTGGGACGAAGTCGTGAAGCGCGGCGGTTCGGTGACGGCGGCTCAGTCTTATAATCCGCAAGAAACGGATTTCCGGGATTCCATCAAACGCCTGGTCGGCACCTATTACGTGGAAGACCGCGAAACGGAATACAAGCAACGTCTGAAAAAATGGACGGAAGCCAACAAGGGCCGCGCCCGCGCGGAAGTGCCCGAGGATCTTTTGCCCCCCATCGTCGACTTCGACGCGCTCTTCGTGGCCGACGGTCCGAAGGCCCTGGGACAAATCGCGCCGATGCTGAATTACGTCGGTGTTAAAAATCTTCAACTGCTCGGCACCAACTTATGGAACAGCGCCGAGTTCCTGCGCCGTGGGCAAAAGAACGTGGAAGGCGCGGTGTTCGCCGATGCGGCCATCAACTATTCGGACCAGCTGGCCCATTCCCAGTTCTATGCTCTTTACCAAAAAGTTTTCGGGGAAAAACCCGGCCTATTTGAAGCCGAAGGCTATGAAACCGCCATGATCTTAAAGCAGCTGATCACCCGCGGGGCGGATGATCGGGAAGAATTGGCCGAGGCCTTACAAAAATTAGGTTCCTTCTCTACCATCGGCGGGGAAGCCCTGATGACCCCCGAAAGACAAATTCAAAAGCCCATGGTGGCTTTAACGGTCAAGGACGGAAAGATCGTTCCTTTTTAACCCCTTTATTTCGCTCCCCTGTCTAAAGAAACAGAAGACCTCCTGCTGGATGGAGGTCCAGGGGGGAAATCATGTCCAGGATGGAAAGAGAGGCGGTTATCACACTGTGCAAACAGATGTTATTGACCAAGAAAATGGATTTGCTTAACCGTCTTAAATCTCACCAAAACGACTTTTTGGAAAGAGAGTCCACCGCCAAAGGGGACGAGGGCGATCAGAGCGCGAGCGTGATCACCGAGCATCAATTGTTCGTCAGCAGCCGGATTTTAAGGCAACAGCTGCTCGAAGTGGAATCCGCTTTGGGACGCATTGAAAAGAACGCTTACGGAATTTGCGAAGAGACGGAGGAAGAGATCGAAGCGGACCGGCTTCTCGCGATCCCGTGGACACGATTAAGTCTCGAAGGGGCGGAAATCCGCGAATCCTTGAGCTTTCAAAAGCGCACCTCGCCATAGTTAGACAAATTAAAAAAGCTCTTTTAAAAAACGAACAAGATGTCTGTCGAATCGATTCAAGACCTTCGTCGTAAAGAGCTGCGCCGGGAACTCCTTAAAGAAAAGGAGAGGTTGCTCAGCACCTCCCTTTCCCGGGCTAAGGGCCCTTCTTTCATTAAAAGATTGCAAAGGGCCTTACGTGTGGAAAGGCTGCTGTCTCAGAAAAGCCACAAGCCTTAGGACGAAATTATTCTTAACTCCTTAAAGCCAAAGGGTTCTCCGCCGAGAAGAGTATACAGCGGAGGAACGAATGAGCTTTGACGATAAAGTAATCGATGTACCGGAATCCATACCCCTTTTACCCGTAAGAGATATTGTCGTATTTCCCTACATGATCCTGCCCCTTTATGTCGGTCGAGACTCTTCGATCCGGGCCGTGGAAGAATCCCTCTCAAAAAACAGGCTGATCTTCCTGGCTTCCCAAAAAGACATCGCCGAGGAAAATCCGACCGCGGAATCCATCTACGAGATGGGAACCGTCGCCATGATCATGCGGATGCGCAAACTCTCCGACGGACGGGTGAAAGTTCTGATCCAAGGGGTGTGCAAAGCGAAAATCACCGACTTCAAAAGTTCGGAACCTTTTTTCGAAGTGAAAGTCGAAAAAGTTCCGGAACAGGGACACACTTCCTCTCCCACCGAAGTGGAGGCGATGATCCGCACCGCCAAAGAACATCTGGAAAAAATCATCGCTCTCGGTCGCATGCTTTCTCCGGACATTCTCTTGGTTCTCGACGACGTGACCGACCCGGGACGTCTTTCCGACCTGATCGCCAGCAACTTGGGCTTGAAAGTGGCCGAAGCGCAAAAGGTCCTGGAAATCAACGATCCCGTCAAACGTCTGAAACTCGTCAATGAAATCTTGGCCAATGAATTCGAAGTTCTGAAAGCCCAATCGAAATTAAAAGGAACTTCTTCCCGCGAAGACGCCAACAAAAATCAAAGGGAACATTTCCTGCGCGAACAAATGCGCGCCATCAAAAACGAACTCGGCGAAAACGACGCCAAGTCCGAAGAGCTGGACGAACTGAGAGAACGCCTGATCAACTCCGGAATGCCGGAAAAAGTTCAGGAAGAAGCTTTGAAACAATTGGCCCGTCTGGAAAGAATGCACCCGGACGCTTCCGAAGCCAGCATGGTGCGCACTTATTTGGATTGGATGGTCGACCTTCCCTGGAATAAATCCACCGAAGACAACCTGGAATTGAAACGGGCCCAAGACATTCTTGACGAAGATCACTACGATCTTCATAAGGCGAAAGACCGCGTTCTGGAATTCCTCGCCGTGAGAAAACTCAAAGAGAAAAACATGAAAGGCCCCATCCTTTGTTTCGTGGGACCTCCCGGGGTGGGAAAAACCTCTCTCGGTAAAAGCATCGCCCGTGCCATGGGCCGCGAATACCATCGCATTGCCCTCGGCGGCGTGAAGGACGAAGCCGAAATCCGCGGACACCGCCGTACCTATGTCGGCGCCATGCCCGGAAAAATCGTGCAAGCCTTAAAACAAGTGAAAACGAACAACCCCGTGATCGTTCTCGATGAGATCGACAAGTTGGGATCCGATTTCCGCGGTGACCCCAGTGCCGCCATGCTGGAAGTTCTGGACCCCGAACAAAACTCGACCTTCCGGGACAACTATCTGAACGTGGATTTCGACTTAAGCAACGTCTTGTTCATCGCGACGGCCAACGTGTTCGAAAACATTCCCGCCGCGCTTCGTGACCGGATGGAGACCCTGCACATCTCCGGCTACACGGACAACGACAAACTGTTGATCGCTAAACAACATCTTGTTCAAAGACAAATGGAATCCAACGGGATCTCCGCCGATCAGATCGAGTTCACCGATGAAGGCTTGGCTTACCTGATCGCCCACTACACCCGCGAGGCCGGATTGCGTAACCTCGAGCGTGAGATCGGATCGGTCTGCAGAAAAGTGGCGAAGAAATTCGTCTTCGGTGAAGCCGACAAAGTGACCATCACCGCGGAAGTCATTCCCGAATTGTTGGGCCCCCCGCGCTTCTTGAAAGAAGAGCGTTTGAAAGAAAACCAAGTGGGCATCGCCACCGGACTTGCATGGACCCAAGCCGGCGGAGAAGTTCTCTATGTGGAAGCCTTGAAGATGAAAGGCAAAGGCCAGCTGACCCTGACCGGTCAACTGGGCGATGTGATGAAAGAATCCGCGCGCGCCGCCGCTTCTTATGCGAAGGCCAACGCCGATTGGTTGGAAATCGAGCCCGATTGGTTCGACGAACATGAAGTCCACATTCACCTGCCCGCGGGCGCCATCCCCAAAGACGGCCCCTCCGCCGGTGTGACTCTCTCCACGGCCTTGATCAGTCTGGCCACGGGAGTGCCGATCAAGAAAGACGTGGCCATGACGGGTGAAATCACCTTGTCCGGACGCGTGCTTCCTGTCGGAGGAATCCGGGAGAAGTGCCTGGCCGCCCTGACCCACGGAGTGACGACGGTGATCCTGCCTTTGGCCAACAAAAAGGATCTTGCCGACATCCCCGAGGATTTTAAAAAGAACATGAACTTTATCTTTGTGGAAAATTTGGATGAAGTTTTCGCTCTCGCCTTGGACCGCACGGTGGAAAACAAAAAGGCCGCCGCCAAGACCGCGAAGAGCCGCAAAACGACCTCCGCCGCCGCTTAAAGCTAAAGCGCGCACTCCGCGCTCTAGTGAAGAACCCGGCGCAAAAAATACGACGTCACCAGTGACGTCGTATTTATTTTTTCGTCACGGGCCAAAACCATGATCAAAGAAATGTCGTCCGAGTGGTAATACACTTCCACCGACCCCGCCTTACGCGGAGAGGCCACGACTTCATCCGGAAACTTTTCAAGCACGACGCTGAGAAGATTGCTGTCGATGCGGTGTTTGAAGCGAAGCTTTGCAAGAACTCCCGGAGTGATTTTGACGAAAATCGGTCCGGGGACGAAACCGAATTTCTGCGTGTCGCTCAAACGGTGGCGCAACTTCAGACGCACGGGTTTTATTCTTTTTTGGGAAACAATTTCCGCGAAGATCGTCTTCTGCTCGCGCTCGCTGACCTTGAAGGCGTTTAAAACCTGCACCTTTCCGGGTCTTCCGGCAAAAAACGGCGCGCGCAATTCCAACTCATAAACGTAATCTCTATAAACGGTGGGAGAGTGTTCCGTGTAAAAAATCGGCAGAATCACTTTGCCGTCTTTCACGTAACTGTTGACCTCGGATTTTTGAATCAACACTTCCAGATCCTGCTCGGAAATCCCGCGAGAGCGAAAGCTTTCTTCCACCCACGGGGTCAGGGAAAGTTCAATTTTAGGATGAAGGCGGCTTTCCAGAGCGTTGCTTTTTCTGAGAGCCCAATCGCAGAGAGACTCCCCAAAAGCGGAGGCGCCTACACTCAAGACCATCAAAGAAAGAAGGAGGGGTGAAAAACGTCGCATCATTTTTTTGAAAAACCCTACCAGTCTTGGCGGGGCTTTTCAGAAAAAACCCGGGCGGGATGTAAAAATTCCCCGTTCGTCTAAAACTGATCGAGCTCTAAATTCAGATCGAAGTCCTGCACCGACGAGGCGGCCGACGGTGACGGCGGCCTCTTCAAAGTGCTCAGCCGTTGAACTTCACTTTCCAGCACGCGCACCAAAGTTTGCAGATCGGAAACCTCTTCGCGCAGTTGGAAAATCAATTCCTCTTTTTCCTGAAGGACCAAGGAATAAGCCTTTTTCACTTCTTGGAGGAGGACCTCCGCGGTCGGGCAGCGGTCATGGGAGACGACGGCGGCGGGAGGCGGTGGAGCTTGGGGCTCCTGGTCCTGAGCGGCACTACCTTGTGGGGGGACGATGGTCTCAGGGCCAGAAGCCGGCTTGTGTGTTGGGAGGGAATCCTCCAAAAGGTAGTATTTACCGTCCGTAAACTGGAAGGCTAAGTCGTTGGACTTAATCTTTCTCCTCAGGGTGGAGATACTCACCTTATGCTTGGTTGAGTATTCCATGAGGGTCAGCCAGTTTTCTTTCGCCAAAACTTCTCCTTTTGGTTAATCAGACAGTAGCGGCAGGCGAGTACCCTGTAAAGAGACTCAGGACTATTCAATAAAAATCCAGACTTAGGCACTGGTCAAGTGTTTGAAAGTCTGTGAATAACCAGCATAGAATAAACCCATGCGGATTCAGCAAAAAAAGAAGTTGGCCTTGGTTTTAAGCGGCGGCGGCGTCAAAGCGGCGGCCTTTCATATCGGGGTGATCTTGGCCCTGCGGGAAAAGGGCTTTAAGTTTTCCGGCGGGTTTCACCGGGACCCGGCCCTGAAATTTGAAGGCCAGGAAATGACCTTCACTCTCTATGTGGGCTCCTCGGCGGGCTCGGTGATCTCCACCTTCCTGGCCAGTGGCTACTCGGTGGACGCCATTGTGGAGGCCTTCACCAAAGGGGCCGGCTTTCACGCCTCCAACGGCCTGAATAGTCAGGAAAATGCCCTGTCTCCAATGAGTTATAAAGACATCTTTGCATTGAATATCCAGAGTGCTCACCCCTCCCGCCTGCTGGCCAAGCTCTTTAAGGACCGCCCTGTTTTGACCGGAGGGCTCGAGACGCTGTTCAAAAAGGGCTTTAAGGTGAACGGCCTGTTCAGCACAAAAAACCTCGAGCGCTACCTCAGGGAAAAAGTCCTGACGGACAATTCCTTTCAAGCCCTCTCCGCGGAGCTGTATATTGTTGCGACGCAGCTCAACCACTCCCGCAAAGTGATCTTCGGGCCCTACCCCGAAACCACCAAAACAAAATCGGTCCTGTATTCCAACTTCGCCAAAGTTTCGGAGGCCGTGGCGGCTTCGGCCAGCTTGCCGCCTTTTTTTGCCCCCACGCCGATCCGCCTCCCCAGCGGAAAGGAGCATTACTTTTTCGACGGTGAAATCCGCGACACTCTTTCCACCCACGTCGCCGCCGACCAAGGCGCCGACCTGGTGATCAGCAGTTATTCCATCCAGCCCTACCACTACACCCGGGAGATGGGCTCTTTGCATGAATACGGCATGCCGCTGATTTTCAACCAGGCTTTGTACCAGTTGGTGCAGCAAAAGATTGAGCGCCACATGCAACATCAAAGCGACATGAGGGCGATGATCAAAGCCGTCCGTGGATACATGAAACAAGCGGAAATCGCCGATGAGCACATTGAAAAGCTGACCGAGATCTTAGTCCAGCGCACCAACATGAATCCCCACGTGGATTACATTTACATTCATCCAAGCCCCATGGATTACGAATTCTTTTTCGCCGATCATTTCAGCTTGAACGAAAAAGTTTTAAACCGCTTGGTGAAAGTGGGATTTCGGGCGGCGATGGAAGTGCTTCGGCACCTGATTTAAAAGGGAACCAAAGCGGCGCTGATGTTCCAACGGCTGGCGGATCTGAGGGCGAAGTTCGATCCCGAAGGAGTCAGGATCGGATACTGCTTGAACACGTTAAAGAAGGCCGAAATCACTTTGGAGTCGTAAGAACCCATTGTCTGGCAAGCTGCCCCTTCCAACATGGTCATTTCCTCATCGGTCTTTTTCACGATCGTGATTGCGGACACCGCCGCCTGGTAACCGCTGATGCTGTAGTAGTTGTCCGTTCCGTCATGCCCGCCCGTGCGCTCCGTCCATCCGTAAGACTGCAAGGTATTGGGCAGACTCACGTTCGCGGAAAAGTGATAGCAAATGCTGGTTCCATCCAAAAAATAGGTCGTCTTCGTCGCGTCGCTGCTGAGTTTCTGAAAGGACATCGCAAGAAGGGTGCTGCGTTCATGAGAGCCCGGCTGTTGGGAAGCCCAACTGGAAACCGCGCTGCTATAAGACTGCCACACCATCGCGCCGTTCATGTGGCCGCCCAAATCCAAAGTGCCGAGGTTGTTGAAGTAATAAAGTTTCTTGCCCATCACTCCACCGTCAGTGGGAGTCGCAGGATAAAGAGAGTTCGAGCTGTAATTGTCTTCGTAAGGGTTATAGGGATTGGTGGTTCCACCCGAACCGCTGCCGGTACTTCCAAGGCCTCCCCCACCACTACCGCCGCTTCCGAGGTTGATGTCTCCCCCACCGCCGGAACTGGAACCGGAAGAGCCACCGCTGCTGCTTCCGCCGTTTTGATTCATATTTAAAGGAATGTTAAAGGTGCCATCAGAGTTAAAGGTCAGACCCGAAGAGCCGTCGTCCGAAGTGGAAGCAAGGTCCTCCTCAAACTGCATACCGCAGTTTTGAAAACCGAAAATCAGCAAACAAACAAGGCCGCTCAGGCCAAAGAGTTGCCGAAATCTCACCATTGCCCCCCTCTACTTCGACTTCTTCTTTATTATCTATCGCAAGATCGGGACCAAAGCTTAAACAAACCAAGGCCTTCTCACCGGGTATTTCTTAAACAGTGTATAGAAAAAACGCGACACCCGCGAGGGGCTGTCTCAGATTGGGACAAGGCCTTTCGCCAACTCAATGTCCCTTAACTGAACAAATCCAAGATGGATTTAAAAAAGGTCTGAAAGAAGGTTTCCGAGGCAATGCCGAAGCCGATCACCATAAGGGCCGCCAAGGACACGACGAATTGGCTGATGGGACGCAAAGACGTTTCCGTCGAGTTCTGCACCACTTCTTCTTCCATGTACATGGCCACGATCGGACGCAGGTAATAATAAACGCTGATGGCCGCGCCGACCACGCCCCAGAAGGCCAACCAGATCAGACCCTGCTTGATCGCCGCCGAGAGCACCAAAAACTTACCGAAAAATCCAACCGTCGGAGGAAGACCGGCGAAACTGAACAACAAAATCGCCATCATTCCCGCAAACACAGGGCGCTTTCTTCCAAGTCCTTTCAAGTCATCCAAATAAATTTCATGATCGGCATGCTTTTCCAAAAGACTTAAAAAACCGAAAGCGCCGATGGTCATGATCGTGTAGGAGAAAACGTAATAAACCGCACCGGTCGCACCCACCAAAGTTTGACCGCCGATGCCCGCCGCGATCAAACCGATCATGACATAACCGGAATGTCCCACGCTTGAATAGGCCAACATTCTTTTCATGCTCTTTTGGCGAAGGGCCCCGATGTTCCCCACCAGAATCGTCAGTACCGCCAACCATTGAAGAGCGTCCACGAAGGGAAAGGCCCGCTCGCTGGTCAAGGTGTCCAAAGACATGAATCTCAAAATCAAAAAAACCGTCGCCACCTTCACGCCGGCGGACATGTAGGTCGTCACGGGGGTGGGCGAACCCTGATAAACATCCGGTGTCCACGCATGAAATGGAAAGACCGCGATCTTAAACAAAAGACCGCTGAACAACAAAACGACGCCGGTTAAAAACATCCGATTCGTCGAGATCAAGGTCGGACCGAGTTCCCTCAACTCCACCAAGGAAGTGGTGCCGGAGCTGCCGTAGATAAAGGAAATACCGTATAAAAGAACGGCGGAAGCAAAACTGCCCAGAATAAAATACTTGAAAGAAGCCTCTTTGGAGAATTGTTCTTCCTCGCTGAGGGCGATCAAGACGTAAAGACAAAGGCTCATCAATTCCAAACCGATAAAGGTCATGATCAGATCGTCCGCCCAGGCAAAGATAATCATTCCGGCGGAAGCATTGAGCATCAAAAAGACGGTTTCAGAAAATTGCCTGCGGTGAGTGGCCGGGTTTTCCCGAAGAAAGGTCAATCCCGCCGCCGTGGCCGCAAGAATCAACAAGCAGGCGATGGCGGAAAGGTGATCGAAGGCCACCGCGCCGTCAAAGGCCGCCTTTTCAATGCCCCAGTTTCCCAAGGTGAGGGCCGCCGCCGCGAAGACACCGACCAGTCCGAAACCGTAAGGAACGAAAGAACTGGATTCTTTATTTCCGTTCACCACCTTGATCAAAAGCGGAACCACTCCCGCGACCACCAAGGCGATCACCGGGGACATAATCAGAAAATCAACCCAATCAAAAGAAATCTGCATATTAACCTCTAAGGCTCGATCTGAAGCTCATAGTTATTGATGTCGTTCACGAAATGATCCAAGCTCGCTTTGGAATAAGAAAGAAAGTGATTCGGAAAAATCCCCATCCAAAAAATCAAAACCACAAAGGGAATAAGGATCAAAATCTCTCTTAAATTCATGTCCAGGTTTTCGCCCTTGTGTTTCACCATGAGCGGCCCTTCCTCTCCGAAGAAGATCCGCAAGACCATCCACAGCATGTAAATGGCGCCAAGAATCACTCCCAGCACCGCGAAGCCGCCGAGAATTTTGTGCGCCTGAAATCCGCCCAAAAGAATCAAAAATTCACCGACAAACCCGTTGGTCAAAGGAACCGCGATGCTGGAGAAAGTGACGATGATGAATCCGATCGCATACAAGGGCGCCCTTTTCGCCAGGCCTCCGTAGGATTTGATTTCACGCGAATGGGTTTTTTCGTAAATCATTCCGATCAGGATAAACAAGGCCCCGGTGGAAATCCCGTGGTTCAACATCTGATACAAACCGCCGGTCGTTCCGTAAATATTGAAAGCAAAAAGGCCCAGCATGACGTAGCCCATGTGGGAAACGGAAGAATAGGCCACCAGTCTTTTGAAATCCGGCTGCACCATCGCGACCAAGGCGCCGTAAATGATTCCGATCACCGCCAGCACCATAAACAGACAGGAATAATAGTGGGCCGCTTCGGGGAAAATCGGCAAAGCGAATCTCATGAAACCGTAAGTTCCCATCTTCAGCATCACGGCGGCAAGAACCACGGAACCGGCCGTCGGCGCCTCGGTGTGGGCATCCGGCAGCCAGGTGTGCACCGGGAACATCGGAACCTTGATGGCGAAAGCCAGACAGAAGGCGAAGAACATCAGCGTCTGCGTGCTGATAAATTGACCGCCCACAAAAGGCAGGGACAATTTATAAAAATCCAAAATGCTCGCGCTCAAAGTGCCCAACTGTTGCTGAGTCATAAAGATCAAGGCGATGATCGCCAGCAACATCAAGAGCGACCCCGACATGGTATAAATGAAAAATTTCAAAGTGGCATACAGACGTCTCGGTCCGCCCCAAGCGCCGATCAGAAAATACATCGGAATCAGCGAGGACTCGAAGAAGACATAAAAAAGAATCGCGTCCATGGCCAAGAAAGTTCCCAGCGAAGCCGAAAGCAGCAAAAACAAATTGATGTAAAAAAACCGCGAACGGTCCGTGATCGCCGTCCAACTGATCAAAACCGTCGCCGGCATCAAGAAGGTCGACAACAGCACCAGCCAAAAAGAAATTCCGTCGATTCCGACGAAGTATTGAATTCCCAAGGTGGGAATCCAGGCCGCGCGCTCCACCAACTGTAGATGCGCGGTGGAAGGATCGAAATGCTTGAACAAAAGGAGACTGAACGCGAAGTGAATCAGGGAAAGCACCAGCGCCGTTGGACGGACCCAGGACTTGGGAACCAGGCCCACAATCAGCGCCAAAACCAGGGGAGAAAAAATAAGTACCGTCAAAAACATTCTAAGACCCCATCAATACATAGGTGATGACAACAAAAAGGCCCAACGTCATATAGAGGGCATACTGTTGCGTTTTTCCGTTTTGAAGCGTTCGAATCAGTTGCGCCATTCCCTGGGCAAGGTCGGAAAGCCAGTAAGTGATCTTGTCGATAAAGTTCATGTCCACGTACACCCACAAGGCTTTGGAACCTTCCACCACGGGATTGATGATGAAGGCAAAGTAACCTTCATCCACGTAGTACTTGTTGTCGACGACTCCATGAAGCGGGCCCAAGCTCTTGGCCACTTTTTCCGGCCGGTCCCGATGAACCACATAAAAATCATAAGCCATGAACGCCGCAAGTCCGGCCAAAGCAACGGCCAGTCCCATCAAGCCCCACTCGATCGCCACCGGCGCTTCCGCCAGATGGACATTGTGAATCGCGGGCTCCAACCAGTGTTCAAAAACGTTGCCGGGATGACCGGGCAAAATGGATCCGATCACATGGGGAATTCCGATCCAACCGCCGATGACCGAAAGAACTCCAAGCACCATCAACGGAAGGGTCATCGTGGAGGGTGATTCATGAGGGTGCGCCTCCGCCCCGTAGCGCGCTTTTCCCCAAAAGGTCAGCGCCATCAAACGAGTCATGTAAAAAGCCGTGAAGACCGCGGCCACCAAGCCCACGGCCCAAAGCGCTTTGCTCCCCAAAGGACTGAAGAACGCATAGGCCAGAATTTCATCTTTACTGAAAAAGCCCGCGAAGGGGGGCATCCCGATGATCGCGAACCATCCCGCCATAAAAGTCAGATAGGTGATCGGCATTTTTTTAGCGAGGCCGCCCATCTTGCGCATATCTTGTTCGTGGTGCATGGCATGGATCACGCTTCCCGCGCCGAGAAACATCAGGGCTTTAAAAAAGGCATGGGTCATCAAGTGAAACATTCCCGCATGAAAGGCGCCCACACCGACGGCTAAAAACATGTAGCCCAATTGGGAAATCGTCGAATAGGCCAAGACTTTTTTGATGTCCCATTGGGTCAGCCCGATGGTCGCCGCAAAAAGAGCGGTGAGAGCGCCGATCCAAGCCACGAGGCCCATCACCAGCGGAGCCACCATAAAAAGCGCGGACATTCTAACGATCAAATAAATCCCGGCAGTCACCATGGTCGCCGCGTGAATCAAGGCGGAAACCGGTGTCGGACCGGCCATCGCATCGGGAAGCCACACATACAAAGGAATCTGGGCCGATTTTCCCGTCGCGCCCACGAACAAAAACAAACAGGCCAAGGTCACCGGCGCCAGCCAGGAATGTTCAGCCACCTGGGGCACCAGGGCCGCCAGCTCTGAATAATCCAAAGTTCCAAACGTCAAAAATAAAAGGAAAATACCGATCAAAAATCCCGCATCGCCAATCCGGTTGGTGATGAAGGCCTTCATCCCGGCCACGGATTTTTCGCGGTCCGTGAACCAGAATCCAATCAGGAAATAAGAACAATAACCGACGCCTTCCCATCCAACGAAGGTCATCAACAAGTTGCTCCCAAGCACCAACACCAACATGTTGAACAAAAAGAGGTTCAAATAGGCGAAGTACTTCGCGGGCCGCTCGTCGTGGGACATATAGCCGACGCTGAAAAGATGGATCAAAGATCCCACGCCGGTGATGATCAGAATCATGATGGCGCTGATTTGATCGACGACAAATCCCGCTTGAATTTTCAGGGCCGCCACCGGAATCCAATTAAAAAAGACGGATTCGATGCTTCTTTCTTCCACCGGCAGGCCTTTAAGTTTGAAAAACAAAGTCACCGCGCACAGAAAGGAAATAAAGGCCGCGCCGGTGGCGATGCTTCCCGCCAACGTGCAGTTTTTAGAGCGAAATCTCAGCCCGTTCAAAAGAAAGCCGATCAACGGAGCCGCAAGCAAAAGTCCGATTAAAAAATCTGCGCTCATGAAACTAACCTTTCAACTTCTCAAAATAACGAATGTTGACTTCCTTAAACTTCTTATAGATCGCCACCGCCAAGGCCAAGCCGACCCCGGCTTCCGCCGCGGCGATGGTCATGACGAAAAACACCATGATCTGGCCGTTCAAAGAACCCAGTTCCTTGGCGAAAACGATAAAGCTTAAGTTCACCGCATTCAGCATCAGCTCGATCCCCATCAACATCACGATGACGTTTCTTCTCATCATCACGGCGATCATTCCGAAGGCGAAAAGGATCGCGGACAAAGCCAAATAATGTTCGGCGGAAATGTGCAGCAGTTTATCGGCGAGCATGGGTTCCCCCCTTCATGCGACTGAGCGCGACCACCCCGATGGCGACCACCAGGAGCAGCACGCCGAGGACTTCAAAGGCCAAAAGATATTTGGTGTAGAGAAGAAGGGACAGCTGCTTGGTCACATCTTTTCCAGCGGCAATCACATTGGGCTGCCCCGGCTGATCGATCAGGCGCAGGGACTGGCCGAAGATCATTAAAAAACATCCCGTTAAAGCCGCCGCCCCCAAGACTTTCAAGAATCCGGATAAAAGCCCTTTGGAGAAAGCCTGAAGCTCATGTTTCAGGTCAAACAACATCAACACCAACACGAACAAAACCATCACCGCGCCGGCGTAAACGATGATCTGAACCCCGGCGATGAACTCCGCTCCCAAATTGAAAAACACCACGCCCAGCCCCAACATGGTCAAAACCAGGTAAAGCGCGCAATGAATCGGGTTCGGAGAAGAAATGGTTTTGTAGGCGAAGAAGATCAGGAAGAGGGCCAAAGAATAAAAACTGATTGCTTCATAAATCATAAGCTCACCACTGCGTTCTCATAATAAAGATAATGATTGCGGTCACGATGGTGTTGCCCAGCGCCCACGGCAGCATGGTTTTCCATCCCAAATCCATCAATTGGTCATAACGAAAGCGCGGAAGCGTCCAACGCACCCAAATGAAAAACCACATGAGTAAAGACACCTTCACGATAAAAACCAAAAGTAAAATCACCGAAGTCCAAATGCTGATCGCGGTCAGGCCCATGCCGGAAAACCAACCGGCCACCGCTTCCGGGGTCAGAAAAGGATAAAGCGTGTAACCCCCGAAATAGAAAGTGACCAAGAGGCCGGAGGCCACCAACATGTGTCCATATTCACCGATATAGAACATGTTCATTTTGATGCCGCCGTATTCGGTGTGATAACCGGCGACCAACTCCCCTTCCGCTTCCGGAAGGTCAAAGGGCAAACGGTTGGTTTCCGCGAACATCGCGGCCAACAGCAAAACCGCTCCCACCGGCTGATAAAAAATCCCCCAGTTGGGAAGCCAATTCACCGTGGTCATCTCGCCCAGAACATGAAAAGACAAGGGCCCGCTTTGCAAACGGATGATTTCGGAAAAATCAAAGCTGTTAAAAAGAAGCAAAATCCCCACGATGGAAAGACCCATCGCCAATTCATAACTGATGGTCTGGGCACTGGCGCGAACCGCTCCATAAAGAGAGTACTTGTTGTTGCTTCCGTATCCGGCGAGCAGCAGCGAATACGCCGCCAGCGAAGAAACCGCGAGCACGAACACAATGCCGATGCCGATATGATAGGATTGAAAAGCGAACTCATAAGGCCCCCAATTCCGTCCCAGCCACTCAAACGCTTCCACATGAATGGGATGGGAAAGCGGAATGGCTCCAAAAGCCAAAGCCGCGGGGATCAGGGCAATCACCGGCGCGGAATAAAAAAGCACTTTAAAGCCGCGGCCGGGAACGAATTCTTCTTTGGTGATGAATTTCACCGCATCCGCAAGCAATTGGGTCAAACCCAAGGGCCCGACACGGTTGGGACCGAAACGGTTCTGAATGTAGGCCGAACCCCGGCGCTCCACCCACACCAGCAGGGGCACGATTTGGACCATCATTAAAAAAATGACGAGCATTTTGACGAAGTTGACGCCAATTTCGAAAATGTCAGATCCCATGAATTATTCCCACTCCAAAGCTTTTGATTTCACTTCCCAAAAAAGGCCGACGATGAACACCAAAAGGAACAGGCCCATGGCCGCCATGATGTAGGCGCCGTGGCCCGATTGAATAAAGTCATTAAAAGAGAGCGCCCAGGGATACATGAAAATGATCTCGATATCGAAAAGAATGAACAAAAGCGCCGTCAGATAGAATTTGATGGGAACTTTCGTGGTGCCGCCGACATCGGCTTCAATTCCGCATTCGTAGGTCTCTAATTTTGTTTTTGATTTTGCGGCTCGAGCTCCCAGCAGGTAGGCCACCAAAACAATGATCCACCCAAAGACCAGCACAAAGGCACCGAGAACGAGCACGGGTAGTAGTTGCGACATAACTTTTTCCGTCCCAAAGATTAGCCAAGTGAAGTTTCCTAATATATACAGAGCGAGCATAAAGATACCAAGAACCAAAAGTCATTACGGGCTTTTAGCGCAATGAGTTAGATGCTTATGGGTGAACATCATTGGAAGGCCGCCGAGCCTCTGGAGCGGTTCTTAAACAGCTCTAAAGAAAATTTAGAAATCGTCGGGACGGATTCACCCGTGTATTTAGCGGGCCTTCTTTTGGATGACCGTATTCAGTGGTCAAAAAATCCGCACCTCGTCGTTGTGTCCTCCAATGAAGATGCGGAAGTGCTCATGAGTGCTCTCCAATTTTTTCAGCCAACTGCCACTGCCGAAATTTTAGGCGGATTTGACGTGGGTCTTTTCTCCGGGCTCTACCCGTCACGCCGTCTTTTGGCGCGACGCATGGGATGGCTTTGGAAGGCCACGCAGGCACAGCCGGGTCAAATTTTTATCGCGCCCATCGAAGCGCTGCTGCAAAAAACTCTGCCTTTTGCCGAGATGGCTTCTCGTCATTTGGAGCTGAAAAAAAATGATCTTTTGTCCGACAAATTCTCAGAAATTCTCACCTCTTGGGGATACGTCCAGTCTCCTCTTGTTGAGGATGTCGGAACCTTTTCGGTGCGGGGAGGCATCGTCGACGTGTTCTCTCCCGCCCATGAGCGCCCGGTGCGCATGGAACTTTTCGGCGACGTCATCGACTCCTGCCGGTTTTTCGATCCGGCCACTCAACGCAGTGAAGAAGACGGTGGTCTTTATCACGTCATCGCTCCCCAGGAAATTCAGTTCACGCCTTCTTCTCGTCAGAGCGCCTCCAAATATTTTCAAAACACGGTGGAAGGACGCTCCCTGCCGGCCGAGGACGTACAAAATATAAGACAGCATTTGTCTTTGGGTCATTACCTGCCCGGAATGGAATTTTTGCTGCCGGGATTTTTCGACCATCTGGAGAGTCCCTTAGAGCACTTTTCCCGCACGCTCAATGTGTGGACCCTGAATCCCATCGAGACAGCGCGCGCCGCCGACGAACTCTTTCGCAACCTCAAACAAGAGCGCGCGCTGGATGACGCTTTGTTGATCCGACCGCCGACGGAAGATCTGTATTTTCCTTTTGAAGACCTTGCTTTTCCTGAAGAGTCCAAAAAGATCTCGCTTTCGAAAATCAAAATCGAAGAGCACGCTTTTTCAGAAACGGAAGATCTGGCGACTGTCTTTCTTCCCGTTTCCGCCGGAAGTCTGGAAGAAGTCGCTCAGCAAACAAAAAGTTTCGCGGGAAATGCTTCCGAGCTGGCGCGCTTTCTCGATCAGCGCATGGGCGAGTGGAAAAATCTGGGACAGCTGATTTGTTACGCCCTGACCACGCAAAATCAGGCGGAGCGCTTGAAGGTCATCTTAGAGCGCGTGGGATGGCGGACCTCCCTTGTCGAGGGAAACGATCCCTTTGACTGGAATCAAATGCGCCAGGAACAACAAGGAAATAAAACCGTCCACTTGTTGGTGCGGCCCATCCCGCGCTCTCTGAAAATCGGCGACGAAAATCTGGTGCTTCTGCGCGAAGCGGATCTCTTCGGGCGCACGGCACGGAAAAAGGCCCGCGGCTCTCAAGAAGGTATTTCCGAAGACGCAAAAGCTTTCGCCCTGAACTTTGCCGATCTGAAGCCCGGGGATTTGATCGTTCACAATCTTCACGGCGTCGGAATTTACGAAGGCCTGAAGGTGATGCCCATTCAAGGCGTTGAAGCGGAATTCATTCAGCTTAAATATAAAGGCAACGACCGGCTTTACCTTCCCGTTTACCGGATTCATCAGATTCACAAATACTCCGGGCCCTCTTCGCCGGCCCTGGTGGACAAACTTGGCGGAACCAGTTGGGAAAAAACCAAAACCAAAGTGCGCTCCCATTTGCGCGACATCGCCTCCGAGCTTTTGGAGATCTATGCGAAAAGAAAAATCTCCACAAGGCCCCCTTACCGCGCGCCGGATGCGGACTTTCGCGCTTTCGAAGCGGCTTTTCCCTATGACGAAACGGAAGATCAGCTGAAAGCCATTCAAGACATTTTAAACGACCTTCAAAAAGAAAATCCCATGGACCGCCTGGTGTGCGGGGACGTGGGCTTCGGAAAAACGGAAGTCGCCATGCGGGCCGCTTTCAAGGTCGCGCAAGAGGGACGGCAAGTGGCCGTGATCGCGCCCACCACGGTGCTGACCTTTCAGCATCTGGAAACTTTCCAACGGCGCTTCAAGGGTTGGCCCTTGGTGATCCGCTCTTTGAACCGCTTCGTCCCGCGCACGGAGGCCAAGAAAACTTTGGAAGAGCTGAAAGCGGGAAAGGTCGACATCCTCATCGGAACCCACCGTCTGCTCAGTCAAGACGTGCAATTCAAGGATCTCGGTCTTTTGATCATCGACGAAGAACAGCGCTTCGGCGTCAAACACAAAGAAAAGCTGCGCAAACTGCGCGCCCACCTGGACACCTTGGCCATGTCGGCCACTCCGATTCCGCGCACTCTTAATTTAAGCTTGGTCGGAGTGCGCGATCTCAGTCTGATCAATACAGCGCCCGTGGACCGTTTACCCACGCGCACCTTCGTGTGCAAATTTGATCGGGAAACCATCCGCAAGGCCGTGGACAGTGAAATCTCCCGTGGCGGCCAAGTGTATTTCATCCACAACCGCGTCCAAAGTATTTATGCCCTGGCCGATGAACTGCGGGAAATTATTCCCACCGCGCGCATGCAGGTCGCTCACGGCCAAATGGAAGAAGGACAGCTTGAAAAAGTCATGGTGGCCTTCTTTCATCAAGAGGTCGACGTGCTTCTTTGCACGACCATCGTGGAATCGGGAATGGACGTTCCCAAGGCAAACACGATGTTCATCGACAAGTCCCACCAACTCGGTCTGAGCCAACTTTATCAACTGCGCGGGCGCGTGGGGCGCAGTAAAGAACGCGCTTATTGTTATCTTTTGGTGCCGCAAAATCAAAAATTGGACAAAGACGCCCAGGAACGTTTGCGCATCATTCAGGAAAACTCCGCCCTGGGATCCGGCATCCGCATCGCTCAATACGATCTGGAACTGCGTGGGGCCGGAGATATTTTAGGGGAAGATCAGGCCGGCCACATCAATGCCGTCGGCTATGAACTTTACATGGAACTTTTGGAAGAAGCGGTTCAGAAAGCCCGCGGCGAAGATCCGGCGGACATCGAACTGGAACCGGAAATCAATTTGCGCATCCCCGCGCTGATCCCCGATCAATACATTCCGGACTTACGCATCCGTCTGGCTTATTATAAAGCGCTGGCTGAAATCCAAGCCCCCGAGGATTTGGACCGCATCGAAGAAGAACTGCGTGATCAATTCGGAAAACCGCCGGAACCGGTGATCAACCTGATGGGTATGATGTTGATTCGGAAACTCTGTCGGGACCTTGGCGTTCGGGATTTGAGCGCGGGCAAGGTCGGCTTGGCCTTGGCCTTCACCGACCGCACTCCTTTAAGTCCTCAAAAAGCGATTGAGCTGACCTCACGCGCGAACAAGAAGTACGGCATCACTCCCGACTCGCGGCTGACCCTTCGCATGAACGAGATCACCTGGCCGCGCGTCGTTGAAGAGCTTGAATACCTGATTCAGTTCGCCCTCTAAATATCGTTCGTCAAAATACGAAGGATCAAGTTGGACTGCGCTTCGACTTCTTCCGGACTCTGCGCATTTCTTGAAGCCGCCGCCGAACGACGGGCGATACTGGCGTCAAGACGATGCAAGTAAGCGTCCTTATAAAAATCGGAGAACTGCTCATCCACTTGAGACGACATTCCATAGAGAGAACGGCTCATCAGTTGCTGCAACTGCCCCTGAATTTGCTGCACTTTCTGAGTGGTTTCGTCAGAGGCTTTCCCGCCGTTGGCCGCCGCCTCTTTCTTCAATTGGTCGGTCAATTGCGCCAACTGATTGATGCCTGTGGAGAAACCGGTGCTCTGGTCGACGTTCTCATAAAAGTTTTTGAGTTCGGGGAAAGTATCAAACAGTAAATCCACTGTCCCCTGCAACTCATCCTTCGGTTCGTCTTGATGCTGGCCAACGATCTGCTCGAAAGCCATCACCACGGAAAGCGCATTCCCTACGTGGGCTTGCTTTTGCTCCGCCTTGGTCGGGGGAAGCAACTTTTCCAAAGCTCCGCGAACTTCCGTCATCACTTTCATGTTGACGGGCTTGATCGCTCCGGAGTTTTTGTCCGCCTTGTATTCTTTCACCAAAGCCAAGGCCACGTTGTTTTGCGGACTCGGAACCCCGATATAAAGACTTCCGAACTGGATGTAATCGGACTGCTGTTCCGCATACTCCTTAATCTGAGTGGGGAAGGTTTGATAGGGAACGCCCCTCTCAACCGACACGCCGGGCTTTCCGGGAATGGAAAGGCCCAATTTAAACAGATAATACCCTGTCGTGACCAAATCACTTTCCTGTTCGAACTGCGCAAAGGTGGTGTCGTATCCGGGCAGGCGCACTCCACGCAGGGTCCGGTAAAGAAGACCGCGCTCCATTTGATCCCTGAAGTCCGGCTCGTCGATAAAGTTCGGCGTGAATCCTCTTTCCGCGGACAAAGGTTGCATGCTCGCGCGCTGAACCAACATATACATGGCGTTCATACGCACGCCGATCGTTCCCACATTATCATAAGGACGACGGGTCGTATCCATCACATCCACGCGGTCGCGGCTGGAGTATATGTCGTAACCGATTTCCTTCACGTTTTTGAGACCCAGCTTGTTCAGATAATTCTGAGCCTGCGTGCTCGCGCAGCCTTCGATCACCGCTTCATCATAAGGTCCTTGGGCGGCGCGGATTTTCTCCATCTCCACCGCTTTTTGAACGCCGTTGGAATCCGTTCCCACACAGTAGCGGTTGGGAAGGAAGTACAAATCGTTGTACAAGAAGTTGAAGATCATGCGGGAAGCCTGATAGTACTGCTTATAGGTTGCCCCCATCTTCGGATCTTTCATCATCTCGTCGATTTTCTTTTGATAATCCTCTTTGCTGAATTTTTCCAAATACTGGTTGTTCTGGCCGACGTAAGAAGCCAGATAGTATCTCCATTCGTCATAGATTCTTCTCATCGGAAGAAGACGGCGGAAGACGGAACGGGTCAACCAATCGGAAGAAACTCCCGCCCGGTAAAGTCTGTTGGAATACTGGGCGATGGCGATCTTCAAATCCTCGATGTAGTTGTTCGTCACGTCGACGACATTCGATCCCGAGTCGAACTGCTGACAAAGGGGATCGATGTAGCGAGCGGCGTCCGAATCCGAACAATAAAGAAAGGGGCGGATTTTCTGGGACAGACCCTGAGCGCCTAAGTCCTTATCGGTGCGAATTTTCACGTCCTGGCCCGTGCGCAACTCTACCTTGTTGTCATAAATATATTTTACCGTGGCGGTATCGTACTTTCCGGGGCCGACCAAAACTTCACGGGTCGAAGGAAAGTAATCCATGATGGAGCTGCTTCCCGACTCACCGGAAGATTCCGGATAAAAATTGGCCTTATCGGCGGAGCCTTTAAAGTTGTGCGCCAAACCGATGGAGTGACCGATTTCATGAACGGCCGTCGTCGTGAGGTGGTTCCCTTTCATCAAGAGCTGCTCCACGCACTGATCCAGAACTTGCTTGTCCGGAATAAAGGTCGCGAAATCGCTGACCTTGGCCTGAGACAGATATTCCGTCAAAGGCGCCACGTCCGGATTGTCCGAATGGGCGCAAAGCGTCTCAACGGACTTCACGAAATCCGCATCCGCAATCCCGGTGGAACAGAAAATCTCGTTGTTGTTCTTGATGTTGCGCTTCGGAGCGAACTTGGACAAGGCCGCCGCTTGTTTCGCGCTTTCTTGCATCTGGGCATCGGATTGGAAGACCAAGCGCTCGGAGCCTTTGACTTTCTGAACGTTGCTCATGCCGGCGTTGTTTTCAAAATAAATTCCTTCAAACCCGAGCTTTTTGAAAGTGTCGGCAGATTTCGCCAATTCCAGTTGGGAAACGTTTCCGATCAAATTTTCGGAAGAACTCATGGGAACCAATGATCCCACGCCGTACTTGTCTTCCACACCCAACTTATAGTTGACGTAATATTCCAGGTAATAATGAAGGGCCGCGCGGATCGCGGAAACTTGAATCTGGGCGATGGTTGAAATGATTTCGCCCGTCTTTTCATCAACCACGGAAGTGGAAACACCCGCCCAACCGGCACTGTAAGCCGGCTCCACGAAATCCACGATGTTGTAGCGCACGTCTCCCAAAGCCTGCTTTTCCTTATGCAGATTCAGGCGCACGGCGGATCCCGCTTGTTCCAAGCGCGAATTCCACAGGGCCACGGCTTTTTCCGCGTAGGGGATGTATTTGTCGTCGGTGGTCGCGCCGATGTAAAAGTCGATGTTGTTGGAGGCGTGACGAGTGACCACTCTCAGTTGATCCACATCGTTGATCGTTTGAGTCAACAAGGGTTGAGTGCTGTCGAAGGGAACCTGTCTGGTGATCGCACCGAAGGTTTTTAAATCGTCCCTAAAGCCGTATTTAGGTTTGTAATTGTCGTTTTTCTTCGATTTATGGAAAGAGTAGCGGATTTTCAGGCGCACTTGGCCTTTCGTTTCCACCACGAAAGAGAAATAGTCGGGGGCGATACGCACTTCGGTCAGATCCATCGCGCCGGAATTTTCCCCCGCTTGAATCCCGGAAAGGTTCAACTGCACGAATTTTCTTTTCGTGTAGTGATTGCCCAAGAAAACTTCTTCGGCCATTCCCGCTTCACTGCCTTGGGGAGTGGGGCGGTAATCCAGATACTTCGCCGGGATGGAAATCACGTCCGCATTTTGAATGCCGCCGGTTTTCTTTCCGACGGGAGTAACGGCGTTGACGACTTTCAATTCATTGTCACCGAAACGCACGAATTTCACGCGGGCCGGAGCATTGTGGTCCGAGTCACTGCTGACCCACAATCCCGTGTAGGGCTCATAGGCATCGGTTCCGGAAACGATGGTTTCCGCATAATCCCAGGTCGTTCCTTCGTCCACACCGAAGAAGGAAATCGGGAATGTTTCCGACTTGTCCTGGTAAGAGTACTTTTGAAAATTGGTTTCATTGATGCGGAAGTATTGGGCTTCGTTGACCTGTTGAACGTGCTGTTCAATGATTTGATTCGTTCTTTCGTTGTCCGAATTGAGCGCGCTCTCCGTGGAGATCAGCTCCAAGGGATAACCGACCAAGGGAACGGCCAGGCGGCCGTCGGATTGGACTTCCGCGGAAGTTCTTTCTTCGAAGGGAATGTCTTCCTTCTGCGCCACCTTGAAAACTTTCAAGAAATCGCGGGTGACTTCATACTTGATGGTGTAGACGTCCGAAGTGTTGGGGCGGGCTCTCAGTTCGATTTCTTTCGGAAGCAACGTGGCCGAACTGGAGTAAGTCACCAAGGGGAATTCTTCCACGAAATCGACCATTTTTCCGTCCTGTCCTTTTTCCACCACGACGTTCTCACTGGTGGTCGTCGAAGCACGAACGACGGCGGGCCCCGTTTTGAGAGCGAACTCTTTCCCCTCATAATCTGAAATCGCCTTCAAATATTTCCCTTGCCCCTGTGCAAAGCGGTCCGGGCGGCGTTTTGTACATCCAACAGCAACCGTCAGCATCACCGCCGTGAGGAGGAAGAGCTTGTGCATTTTTTTAGACGCTTTCATTTGGAACCCTTTCTTTACAGGCTTAAAGGTTAATGGAAACCAAAAGCCCAAAAGTTGTTGTATCGTCATCAAACATCGCATTGTTGGTGAGCATCCGGTCCGCCCACCGTCCGTATATTTCGGCGCTCGTCGCCGCTCCCATTCTTAAACCAAGACCCGCGCGCAGAGATTCAATGTTGCTTCCCGTTCCCGCATAATTTTTCACGTAGGCCCATCCCAATGAAGCGGAGGTGTAAACGCGTTGGTAAGACCAAGACAAGGTGGCGTTGTTGCTGAAAGCATAAGGCGCGTTATAGGAAAATCCCGCTTCATCTGATGTTTGATATCTGTACCAGTTCAAGATGGCGATGTGGGAAGTGGAAAAGCGAAAGTTGTTTTGGAGCAAAGTCGACGTAATCAGTCCGCCGCTCCAGGAAGTGATGAGGCTTGATCTTTGGGAAAGTTCAGAGGTGGGAAGAGTGATCCCACTGGTCGCAGCGAGGGTGAAGTTGTGTTTGTTCTTATAAAAAGGAGCGGTGTTAAATCCGAGATCGATGTCGGAAACACCGTAATAGCGAACCTTGTCGTAATTGTCGGAAATCGGCTGAGCGTATCCGGTGGTGCCGTAGAAATTCAAAAAATTCGAGTATTGATAAGCCAAGCCGACGGAAAGAGAGGAGTAGGCGTCGGAATAATAGTCTCTGTTTCTTTGCACCGCGAATTGGGCGGAGGAAGACCAGCGCGAAAAGTTTTGTTTGTGCGTGCGATGACCTTGAACGACGGAAGTGGCGGCATCCACTTGCGCCGCGGACTTTTGCGACCATACAAAAGCGGCGGCCAAAGCCAGGCAACCGATCAGGCAAAGAAGATCATTCATAAGGACGCGCGACCGCAAACTTCGGCAGTGAAAAGTGCCGTATTTCGTCGCTCTCCTCTGAATTTTTTTTCGAAACCGAGTCATTTCTCCGCCTATTTTCAACGAGTTATCAAGATGAGGCCTTTTAAGGGGGTCCCATCTTAAGACTCTAAAGAGCAAGATGAGGGCCAGTGCCTCAAACGTCCCCAGGACAAAGACAAGATTAGGTATTTGAATTTACTCGGTTATTTTAAAAAGAATTTTTTTACCCGCCAAAAGCTGAGCTTATGAGTGTCTCATTTTGAGACTAGGATTTTCTTTTTATTTCCCTATAGGCCTTTTGCTTTTCTTTAATGAGAAGGCTTCCTCTGGCATGGATCGTCTTGTACTCATTGATGAGTTCGTCACGTCCATTTGGAAAAAGAATGATGGCGGGGTCGATCCCGAAAAAAGCCGCGATCCTTTTTGCGGTAAGAACGCCCACTTCTCTTCGGTCATTTTCGATGGCACTGATGTTTTTTTCACTGATGCCCGTCGTCTCAGCCAGTTCCATCTGGGTGATACCAAAATTACTCCTAAAAGCTTTTATGATTTTCCCCGGGGTGTTCTCCTTAGAATAAAAGAGCGAGCCCAAATCCTTTAAATTTTTAGTCTTTCTCATTTCTCCCCCTATAATCATGGTTTGGAGTTATGCGAACCACAATGACAATAATTCTTCCATCGTCGACTTTATAAATAATTCGTCCGGACGGGCTATAGGCCGATGAACGACACCCCTCCCACTCTCCCTCGAGAGCGTGATCATTCCAAATTTTCTGCTTGGGCAATGCCTCCGGACCATTCATTTGTATGGTTCTTATCCATGAACCAATAATCCGTAGGTCGTCGTCCGAAAGCCGCCGTTCCTTCAACGATTTTCGAATCTCCAACTCACATTTTTCGGTAAATAAAACCCGCCACATCGTCTTTTATGATACCGTATCTTATATGAGGGGTCAAATATTTCGGGATCACCCCCATCTCCAGAACTCAACCCCCTGAAACCTCAGCTATTTCCGAAGAAGCTGGAGTGTTTTGCAAGACTGCTTCGAGTAACATATCGTTCATTGACGCATTGGAAGAATTCCATTGGGAATAAATTTTGTGAATTTCTCCGAAATCGGCACGATGCTCGGAAGCCCGCTTGAAACATACTTTTACGCCTTTCATCCCTTCCGCAGTTGAACAGTGGGAAAGAGCAGAAAAACCGCCGTTCCTACTCCTACCCGTGACTCTATGGTCAAGGTCCCACCCAGCTTCTCCGCATACTGCTTAGCCGAGGCGAGCCCAAGTCCGTTTCCTTGGGGCTTATTGTATGTCTTCGGATCTTCGTTGAGTTCACACACCACCTTTTCTGGAATACCTCTTTCACAAAAGAAATCTTTATCCCTTCCTTGTTACCGAGTGCATATATTAATATCAAAGGCGATACTCACAAAATGTCGCAGATCAAATATTACTTCATTTCCAAGTCCCCACGCCCCTTCAGTACAAATCCGGCCCATTCGGATTCAATGTCCAATGCAACAGTGATGAATGCCTTAACCGGATCCCTGGTAAAATATGATTCCACAGGACAGTTCACACCCTTTCTCGCTGAAAGCTGGACTATTTCAAAAGATGAACTCATTTGGACCTTTACTCTGCGGAGTCATTTGAAGTGTAGCAACGGCTCCGCTATTACCGCGGAAAACTATGCACAAAGTATTTACCGGCAGGCAAAAATACTCGGAACGATGGGAAGCCTTCTTCAGTTTGATCGCCTGAAAGGATGGGAGGAGTTTCTCTCTGGTTCGAAAGATAAAATTGCGGGCATTCGCTTTCACGAGAATCAACTGATCTTCGAGTTCAAAAGAAAACCTCAAGGTCTCTTAAGTCTCCTCCAATCTGGATATTTTTCCTATTATTCCCCGGACAATTACGATTCTAAGGGCGAATGGAAGGACGACACAGAAATCATTTCTTCGGGAGCTTTCGCACTCTCTAGGATTTCGGCAGACAAAATGGAAATGACCATAGAAAAGAGGCCCGAGTGGTTTTCCGTCTCCTCCGAAACACCAGAAAGAATAAGGTTTCTCTACGCCGAAAACTTCTCGGACGTTCCTGGAAATGAAGACTCTAATATCATTCAAACAGATATTCCAGATCACTTCGACGAGTCAAAATTTCAGGCCGTCAAAGGAATTCCTTCTTTTGTCGTCGCTCTGGTTTTAAGCCCCCTTAAGGACGGCCCTCTGAAGAATCCCGCATCTCGGCAGGCTGTCCTCTCAAAAATTTATAAAAAGCTCGAGGTACTTCCAAAGCCGTCTGAGCGCAGTATCATTTCGACCAACTTCAATTATCTGGACCATCCAAGCATTCAGCTCCCTCAATCAGAAGACACTCCCCTCCAGCTGCATTCGACCTCCCCTTTGTTACTGATGGATATGGCATCTTTTCTTTCTGAGTCTGAGCACAGTTTTTTACAAAACCTTGTATTATCCACTATGAAGGAATTTGGCCTCAACGTTGAAACCAAACAGCCGAAAGACATTGGCTCTGACTGGCTGTCTAAAGCTCTCTCGGATGAATACTTTGATATGAGGTTAGTCAGCGTCCAGGTTGGCGGCAATGTTTCCAACATGAACAACCAACTCATGTTCTGCACAAACCTAGCAATACGTTTTCCTGACCCAAGCAGAAAGATCTGTTCCTTAATAGATCATTATGACAAAAATGAACTCGCGGTGGACCAGGCTTATATCGATAAATTCTATTCGATCCTAAAAGAAGATGCCTGTGTGATTCCACTCTTTCACACCGGAATAACCTGGCTTTACTCTAAAGACATTTGTATGGATTCCGTTTCTGCCAAGAGCGACTACCCAAGATTCGACCTTCTAAGGTTCTGAGCCTTGTGGTGTCTTTATGCCACCAGAAGGAAAGATGTAAGCCTGCTAAAATCATAAACCTTAGAAAAATTATAAAAAATCAAAAAAGATTAATCTTTGCGCGTCATTGATGCTACAAATCTGTCTCTTTCCACAAACTAAGGAGGCGTGGTGTTTATCCGTTTGGTCTTTACCCTTTCCGTTTTATTTGCCTGTAACTCCTCTTACGCCGAAAACGTCATCCACACCTATACCTTCAAGATCAACAACTCTTATCTCAATTCTCCTTTCAATGAGGTCGATTGTTTCTCCTCACCGCAACTATTTTTAGGCTGTTATGGGACCGACAAAAAAGGTGACACTTATGTTCTGGATGTACCAAAAGAACTTGAGGACTATATTCAGAATCTAGAGATCGAAAATCATCCGCTACTTATGGCTACCTGGACAGAGTTTGCTAAATAAAAAGCGCTTCATCTGTTTCCTTTTTTCTCTACTGATAATAGGATATTTTTTTACAATTTGCTCACATTGGATCTCTAAAAGAACTCATCAAGACTATAAAGAAATGCATCACACCTTATTACAAGTAATTCTTCCTCCCTTTAATAAAGAATTCAATTCAGATATGGTGCGCTCTGCCAGCCAATATATCATTTGCTCCCACCTGATTCGAAAATTGGTGAGTGTTGATAGCTATTTAAGAATTACTGGAGATCTCGCGGACAGTTGGCAGATCAGTAAAGATTCTTCCCAATTCATTTTTCAAATAAGAAAAGATGCTTTCTATTCCGATGGCTCGGAAATTACAGCCCATGACATAGAAATGACGATAAAACGTCAGATGAACTCCAATCAAGCAACACATTTTGACTTCTCAACCATTAGGTCTGTATCCAGTCTCGGTCAGACGTTGACCATTAACTTAACTGGTCCCTCACATAATTTCTTATATACCCTAAACCATCCTGAATTTGGAGTATTACATCCCAAGGATTATAAGATGCCTCTTGGCCGCACTACTTTAGAGATCAGCTCCGGCCCATTCTCTATGGAAAAAATAGAGGATAATCATGCCATCTTAAAGCGAAACTCTTATTTCCAATCAAAAATAAACTACCCTAAAACATTAGAAATCTTTGGAAAATATACTCAAGGAAATGCTGATTTTATTTTTACCGTACACACTGACGCTCAGTTAGAAAAGTACCAAAACAATCCCGACTACAAACAGGTCAATCCCCATATCGGATTTACGTTTTGGATCAGTTTCGACTCAAAAAATCTTTCTTTAAATAATCGGAAATGGCTTCAAAATGTTCTTCAGATTCCGCCTTCCCACTTCTCCACCCTCGCCGGCTATTGGCTTCCCGCCAAGCAGCTTTACTTACCTGACGGATTTGGACGACTCAATAATTCAGAAATTATAGAAATATGGAAGGGTATCGAAAAATATAAAATGCCGGATGAGCTTCCGAAAAAAATCAATATTCTTCTATATAAGTTTTTTCCTTTTAATAAAGCCATAATAGAAAAACTTAGTGAATATTTCGACACAGTAAATGTCGATGTTTACGAATCAATGGATCAATTTGAGAAACTGTATACAAAGAATAATTACGACCTCTTTTTAATAAATAATGACTTTTCATCTTCTGACTTATTGGAAAATATTAAGGTGACCTTTAGCCCTTCACGGCCATTAATAAAGAGTGATCGGGATCGTGAAATTCGGCGCTTAATTTCAGCAGCCGAACGAGCTCTCTATCCGGAGGATAAGGCCAAATATCTGAAGGAAATCGAAAGAATTCTATTAACGGATGCCTCTTTTGTGCCACTGGCATACATGAATGTAAAATATTTCGTAAACAAAGACTTGGATATTTCTCCGTGGAGTATGCTTTCTCCCGAAATCTCTTTTTGGAAAACCGAGTGGAAAAAATAGGTCTCGATAGTATTAGATTAACACAACATAATTGCTATTTAGGAGAAGCTCCCTTTCATTACTCGGCAGCACATGGAGATCACATTGGGTTTGGATCAGACTTCAAAAAAGAACTGGCTATACAGAAGTCTATACATGAACTTATAGAAAGGCTTCACTTTAAAAAGTTGGCTGCCGAACTTGGAACAACAAATACGACTGGATTTGCCGTTCATAGTTCACGCAAAAAGGCCGCGGATGCCAGTATCCGAGAATTAATAGAAAGAGACTCCGTTATTTCTACGTGGTTGCTCAAATACCCACCCACGTGGCTTGACATCAATGTCGCCGCCGCAAATTTAAACGAAAGCTATCGAAAGCTTCTAACTTCCATGAGGGACCACCAGTTTATTATACGAATTGGTGTCGTTTCAGTTACGGGCCCTTACACTACGGTCTGCTCAGTTCTCTGTGATGGTTCTCGGACCTCCCGATTTGGTCTTATTTTTTCGAGTGCGACGGACCGGCATCTTATGACGGCAATTACATCAACATTAAATGAGCTCAGTCGTGGGGCAGAAGTTCTTCTTCATCGGTTGAATCAAGAAATCTCCTTATTCGATGTGAACCTTCATCCTTCCGAAATCCGGGACACATTTCAACATTTGGAGTTCTACCTAAATCCAGAGAATATTCGCTCACTAGATTGGTTCCTGGGAGAAACGCGTAAAGAGAATTTAATAACTCCGTTTCATGAACCTGAGATTGTATTTCTTGAGGAGCACTTTGAGACCCCTTGGCCCATCTCCGCATCTTTTGCTTATTCAGATAAATACCAGAAATTTTTTACCGGCCTTCCCGACGATGCCGACATTAATCTAGAGCGCCTTTCTGAAATTGCGGATTTAAAAATTGAAACCTACAACAAGGGAATACATTACCTGCCATGAACCGCAGCGCCCTCATTGTTCTTACTGTAATGACCTGTTTTTTGATTTCCCTCTTCGTAGGCCTATTAAGTTTAAATTTCAATAAAAAAACAACGGCATCATACCGTCATGAATATCTTGGGCAAAAGCGCCTGCATCTAAGCCAGGTCGTGGGGTCACTCCGGAATGAAATCTTGAATTCAAATCTTCGCTATGTCCGTAATTATTTAGAGAAGCTAAGATATGAAGGTCTTTTCGAAGAATTTAAAATTAAAAATGCCGCTGGTGAAACTATTGAACATTCCGATGCCTCAGCAAAGAGTCACCTTTCCTCCAT
>Ga0182744_1000668_pt1 | contig 31787 bp, 34 predicted proteins | sample eDN3rd30CKraftMG_FD_128525 | JGI IMG/M metagenome (GOLD analysis project Ga0182744, IMG submission 128525) | Enriched Miracle-Growth compost microbial communities from Emeryville, California, USA - eDNA 3rd pass 30_C Kraft MG (version 2) (version 2) ... | reverse complement strand
TTGACCATGTTGGCGAACAGCGGGCCTTCGATCTCCTGGGCGACCTGCCGCATTTCGGCTTCGCTCTCGGGGGATTCGATGAAGACCACGTCGGCGCCGGCCTTGCGAAAGGCTTTGCCGCGCTTGATGGCCTCATCGAGACCGAGGCCGGTGCGCGAGTCGGTGCGGGCGATGATGAGGAAGTCGTCGCTCTTGCGGGCGTCGACGGCGACTTCGATCTTTCGCACCATATCCTCGAGCGGGATAACGCGCCGGTAAGGCGTATGGCCGCATTTCTTGGGAAATTCCTGATCCTCGATCTGGATGGCGGAGACACCAGCGTCCTCATAGCCCTGCACCGTGTAGCGCACGTTGAGCAAGCCGCCGTAGCCCGTGTCGGCATCAGCGATCACCGGCGTTTTCGTGCGCTTCACGATCTGGGCGATGCGCTCGATCATGTCGCGGTAGGTCGCGATGCCCGCATCGGGAATGCCGAGATAGGACGCCACGGTGCCATAGCCCGTCACGTAGAGAGCCTTGAAATTCATGCGGTCGGCAACCAGCGCCGAGATGAGGTCGAAGACCCCGGGGGCAATGATGATGTCGCCGTTGGCGATTGCCTGTCGAACTCTTTTGTCAGCCATGCTCTTACTGTTCTCTCTGAGGCCGGGCGCTGAGCGCCCGGCCTATGTTGAAATAATTGGCGGTTCTTCTTAGTTGCATTTGTCGGCCGGCGCCTCATCGAATTTGGTCCACTGACCGTTCTTGATCTCGATGATGTAGCCGGGGAGTTCGGCATCATTGCCGGCGAAGCAGATATTGTCACCCAGGATGCCGGAAAAGTTGACGCCCTTCATGCCGGCGACGATGGCGCCACGTTCCTGCTGCAGTTTGGCGGGATCGCCCGTGGTGCCGGCCTTTTCCATGAGCTGCTTGATCAGGAAAAGGGTGTCGTAAGTCTGCGCATCCGAGTGATGCGCGCCGGCTTTCTCGATGCCGCGCTTCGCCGCCTCGGCAACAAACTTGTCATTGAAGGCCTGGGCGCGGGCATTGAAGCCGCGCCAGAAGCCGGCCACCAGCAAAGTGCCTTCGCCTTCGGGGCCGAACAGCTTTACGACGTTCGGATCAGCAAAGATCTGCGAGCCGATGATGCGGCCCTTGTAGCCTTGGCGGCGCAGCTCCTTGATGACTTTGGAGGCCGAGTCGGGCAGAGCGGCGATGGCCACGAGATCCGGATTGGATTTCAGGATCTGCGCAGCCTGCGCCGACATGTCGAAGCTCTTGTACTGCACGCCGATCGGCGGGCCATGTTTGATGCCGTTCTCGTCGAGAAGCTTGGGGTAGAGCTTGGTGCCGGCCGAATTGGAAACCACTTCTTCGGAGATGTAGACGATCTCGGCCGTGTCAGCCTTGACGCCCTTCGCCTTGATCGACTTGAGCAGGCGACCGAACTGCTTCTCCTCGTCTTCCGACAGGCGCCAGCTATAGGTCTTGCCATCGGTGAGGCCAGGGGTCGATGCCGAATTTGGCATCATCAGGGTTTTCAGGCGCTCGGCATCGTTGAAGGCGACGGCGGATTCGCCGGATGAGAACGGGCCGAGAATGGCCAGAACGCCGTCGTCCTGGATCAGCTTGCGCGCACCGACCGAGGCCTGCTTCGGATCGGAGCCGGTTTCGAAGCGAACGAATTCGACTTTCTTGCCGTTGATGCCGCCGGCCGCGTTGATTTCAGCGAGTGCGATATCGGCGGCGACGACGGCCGGTTCAGCCACGCCTTTCAGCGGGCCGGCGGTGGCGACAATATTGCCGATCTTGATCGTGTTCTGAGCAAACGCGGGAGCCGCGAGACACAAGGTCAGAGCGGCGGCAGCGAGATATCCGGCTTTCAATTTCATTGCACTCTCCTCTGTATGCCAGTTTATTGTTTTGCGTGAAATCGTCGGTGTTAAGCCGCATTGGAGCCTGGTCTGCCGGTATGGCCGCCAAGATATGCCTCGGTCAGCGCCGCATTGCCTGACAGCGCGGCTGCGCCGTCTTCGAGAACGACGGACCCGAGTTCGAGCACATAGCCACGGCCCGCCACTTCGAGCGCCATGGCTGTGTTCTGTTCGACGAGTAGGATGCTGATGCCGTCGCGGTTCAGCTCCTTGATCAGGTTGAAGAGATTGTTGACGAAGAGCGGCGAGAGCCCGAGCGAAGGCTCATCGAGCATGATCAGCCGCGGCCGGCTCACCAGTGCGCGGCCGATCGCCAGCATCTGCTGCTCGCCACCGGACAGAACGCTTGCGGGCATGTGGCGCCGTTCGGCGAGATTGGGAAACCGGCTGTAAATGGCATCGAGATCGCGCGCCAGGTCACCGTCGCGGCGCAGGTAGGCGCCCATCAACAGGTTTTCGTGCACGCTCATGCTGACGAAGATCTGGCGGCCTTCTGGCACCAAGGTCATGCCGCGCGCGACCCGTTCGGCCGGGGATTGCGCGGTGAGATCTTCGCCTGCGAAGCGGATCGAACCGCCGGCCGGCTTCACCGCGCCGTGCAATGCGCGCAGCAACGATGTCTTGCCGGCGCCGTTGGCGCCAAGGACGGTGACGATCTCGCCCTCGGCCACACGCAAGTCGACAGCCTTGACCGCGTGCGTGCGCCCATAGCGCACATGAAGTCCGGATACCTCAAGCAGCATGGGGATTTGCCTCCCTCGCCGTCGAAGCCGCCTTATCGCGAGGCCCGAGATAGGCCTCCAGCACCAGAGAATCGTTCTGCACGTCGGCTGTCAGGCCGTCATAGATCTTCCGGCCGAAGTTCAGGACAACGACGTGGTCGCAAAGCCGCCGCACCATGCCCATGTCATGCTCGACAACGAGAAGGGTGACGCCCGTGCCAGAAATATGTTCGAGGAAGCTGGTGAGGCTTTCCGTTTCGGCCGCATTGAGGCCGGCGGCGGGTTCGTCCAGCAGCAGCAGTTTCGGCCGCGCCACCAGGGCGCGCACCACTTCGATCTTCTTGCGGATACCGTAGGGCAGGCTTGCGACGACTTCGCCGCGATAGGTCTGCAGGCCCATGTCCCTGAGCAGGCTTTCGGCTTCATCGCGCCAATGCGACCGGCCGAAGAAAGACAGGGGCGTGAGCATCTCGATAACGCCACCGGCGCGGGCCTGTTGCCCCAGCATGACGTTCTCGACCACCGACAGATGTGGCATCAGGCGGATGTTCTGAAAGCTGCGTGCCATGCCAAGGCCGATCCGCCGGCGCGAGGGAACGAGCTGGATGGCGTTACCTTGGAGCAGGATCTCGCCCTTGTCAGGCTGGTAGAAGCCGGAGACAAGATTGAAAACCGTGGTCTTGCCGGCGCCATTCGGCCCGATCAAGGCCATGCGCTTGCCTGTCGCGACGTCGAAGCTCACATCCGAGATGACCGAAAGGCCGCCGAAGCTCTTCGATATATTGCGCAGGGAGAGAAGCGGCGGTTGGGCCGTCATGCTGCGACATCCACTGCTTCGAGTTGCGGGCGACGTTTGCGAAAGCTCAGTCTCTCGATCATCGTGCGGGTGATGAGACCCTCGGGACGAAACATCATCATCAGGACGGTGAGCACCCCGAGGATGACGAAGCGCCAGCTTTCATCGGGCGCCGTGTTGGCGCCCTGCAGGCCGATGGCAAAGCCCAGCCATCCTTTCAATGCCGGCAGGACAACGCGCAGCGCCTCGGGCAGCATGGTGAAGAAGACGGCGCCGGCGAGTGGACCCCAGGCGGTCTGCGTGCCGCCGAGCAAAACGTAGAGCAGAACATAGATCGAGATCCAGGCGTTGAAACTCTGGATTTCGACGAAGCTGAACGAGTGGGCGTAAAGCGCGCCGGCGAGGCCGGCGAGCGCGCCGCCAATCGTAAAGGCCGCGACGCGAATGCCGCGCACGTTGACGCCCATGAGATCGGTGACCACATCGTCATCGTGAGCGGCGCGCATGACGAGGCCGAAGCGTGTCGCCATGAGATAGAAGGCAAAGAGCGTCACGAGGACTGCGCTGGCAAGAGGTACCGGATATTCGACGAAGGCCGGAACCGACAGGCCCATGGGGCCGCCGAGCGCATCTGTGTTCAAGATTGCGCCGCCGACCACTTCGGCAAAGGCGAATGTCGCCAGAACGAGATAGACGCCTTTGGTGCGCAACAATGGAAAGGCGAGGATGAAACTGACGAACGCCGTCAGGATCATCGCGAACGGAATGGTCACCCAGACGGCGAAGCCATACTTTGCTGAGAGATAGGCGGCGCCGTAGGCCCCGACCGCCTGGAAACCGGCGCCGCCCAGATTGAGCTGGCCTGTCGCGACCGGAAGAAAGATCGCATAGGCCATGATGACGTTGAGCGCGAGGATCGTGAGGATGCCGGACCAGTAGCCACTCATGGTCAGAGTTTCCCCTTGCCGATGGAGTGATGGCCGAAGAGCCCCTGCGGACGCAGGAACAGGCTCAGAAGCAGCAGGCCCCAGACGGCGACCTGAACCGTATCGGCGCCAAAGAAATGAATGGTCAGCATTTCGGTCAAGCCGATGATGAGACCGCCGATGACTGCGCCCCAGATCGAGCCGAGGCCGCCCAGCACCATGCCGGCGATGGCCTTGGAGCCGATGTCATCGCCGATCTGCGGCGAGACTTCACCGTAGTTGATGGCAAACAGCACGCCGGCCAGGCCGCACAGCAGGCCCGTCAGCATGAAGACGACCGGCACGAGTTTGTTCGCCCGGACGCCGAGAATGTTGGCGGCATCGGGGTTCTCGGCAATGGCGCGCAGGCCGCGCCCGATGCGGCTGTGGCGCAAAATCCAGTTCAGGCCGGCCACGATGCCCAGCACGATGACAAGGCTGACAACTTGTGGCACGCGCAGAAAGATGCCGCCGATATTGACGGACATATCGGCTTGCGGCCCGGAGAATCTCTGTGTGTCCGTGCCATAGCCGATACGGATGAGGTTCTCGATGATCAGCAGGAAGCCGAGCGAACTGACAAGCGGAATCGCATGTTCGGTCGAGTCGCCGTATTTGGTTTTCAGAAAGCGGAAGGTGAACCGCTCGACGAGGAGGGACGCCACGACCGTCACGGCGATGGCGCCGACCAGGGCGGCCTGCCATGGCATTGGTCCGATTGGGGTGAACGGTATGCCCCAGGCCGAGAACGCCCAGACGAGCATGCCGGCCAGCATGAAAAGCGTGGGAATGGTGAAATTGAGAAAGTTGAGAACGCCAATCGTCAGGGTAAAGGCCACGGCGACCGTCACATAGACGCTCCCGAGCATGATCCCGTTTGACACTTGCTGTAGGAACAACATTGGTCGCGCTCCGCCATATTGTATACAAATTCTATGCGCCGTCTTCAGATCGGTGATGCTTCCCTGCCGGTCTGTCTGCTGGATAAAGCGTCAACATGTCGGATCTGTTCTCTGTCAAGAGATCGACGATATTTGGTCGCCGGCCCGATATATCTCTTATATCATATTGATATTATGCTTTATTCTCCTTGTGTTTGGCCAGTTCTGCGTTGCCTGGACGTCATTTGTCGGCTCCGGAAGGTAAAGCAACAACCGCGCCAGTTAGACCTAGATCACAACATTTCGCTCCGCTAAGGAATTAAATGTAGTGACATTATGTACACATTCAGGTAGGTCTGAATTGTTGTCAAGGAGAAATTAACGCGGAGAAGACTGGCGATGAGCGGGACTAGGGATCGTGTTTTGATCGTCGGCGCCGGGCCGGTTGGCCTCGTTGCCGCATGCAGTCTGTCGAAAGCGGGCATTCCCGTCACCGTCGTGGAGACGAGCCCGGAACTGCCGAAAGATCTGCGTGCTTCGACGTTCCATCCGCCGACGCTCGATATGCTGGATCGCTTCGGTGTGACCGAAAAGCTCATCGCGCGCGGCCTCGTGTGTCCGCAATGGCAGTTCCGCGATCGCAAGGAAGGTGTTATCGCCACCTTCGATCTCGGCGTCCTGAAGGGCGAGACGAACCATCCCTATCGCCTGCAATGTGAACAGTGGAAGCTCTCGGAAGAACTGCGCGACCTGATCGAGGTCGACGACAAGATCGACATCATCTACGGCGTGAAAGCCCTGGACGTGAAACAGGACGACAAAGGTGTCGTGCTCTCGGTCGAACATGCGGATGGCGCGCGAGAGGATATGGCGGCGCGATACCTGATCGGCGCGGACGGTGCGCGCAGCACCATTCGCAAGTCACTCGATATCTCGTTCGACGGACTGACGCTTCCGGAAATCTTCCTGTCGATGTCGACCTCGTTCAACTTCGACGATGCGATCGAAGATCTGGCGCCGATCGCCTATCTGACCGACCCGACGGAATGGGCCGTTCTGCTGCGCACGCCATCCCTGTGGCGCGTGCTGCTGCCAACCGATCCGAGCCAGACGGACGAAGAGCTGAAGGCGCCCGCAGCCATGGAGGCGCGGCTTCAGGCCCTGTGTCCGAAGCCTGGTGCATACGAAGTCATTCACTGCACAGCTTATCGGGTGCATCAGCGAGTCGCCGGTACTTATGTATCAGGCCGTGTTTTCCTGGCGGGCGATGCAGCGCATCTCAACAATCCGCTCGGCGGCATGGGCATGAACGGCGGCATCCATGACGCCATCAATTTGTGCGACAAGCTGGCGGAAATCTGGCACGGCGCCCCGCTCGAGCTGACCGAGCGCTACAGCCGCCAGCGCCGAAAAGTGGCGCTTGAGACCGTACAGGAGCAGACCGCGCAGAACCGCCGCATGATGGCGGAAAACGATCCTGCGGCGCGCACCAGGTATCACGAGCAACTGCGCCGCGTCGTGGAAACGACGGAAAGCCACAAGAAATTTCTTATGCGGTCCTCGATGATCCAATCCTTGCGGGACCTTGAGGCCGTCGTTTGATAGTAGAATTGTCAGGCAGTCCGATCCGCGATCGCAAGCCGCTGAAAGCGACAGGAAGCAGATGAACGAAGGCGACCAGGAATCGACGGCGGCCGACCAGTCCAAGTCCGGACGCGGGACCGCGCCGCGCCCGGTCGAGCGGGCCTACGAGGGCATTCGCCGCGCGATTCTGTTCGGCGAACTGAAGCCCGGCGACCATTTGTCCGAAGAGATGCTGGCGACCATGACCGGCACGAGCCGCACGCCGGTGCGCGAGGCGCTGCGGCGCCTTGCGGTGGAGGGCCTGGCGACCGTCATTAACCGGCATCGCTTCGTGACGGAATTCTCCTATGAGGAGGTGGTCGTCATTTTTGATATCCGCGCGAAGCTGGAAGGCTATGCCGCGTCCGTCGCGGCACAGCACATCACCGCCGAAGAGCTGTCCCAGCTCGAGCGCAAGATTGCCGAGATTGCCGAGATCGAGGGCCAGCAGACGCCAGAGGCCGTCGAGCGTTTTCTTAATCTGAATGCGCAGTTTCATTCCCTCGTCATCGAGGCGACACGCTCGCGCCAGTTGCGCCAGTTGACGGAGCCGGCCGTTGCGCTGCCGCTGGTCCTGCTGAAGCAGTTCGTCATGGAACAGAATGTCGATATCTCGAAGTCCAACCGGCAGCATCGCGACATCTATGCCGCGCTTGCCCAGCACAACGGCGAATGGGCGATGCTGGCGATGAGCGGGCATATTCTGTCGACCAAGCCGAAACCGCGCGACTCCTATCGTGGATCGCGGAAAACCTGAAAACGGCGCAATGAACTGATGTGAGGCGTGATGTTGAAAGTCGGCTCCGCAACCATCGAGACGATCGTCGATGTCGATCCCTTCGCCCTGTCGATGGACCTGTTGTTTCCAGGACATTCACTCGAAGAGCTGAAGGCGCATGCGGCCGTACTGGCGCCGCATCACGTCGACTTCACGGCCGGCAACATCCTGCTGGCGGTCCAAAGCCATCTGGTGAGAATCAACGGCCGCAATGTCCTGGTCGATACCTGCGTCGGCGAACACAAGCCGCGGCCGCGCCGACCGGACTGGGATCAGCGGACGCAATCGGACTACCTGCAACGGCTTGCGGCGCACGGGTTGCGGCCTGAGGACATCGATGTCGTGCTGTGCACGCATCTGCATGCCGACCATGTCGGCTGGAACACGCGGCTCATCGACGGCCGCTGGGTTCCGACCTTTCCGAATGCGCGCTATCTGATCGGCAAGCGCGAGTTCGAGCATTGGTTCGAGGCCGAGCGGCGCGAACCGCTGCAGCACAATCATGGCGCGTTCGTCGACAGTGTCTTGCCTGTCGCCGACGCCGGTCTCGTCGACCTGGTCGACGATGGTTTCGAGCTCTTCCAGGGGGCGAGCCTGCAATCCTTGCCTGGCCACACGCCGGGGCAGATGGGGCTTTGCCTGTGTCATGGAACACAGAAGGCGTTCATGTGTGCCGATGCGGTGCATTCGATCGTCCAAGTGTTCCGGCCCGATTGGACGACGCGCTTCTGCACTGATGTCTCGACCGCTATCGCGACGCGGGTTTCGCTGTTCGAAGAGGCGGCCGGGACGGGAACGATCGTCGTTTCCGCGCATCTGCGGCATTTCTCCGGCATGCGTATCAAGCAGGCTGGAGCGACATTCGCGCCTGAGCTGCTGGAGTGAGCACTGCGTGCCTATTCGGTGCCCACTTCCTTGCTGCGGTGAATGTGCATGACGTAGGCCATCTGGTCCGCCGGATGCCAGTTGAATGACGCGATCAGCACGCCGGAATCGGTGACGTAGCGGCGCAGCAATTGCAGTGACCACGAGCCGGGTTTCAGCCCCAATTGGCGGATGAAATCGGCAGGCATCGGCAGAGCCCGGATTTCCTGCACGGCCTCCTCGATCGGTCCATCGGCATGGCGTTCGAGCAGGGTGAAGATGGGGCCCTTGTGATCAGGGAACTGCTGCCGCACCACCTCTTCGAAACGTTTCGGCACATAGCTCTGAATGTAACAGATCGGTTTGCCGCCCGGTTCCGTCCAGCGGACGCCGTTGATCAGCACCCATTCCTCGCCGGCAAGTCCGCCAACGAGTTCCGCCGTCTCGGAATCGAGGGTTACGAGCCTTGTATCCATGATGACGTAATAGGTTTCGACGGAAACCTGGAAGAGTTCTTCGAGCGACCCGAAGGACTGATAGTAGGTGGATTTCGACGTGTCTGAGACGACCCGGGTTCCGACGCCCTGCTTGCGTTCGACATAGCCGCGCTCGCGCAGATAGCGCAGCGCCTCGCGGATGGTCGTGCGGCTGGTGCTGAATTCCGCCGCGAGTTCGATTTCAGGTGGAATGAGGCTGCCGACCGGATAGGTGCCGTTGTTGAGCCGCTCCTCGAGAATCTTCTGAAGACGCGCGTAGCGCGGCATGGCATCCATTGTACTGTCGTCAAGCATGGTCTGCCGATTTGTCGTCATGAGAGCGCATCGAACCTCTGCGGGTGGCGCGAAGAAGGTTTGGCGAGAACGTCCGCGGCCAGCCGTTCTCTTGTAGCATATGTATGGACATTTAGAAGCTATTCGGGTGTATTAAATATGATGTTTTCATGTGGCCGGCCCATCTGCCGGTCAGGCCGCGGACGAGGGTAGGAATGTCGCAGAACCTGATCGAGAATTACAAGATTGCCTATAACAACAAGGTCGGTTTCGGCAAATCGCCGGCGCTGGTGCTGGTCGATTTCGCCCAGGCCTATTTCGATCCGCAGTGTTCGCTCTATGCCGGCGTCGACGCCGCCCTGGCGTCGGCGTTGCGCATTCGCGATGTGGCCCATGAGCAGGGCATTCCCGTCGTGCTGACGGAGGTCACCTACCAGCGTGGCGGACGCAACGGCGGGCGTTTCTTCGAGAAGGCAAAACCGCTCGCTGCTTTCGTCGTCGGCGAACCCACGGCCGCCTTCGCCAACGGGCTGGTGCCGCGGCCGGACGAGATCATCGTCTCGAAACAATATCCCAGTGCTTTTTTCGGCACGTCGCTCGCCTCGACCCTGACGGCGATGGGCGTCGACAATGTGGTGCTGACGGGCCTGACGACGAGCGGTTGCGTGCGCGCCTCCTGCGTCGATTCCATGTCGCACGGTTTCACCACCACGGTCGTCGCCGACGCCTGCGGCGACCGTCACGAAGCGCCGCACGAGGCGAACCTGTTCGACATGAATGCCAAATATGCCGACGTGGTTTCGGAAGCGGATGTGATCGCGTTCTTTCGTTCGCTCCGGCGCAATGCCGGCCCCGTGGCTTAGTTTATCATCCTGTTCCCGGGAAGATTTATGGGCGTGCAGATTGCCCGGCGCTTCTAGCTTGTCGGCAGTTCGATCGAAGCGGGATCGAGATGGGCATAGGCATTCCAGAAGCTGACCGGATGTTGCTGTACCCTTTGGCTGACGGCGTTGACGATGTCGACGATCCGCTTGACGTCGGATTTACTCATTCCGTCATCGATTGCACCGTCGATCGCGATCGAGGCAATGGCGCTGCCGTCGTGAAGGATCGGCAGGGCCGTAACGCCGCCGTCATCGCCAATGAAGATGCGGCCATCGTGGCGGATCTGAGCCAGGGTTTCTTTCAGCCGGCGGCTGGTGTGCAATGATCTCGTCTTCTTCCAGTCCAGGAAGGCCTTGAGATCTTCGGCAGGCAGATGCGCCATGATGGCGAGCGATCCTGCGCCCCGATCGAGTTCGCGGACCTCTCCGATAAAAGGCGAGCTGATGATCTCGTTGGTGCCGCGCACCGAAGCGATCAGAGTTGAATACCAGCCCACCCGGACCATCAGATTGGTAGTTTCGCCCGAGATGAAGGCGATCTGCTGCAGATAAGGCAGGCTCAGCTCGCGGATGCGGAAGCGCGCGAAGAATGCTTGCCGCAGGCGTTTGGCGTTGTATCCCAACACATAGGTAGCGGAGGACTGATAGCGTTCGACATAGCCTTCGTGCAGCAAGGTCACGACGCCGCGATGAGCCGTGCTCGGCGGGAGGCCGAGGTTCTGGCTGATCTCCTTGATGCCAAGTGGTCGACTGGCTGCGCTGAGCAGGCGTAAAATATCGAAAATCGATTGCGACGAGACGTTGACCATGGCGGCTAGGTCGTCGCCATCGGAGAATAGGCCGGAATGTGATGAAGCTGGCGGTTGGCCTCCTCCAGCAGCCGGACGATCCGGGGCGCGTATTTCTCGGCCTGCTCCAACGAAAACCGGTCCGCCGGTCCGCCGACGGTAAGAGCCGCATGTGGCCGATTCTGTCCATCGACGACGATGAAGGCGGCGAAGACCGAGGCCATCGTCAGGCCAGCGGTGCTTTCGCCGCGCGACAGTCCGTAGCCGCGTTCGCGGATGTTGCGCACATGCTCCCATACCTGCGCGCCGCTGGTGACAATGGCGTCGGGATAGTCGTCGAATTTCGCCGCTTTGATGTAGGCCTCGATCTCGCTGTCGCGCAAGAATGCCAGCAGGGTTCGCCCGGTGACGGTGATATGCAAGGGCAAGGGTCTGCCGCGCTGAATATGGGTGACGCGCGGCCCACGCGCCTCGATCGCATCGATATTGATGCGCGTCTGGCCGACGATGATCGACAGATAGACGCTCTCGCTGGTGAGGATATGGACCTTTTCCAGGAACGGCCGGCAGATGGCGCGGATGTCCGGCTCGCTGGTGTCATGGCCGCGCAATTGAATGACGCCATAGCCCAGTTCGTAGAACTGCCCGGAGGCGTCGCGCACCAGATAGCCATGCTCGATGAGTGTGGCGAGGGCGCGATGGGCCATGTTCTTGGTCATGCCGAGTTTGCGGCTGAGTTCGGTGACGCCGATGGGGCCACCATGATCGGCGACGGCGGAAAGAACGGTGAGGACGCGCGCGGTTGCCTTGTTGCCCGGCGATTTGAGAAGTCTCGCGCCCTCAGGCGTCACTTCTGCCGTTGTCATTTCACCTGTCTCTTACCTGTTTCGATCGTCCGGCGTTGCGGGCGGTCATGGTTCTAACAGGCCCGACGGCGTCGACAAGCACCGCGTGTCAGCGAGGCGCGGTCAATCGCATGGCCCGGCCGCGCTTTCGCAGATCGGTATTCGCTCTTGACGTTCTAATTTATGGAATGTAATCCATAATACAACAACGCCGTCGATGAAACGTGCGAAGCCTGAGGGAGACCGTCGATGACACGCACATTGGCCTTGATCCTTGCCGCGAGCCTCGCGGCTGTCGCGAATGCGCCGGCATATACGTCGGCCTGGGCGGCGGATTATCCAGCATCGTCCATCCGTCTTGTGGTTCCGTTCGCGCCGGGCGGCGGGTCCGACATCATCGCGCGGCTGCTCGCCGAGTACATGAAGGAGAAATGGAAACAGACGGTCGTTGTCGAGAACAAGCCGGGCGCCAATGGCCTGCTGGGGCCGGCCGAAGTCGCCAAGGCGCCGGCCGATGGCTACACCTTGCTCTTCGGCGCGCCGTCGTTGGCGACGGTCAAGGTGCTGGTCAAGAATCCCACCTTCGATACGATGAAGGACCTGACGCCGATCTCGCAGATCATGGTCAGTCCTTATATCATCGCGGTGAATGCCTCGGTGCCGGTGAAGAGCGTGCGCGAGCTGATCGACTATTCGAAAGCCAATCCGAGCAAGTTGAACTATGGGTCGGTCGCCGGCGGCGCCATTCTCGCCGTCGAATTGTTCAAGGGACTGTCCGGCGCCCAGATGGCGCATGTGCTCTATCGCGGTTCGGCGCCGACGGTCGCGGCGCTGGCTGCAAACGAAATCCAGGTGGCCTTCGACGCCATCGTCACCCTTAAATCATCCATCGATGCCGGTACCGTGCGACCGATCGGCGTCACCGGCGCGCAACGTGCGCCGCATATGCCGGACCTGCCGACGGCGATGGAATCCGGCGTGCCCGGCTATGACATCACATTCTGGTTCGGCATTCTCGGGCCGGCGGGCCTGCCGGATGATGTGAAGAACCGTGTCGCCGGCGCCGTCTCCGAATTCGTGAAGCTTCCGGCAACGACCGCGCGGTTTGACCAGTTCGGTTACGTCCCGCTGGGCTCGACGCCGGCCGCGTTCTCGAAACGTATTGCGGAGGACGCGAAGAGCTGGGAAGCGGCGGCGAAGTTCGCCAAGATCGAACCGCAATGAATGCGGTTCGATCCCTGTTCCAGAACTGCTATTTCAAGAAGTCCTGCACCAGCCCGGCGAACGCGCCGGGCTGTTCCATTTCCGCCATGTGGCCGCAGTCTTCAATGACGGCGAGACGTGCTCCAGCGATGCCGCGCTGATAGAGTTCTCCACTGTTGAGCGGCGTTATCGCATCCTGCCGTCCCCAGACGATGAGTGTCGGCGTGGCAATGGCCGGCAGCAGGCCGGGCAATGTGAGGCTGTGCATATAGGGCTTCCACGCCACGCGGCATGTCATCTCGCGATGATCTTCCGTCGCCTCGTTCTGGTCCGGTCCCCAGTCGCCGATGTAATATTTCCGATATTCGGCGCATTGCTCCGGACGGTGGAACGCGCGTTCGATGCCGGTGCGGCCGGATTCAAGAAAGTAGTCGAAGATCTCGCCGCTCTCCGGCTTCATGCCCATGGCGCCGGCAAGAACCAGCCTGTCGATGAATTGCGGCGCGATGGTCGCGATTTCAGCGGCGATCCATCCGCCGAGTGAATGGCCGAGCACGTGGACCGGCGATGAAAGGCCGATGTCGCGCGCAAACCATGTCACCCAGGCCGCGTAATCGCGCACGCTCATGATCCATTCCGGACGTTGCGAGCGGCCATAGCCCGGCAGCGACGGGACGATCACGTCAAAGGACTGGCTCAATCGCGCATAGGCATCGAGCCAGCCTGGAACGCCGAATTCGCCATGCAGGACCAGCAATGAAGGGCCCTTTCCGGCGCGGCGGACTTCTATATCGAGCCCGGTGATCGTCCGGCTCTCGGCGGCGACTGCGCTCAGTGCGGCCATGGTGTAACCTCCTTGCCGGTGATCAAAGCCGAGCGGTGTTCGCGCAGGGCCGGGATGACCTCCTTGCCCAGCAGTTCGATGCCGCGCATGGTCGCCTCGTGCGGCTTCTTGCCCTCGCGCGCCCAGAAGGTGAGGTAGCCGGGATCGGTGCGATCGATGATATGCTTGAACTTCTGAATGATGGTTTTCGGACTGCCGGTGACGATCAGGCCGGCCTTGTTGGCTGCCTCATAGGTGCCTTGCGAATTCTGCCGCTGCTTCGCCATCGCTCCGGTCTTGGCCTGTTTCGACATATAGCCGGGCGGTGAATTCCATTCCGGATGCGGGCCGCTGGTCGTCGAGCCGGCCGAGCCTGTGCCGGAAAGGCCGGCGCCGCCGCCGCGACCGACGCCGCTGCCGAAATGATGCCGGCCCATTTCGAAGGCTTCTTCGTCCGTATCCATGACGCACGTGTGCAGCAGATAGCCGAGATGTTCGGAGGTCGGTGTCCAGCCGTCCTCTCGGGCGACCTCATGATAGATGTCGCGGCACGATGCCGTCGCATCGAGCGCGCTGCCGAGCACGAGATAGGTGATGCGTTGCCTGGCGGCCCAACGGATCGTCTCGGGGCTCAGAATGCCGGCGGCCCAGATGCGCGGGTGCGGTTTCTGCAGCGGCAATTGCCACGGGTTGACGACTCGGAAATGGTAGTGCTTGCCCTCCCAGCGAAACGGGCCGGGCTCGGTCCACGCTTTGCGAATGAGCTGGAACGCCTCTTCAAAACGCTCGCGGTTATAGACCGGGTTGGCGTTGGTCGAGAGCTGTTCGATGCCGGTGCCGCGCACGAAACCGGAGATGATGCGGCCGCCCGAAATCAGATCGAGCATGGCGATCTCTTCGGCGACCCTCACTGGATTGTCATGGATCGGCAGTGGATTGCCGATCAATGCGATGGTTCCCTTGATCCGTTGCGTCAGCACGGCGGCGGAAATGTTGACGCTCTCCTGCATGGAGATGACGTTGTTGTGGTGCTCGTTGCAGACCGAGCCGTCGAAGCCCATCTCCGATGCAAATTCATGCTCGCGCAGGAACATCTGCCAGAGATCGCGGGCGACATTGGCGTCGAATATGCTGTTGGGAAACATCAGGGCTGTGTAACCGTATTGGTCGGCCAGCTCCTGTGGATAGGCGTTGTAGCCCATCTCCGAGAAATAGAAGAACTTGCGGTCCAAAGCCTGCCTCCCAGCGGCCAAATCCGGACTCCCGGACTGTCTTGATTGGTGTACTGTAATTTGACAGTAATTCCATTATATAGAACATACGGCAGGCGTCAATCCTGAAACGACTGAGAACCATTGAGGCGTGCGCGGAGACGCTGAACAGATTGCTCGACTTTCTTGCGCGGCCTTCCGCAGGTCATCGCTAGAGCGATGATCGTATTGCGCCGGACCGTGCGGCCATGTTGGAATGGCCGTCGCGATCGTCGATCCGGGCGTTTCTGCCGACTATGTTTTGTGCAGCGAACAACTCCCGCGACGCGGACTTAGCGTCGGCGCCTGGATGGCGGATAGCGGGTTATTTGTAATTGACAAATGACGGAGTTCACAAATAACCTTTTGAACCCGCTCCCGCCTGCCTGGAGGCTTCCTTGCGCAATGTTCTCGTTGGTGTCTCCATGCTTGCGGGCGTTGCGTCGCAGGCCTTGATTTCGCCGGCCCTGGCGGATGTCCAGATTGGAATCCTGATGCCCAAGACCGGCTTCGGCGCGGGGTTCGGGGCGGAAGAGCAGGGTTCCATTGATCTGTTCATGAGCAAATTCGCCGACCTTGGGCCGGCGGGAAAGCTCAAGCTGACGATCTACGATACGCGCGGCGAGCCGGCCCAGGCCATCAGCCTGACGCGCAAGCTGATCGACACCGACAATGTCCTGGCCATCCTCGGTCCCTATTTCAGCGGCGAGAGCGAGGCTGCCTTTCCGGTTGCCAACCGGGCCGCGACACCGATCGTGACGCCATCGTCGGCCAAGCCCGGCATTGCCGCCGCCAATCGGCCATGGGCCTTTCGCAATGCCTCGACCACCGACAAGACGGACGCCGCGCTCGTTGCCCATTGGCTCAAGCGGCAGGCCACGCCCATTCGCAAGGTCGTGATCTTCTACGACGGCAAGGATGCGGTCTCGAGCTCGGACGGCAAGGCCGTCATGCCGGCTGTGCTGAAAGCTAATGGCATCGACGTGGTCGATTCCATCTCGTTTCAAACCGGCGACGTTGATTTCTCGGCTCAGGTCACCCGCGCGAAGGCGCTCGGCGCCGATGGCATCGTCGTCACGGCGCTGTTCACCGAGGCCGGACATCTGACGCGCGAACTGCGCCGGCAGGGCATGCAGCAGCCGATCCTGGCTGGCGTCGAACTGTCGCTCGATCACAAGTTCATCGAGACGGCCGGCGAGGCCGCCGCCGAAGGCGTGCTGACAGGAGCCGACTTCAACCGCGACAGCCCGCGGCCTTCTGTCGTCGCTTTCGTCAAGGAATATCAGGAGCGCGTCGGGCAATTGCCGGGCAATTCGTCGGCCCTCATGTATGACGCGCTGTTCCTGATGCGCCATTGCATCATGACGACCGGCGTCACCGGCAGCAGCGCCGCCGACAAGACGAAGATCCGCGATTGCTGGGCCAATCTCAAGGACGTCGATGCGCCGATCGCGGGGCCGAGTTCGATCGATGCGAATGGCGATGCCACGCATGCGCCGAATTTCCTCGTCGTGAAGGGCGGCAAGTTCGTCGTCGACCGTTAGTCGTCTTCTCGCGCCATGATCCTTCTGCAGCAGATTATCAACGGCGTGATGCTGGGCAGTACCTATGCGCTGGTCGCCATCGGCTATTCGCTCATCTTCGGGGTTCTGCGGCTTCTGCACTTCGCCCATGGCGAAGTGTTCATGGTCGGCGCTTTCATAGCGCTGTGTTCCGTCTGGTTCCTGAACGCGGGCCCGGTGCTTGCCGTTATCTGCGCGGCGATCGGCTGTGCCGCGCTCGGCGTCGTTATCGAATTCGTCGCCTTTCGCCCGGTGCGCCGGCGCTCGGGCGGCATGCTGGCGCCGATCGTCAGCAGCCTTGGCGTCGGTCTGTTGCTGCAGGAGGTCGCGACCAATATCTTCGGCGCCGACCAGACGCGGTTTCCGCCGCAGTTCGAGGCGACGGTCTATCATTTCGGTTCGCTGTTCGTCACCAGCACGCAGCTGTTCATTCTCGGCACTTCGTTTGGCCTCATGTTGCTGGTGCATCTGTTCATCTCCAAAACGAAATACGGCCTCGCCATGCGTGCGGTCGCCGAGAACGTGGATGTCGCCGGATTGCTGGGGATCAATTCCAATGCCGTTGTGGTGCTGACGTTTGCCGTTGCCTCGGCGCTCGGCGGCGTCGCCGGCGTGCTTGTCGGCTTTGCATTCAGCGCCATTTCACCGTTCATGGGCATCAGCATGACGATCAAAGGTCTTGTCGTGATGCTGATCGGCGGCCTGGGCAATGTTTATGGCGCGATGATCGGTGGACTGGTGCTGGGCATCGCCGAGGTTCTGACGGTCGGCTATCTGGCGTCGTCCTACCGGGATGCGTTTTCCTTTGCGCTGCTCATCGTGGTGCTGCTGGTGCGTCCGCAAGGCCTTTTCTCGGGCGGATTGCGAGCGGGGCACTGACATGCTGAGCAGCTATCAGGAATCGATCGCGATTTTCCTCGGCGTCAATGTGCTGATGGCTTTCAGCGTTTACGTGCCGACATCCGCCGGGTTGATATCACTAGGGCAGGCGGGCTTCATGGCGATCGGCGCCTACACGAGTGCCTATCTGACCAGCCGGTTTGCGGCGTTCGACGTGCCTTTCGGGCTGGCCTTGTTCCTCGGCGGAGCCGCGGCCGGCGTGGTCGGCGTTCTGGTTGCCGCACCCGCCGTGCGCATCAAGGGCATTTACCTGATCATCGCCACATTGGGGTTCGGCGAGATCGTGCGCGTGCTGTTCGTCAACTTCGAGCCGCTGGGCGGCGCGTCGGGGCTTGCCGGCATTAAGCCGCTGACGACCCTGTCCTGGGTCGCTGCGATCTGCCTCTTCTTCTTTGCCTTCCTCTGGCGCCTGCGCTCGACGCCGCTGGGTCGGGCCTTTGTCGCCATTCACGAGGATGAGACGGCGGCCGAAGCGATGGGCATCAACCTGTTCCGCACCAAGCTGACGGCCTTCGGCGGCGGTGCGTTCATCGCCGGTATTGCCGGCGGGCTCTATGCCCATTTCGCGCTGTTTATCGATCCGTCGCAGTTCGCCTTCGCGAAATCGGCGGAGGCGTTTTTGTTCGTCATCCTCGGGGGCAGCATCAATCCGCTTGGTCCCGTGGCCGGCGCCATCGTGGTGACCTTGCTGCCGGAATTCCTGCGCTTCCTGCAGGACTGGCGGATGAGCTTCTTCGCCGTGCTCCTCATCGCCTGCGCGGTCTGGAGGCCGGGCGGTCTGATCTCTTACAGACGGGCTGCGCAGCCATGACGACGGCGCTCCTCGACGTCCGATCGGTGACCCAGCGGTTCGGCGGCTTCACGGCGCTGGACGATGTGTCCTGTTCCATTCAGGCTGGCAGCATCAGTTCGCTCATCGGGCCGAACGGCGCCGGCAAGACGACCTTGTTCAATGTCATCAGCGGTCTTGTCACGCCGAGTGCGGGATCGCTCGGCTTCAACGGCACGGACTATACCGGCCGGCGGCCCGACGAGATCGTCAGCCTGGGCATCGCCCGCAATTTTCAGCAGGTGCGCTTGTTCCCGGCGCTTTCGGTCATCGAGAATGTGATGGTCGGTGCTCATCAGAAGCTGCCGCGCACGGGGCTTCTCGATTTTCTTGGTGGTCCGTTCAATTACGACAAGGTCGGCCGGCTGGCGCGTGAGATCGCGACCGAAATGCTCGATCTCGTCGAGTTCAAATCGGCCGCGGATACCCATCCCCAGCAACTCACGCTCGTCGATCAGCGGAGGGTCGAGATTGCCCGCGCGCTCGCCAGCGATCCCAGGCTTCTGTTGCTCGACGAGCCGGCGGCGGGCATGAACCCGTCGGAATCAAACCAGCTTGGCGCCATCCTCCGCAAGATCAGGGATCTCGGCCGCACCGTGCTTCTGGTCGAACACAATATGCGGCTGGTGATGGGAATCTCCGATCATGTCAGCGTGCTCAGCGCCGGCAAGGTGATCGCTACCGGCACGCCTTCGACCGTCCAATCCGATCCAGCGGTCATCGCCGCCTACCTCGGGAATCTGTGATGGCTCTGCTCGCGGTCGATAATCTCGGCGTTCGCTACGGCAACCTCACGGCGCTCGACGGTGTGTCGCTGCACGTCGATCACAACGAGATCGTCACGGTCGTCGGCGCGAATGGCGCGGGCAAGAGCACCTTGATGCGCGCCGTTCTTGGCCTGGCGCCGATCAACGCCGGCACGATCTCCTTCGACGGGCGGGATATCACCCGCCTTGCGACGTTCAAGATCGCCCGACAAGGCATCGCGCTTGTGCCGGAAGGGCGCGGGCCGCTGCGGCAGTTGAGCGTGCGCGAGAACCTCGTTCTCGGCGCCTTCTCGCGGGCCTGGGATGCGGCGACGAAGGCCGGCTTCGAGGCGGTGCTCGACCGGTTTCCGGCCTTGCGGTCGCGCCTCGGCCAGACGGCCGGCACGCTGTCCGGTGGCGAGCAGCAGATGCTGGTCATCGGGCGGGCGCTGATGTCACGCCCCAAACTCATGCTGCTCGACGAGCCGTCGCTTGGCCTGGCACCCCTCATTGTTGCGCAGGTGTTTGCGACGATCGAATCGGTCCGCAGCATGGGAGTGGCCATTGTCGTCGTCGAGCAGAATGCCCATGCGGCCCTCCAACTCGCCGACCGCGCCTATGTGATCGAGAACGGGCGCATCGTCCTCGAAGGAAGCGATCTTCTGGGCGACAAGCGGGTGCAGGAGGCTTATCTCGGCGGCTCCGTCGCCTGAATTGGTGTCTTGAATTGATGTCTTGCGCCGGATGACACTATGCTTCCGGCAAGATAGCCAGATTGAGAGGCAAAATGTCGTTAAGTGCCGAGACCGAAGCCGACAACATCCGCCTGGATCTGGAGCAGCGCTCTTTCTACATCTTTTCCATCCTGGCGACGCAGATCAACCGGGCGGTAGCGCGCACCTATGTCAAGAAATACGGGCGTCCCGAGAATGCCTGGAAGATTCTGGCGGTTCTGAACAAGTTCGAGGCGCTGTCGGCGTCCGAGCTCAACCAGCACACGACGCTCGAGATGGACAAGATCACGCGGCTTGTCGACGTCCTCGTCGAACGAGGGTTCGTGCTGCGCGAACAGGACCAGAAGGACCGCCGCAAGACGGTCATCAGCCTGTCGGCCGAGGGAAAGAAGGCGACGAAGCATCTCGAGGCCAGCATCGCCACCATGGAGCGGGAGTTCCTCATTGTCCTGTCGGGTGAGGAGCGGGAATCCCTCTATGACCTGCTGACGAAGCTCCACATTCGGGCGGGTCAGATTTTCGGCGATCAGAAGTAGCCGCCGGTCGCTGCTGCGTTTGTGTTATATTTGTGGATCACAAATACTCTTGACGGTATTCCGCCGTTTGCTAAGCTCAATGTCTCGGGAAGTGGAACGTCGAGGCGGATCATGAAAACAAGCGCTTTGAAAGCCGATTACGGTGTTGAGATCAGCGATGTCGACGTGACGCAGGCGTCAAAGGCGACGCTTGACGAGATCGTCCGTCTGCTCAACGCCCATGGCGCGATCGTCGTCAAGAACCAGGACCTGACGCCGCGGCAGCTTGTGGACTTCACCAAACTGTTCGGCAGACCGGCGAACAATCCGCGCAAGGAATTCACGGTCCCCGACGAGCCCGACGTGTTCCTCATCTCGAACAAAATTGTCGACGGTAAGCCGATCGGCGACCTCGATGCGGGCTCCGGCTGGCACTTCGATATGCCTTACGAACGCCTTCCGGGTTTCTGCACTCTGCTTTATGCGCGGGAGGTACCTGCCGAAGGCTCAGACACGCTGCTCGCCGATCTGTGTGCGGCCTGGGACGATCTGCCGGCGGACCGCAAGGAAGAGTTGCGCGACCTCGTGGTTCACCACAGCTACGCGCAGCTTTCGGCCTTGAAGGGAACCAAGCTGACGGCGGAACATCGCAAGATGCTGCCGGATGTTTTCCATCCGCTGATCCGCAAGCATCCCTACAATGGCAGGCTTGCGTTGCGCCCTTGCGCCGGCGGCTCGAAGGGCATTCTCGGGGTGGCCAATCCGGATGGCATCGATCTCCTCAAGGAACTCGTCGCCTTCGTGACGCAGGACAAATATATCTACGCGCATAAATGGAACGTGGGCGATCTACTGGTCTGGGACAACAACTGCACCCTGCATCGCGGCACGCCGTTCGATCGCGAGAAATATATCCGACTGGTGCTGCGCACCTGGATCCAGAGCCCCGAAGAGCATTACGCCGCCGCCTGAGCAGGCGGAGGCGAGCGGCTTTCAGGAACTGGCGACACTGACCAGCTGGTACAGTTGAGGGTCGATTCCAGCCGTGACGTTGTCCAGCGTCCCCCATTCTTTTCTGAATTCCGGATGGCGGTGTGCCGACCGAAGCTGGTCCTTCGTCTCCCATTGAATGTAGTTGACGATCTTCCGCCCATCGAGACTCCGATGCAGGCTGATGGAAACAAAGCCGGGCTGGCGCGCCATGAACGAGGCGCGATCGCGCAGGATGGAAAGCGCCTCTTCCACCTGCTCAGGCTTGGTATCGATCACGGTGATCTGTGTAACCGATGGGTTTCGTTCGCTGATCTGCGGCATGGCAAAATCCTTTCATGCTGGATTTGCGCGGGGCGAAGGCAATCGCGGCAACCGTTGAAGCTTCTGCCCCCAAGCAAACGTGGAACACCCCACACAGGTTCCCGTTCATCAGGATCAGGTCGCTCGGCAAGTATCACATAAGGGAACCATCCTTGTTGCCTTCCGTTTCGAGGAAAACCTTGATGGAGGCCCGCTATGACGGCACACAAGAAATGGTCCGCGCATGTGACGGAAACAAGCGATGCGCTTGATCTGAAAGAAGAGATTTTCAAGGGCTCACCGCGGCAAGTGGCCGTTTCGTTGAAGCGATCCGCCGAGCACAGCCATCGGCGCAAATCGAGCCCGTTCCAGTCAGCCATGTCGATGCTGACGTTCTACATCAATCGGGCCGGCAAGAATCTCACCGCCGGCCGGCGCAGGCAGCTTGAGAGCGCAAAGGGTGAATTGCGCAAGGCATTCGGCCGCGAGGCTTAAGGTTCGATCCCCGATTCCCGTTTCAGACCAGGCAGCCGCAGCTCGAAGAGTTGCGGTTGCTTGACGTTCAGAAGCGACCTCGCTACTTTATCTTAAAATAATATCTAGTTTCATTTTAAGACATTAGGGCTGGAAACTTTGCCGAGCCTGATGTCAGGGCGGGAACGCGTGGACCGATTTGCAGAAACATCGTCGTTGAAGACGGACAGGCGCGGCCCTGCTGTGCAGGTCGATGGCGGCATGGTCTCCGGGCGCGAGAGCGAAGACGGCTCGCATGTAGTCTACAAGGGCATCCCCTATGCGCGGCCGCCCGTCGGCGAGCTGCGCTGGCGGCCGCCTCAGCCCGTTGTTCCCTGGAGCGGAGAGCTGCAAGCGACTTCGTTCTCGGCGATCTGCCCGCAGCCGGTGTCGAGCGAGCCGGCTTCGATCGCCAATGTCCTGTTCTTCATGCCATCAGGCCCGCAGAGCGAAGACTGCCTCTATCTGAACATCTGGAACGGCGCCGTAGCATCGCAATCGCTGCGGCCGGTGATGGTGTGGATTCCTGGCGGCGGATTCCGGGCCGGGTCGGCTGCCGGTCCGTTGTATGACGGCGCCGAACTGGCGAAGAAGGGCGTCGTGCTCGTTTCGCTCAACTATCGGGTCTTCAAATTCGGATTTCTTGCGCATCCGGATCTGACGGCGGAATCCTCCACGGGCAGCTCCGGCAATTACGGCCTGCTGGATCAGATCGCGGCGCTGCATTGGGTGCAGCGAAACATCGCGGCTTTCGGTGGCGATCCCGACAAGGTGACGATCTTCGGTCAGTCGGCAGGCTCCCATAGCGTCAACTATCTGATGGCCTCGCCACTGGCGCGCGGCCTGTTCGCGCGCGCCATCGGGCAGAGCTGCGCGGGCTTTGGACCGCAGCGGCCGGGCTCGCTGCTCGGGCGCAGCTTGCCGTCTTTGGGCGCGGCTGAAAAAGACGGAGTTCGCATGGCCGATGCGCTCGGCGCCCGCACCATCGCCGAGCTGCGGGCGAAATCGGCGGAGGAGATTCTCGCTTCGCCCTCGGTGCACCGGTTCGATTCGTCCTGGCCCATCCTTGACGGCCATGTTCTGCCGCGCAGCGTCGATGATATCTTCGCCGACGGCGCTCAGCACGGCGTGCCGCTGCTCACCGGTTCGACGGATGATGAAGGGACGATCTTCCATTCGCTCCACAGCCTCGGTGCCTATCGCGAGTTCGCCGATGCTGAATTTGGCGAACAGGCGCAGGAATTCCTGGCCCTCTATCCGGCGGATGATGACGCCAGCGCGCGGGCCGCGAGCGAGGATGCGTTTCGCGATCGCTTTGCCGGCTGGGCCAATTGGCAATGGGCGGAGGCGCAATCGCGGTCCGGCCAGGCGCCGGTCTTCTATTATCAATTTGCCCATCGACCGCCGGTTCCGGCTGTGGGGCGCTACGTCGAAAACGCCAGCCATCGCTTCGGCGCATTCCACGGCGCCGAACTGCCTTACGTGTTCGGCAATCTCTATCCGGCGTCGTGGGACTGGTCGCGCGATGATACCGCCCTGGCGCAACAGATCTCGGACTATTGGATCAACTTCGCCCGCAATGGCGATCCCAATGGTCCCCACCTGCCGGTGTGGCCGCGATATGCCCATGCCGAGCCGAAAGCCATGCGTTTCGGCAAGGAAAGCGCGGCTGGCGATATCGCGCAGAAAGACAGGTTCGACTTCTGGACGCGCTATGGGGAGCGCTGGGACAACTCAAAAGACCAACAAGATTGAGAGGGGAAGATATGAAAAAGATCATCATCCATGCAGCTCTTGCACTTGCCGTATCGGCTTTTCCCGCTGCCGCGCAGGACTATCCGGTGCGGCCGATCCGGTTCGTCAATTCATCCGCAGCCGGCGGTGGCGCGGATATTCTCATTCGCTTTCTGGCCGCCAAAATTCAACCGTTGGCGGGCCAGCCGATCCTGGTGGAGAACAAGCCGGGGGCGGCCGGCAATATCGCCAATGAATATGTGGCGAGCGCCAAGCCCGATGGTTACACGGTACTGATCGCGGCGAGTTCGGCGATGATCGCCAACCGCCATGTGATGAAGGATACGCGGCTCGACGGGATGAAGGATTTCGATCCGGTCACCTCGATCTTTCGCGCCGGTTTCGCGCTGACGGTGCCGAACTCGACGCCGGCGAAGACCTTGCCCGAGTTCATCACCTATCTGAAGGGCAAGCCGAAAGTTCTGTACGGCGCGCCGACGATCAGCGTGCTGGCGGCATCGGAGCTGTTCAAGCTTCTCAGCGGCACCAAGGGCGAGGCCGTCAACTACAAGGCGATGCTCGATGCGGCGCGCGACGTGATGGGCGGCGAGACCGACTATGCGTTCGTCGACACGGTGTTGAGCATGGCGCAGGCGAAAGCCGGGCGACTGCGCGTGCTCGGCGTCACCACGCCGAAGCGGCTGGAATCGGTGCCCGACCTGCCGACCTTGGCTGAGTCCGGTCTCAAGGACTACGAGTACGTCAACTTCTGGGGCGTATGGCTGCCGGCAAAGTCGCCGGCCAATGTCACGGCCAAATTGAATGGCTGGTTCAACCAGGTCATCAAGAGCGAGGAAGGCCATAAATATCTGGTCGATCAATCGAGTGAACCCTGGCCGAGCACGCCGGACGGGCTGCGGACGCAGATGATCGAACACGACGCGATGTGGCAGAAGATCGTCAAGCAGGCGAACATCCAACCGCAATAAGCGAAACCTAATTCAACACTGAAAGAGCAACAGGCGGTTCGATGACGTTTGAGACAAACACCAGGCTGGTAACTGATCTTCTTCACGACGATGACATGTTAAGGCGGGTCGACATGCCGGAATGGCTGTCGGTCTCGGCGCCCGGTGAGCCGAAAGCTTTCTCGAAGGCTGCGGTGACGCAGCGTTTCAGCCGCAACGGCTATGACTGGGATATTCACGGCACGCTTTACACGCCGGAGAAGGAACGTCTGCCTGGCGTCGGTTTTGTGCTCTTTCATGGCGGCGCCGGTAGCGAGAAGGAAGTGGAAGAAACGCCGGATGGCAGGCCCGGCCTTGCGTCGGTGCTGGCGGCGCAGGGATTTCGCTGCCTTGCTGTGACCTTTCCAGGCCATATTCCGGCATCCGGCGTCTGGGAGACGCCTGTCAGCGAACGCCAGCCGCTTTATCTGCTCGATCGTGAGCTGCCGCCGGCCGAGATCGCCGATCGTCACGACAAGTGCACGTTCAACACGATTGTCGAGGGAGCGGCGTTGCTGGTCGACGCCCAGATGCCCGACTATCAGCTTCTCGCCTTCGGCCATTCTACGGGCGGGCCGATGTCGATGTTCCTGTACCGCTTTCTCAAGAGCGCGCGCGTCATCGGCATTGTCGGCTGGGGCAGCGGCGGTCCCGATGGGTGGTATCGCGAATGGATCGAATGGCGCACGGACAAGAAGGATGCGATCGCGGGGCCGAATTCGATCTCGCGGCGCAGCGTCGAATCTTTCCGCAAGGCCGGCTATGAGGACGCCCGCGACCTGTGCCCCTGGGGTACGGCGGAGGATTATTTTGTCTGGGCCAACAAGTTTAAGTCGCAGCTCAAGACGGGGCTTTGCGATAACCAGCATTCGGCCCATGTGGACGAGCTGAAGGCGACCGCCAAAAGGACAGGGATTCCGGTTGAGGAATATCTCGATTACCTGCGCGATCCCGACCCGGACTGGCTTGCGGATGTCGGTGTGCTGCTCATGGTCGGCGAGAACGATCGCAACCACTGGCTGATCGGCGATACCGAAGACAAGAAGCTCGAGATGTTCATGGGCTACAAGTTCGCCCAGCGTGCACGGCGAACGAAAATCATGCTGGTGTCGCGCTACGGCCATTTCGGTTATGTCGGCGCGCACAACGAAAAGATCGCGTTCATCTGGATCGATGCGCTGATGGCCGGGTTCTTCGACGGCGTTGTGCGGTGAAGGACTATGCCGGACCGTTCGCCACGGGCGTCGGTCCGGCTATTTCCGGCAAAGTGCTGACGACTTTATTGCGCGAATCAACTCTCACAACCGAGGGTTTGTAGCCTTCGTCGATCCTGTCGAAATTTGCGAAAGTCGCTATGATCACAAGGTCGCCGACTTTGACGAGATGCGCGGCGGCGCCGTTGGCGCAAATGATTCCGCTGCCCCGCGGCGCTTCGATCGCATAGGTCGTCAGGCGGGTGCCTCTCGTGACATTCCAGAGGTGGACTTCTTCATTGTCGACAATGTCGGCGGCATTCATCAAGTCGAGATCGATGGAGCAACTGCCCTCATAGTCCAGGTCAGCGTGCGTGACCGTCGCACGATGAATTTTACTCTTGAACATCCGACGCTGCATAGTCGCTCCACTGACCGGCCTCTCGCCATGGCGGTACGCCTGATAGAGGCGCGCCGATCATGATGTCAATCACCTGCCGGGAAAGCATGGCTTGCCATTTGAGGGCGATCCGGCCAAGGTGACGGTGGATGAGAGTTGAGCGCAGGTGCCTCATGAAGCCTGGCAGGAAAGTCGACTGGCAACGTCTCAAGACCCTGGCCCTGAGTCTTAAACTGCCCGGTGTCGAGGAGACGACCTCCTGGGGGCAGCCGACCCTGAAGGCGCATGGCAAGCTCTGGGTCTGGTGGAGCCCGCATGAAGATGCGCCGGTCTTCAAGGTCCCGTTCGAGGAGCGCGAGATTCTGGTGGAGGCCGAGCCGGAGACCTTCTTCTTCACGCCGCACTACAAGAGCCATCCGCTGGTGCTGGTGCGGCCGGAGAAACTCGACCTCGCCTGGGCGAAGGCAAACCTCCTCAAGGTCTGGCGCGCCCAGGCGCCGAAGCGGGTGCTGAAGGCCTATGATGCCGAGCAGCAGGGTTAGCTGACTAACGCTGCTGCTCGATAGGTTCTTTTACTTCAAGGCTTCCTTCGCCTTTTCGATATCGGCGGGAGGCGTGGCGTAGATTTCCTCCACGAGCTTCTGCACCCGCTCACCCGACACTGCATCGATATCGAGCTGGATTTTCTTGGCCTCTGCCAGGAATTCCGGGTCCTTCATCGTCGCATCGAAAGCGGCGCGGAAAGCTGCGACCCGATCGGCGGGCACGCCCGGTGGCAGCACGTAGGGGCGGCCGAATTCGAGCTGGCTGAAGATGACGGAGAGGACGCGCCGGTCGGCTTCATTCTTCACCGATGCCCACATGTTGGGAACGCCGCGGCGGTTCAACTCGGGATCGCCCTCGGGGGAGGAGATCTGGGTCAGGATGCGGACCTGATTGTTCTCCAGCCAGCGCGGATAGCTGGTGATGAAGCTCGACCACTGAATGCCGCAGATGCCCTGGGTTTCGCCGCGCTCCATCGCCAACGCCGCATCCTGCGAGCCGGGATAACCGCTAATGAGCTTGAACTTGGTGCCGAGCACATTGTTCAGCACACTCGGATATTGGCGGATGGACGAGGTGACGCCGGATGTGCCGACGATCAACTCCTTCTTGAACATATCCTCGAAGGTCTGGACATCCGACGTATGCCAGGCGACGCAGATGCTGGTTTCCTTGTTGGCGCTGCCGATGAAGCTGAATTTGCGCGGATCGAAACGCGCCTGTCCGACTTCGCCGATGAGCGGATCCATAATCGCGCCCATGAACAGCGCGCCGAAGGTGGAGCCGTCCCTTGGCGCCTTGGTGTAGAGATAGTTCGCGGCAATAAGGCTGCCGGCGCCGTCCATATAACGGCCGACAACCTGCGGATGTCCGGGCAGATACTTGCCGATGTGACGTTGCAGCACGGCAGCGTAGACGGCGTAGCCACCACCGGCGCGGGCGCCGATGATGAAGTCAATGCTCTTGCCGGTGAAGAATTTTTCCGTGTCCGACTGGGCTGATGCCGCCGAGGTGCAAGCGAGCGCCATGACGATGGCTGTGGAAACGGATCGCAGTCGATTCATATTCGGCATGTTTATCTCCCCCCTATGGATGGTTGGATGTTGTTGTCCGGGCCATGTTGGCAAGCGCCCGCTGATAGTAGGATTCATCGACATATGTATCGGTGTCCTCGAATTGCGCGTCGCGCCCTTCGGTTGCGGCACGTACGTCGAGCATGGCGCGAAAGCCGGTCCAGTTCAGGCGCGCCTGCGGCGCAAAGCCCGAGACCGGATCGCACAATTGCAGATAGGTCGCATGGGCGACCTCGCTGGAGATCGAAAGCTTCTCCTGCAACAGACGTTCGCAGGCATTCTCGGACTGCCGCAGCCAGTCGAGCGAGGCGATATAGCCCTGGATGTAAGCCTCGATGGCGTCAGCCGACTTTTCTGCATAGGAGCGCAGGGCGAATGCGCCGCCGGCCTGATAGGGGCCGACGAGATCATCGAGGCGGCCGAGGCTGTGCATGCCGGACAGCAGCGCTTCCGCCGAGAACGGCGGATTGAGAATTGCGCCGGCGAGCGTGGCATCCTTCTGCAGGGCGCGAAGCCGCTTGGAGCCATTGCCGACCGCCAGCAATTGATAGTCCTTGTCTTTCTCCAGGCCGTTGGCGGCGAGCACCTTGCGCAGCAGCAGCGCATAGGCCGTGTCGGGCGAATCGACGGCCAGCGTGCGGCCGGCGAGATCCTTGATCGCGCCGATGTCGCTTTGAACGACGAGATCGTTCATGCCGCCTTCGCCGCCCATGAGAATGACGACGTCATGCCCGGCCTTGATCATCGCCAGCCCATTGTCGATGGCGGCCTGCACCACATGGATTTCGCCTGAGGCCAAAAGCCCGCGCTGTTCGCGCGAGCTGCCGGTTTCATGAATGACGAGATCGAGCTGTCGCGCCGCGAACAGGCCCTGCGCCGCGCCGGCCCAGAGCGGCAGCGCCTTGGCGTTGGGGAATGTGCTGACGATTAAGCGGGACACTTGCTATCCTTCAGCGCTTGCGCGGATCGACGATGGGCGGACCCGTCTTGATGTTCATCCGCTTGGCATCGGCTTCGGAATAATCCTCATCCGTCTTGAGCCCTGCGGCGCGGATGCCGGCGATGGCGCAGAGATCGTCCACCTCGTTGACGTCACCGGTGACGCCGAGGGCGCCGATGATCTCGCCGAATTCATCGCGGATGAGCTGGCCGCCGGCTTCCAGGAAAATCGGGCCATCGGCGAGGTCGCGCAAGGTGTCCATGAACGGCGGCTTCTCGCGGGATTTCTGCAGCACCATGCGCGAGGAACGGTGCAGGGCGAGGGCGCCGAAGGCCTTGCCGCGGGCGATCTCAAAACGCATCAGCGAAGCGCCGTCCTGCTTGAGAAAAGCTTTCACCCGGCCGCCGGCGTCGAGCACGATCGCAGCCAGGGCATAGGCCTCCATCTCCTCAGCTTTCTTGAATGTATTCAAAATGATGGATAGGGATTGGTCCATGCTGATGCCGCGCATCTGGTGCTCCATAGGATGTATGGCCGGGTCGTGCTACCGGCATGGCGGCACCGTCCTGGAAAGGCTAAGATGAATCAAATGGTTTATTTTAGGCTCTGCATGAATCAGATTCATTGCGGAGAGGAGGCGCCGTGAAGATCGATTTCCTGGGGCTCGAGGCCTTCGTCAGCGTTGCCGAACTAGGCTCGTTCACGCGCGCGGCGGAACATCTGAATCTGTCGCAGACGGCGGTCACCCACCGGGTCAAGAAACTGGAGCGCAATCTTGGCGTCCAGCTTCTCCGCCGCTCGCATCATGACGTGGTGCTGACGGAGGAAGGGGCGGAGCTGCTGCCCGGCATCAAGAACACGCTGGCGAGCGTGGATGAGGAACTGGAACGCATCAGGGCGGGGGCTGTTGTCCGGCGCAAGAAACTGACGATCGCCTGCCTGCCGACCATCGCCATGGGGATGTTGCCGACGGCATTGCAGCGATTCAGCGCGAGCCATCCCGATGTCGCGGTGAGCGTGTTCGACACCTCGGCCAGCGAGATCGGTCCGCTTGTCGCCAATGGCACCGTCGAGTTCGGCCTGACGATCATCGCCGCCAGCAATCAGGATCTCGTCACCGAGGCGTTGTTCACCGAGGATTATCTTGTCGTCTGCCCCATGGCCCATGTTTTCAGCAAGCGCAGGCGCGGAAACGCCTATGTCACCTGGACCGAACTGCTCGGCGAAAAGCTGATCCGGGTCAGCGCGCAGACGGCCAATCGCTTCATCATCGACCAGGCGCTGGGCAGCCGCAGCGAGGCGCCGAACTGGGCCTATGAAGTGCAGCATACAATCACGGCCCTGAAGCTGGTCAGCGAGGGGCTGGGCCTTGCGATCATGCCGCGCAGCGCGGTGGAAGCGCTGCAGACGGAAGACCTCTGCGTCCTGCCGCTCAGCCGGCCGAGCATTTCGCGAACCATCGGCATCCTGTCCCGCCGCAATGTCGGCCTCTCGCCCCTGGCGGCGGATCTTTGCGCGGCCCTCAAACAGGTTGGCCCGCTGGTGCGGCAGGCGCGCGTGTAGGCGCTGGCCCACTGCCGGGCAAGCTTGTCCGCACTGGTTGCCCTGTGCAGCCTAATGGTGTGGAATTGCCGGAGTTGCATTGGGGGAGGGGAACATGAAGCGACTTGCTGCATTTGCGGGTCTTATGAGCGTGGCTCTGCTGGCGGGTATAGCTACGCGTGCGATGGCTGCCGATTATCCCGACAGGTCGGTGCGCATCCAGCTCGGGTTTGCCGCGGGTGGTGGCGCCGACATTCTGGCGCGCTGGTATGCCGACAAGCTTTCCAAGATTTCGGGCGGGACATTCCTGATCGAAAACAGGGTCGGCGCTTCCGGCAATCTGGCGCTCGATGCGGCGGCGAAAGCCAAGCCGGATGGCTTGACCCTGCTGCTGGCGTCGACTGTGACGACAGCCGGCAATGCCGCCGTGTTCAAGAGCATGCCGCTCGATGTGGCGAAGGATCTGCTGCCGATCGCCGGTTTCGCCGAGACGCCGTTCGTTCTCGTCGTCGCTCCCGATGCCGGCATCAACAGCGTCGCCGACCTGACCGCGCTGATCAAATCGAAGAACGGCAAGTCGACCTACGGCAGCGCGACGACGAGTGCGCTGGCGTCGTCGGCACTCTATCTGAACGCGGCGAACGTGGAAGCCACCTATGTCGGATACAAGGCGACCGCCACAGCCGTTCAGGATGTGACGAGCAAGCAGATCGATTTCGCCTTCGCCGATGTGGTCTATGCAGTGGGGCAGGCCAAGCAGGGCCGCATCAAGCTTTTGGCGATCGCGTCGGACGAGCGGTCTCCGAGCCTGCCGGATCTGCCGACCTTGAAGGAGACCACCGGTGCGCGCACCGGCGATATCGTTGCCCATTGGGGCATCTGGGCACCTGTGGGCGTGCCGAAAGACATCGTCGACAAGCTGGGAAAATGGACGACGCAGATCACCCAGCAGGACGACACGAAGAAGTTTCTCATCGATCAGGGCGCGACAGCTAAAATCTCCGATGCGGCCGATTACAAGCAGCGCTTCACCACGGCGTTGAAGGCCTGGGCGGATGCCGTCAAGATCGGTCATATTGAAATACAGTAAGGCAGTAGGCAGTAGGCAGTAGGCAGTAGGCAGTAGGCAGTAGGCAGTAGGCAGTAGGCAGTAGG
>Ga0182744_1000665_pt1 | contig 31852 bp, 34 predicted proteins | sample eDN3rd30CKraftMG_FD_128525 | JGI IMG/M metagenome (GOLD analysis project Ga0182744, IMG submission 128525) | Enriched Miracle-Growth compost microbial communities from Emeryville, California, USA - eDNA 3rd pass 30_C Kraft MG (version 2) (version 2) ... | reverse complement strand
GCTCGACAAGTCCTTCGTCGACGACCTCGACATCGACTCGATCTCGATGATGACGATCGTCGTCAACGCCGAGGAGAAGTTCGACGTCAAGATCCCCGACGCCGAGGTCAAGAACCTGAAGACCGTCCGCGACGCGGTCGACTTCATCGTCTCCGCCCAGGGCTAGATGCTCGTGCTGAGCGAGCGGAGCGAGACGAAGTGACCAAGCGCATCGTCGTCACCGGGATCGGTGCGACCACCCCGATCGGCGGGACCGCGCAGGAGTCGTGGGAGGCGCTGCTGCGCGGCGAGTCCGGCGCGCGCACGCTGACCCAGGACTGGGTCGCCGAGCTCGACCTGCCCGTCACCTTCGCCGCCGAGGCGAAGGTGCGCCCCGAGGAGGTCCTCGAGCGCGTCGAGGTCAAGCGCAACGACCCGCAGGCGCAGTACGCCCTCATCGCGCTGCGCGAGGCCTGGGCCGACGCGGGAGCGCCCGAGGTCGAGCCCGAGCGGCTCGGCATCGACTGGGCGACCGGCATCGGCGGCCTGTGGACCCTGCTCGACGCCTGGGACACGCTCAAGGAGAAGGGGCCGCGGCGCGTGCTGCCGACGACCGTCCCGATGCTCATGCCGAACGCGGCGGCCGGCACGGCGCTCTCGATGGAGCTGCACGCGAAGGCGTACGCCCGCACCGTCGTCTCCGCCTGCGCGTCGAGCACCGAGTCGCTCATCAACGCCTACGAGCATCTCCAGGCCGGCTACGCGGACGTCGTGGTCGCCGGCGGGTCGGAGGCGGCGATCCACGGCATCACGCTCGCGTCGTTCGCCGCGATGCAGGCGCTGTCCAAGCGCAACGACGACCCCGCCACCGCCTCGAGGCCCTATGACGTCGACCGCGACGGCTTCGTCATGGGCGAGGGCGCGGGCGCGGTCGTGCTCGAGACCTACGATCACGCGATGGCGCGCGGAGCGAGGATCTACGCCGAGCTCGCGGGCGGCGGCGTGACCTCGGACGCCTACCACATCACCGCACCGGACCCGGAGGGCTGGGGCGCGGCGCGCGCGACGCGCTTCGCGCTCGAGAGCGCGGGCGCGACCGAGGCCGATGTGACCCACATCAACGCGCACGCGACGAGCACCCCGGTCGGCGACATCGCCGAGTACAAGGCGCTCCGCGCGGTCTTCGGCGACGCCGTCCACGGCATCCCCGTGACGGCCACGAAGGGCTCGACCGGCCACCTGCTCGGCGGGACCGGTGCCGTCGAGGCGATCTTCTCGATCCTCGCGATCGCGAACCGCACGGCTCCCCCGACGGCGAACCTCACGAACCAGGATCCCGAGATCCCGCTCGACGTCGTCACGGCGCCGCGCGAGCTGGGGTCCGGCGATCAGCTCGTGCTGTCGAACTCCTTCGGCTTCGGCGGGCACAACGCCGTCGCGGCGTTCCGCTCGGTCTAGCCTCCGAAGGGTCAGCCGACCTTGTGGAGCCAGACGACCGGCGCGTCGGCATGCGCGTGCCGGAAGGCCTCGAGCTCGTCGTCCCAGGCCTGGCCGAGGGCGATGCGCAGCTCGCGGTGCAGCTCGAACGCGTTCGCCCCGGCGGACTCGAGCGCATAGCGCACCCGGTCCTCGGGGATGACCATGTTGCCCGCGGTATCGGTCTGCGCGTGGAAGACGCCGAGATCGGGCGTGTGCATCCAGCGGCCGCCGTCGTGGCCGTGGCCCGCGTCCTCGGTGACCTCGTAGCGCAGGTGCTCCCAGCCGCGCAGGGCCGACGAGATCGCGGCACCCGTGCCGGGCGCGCCCTCCCACACGTAGACGGCGCGCTGTGCGCCCGGCATGAGCGGCTGCTCGCGCCAGGCGAAGTTGACCGCGAGGTCGAGCGCGCGACCGGCTGCCCACTCGATGTGGGGGCAGAGCGCCTTCGGCGCGGAATGCACGTACAGAACGCCGTGTGCGACGGCTCCATAGGACGCCGAACGAGCCACGATCTCCTCCATTCAAAGCCCGATCCCTGGCGGGTTCGGCTTCCCCTCCGACCCGTGAGATGGCTTGAACGGCTCTCGCGACTGCTATTCGGTTCTCAGCCAAGTATGCGGCGAAGCCGCGGGGATTACAAGCGTGTCATTCCGGCGTGGCGGCCTTCCGGCGGCCGCGCTTCGGCGGGGGCGCGAAGCCGAACGGAGCGACCTGGCTGAGCCGGGTCCGGGCGGCCGCGAGCCATTCGAGCTCGGCCTGGAGCGAGCCGCGGCGGCGGGCGAGGACGACGTCGGCGAGCAGGTCGTCGGGGGCCTCGGCGAGCGCCCGGCCGAGCTCGTCGCGGGCGAGCGCCGCCTGCGCGTTGATGAGCGAGCGCAGGTCCGCGGTCTCAAGCGTCGCCGCGAGCGTCACCTTGAGGGCGAGCTCGTCCCGCGCGCCCGGCGCGTCCTGCGGGACGGGCGCGGCGAGCCACTCCTGCGCCTGCGCGCGCCCCTGCGCGGTGAGCTCGTAGCGCACCTTGCCCGAGGAGTCCTTCGGCAGCGGGGCTACGACGCCGTCGCGGTGCATCCGCTTGAGCGTCATGTACATCTGGGCGTCGACGACCTCCTCGGCGCCCCCCGTGCGGCGGCGGAACTCGCTCGCGAGCTGCAGACCGTACGCGGGGCCGATGGTCAGGATCGCGAGGAGCGCGCTGCGGACGGACACGAAAACAGCCTACCGGGGAGAACTTATTCGCTCGCACGGCACGCGGTCACGCGCGCGGGGCGATCGTCTGGGCGCTCGTGAACAGGTTCGCGGGATCCCACGCCGTCTTCACCTCGATGAGCCGCTCGAGGTTCTCGGCGTAGTACTGCTCCTGCCAGTCGACGATGCGGCGGTTCGGGAAGTTCTGATACGACTCGCGCGGCGTGTGCGGCTCGATCGCCGCGAGCACGGCGTCGGTCCAGTCCTCGAGATCCCGGACCTCCTCGGGCGCCGCGAGGTCGGACCACACGGGCGAGGGCCGGACCATGCTCGTCATGCCGCGGTGCACGTACGCCGTCTCGTCGCGGGCGAAGCGGTCGATCACGGCGCCGCCGATCCAGCCGATCATCCACAGCTCGCCGTGCGTCGAGGCGCTGCGCTGCGGGCACTCCGCGACGAGGTCGACGAGATCCTCGATCGCCTTGGACGGCAGCGCCCGATCGGTATAGCGGGAGATGTCGCCCCAGGAGTGGTTCTCCGACTCCGCACTCGTGAATCCCTGCGCGGTATCCCACCAGGGCTGCGCGACGACGGTCTGCGCGCTGATCCCGTCGATCGCGAGCAGCGGGGCGGCGAGGCCCATGAAGTCGTCCATCGACCCGATGAACTGGCCGCGGACCCAGCCGGTCACGGCCCGGCGGGCGTCGCCGTCGGCGCCGAGCGGCATCGGCTGCGCGTAGCAGGAGGCGACGAACTCGGGCGGGCTCGTCTGCTCGAGCGCGTCGACCGCGGCGAACATCTCCCCCGCGGCGTCCGCGCCGGCGATGTCGATCCGGTAGTAGACGATGTCCCCCTGCGGCACCTCGGTGAGCTCGAACTCGAACTCGGTGCAGATCCCGAAGGTGCCGCCCGTGCCGCCCCGCAGCGCCCAGAACAGGTCGGCGTTCTCCGTCGCGCTCGCCTCGACGACCTCGCCCGCCGCCGTGACCATGCGCGCGCGGACGAGGTGGTCGCTCGTGAGGCCCGCGTAGCGGGCGTGATAGCCGATGCCGCCGCCGAGCACGAGGCCGCCGATGCCGACGCTGAGGCACGTCCCGCCCGGCAGGAACTCCTGGCCGAACTGCGTCGCGCCGAAGATGTCGCGGTTCGTCGCCGCGCCGCCGGTCGTGATGCGCCGGTCGAGCCGGTCGACGGCCGTCGAGGCGAGCCGCGACAGGTCGATGATGAGCCCGGTCGAGGTCGAGAGCCCCGCGTAGGAGTGCCCGCCGCCGCGCGTCGCGAACGGCACGCCGTGCTCCCGGCACCAGTTCACCGCGGTCACGACGTCGGCCTCGTCGGCGACCCGGGCGACGGCCATCGGCACGGCGTCGCGGAACTGCCCGTTCGTCGGGAACCACGCCGAGGTGAATCCCGAGTCGCCCGGCAGCAGCACGCGGCCGCTGAGCTTCGCGGCGAGATCGGCGATCGCGTTCGCCGGGGCGATGACCGTCTCTCCCGCGGGGGTGCACGCCGCGAGCGCGACGCCGGCCGCCGCGAGGGTGCCGACGACGATGAAGCCGCGGCGGGACAGTTCTGCGGTCATGGCACGATCTCCAGTGCTTCCATCATTCCGAGGTCCTCGTGCGTGAGGACGTGGCAGTGCTCGACGGTCCTCCCGGTGAAGTCGTCGAGGTTCATGACGAACGTGAACGAGTCGCCGAGCCTCGGACCGAGCGCCCAGGTGTCCCGCCACACCGGGGTCGTGAGCCGCGCGCCGTTGACGTGCGTCACGAGGAAGGGGTTGACGTGGATGTGGAAGACGTGGACGAAGCCCTCGTCGGCGGCGTTGCGCACCGTCCATTCCTCGGCCGTGCCGAGCCGCATCCGGTACGGCGGGTCGTCGGGGTTGAACGGACGCCCGTCGATGCCGAAGGCCTCGAACTGGTGGTCGGCGCGGCGGTGGACGGTGTAGTCGACCTCGCGGCGCTTCGCGATCGGCCGCAGCGGGGGATCGTATCCGGGCAGGCTCGTCGGGAGCGACATGTCGGCGCGCTCGGGCAGCACGTCGACGTAGGCGACGACGCGCGGGACGACCTCCTGCCAGACCGTGCCGTCCGCGCCGACGGGCTGATCGGGGCCCGGCGCCTGATCCCAGCCGGGCAGGTACGGGAGCTGGCTCGTCGCGGGGTAGAGCACGAGCTCGTACCGGCCGGGATACTGCGCCTGGACGAGCGCCTCGACGCGCGCGCCGGGCTCGATGAAGGTGTCGCGCGCCATCCGCGGCGCGGGCAGCGCGAGCCCGTCGTAGCCGATGTGGTGGAGCGAGTGACCCGTCAGCCGCAGCGACATGAGCTTGCCTTCGGCCGCGTTGAGCATCCGCCAGCGCTGCACCTCGCCGCGCCGCATCGTGATGACGGGAGTCGTCTGCCCGTTGAGCGTCCAGTAGATGCGGTCGCGCGGGAAGAACGCCTCGCGGAGCGTCGCATTCGGCTCCGGCGTCGGGACCGTGAAGTCGTCCATCATCTCCAGCGCCTGGAAGACCATGATCTGCTCGCTCGCCGCACGGATCTCCGGCACCTCGTCGATCGCGCCGCGCACGACGAGGGCGCCCGCCATCCCGCCCTGCACCTGGTACGCGACCGCGCCGTGCCGGTGCGGGTGGTACCAGAACAGTCCTCCCGTGTGCTCCTCCGGCACGGCGATCTCGTACTGCTGAGCGCCGCCCGGCTCGATCGTGATGAACGGGTTGTCGCCGGCGCCCTCGGGCGAGACGTGCAGGCCGTGGGTGTGCAGGTTCGTGTGCGTCCAGTCGTGCGGCCGGGTCATGTTGACCTCGGCGCCCGTCGAGCCGGTGTCCATCTGGCCGTGGTCGTGGCCGTCGCTCGCCGCCTGGTCCCGCGCATCGAGCGGGGGCATCGCGTTCTGGATGCGCACCGCGATGGTCTCGCCGGGATGCACCTCCCACGTCGCACCCGGCACCGCGCCGTCGTAGCCGAAGGTCTCGTACTCGTGCCCGACACCGATGTCGACTCTCGTGCGCCTCGCCGTCACGGTGCCGGTCAGCCGGCCGTCGAGCGCTCGCTTGACGGGCGGGCTGCGCAGCGGCGCTCCCGGCGGGTTGGCGGCGGGCGCCGCGGTGCACGAGGCGAGCAGCGTCGGGACGCCGAGCGCGGCTCCGGCGCCGAGGACGCCGATGCCGATCGCCTGCCGCCTGGTGACTCCCCGCGCGGTCACGCGCCCACGATAACGACGCGACCGTCGCCCCCGCTAGATCAGCGCGTCACTCCGCGTCGCATTTCGTCAGGTCGGTCTCCGCGAGCGGCTGGCCCTGCTCGATGAGGTAGGTCACCTCGAGCACGACCGGCTCGGTGCCCTCGTTGACGCCCTCGTGGACGTAGCCGGCGCCCTCGATGATCGCGTCGCCCGCGACGTACTCGTGCACGCCGCCCGGGTAGATCGGCGCGTAGTGGGTCAGCACGCCCTGCTTGACGACGCCGACGAGCTGCCCGTGGTGGCAGTGCTCGCCCGTGCCGGCGCCCGGCTGGATCGTGATCTCGCGCACGACGACCTGGACGCCGTCCGCGTCCGTGACGCTCACCTCGACCGAGCCCGGGTACTCCCCCGTCGCGATGTCGGTCGCGGCGATCGGGGCCGTGGCGGCGCACCCGGCCAGGGCGAGCGCAACCGCCCCCTGAGCGAGCGCAGCGAGTCGAAGGGCTCGACTGCGACGCTTCGACTCGCCTGCGGCTCGCTCAGCGAACGGAACCATTGTGGGCCTCCGGGCGTCGTCGGCGCGGCGTGAGCCGCACGGTCGGCAGCGGCGGCGCGGGGATCCGCGCGCCCTCGTGGACCGCGATCGGCGGGCCGAAGCGCTCCGCGCCCCGCTCCCAGTCCTCGCGCGCCTCCGCGATCTCCTCGTGCGTGCGACCGACGAAGTTCCACCACATGACGAGGTCCTCGTCGAGCGGCTGCCCGCCGAGCAGCAGCAGCACCGCGCCTTCGGGACCCGCCTGGACGACGACCGCCTCGCGGTCGCTCCCGAGGTAGAGCAGGGGCCCGCTGCGAAGCCGCGTGTCCTCGATCGTGACCTCTCCGAGGGCGGCGAGGACGCCGTGCTCGAAGTCGGTGCGCAGCGGCAGCCGGGCCCGGCCGAATGGCTCGATCCGCACCTCCGCCCCGACGAGCGGCGAGTAGGCAGCGGCGGGCGACGCGAGCCCGCCGAACTCGCCGATGAGCACCGTCGCCGACCAGCAGTCCCCCGAGGCGACGGGCAGGTCCGAGTGCTGCTCGAAGTGCGGCTCCTGCCACCGCGACGCCTCGGGCAGCGCGATCCACAGCTGCAGCAGGTGGAGCGGGCTCGGCTCGTCGCCCACCGTGAACTCGGAGTGCGCGATCCCGCGGCCGGAGGTCATCAGGTTGAGCTGACCGGGGCGGATCTCGGCGACGCTGCCGACCGTGTCGCGGTGCGTGATCGCGCCCTCGATGAGCCAGGAGACGGTCTGCAGGCCGATGTGCGGATGGGGCAGCAGCTGCGAGACGTAGCGAGCCGGACCCGCCTGGTCGAGGAAGCACCAGGCCCCGACGGTCGGCAGCGAGCGCTCGGGGATCGTCCGGGTGACCTCCATGCCGCGCGGGCCGCCGAGCGGGACGACGCGCTCGGGGACGAGCCTCGTGACGGCGCCCGGCAGGTCGCCGCAGCGCAGGTCGAGCTCCGCGGGGTCGCGTTCGAGGGTGCTCACGACTGCGAGCCTAGGCGCGAGCCGGCCCCTCGGGCGACCGCGCCGTCACTGGAGCTGGGCGAAGCGCTCGACGCGCTCGGTTGATCCGGTCACGAGGATCGCGTCCTGCGGGCCGAGCACGGTGTCCGCCGTCGCGTAGGTCCAGTCCTCGCTCGGCGGCTTGACCGCGGCGATCGTGACGCCGTAGCGCGAGCGGATCTCGAGCGAGCCGAGCGGCTCGCCCGTGAGCGGCACGGGCGGCTTCATCTTGACGAGCGAGAAGTCGTCGCCGATGTCGAGGAAGTCCTGCATCGACCCCCGGACGAGGTGCGCGACTCGCCGCCCCATGTCGCGCTCCGGCCGCACGACGTGGGGCACGCCGAGCTGTTCGAGGATGAGCGCGTGCGGCTCGGAGACCGCCTTCGCCCACAGCTCCTTGACGCCCGCCTGCAGCAGCAGGGACGTCGTGAGGATGCTCGACTCGATGTGGCTGCCGATCGCGACGACGACCCGGTCGAAGTCCGCGACCTCGAGTTGCTGGAGCACGTCCTGCTTCGTCGAGTCCGCCTGCACGACCCGCGAGAGCTGGCCGTTGAGGCTCTGCACGATCTCCTCGCTGTACTCGACGCCGAGCACCTCGACGCCGGCGTCCATGAGCTCGAGCGCGAGCGCGGACCCGAAGCGGCCGAGCCCGATGACCGCGACGCTCGCCGCCGGGCCGGTGTAGTGCGGGATGCGATGTCTGCGATTAGCCAATGACCGGCCTCTCCTTGGGGTATTGATACATGATGGTCCGCGTCCGCAGCGCGAGCGAGGACGCGAGCGTGATCGTGCCGATGCGGCCGACGAGCATGAGCAGGCACAGCAGCATCTGGGCCGGCCAGTCGAGCTCGGGGGTGAGCCCGGTCGTGAGCCCCGTCGTCGCGAATGCGGAGACCGCCTCGAAGAGGACGGGGGTGAGCGAGCGGCCCGTCATGATCATGAGCGCGATCGTCGAGGCGGCGACGAACGCGACGGCGAGCAGCACGACCGTGATCGCCTCGCGGTGCACGGAGCGCGAGAGCCGCTTGCCGAACACGTTGACCGCGGTGTCGCCGCGGATCTCGGCGAGCAGGATGAAGAGCAGCACGCCGAAGGTCGTCACCTTGATGCCGCCCGAGGTGCCGGCCGGGCCGCCGCCGATGAACATGAGGACCGACATCCCGAAGAGCGTCTCGTCCTGCATCGCGCCGATGTCGACCGAGTTGAAGCCGCTCGTCCTCGTCTGCACCGACTGGAAGAAGCCGGCGAGAATCCGCGTCCAGGGGTCGAGGCCGCCGAGCGTGCGGGGGTTGGCCCATTCGATCGCGGTGATGAACAGCCAGCCGGAGACGAGGAGCACCGCGCTGATCGCGAGCACGAGCCGCGTGTTCATGCTCCACAGCCGCGGCGTCCACAGGTGCTTCTTCAGCTGCATGAGCACGGGGAAGCCGAGCCCGCCGAGGATCGTCGCGACCGCGAGCGCGATGTTGACCACGGGGTCGGCGACGAAGCCGACCATGCTCGCGTCGAAGAGACTGAACCCCGCGTTGTTGAAGGCGGAGATCGCGTGGAACACCCCGAACCAGGCGGCTTTGAGCGGCGCCATCCCGTAGCCGATCGCGAACTGGAGCGCGAGGGCGAGCGCGACGACCGCCTCGATGAGGAAGGAGATGACGACGACGCCGCGGATGATCGACTTCGCGTCCGACATGCCGAGCGAGCGGTTCTCGGCGGCCGAGGTGAGTCTCGCGCTCAGCGTGATCTTCCGCACGACGATGAGACCGACGAAGGTCGCGAAGGTCATGATGCCGAGTCCGCCGAGCTGGACGAGCGCGATGATGACGACGTGACCGAACGGGGTCCAGAACGTCGCCGTGTCGGTGACGGTCAGCCCCGTGATGCTGACGCTCGACACGGCGGTGAAGAGCGCCTCGTTCCAGGTGGCCCCGCCGGGCCCCGCCTTCGCGATCGGGAGCGCGAGCAGCAGCGCTCCGACGACGATCGCGCCGAGGAAGCCGATCGCCACGATTCGGGTCGGCTGGATCGCGTGCCGCAGTGCGTGCACGCGGCCGGATCGACGCGAGGCCACCCCGCGATGGTAGACCCGGTGTGACCCCTTGTGGGGCTGCGAGACGGAGCGCCGGATCAATAGGCTCGGCCCGACATGCAAACCCGTCCCGAGACGCGTGTCGTCGGCATTCTCGCGCCGCCCGGCACCGACGCCGATCCCGTCGCGCTCATCCGCGAGGCGATGCGCCTCGCCTCACGCGGTGCGGACATCGTCGACCTCGACCTGACGCCCGACGGGCCGCTCGCCGGTCTCGCGGAGGACCGGCTCGCGCTCCTCGTGCGCGGGCTCGGCGAGGCGGGCATCCCGGTCTCGGTCACGACGACGCGGGCGTCGATCGCGCGGATCGCCGTCGAGCGCGGGGCGCGCTGGATCAGCGATCCCTCGGGCGCGACCGCCGACCCCGAGATGATCCGCGTCGCCCGGCGCCCCTCGCTGGTCGGCTGGGCGATCGGCCCCTGGGCCATCCGGCGCCCCGTCGAGCGGCATGGCAGCTCGGCTGCCGACGAGTACACCGACGGACTCGTCCGCAACCTCGCGAGGCTCCTCGCGGCGGGGGTGCGCTCCGACCGGATCGTGCTGAACGCGAGCGCCGGACTCTCCCAGACCGCGACCGATCCGTGGGTCATGCTCGGCGACCTCGCCCGCGTCCGCGCGCTCGGCTACCCCGTGCTCGTCGACGCACGGGACGAGGTGCTCGCCTCGATGTCCGCCGACGACTCCGCGGACGGGCTCGGCGACGCGGCGGTCGGGCTCGCGGTGCTCGCCGTCGGCGCACGCGCCTGGGGCATCCGGACCCGGGCGGTCGAGCGCGTCGCGACGACCGTCGACCGCATCCTCGAGCCGCGCCGGAGCGCCTGAGCCGATAGGATGACGTTCATCCACGCGGGTCGGCAGCCCGCGTCCACGGCGCTCGGAGGGCCAATGGGAGACGTGCTTTCGTTCCGTGTCGCTCGCAAGGGCGGCTACGAGACCTCTGACGTCGATCGCGCGATCTCCGAGATCCGCTCGCAGCTCGACGGACTCGAGTCCGAGCGCTCGAGGGACTCCAAGACGATCGAGCGCCTCCAGCGCGAGCTCGAGGAAGCCCGCGCGGCGGCCCAGCGCGCCCGGGCGAAGCCGTCGTTCGCCGACCTCGGCTCGGCCTTCGAGCAGACGCTGCGGCTCGCCGAGGAGCAGGCTGCGAAGATGATCCGGGAGGCCTCCGCGGAGTCGACGGCGCTGCGCGAGGGCGCGAAGGCCGAGGCGGAGGAGCTGCGCCGCGCCTCGACCCAGGCGGCCGAGGCCCGCCTCCAGGAGGCCGAGCAGCGCTCGGCGGAGGCGGAGGGCCGCGCCGAGCGCAAGGCCGCCGAGATGGAGAACCGCGCCGACGCGCTCCTCGTCGAGGCGAAGAGCGCGCTCGACAGCGCCGAGTTCAAGGCGGCCTCGATCCGCGCCGACGCCGAGCGCTACGCCGCCGACGTGCGCACACAGATCCACCAGGAGACCGAGGACGCGAAGGCCGAGGTCGCGCTGCTGCGCCAGATCGCCGAACGCGATGCGCTCCGGGCGAAGAGCGAGATCAAGGTCCTCCAGGAGCAGGCCGAGCAGGACCGCCTCGCACTCCACGAGGAGGCGCGGCGGCACGTCGGCCAGCGCACCGAGGAGGCCGACCAGATGCTCGCCGACGTGACGGGCCGGGCGAACGCGCTCAACGCCGAGGCCGAGGAGCACCTCGACCGGGCCAAGAGCGAGGCGGGACGGCTCCTGGCCTCGGCGCGGGAGCACGCGCAGGAGCTGCTCGCGCGGGCGCGCGGGCGCGCCGACCAGATCGCGCTGCGGACGAACGAGCACTCCTCGAAGATGCTCGCGGACGCCGAGCTGCGGCTCGCGATCCTCGAGGACCAGCGCCGCGTCGTCGACGAGTACGTCATCGAGCTGCGCTCGCTCTCGAGCGCGGACCAGCTCATCACGATCGACGAGCCGCAGGCGCAGCTCGAGCTGCTCGCGAACGAGCCGCCCGCCGACTCCTGAGCGAGCGCCCTACCGCCCCCTGAGCGAGCGCAGCGAGTCGAAGGGCCGCGTCACGAGAAGCCGTCAGGCATTCTGCGGGAAGCCCAGGTTGAGCCCTCCGTGCGAGGGGTCGAGCCAGCGGCTCGTGACCGCCTTCTCGTTCGTGAAGAAGCGGAAGCCGTTCTCGCCGTACGCCTTCGCGTCGCCGAAGAGCGAGTCCTTCCAGCCGCCGAACGAGTAGTACGCGACCGGCACGGGGATCGGCACGTTGATCCCGATCATGCCGACCGTGACCTCGCTCTGGAATCGGCGCGCCGCGCCGCCGTCGTTCGTGAAGATCGCGGTGCCGTTGCCGTAGGGCGAGGCGTTGATGAGGGCGACGCCCTCCTCGTAGGAGCGCACCCGGATGACCGCGAGGACGGGCCCGAAGATCTCGTCCTCGTACACCTTCGAGGTCGTCGGCACCTTGTCGATGAGCGTCGGGCCGAGCCAGAAGCCGTTCGCGTCGCCGTCGGGGTTCACCTCGCGGCCGTCCGTGACGACCTCGGCACCGTCCGCGATCGCGACGTCGATGTAGGACGCGACCTTGTCGCGGTGCTCGCGCGTCACAAGCGGACCCATGTCGCAGTTCCTGCGGCCGTCGCCCGTGCGCAGCGTCGCGACGCGCTCGCGGATCTTGGCGACGAGCTCGTCCGCGACGGAGTCGACGACGACGAGCGCCGAGATCGCCATGCAGCGCTCGCCGGCCGAGCCGAAGCCCGCGTTGACGGCGGCATCGGCCGCGAGGTCGAGGTCGGCATCGGGCAGGACGAGCATGTGGTTCTTCGCCCCGCCGAGCGCCTGGACGCGCTTGCCGTTCGCCGCCGCGGTCGAGTAGATGTAGCGCGCGATCGGCGTCGATCCGACGAACGAGATCGAGCGCACGTCCGGGTGCGCGAGGAGCCCGTCGACCGCGACCTTGTCGCCGTGCAGGACCGTGAAGGCGCCTGCGGGCAGGCCCGCCTCGGCGAGGAGCGCGGCCATCCAGTTCGCCGCCGAGGGGTCCTTCTCCGAGGGCTTGAGCACGACCGTGTTTCCCGCCGCGAGCGCGATCGGGAAGAACCACATGGGCACCATGGCCGGGAAGTTGAACGGCGAGATGACGCCGACGACGCCGAGCGGCTCGCGCACCGAGTAGACGTCGATCCCCGTCGAGACGTTCTGGCTGAACTCGCCCTTCGTCAGGTGCGGGAAGGACAGCGCGAACTCGACGACCTCGAGGCCGCGCGCGATCTCGCCCGCGGCGTCCGAGAGCACCTTGCCGTGCTCGGAGGTGAGGATCTCCGCGAGCTCCGTCTTGCGGGCGTTGAGCAGCTCGCGGAAGTTGAAGAGCACGGCGAGGCGCTTCGTGATCGACATCCCGCTCCACTCGGGGAACGCCGCCTTCGCGGAGGCGACCGCCGCGTCGACCTCCTCGGGGCTCGCGAGCGGGACGTGCTTCGTGACGACGCCGAGCGCCGGATCGTAGACCGGCGCGGTGCGTCCGGAGGTCCCGCCGACCGGCTTGCCGCCGATCCAGTGCGGGAGGTCGGTGGCCGCCGCGGCCGAGCCGCCGGCGTTCTGGGCTTCGGTGATCGTCACAGCTCAAAGGGTACTCGCCTCCCCTAGGGTCGAGGCATGATTCGTCCCGCCGAGCTGCCCGCGCGCATCGAGGCGGCACTGCGCGAGGGTCTCGACGCGCCGTCGCTCCAGGTCCTGGCGATCCGCGCCGGCGAGCGCTTCGCGGACGCCTTCCGCGGCGGCGAGTCGGTTCAGGGCCCGGCGGCGCTCGACGTGACGATCGCGGAGGCCCCGGGCGCCGCCGAGCGCGTGCTCCCCGTCGTCGTCAAGGCAGGCATCGGCACCCGCGAGGTCGATGCCTATCGGCGCCTCTCGGGCCCGGCGCCGACGCATGGCCTCCTCCCGGCGTTCTACGGCGCGCAGCTCGCCGGGGAGGAGACCCTGCTCGTCATCGAGCGGATCCAGGACCCGATCCTGCAGGGCACCGGCGACGACATCGCCGGCTGGCACCCGCCGATGCGCTGGCGGATGATCGACGCACTCGCGCCGATCCACGCGCGCGGGCTCGGCCAGGCGCCCGAGGCGGATCGCACCGCACCGGATGCGGCGGAGCTCCTCGGCCTCGTCGAGGCGGGCCGCCGACGCCTCCCGCGCATCGTCACCGCCGAGGTGCAGCGGGTCGCCGCGGGGCTCGTCGACACGATCGGCGACTGGTATCCGATGGGCGAGACCCTCCCCCGCACGCTCGTGCACGGCGACTTCACGGCGCCCAACCTCTGCTTCCGCGCCGACCGCACCCCGGTCGCCTACGACTGGGCGCGCGCCGCGTGGGACCTGCCGCAGCGCGACCTCGTCGACCTGCTCGCCTCGACGCTCCCGCCGGGCTTCGAGCAGGCCGCGCTCTGGGAGCCGATCGAGCGCCACCGACTCGCCCTCGGCCGCGCCGCGGGCGTCGAGCTCGACCGCGAGGGGTGGCGCGAGGGATTCCGAGCTCAGCTCCGCATGGGACTGCTGACGCGGATCGCGCCGCGCTGGGGCGGTCCCGCGACCCCCTACCTCGGGCGCCTCACCGCCGTCACGACGGAGATCCTGCGCCGCAGTTAAGACGCCGGACGGGCCCGGGCGGCTCAGCGGGCTGCGCGGACGACCGCCGCGACGCCGACGCCGAGCGCCGTCACGACGGGCAGGCCGAAGACGAGCAGCGCGATGGGGTTCGGGCGGAAGACGAGCCGTCCGCCGCGCCGGAGGTACGCGCCCACGGGGATCGAGACGCCCCCTCCCCCGCCGCCGCTGCCGGAGACCTCCTGACCGTTCGGCGTGCCAGTGCCCTCGCCGGCTCCGAAGCCGTAGCCGACGAAGGACACGGGCATGATCTCCTCGCCGCCGACGATCCTCGACTCGCCGTAGGCGAGCTTGACCCCGAGCTCGGGGATCCGTGCGGCGATGCGTTCGACGAGCGTGGCCATGGCCTCACGCTACGCCCGGCATCCGCGGGCCGCTACAGACTCCCAAGCACTTCGGAGGTGCTCGCGATCCGCGCGAAGCCGCCGCCGGCGAGGTTCACGGCCGTCGCCATGGCGAGCTCGTCCGCGCTGAGGGCGGCGCCCGCCGGGCCGGTGAGGCCGAAGGTGTGCGTCGCGTCGAGCGGCACCGTCACCGCGTAGCCGAGATTGCCGGCCATCCGCGCGGTCGTCTCTACGCACATGTTCGTCTGCACGCCGACGATGACGAGCTCGTCGATCGCGCGCTCGCGCAGCCACGGCTCGAGCGCGGGCTCGCCGTAGAACGCCGAGTTGACGGACTTCGCGACGAGGAGCTCGCGCGGCAGGGCGGCGACCTCGGGCCGCAGCTCGTTGCCGGGCTGCCCGGGCGCGAGCGGCGATCCGGCGCGCGTCGAGTCATGGCGCACGACGACGATCGGCCGGCCCGAGGCGGCCCAGGCGGCGCCGAGTGCGGCGATGTTCGCCTCCGCGAGCGGGTTGTTCCGCTCGCCCCACGAGGGGTCCGCGAAACCCTGCTGCACATCGATGACGAGCAGGACGGCGTTCTCGGCGAATCTCACGACTCCATTGTCGTCGGGCGCGGGTACCGTTGCCCTGCAAGCCGATTCCCTCGAACGATTGGACGAGCCATGACCGACTTCAACACGCTGCTGAGCGAGCAGATCGGGCACGAGTTCGCGGCCTCGCAGCAGTACATCGCGATCGCCGTCTGGTTCGACGATCACGACATGCCGCAGCTCGCCGCGCACTTCTACCGCCAGTCGATCGAGGAGCGCAACCACGCGATGATGCTCGTGCAGTACCGCCTCGACCGGGACCTCGGGGTGACGATCCCCGGGATCCCCGAGGTGCAGAACGAGTTCGCCGACCACCGCGAGCCGATCCGGCTCGCGCTCGCGCAGGAGCAGCAGGTCTCCGACCAGATCCAGGCGCTCTTCGCCGCGGCGCGCGCCGAGAGCGACGGCCTCGGCGAGCAGGCGATGCTGTGGTTCCTCAAGGAGCAGGTCGAGGAGATCGCCTCGATGCAGACCCTGCTCAACGTCGCCGAGCGCACCGACAACCTCTTCGACATCGAGAACTTCGTCGCGCGCGACGTCGCGGCGCAGGCGACCGGTGCCGAGGCGGACGCGCCTCCGGCGGCCGGCGGGGCGCTCTGAGGCTCAGCCGCCGGTCGGCAGCGTCAGCCGGAACTCGGTGCCCCGGCCGAGTTCGCTCGTGACCTCCATGGCGCCCCCGTGGGCGGTCACGACCGCGCGCGAGATCGACAGGCCGAGGCCGACTCCGGGCACCGCCTCCTGCGTCGCGGTCGAGGCGCGGAAGAACCGGGTGAAGAGCCGGCCGACCTCGTCCTCCGGGACGCCGATGCCCGTGTCGCGCACCGCGAGCGAGACCTGCCCGGACTCGACGGCCAGGGTCACCGTGACCTGGCCGCCCCGCGGGGTGAACTTGATCGCGTTCGACAGCAGATTGTCGACCGCCTGGCCGATCCGCTCGGGATCGAAGCGGAAGACGGGCGAGGACTCGGGGATGATCGCCACGAGCTCGACGCCCGCCCGATCGGCGACGGGACGCGCCGAGTCGACCGCGGCGACGACGACGGGCACGATGTCGCCCGCGCGCAGCTCGAGCGGGAACTGACCCGACTCGACCTTCGCGGTGAAGAGCAGATCGCTGACGAGCTTCGCGAGCCGTTGCGCGTTGCGCCGGATGACCGCGATGAACTGCCGCTGCTCCTCGTCGAGCGGATGCCCCGCATCGTCCTCGAGCAGCTCGAGGTAGCCGAGGATCGAGCTGAGCGGGGTGCGCAGCTCGTGCGAGACCATCCCGACGAACTCGTCCTTGAGCCGCGCGACCTCGGTCGCCCGGGTCTCGTCCGTCATCACGAGCAGGTAGCCGAGCGAGGCGCCGAGCTCGTCGCGCCGCGGGGTCACGGTCAGGCGCATCGGGACGACCGCGCTCCCGGTCCCGAGCAGCTCGAGGTCCCGGTCGACGGGGCCGCCCTCGTCGACGATGTCGAACAGCCGGCGGACGCCGACCGCGAGCGGATCGCCGGGAGCCTGCTCGGCATCGCGGCCGGCGAGCACGTCGAGCGTCGCCTGCGGGAAGAGCGCGTCGACCCGCAGCATCCCCGCGACGTCCTCCTCGGCACGGCCGAAGAGGCTCGCCGCGCCGGGATTCCAGCGCACCACCACCCCGTCGCCGTCGGTGCTGATGACCGCCTGCGCGGTCGTCGCGTCCCAGACGCTCTGGAACTCGGTCAGCAGCCGCCGATAGCGCAGCTCGCCCTCCCTGAGCCGCGCGAGCACCTCCGAGCTCTCCTGGAGCGCGGCCTCGCGGAACGCCGCGAGGCGCTCCGCGAGCTCGGTGCGCTGGCGCTGCACCCGCGCGAGCTCATTGACGACGACCGCGACCATCGCGAAGACGAGCGGGGTGATGACGCCGCGCAGCCACTCGTCGCCATTGGTCGGCGGGTCCCGGAAGAACGGCAGCAGCTGGGCGAACGACGTCAGCACGACGGCGACGGCGATGTATCGACGCTGCGGCGCGGAGGCGAGCCAGATGACCGGCAGCAGCATGAAGCCGCCGAAGAGCGAGGCCGCTCCCCCCGTCCCCGCGCGGAAGAGGCCGAACGCGATGATGTCGATCATCGGCACGAGCATGACGACCCAGCCGTCCCACACCCGTCGGACCGTCATCACCGTGGCGAGCACGGTCGCCGCCATGATGCCGCCGATCCCCATGACCGCGTCGATGATCGAGGTGAACTCGATCCCCTCGGGGATGATCACGATGACGATGCCGACGAGGAGCAGGAGCACCGTCGGGAGCTGCTTCGCGAGGGGACTCGGACGCTCGATGAGTCCGGCCAGCCACCGTCGGGAGCCGCCGAGACGCGTCGTGGTCTGCCCGTTCATCGCAGCAGGAGCTCTCGCAGGACGACGATCGCCGCGACGAGGACGAGCGCGAGGAGCGCCTTGGGGATGAGCCGGCGCTCGAGTCGGGCGTCACGACGGATCTCCCGCTGCGCCGCGACCACCTCGGCCCGTGTCGGCTCGCTCATCCGAGCACCCTCCCCACCTTCTCCGTCTTGCTCCAGCTCGCATCGGCGTGGCGCCACTCCTTGACGTAGGAGTCGATCGTGATCGCGCACAGCAGCGAGCCGTAGCCGACGACGTAGAGCAGCACGCGGGATGCGAGCCACCCGACGGGGGAGCGCTCCACGAGGCGGGCGAGCCAGGCGCCGAGCATCGCGACGGGGCCCCACAGGTACATCGACGCCATCCACGCGAACCGGCCCGGCTCGGTGAGCGCGAGACCGAGGGGCGCGAGCACGAGGTCCTCGATGAGCCCCGGGAAGATCGCGAGGACCATCAGGAGAAGCGATCCGATGCCCTGGAAGAGGATTGCCTCGCGCCAGGAGCGCAGGCCCGTGCGCGGGTCGAGCTGGACCGCGAAGATCACCGAGAAGAGGAAGACGACGGCGGCGCTGATCCACATCAGCCGGAAGACGAGCTCCGCGAGGTCGCTGTGCAGCAGGAGCAGCAGGAGCAGCCCGAGCGCGGCGAGCAGCATGAGGACCGGCAGCAGCAGGATGCTGAACCAGATCAGCCCGAACGACAGGCTGCCGAGCCGGTGCACGCGGCTCGGGCGGAACCACAGCCGGCGGTAGTGCCGCGTGACCTGCACATTGCCCCGCGCCCAGCGCAGCCGCTGCTTCCAGAGCGCGTCGATCGTGCGCGGCTCCTCGGCGAGGACGAGCGCGTGCGGCTCGAACACCATGCGCCGTCCGCGCAGCTGCGACTCGAAGGTCGCCATGGTGTCCTCCGCGAGCGTCCCGGTCGGGATCCGCCCGCCGATCGCCTCGAGGTTCTCCCGCGAGTGCAGCTGCGCCCCGCCCGCGAGGCAGGCGATCGCGCCGAGGACGTTCTGCGTGCGCCGCGAGGCGAGCTGCGCCATGACGTACTCGATCCCGATGAAGCGCGTCAGGAAGTTGCGGTCGCGACTGCCCTCGGCGATGTACGCCGTGACGGCGCCGACCTTGGGATCGGCGAGGTGCCGCGTCATCTTGCGCAGCGAGTCGATCGCGAAGATCACGTCGGCGTCCATGATGAGGATCGCCTGGGCCCACGGCTCGGCGAGCACGCGGGAGATGCCGTGGTTGAGCGTGTGCGCCTTGCCCTCGCCGCCCTTGTCGCGGCGCAGGTGGAAGACCTGACCGGGGTGCTCGCGCGCCTTCGCCTGCACGATGTCGGGGGTGTCGTCCGTCGACGCGTCGTCGACGACGTAGATGCGCAGCCGGTCCTGCGGATAGTCGAGCCGCACGAGGCGGTCGATCGAGGCGGCGATCACGAGCCCCTCGTTCCACGCGGGCACGATCACGGCGACGTTCGGCTGCGCGAAGGCCGCCTTCTTGTAGTGATTGAGGAACGAGTGGAACGGCAGGACGACGAACTGGAAGGCGGTCGTCAGCACCGGGACGGTGCCGAGCGCGACGAACGCGACGAGGACGACGACGAGCGCGTTGTCGAGGACGACGAGCCACTCGACGCTCACGGGCCGATCACCCCTCGTGCCCGTCGAGCGCGGCGATGAGACGCGCGACCCGGTCGTAGCGCCCGACGTCGCTCGCGACGTGGCTGTCGGTCGAGGCGACGAGCTCCACGCCGGCCGCGTGCGCGGCGCGCAGCGCCGACGGGCCCGGACAGCCCCACTTCTCGTTGATCTCGACGACGGTCTGCGTCACCGCGCACGCCGCCGCCCATGCGGCGAGCCGGTCGGCGCCGAGCTGCGCCTCGTCGAGCCCGATCTTGGGGAGGATCGAGAAGCAGTGCGCGAGCTGGTTGCCCGGGTGACGGCCCACTGCGGCGACGATCGCCGAGACGAGGAGGTCGAGCGCGCCGTCGGCGGACAGCCGGCCGTCGGCGAGCCGCGCGCTCGTCTGCCCCGGCGACCACGGGCCGTCGGTCCCCGGGAACTGGTGGTCGGCGATGAGGACGCGATCGATGCCGGGCGGCAGCGGCGGGAGGTCGAGCCTCCCCGACGCGTCGAGCAGCTTCGCCTCGACCCCGGTGCGGACGACGAGGCCCCCGGGGACCTCGAGGGCCGCGACGGCCGCGGTGAAGCCGGGCAGCCAGTCGGTGTCGGCGCGGACGTGCTCGACGAGGCGCAGCTCGGCGAGACCCGCCGCGGCCGCCGCCGCGACGTTCTCCTCGATCGTGGAGACCGCGTCGTCGGAGAAGGTCGAATGCACGTGGTGATCGCCGAGCAGGAGCGAGGACGTCATATCGCCTCGTCCTGGTGCGCGGCGTGCTCCGAGACGAGGACCTCCCCGGGGTCGATGACGATGTCGTCGAGGAAGCGGACGCTCGCGACCTCGCGGAACGCGATCGAGTCGGGCAGCTCGCGGCCGAGGAAGAGGTCGACGACGAGTGAGGGGATGTCGACGCCCGCGGCGATCGTGAGCGGGAGCGAGCCGGGGAACCGGGGGTTGACCTCGAGCAGCGCCGCCCGGCCCGCCCGGTCCCGGCGCAGCTGGACGTTCGCGACGCCGACGAGTCCGATCGCCTCGGCGACCGCGGCCGCCGCGCCCTCGAGCTCGTCGTCGTGGACCGTGCGGCCGGCGATCGCGACGCCCGAGTCGACGCGGCTGCGCACGCGCGGCACGGCGGCGATGACCCGGCCGTCGGCGCCCGCGATGACGTCGACCGAGTACTCCTCGCCCGGGAGCATGTCCTGCACGATGAGGCCCTCGTCGCTCGGGAGCGCCTCGAGCGCGGCACGGTCGGCGACGACTCGCACGCCGCGACCCCCCGCTCCGGCGCGCGGCTTCGCGATGACGGGGAAGTCCCAGCGCGCCGCGAGCGCGTCGGGGCCGGCGAGGAGCGTCGTCGGCACGTTGACGACGTCGCGGCAGCGCTCCGCGAGCGCGTACTTGTCGAGCGCGACCTGGAGCGTCGCGGCGGGCGGCGCGGCGAGCACCGCCGGCGCGAGCTCCTCGCGGCGAGCGGCGAGTGCGACGAGCTCGACATCGACCGTCGAGATGACGACGTCGATGCCGTCGGCCCGCACGAGCCCCGCGAGCGCGGGGACGAACTCGGCGCTCGCCCCCGGCGGGACGAGTCGGCGCGAGACGGCGGGCACGAGATAGAGGCCGCTCGCCCAGCCGTCCATGTCGGCCGCGAGGACCTCGACATCGTGACGGCGCGCGAGCGCCCGGACGACCGCGACGCCCGCGGCCCCGCCGACGCCCGTCACGAGCACCCGGGTCCGGCTCATCGCTCGACCTCCGTGCGCACCGCGCTGTCGACGAGCCCGCGCGCGTCCCGGAGGATCTCCAGCGGCTCGACGTACTTCCCGTCGCCGAAGCGCGACCAGTAGCGCGCCGTCGTCGTCACGAACTCGTGGTCGAGGTAGTGACGGCTCTCCACCTGGGAGCCGAAGCAGTCGAGCAGCTCGAGCTTCGCGTCGATGAAGCGATCGATCGACACGAAGCGGTTCGGGTGGAAGTCGATCGTCGAGGAGGGGCTCTGGAAGCACGCGACCGTCGGGACGCCGCGGGTCGCGACGACCGTCGCCTCGTTCGCCGCCCGATGGTCCTGGTGCCGGTCGTGGCGGGTGTGCGTGTAGACGATCGTCGGAGCGACCTCGCGGACGACCTCCTCGATGAGCCGGACGGTCGGGCCTCCCCCGTCGACCTCCGTGTCGACGAGGTCCTTGAGGAAGAGGCGGGCCCCGAGCAGCTCCGCCGCGGCGAGCGACTCGTGCTGCCGTCGGTCGGCATCACCGCCGCGCGAGCCGCGGGTGAGCGTCAGGACGACGATGTCGTCGCCCGCCGCGCGGTGGCCGGCGAGGATGCCGCCGACGCCGATCTCGACGTCGTCGGGATGCGCGCCGACCGCGAGGACGACCTGCTTGCGCCGCGTCTCCTCGCGACGCGCGCGTCCCGCGACGACGAGCCGCTCGACGACGGCGACGACCTGCGCCGTGTCGAGGGGCTTGGTGAGGAACTCGTCCGCCTGCGAGCGCAGCGCGCCGACGGCGTAGTCGACGGAGACGTGCGCCGTCATGATGACGACCGGGAGCCACGGCTTGCGGCCCCGGATGGCCTCGAGCATCTCGATGCCGCTCATCCCGGGCATCTCGATGTCGGCGACGACGACGTCCGCGTCGAAGTCCTCGAGCGCCGCGAGCGCCGCCGCCCCGTCGGGCGCGGTGCGCACCGTGCAGCCCGCACGGCGTTCGAGCAGGGTCTTGACCAACTGCACGATGTCGGGGTCGTCGTCGACGACGAGCACCCGCCCCGCTTCTGCGACCACTGGATTCCCCTGTCTGCGACGACCTGTCGGACATTCTCCCGGCTGCACGGGAGAATGCGCGAGCCCGACCCGCCGGATGGCGGACGCTACTCGGCGATCCAGCACTCCCAGGTCGCGACCGTCTCGAAGCCGAGGCTCGCGTAGACGGGTGCGCCGGCGACGCTCGACTGCAGCCAGCACCACTGCGCTCCCGCGCCGATGCCATCGCGCGCGATCGCCGCGGTGATCGCCGAGCCGTAGCCGTGACGGCGGTGCTCGGGCGGCGTGCCGATGTCCCAGACGCCGAGGCGGCCGTCGACGAGCAGCCCCATGCCCGTGACGACCGGCTCCCCGCCGACTTCGCCGACGTAGTACCGGATCTCCTCGCGATTCGCGATGCCCGGCGCGACGAACGGCGCGAGCACCGCCTCGGGCACGCCGAAGCCGATCGCCGCGATCCGGCCGTGCAGGGGTGCCTCATCGGGTGAGAGCCGGCGCACGTCGACCCCATCCGGCCTCGCGCCGACGGGCTCGCCGTCGAGCCGCATGAGCGGGATGTCGTCCTCGCGGACCATGCCCCGCGCCTCGGCGATCCGGCGCGCCGTGAGATCGCCGGCCGGGAACTCCAGGCAGTGCGCGACGCCCTCGGCCGCGACGCGGTCGAGCCGGGCTCCGATCGCCGCGGCGTCGCCGACCGCGCCGTCCGGCAGCCAGACGCCGTTGAGGGTCGGGACCGCGAGCCGGGTCACCGCGACGAACGCGCCGGCATCGCGTTCTGCCCAGCCTCCCAGGCCGTGCTCGGCGAGCCAGGCCGTCGCGGTGAACAGCGCTTCGGCGGTCTCCGCGGCGCGGACGGCTGACATGCCGGGAGTCTAGCCAGGTGCTCGTGCGCGCTGCGCTCGCGCGCTAGTTTCGTGGTCGTGAGTCAGCTGCGCGCGCACAACATCGCCGTCTCGCTCGACGGCTTCGCGACGGGCGAGGGTCAGAGCCTCGCCACGCCGTTCGGCCACGCGGGGATGCGTCTCATGGAGTGGTTCATCCCGACCGCGACGTTCCAATCCCTGAGCGGCGAGCGGGAGCGCCAGAGCGTCGATCCGGCGACCGCCGCGGACGACGAGTTCGCGAGGGACGCCTTCGTCGGGTTCGGCGCCGAGATCATGGGATCGCGGAAGTTCGGGCCGCCCGGCTGGCACGACGACCCCGACTGGCGGGGATGGTGGGGCGAGGAACCGCCCTTCCACAGCCCGGTGTTCGTGCTGACGCACCACCCGCGGCCGGCGATCGCGATGGAGGGCGGGACGACCTTCCACTTCCTCGACGCCTCCCCCGCCGAGGCGCTTCAGATCGCGCGCGCGGCGGCCGGCGAGCTCGACGTCAGGCTCGGCGGCGGGCCGACGACGATCCGCGAGTTCCTCGCCGCGGGGCTCGTCGACCGGCTCCACGTCGTGCAGGTGCCCATCATCCTCGGCCGGGGCACCCGGCTCTGGGACGGGCTCGAGGGGCTCGAAGCCGGCTATCGGATCGAGTCGGTCACGACCCCGAGCGGCGTGACCCACCTCACGTTCACGCGACGGGAGTGACCGAGGCCGGTTCAGAGCCGGGCGATGCCGTCGCCGATGACGAAGACCCCGACCATGAGCAGCACGACGAGGGCCAGCACGCCGCTGTGGCGCAGGATGAACTCGCGTGCGCTGCGCAGCCAGGCCGATGTCCGCGCCGGCATCATGAGCGACATCACGATCGGCCCGGATACCGTGATCGAGCCGATCACGATGAACACCGCGATGCAGATGAGCGCCGCGCCGATGTCGAGCCGTTCGCGCGAGATGGCGATGCCCGCGGCGGCGGCGAGCAGCAGCGCCTTCGGCCGGAGGTTCAGGGCGAGCCCGAAGCCGAGCGCCGAGACCGGCCCGACGCGCTCGAGACGGTCGATCCAGGCGCCGGTCGACGGCTCTCGCCGGCGCTGACGACGCCACTGCACGACCGCGAGCACCATGAGCGCGAGCCCGACGATGATCTCGACCACGCCGAACCACGGACCGACCTTGATGCGCCCCGGGAGCGCGGCGAGGCCGAAGGTGAACGCGGCGACGACGATGCAGAGGCCGACGACGTAGCCGGCCAGATACAGGAGCGCCCTCCCGCCCCGACGCGGCGAGAGCAGGAGGACGACGGTCGCGAGGAACGGGATCGTGCTGATCGCCATCGCGACGGCGATCGTGATGAGGGTCCCGAGGGCTTGCAGCATCCGCCCTCCGATCGCGTTCGTCCGCCGCTGCCGCGTCGCAGCGGTTGCACTCTATCGTCCGCCGGGGGCCTGGCTCCCGCGGATCCGCTCCCCGATGATCGAGACCGCCGTGCCCGAGGCGACGCCGATGATCACGATGCCGCCGAGCATGAGCAGCACCGCGTAGCAGCGGCCGAGCACGGTGACCGGGACCATGTCGCCGTAGCCGACGGTCGTGAGCGTGACGACCGCCCACCACAGCGAGTCCCAGAAGCTCGTGATCGTCGCCCCCGGGGCGCCGCGCTCCACGAGCAGCGTCGAGATCGCGATGAAGTAGACGAACACGAGGGCATAGGCGAGCGCGGATGCGACGATGTGCACCCGCACCGCCGTGCCGGAGTGCGGCGCGAGACCCGGCAGCTGCCGGACGAGGTCGATGACCCGTAGCGCCCGGAAGGGCGGGATCGCGACCGCGAGCAGCTGCAGGGGATGGTGCAGCACCCAGGCCAGACGCTGGCCGCGCGGCGTGAGCACGACGTCGACGACGTAGTCGAGCGCGAACGCGAGCCAGGCGAGCGCGATCCCGGCGAACGCCAGGCTCTGCACGAGGGGCGGCACGTCTGGGCCGAACGCGATCGTCGTCATCCCGACGATGTAGACGATCCCGAGCACGAGGAGGGGTACGCGGACGGCGCGGTCCCAGCGATCGGACCGGGCATCGGATTGGACCATGCGCACATCCAACACGAATGCGCGGGCCGACGGGGCGCACGGCATCGGCCGAAAGGCTGAGGTTTGTTTCAATACTCCTCGCGAAGACCTGGAGCGCCGCGCCTGATGAAGTTAGCGACATGGCAGCCCTCCGCACTCGCAGACCATTCTCCGAACGCCTGACCTCGCGCGGCGGCGCATGGATCTCGCTCGGCCTGGTCCTTCTCGTCATGGTCGTCCTGTTCGGGGCATTCGGCTCCGCGAAGGCCCCCGACCGCAACGATCAGGCGCCGGCGGACTCGGAGTCGACCCGGGCGAGCGAGCTCATGGCCGAGTTCCCGGACGCGGACCGCCAGTCGGTCTTCGTCGTCGCATCCCGCGAGGACGGCGCGACGCTCTCCCCCGAGCAGCTCGACGACCTCGCGGCGCTGCTGCCGGTGCTCGATGAGCACTCGGATGCCGCATCGTCCGGTCCCATCGTGAGCGATGACGGCGAGGCCGCGATCCTCGTCGTCCCGATCGCCGTGGGCGAGACCAATGCCGAGACGGCCGAGTCGGTCAAGGCGCTGCGCGCGGATCTCGCGGAGCACGCCTCGGAGGGGGTCGTCCTGCTGGTGACCGGCGGCCCGGCGTTCGGCGCGGACGTGGCGTCGTCGTTCGAGGGAGCCGACTTCACGCTGCTGCTCGTGACGATCCTGATCGTCGCGGTCCTGCTGATCGTCACCTATCGCTCTCCCGTGCTCTGGCTGATCCCGCTCGCCATGGTCGCGCTCGCCGATGGACTCGCCGGCCGGATGACGGCCGCGGCGGCCTCCCTGTGGGACCTGCAGTTCGACCCGGGGATCATCAGCGTCCTGGTGTTCGGCGCGGGGACGAACTACGCGCTCCTGCTCATCTCCCGCTATCGCGAGGAGCTGCACCGCTCGGACGACCATCGAGCGGCGCTGCGCATCGCCTGGAGGAAGACCGTGCCGGCGATCCTGGCGTCGAACGTCACCGTGGTGCTCGCGCTGCTGACGCTGGCGCTCGCCGTGATCCCCGGCACCCATGGGCTCGGGATCGCGTCCGCAATCGGTCTGCTCATCGCGCTCGGCGCGGTGCTGCTCCTGCTGCCCCCGGTACTGGCAGTGTGCGGCCGCCGAGTGTTCTGGCCGTTCGTCCCCCGGGCGGGTGAGCCCTCACGACAGGGACGCGCGTGGCGCCGGGTCGCCCTCGGGGTCGCGCGGCGCCCCGTCGGCGCGCTCCTCGCGGGGACCGCCCTGCTCGCAGTCATGGCCGCTGGTCTGCTCGGCACATCGGTCGGGCTCGACCAGATCGAGAAGTTCCGGACGCAGTCGGAGTCCGCCGCGGGTCTGGAGGTGCTGTCGAACCACTTCCCCGCCGGCGAGGCGCAGCCCGTCTTCATCGTCACGGGCAGCGCGCAGGCCGACGCCGTCGTGACCGCCGCGGAGCAGGTCGAGGGCGTCGTGCGGGCGCATCCGATCGGCACGACCGATGACGGATCGCTGACCAAGATCATGGTGACGAGCGAGTACGGTCCGAGCACGGCGCAGAGCCTCAGCCAGTTCACGGACCTCCGTGACGCCGTGCATGCGGTCCCGGGAGCGGACGCGGTCGTGGGCGGCACGGTCGCCGTCGACCTCGACGCCCGAGCGGGTCACCAGCAGGACCTCATGCTCGTGGTCCCGCTCGTGCTCGCGATCAGCTTCCTCGTGCTCGTCCTCCTGCTGCGCGCGGTCGTCGCGCCGGTGCTGCTGCTCCTGGTCAACGTCGCCAGTGCGCTCGCCGCGATCGGCGCCGGCGCGTGGCTCAGCCGCATCCTCTTCGGCCAGCACGCGCTCGACATCCAGGTGCCGCTCCTCGCGTTCCTCTTCCTCGTCGCGCTCGGCATCGACTACACGATCTTCCTCGTACACCGTGCCCGCGCCGAAGCCGCCGTCCGGGGAACCCGGGACGGGATGGTCGAGGCGATCACGCACACCGGCAGCGTGATCACGAGTGCCGGTATCGTCCTCGCCGCGGTCTTCGCGGCGCTCGGCGTGCTGCCGCTCGTCACGCTCGGGCAGCTCGGCCTCATCGTGGGCCTCGGCGTGATCGTCGACACGCTCGTCGTGCGCACGGTGATCGTGCCCGCGCTCTTCGCGCTGGTCGGCGAGCGCATCTGGTGGCCCTCGAAGGCCCGGGGATTCTCGGGCCGAGAGCTCGAGTGAGGAAACTGGTGGACCCGAGGGTGTCTGGGTTCATGACATAGGCGACAGGTGATGCGCGACTGGTGAGTCGCGTCATGCGCGACAGTCTCGATGGATGTCGAGCAAGCACCAGGTCGCGGTCCTGCAGATCACCGCGGGATCGCTCACGGTGTCGGAAGCGGCCCGCCGCTACGGGATCAGCCGGCAGCACCTCCACCGGCTCCTGACCAGATTCGAGGAAGGCGGACTCGACGCGCTCGCGCCTCGGTCGCGAGCACCGAAGTCGAACCCGGCCGCGACCGGCGAGCAGGTTCGCTCCCGGATCATCACCCTGCGCCGCCAGCTGACCTGGGGCGGGCTGGATGCCGGCCCGGTCACGATCGCCTGGCACCTTCAACGCGAGGGACTCCAGGTCCCGTCGACGTCGACGATCCGCCGCATCCTCCACACCGAAGCACTCATCACCCCGGAGCCGAGGAAGCGGCCCAAGCGCTCGTTCGTGCGCTTCGAAGCAGCCCAGCCCAACGGATGCTGGCAGTCCGACTTCACGCACTGGCACCTCGCGGACGGCACCGATATCGAGATCCTGAACTGGCTCGATGACCACTCCCGCTACCTGCTGGGCTGCACCGCGCTGCCCCGCGTCACCGGCGACCACGCTGACCGATAACGGCAGTGTCTACACCGCGAGGTTCGTCGGCGGGAAGAACGCGTTCGAGCTCGCCCTGCCGCTGCTTGGCATCATGCAGAAGAACGGCCACCCCGGCCATCCGCAGACCCAGGGCAAGATCGAACGCTTCCACCAGACGTTGAAACGCTTCCTGAGCGCCCAGCTTGCCGCCCGCACGAACACCGAACTACAGACCCAGCTCGACACCTTCCGGGAGCACTACAACGAGCACCGACCCCACCGAGCCCGCGACCGGATGACCCCGGGCGACGCCTACCGGGCCATCCCGAAAGCCCTCCCCGCACGCCGCATCGAATCCGGCCACTACCGTCTGCGCTACGACCGGGTCGACGACCACGGCAAGGTCTCCTTCCGACTCGCCGGACGCATGCACCACCTCGGCATCGGTGTCGCACACCACGGCAAACGCATCCTCGCGATCGCTGACGCGAACACGATCACCGTCGTTCACCTCGACACCGGCGAAGTCATCGCGACCAACCAAATCGACCCGACCCGCACCTACTGGCGCAACACCCTGAAACCCGCCGGACGCTGGCCCCGATAACTCACCACGCTGTCACCCATCACGCGACTCACCTGTCGCCGATGACCCGACTCATCACACTGGTGGACCCGAGGGGATTCGAACCCCTGACCCCCTGCATGCCATGCAGGTGCGCTACCAACTGCGCCACGGGCCCAGAAACCTCGCGGCTTCTCGGCAAAACTCCTGATGATTCGGGCTGATCGCCTGACTCATGCGGATGTTGCCCGTCGAGTATAGCCGACCTTCTCAGGGCGCCTCGACCGGCCTCGGAGCGGCTGACGTGTCGAACAACCGAGTCTCGCCGCGCCTACGGCAGCCGACCGTCGAACTCCACCGAATCCTGCCGGTGATGCAGCACGGCGATGATCTCGACCTCCTGCGACTCGGCGGATACGCGGTACCAGAGCTGGTACGGGAAGACGTGCAGGTTCGCCCGTCGCGCTTCCCCGCGCAGCTCTTGCGATGAGTACGGAAAGTCTTCGAGCCGCCGAGCGGTTGCATAAAACTCGTCGATGAACCGCTCGGACTGGTCGGGCGCCTCGGCGTCGTACCAGGCGACGACGCGGTCACGATCCCGCTGGGCGTTCCGCGTCAGGCGGACGCGGTAGGTCACGCGATGCGGCGGCGCGCGCGGACTTCGCGCTCGTCCTCGTCGAGCGTCACGAAGTCATCCGGGTTGACGCCGGCCTCGGCGATGCGCCGGTCGATGATTGCCGCAATCTCCGGCGACACATACCCGTCATCAAGCGAATCATCGATCGCATCGCGCAGTTCGCGGCGCATGGACTCGTCGAGTCTCATCACCTGCTTCAGGAGCGCCTGATCGACCATGCGCCCATGCTACCCGCGGCACCCGACGTCGGGCAGGTGCGCGATGCACCGGGGCGCGAATCTTCAACTCGACCGGATCCAGAGGTGCTCGATTGACGATGGATCTGGCCGAGCATGTAGTTGGTTGGCTCGGCCGTCGAAGGCGATCGCGAACGCGTTCAGCGCTGGGCGAGGATGACCTGCGTCCCGATGATCTTGTCGCGGCCAGGCGGGAAACCAATGAGGAAGCCGACGTCGCTGCACTCGGGGGCGAAGCGATCGGCGGCACCGCTTGAGCCGCGGTGTTCAGGCCGGGAGCCGCCGATCGAGCCACTCCTCTAAGGTCGGGCCGACGCCCGGCACGTCCTCCGGCGGGAGCAGCACTCCGCGCTTGAGCGCCGAGGTGCCGGGCGGGTTCAGGCCGAGCACGCGCACCCGATCCCCTCGCGCCGCGGCGACCGCGACGGCCAGGTCGTGGATGTCTCGCCGTCGGGGGCCGGCGACGATGACGCCCTCCGGGTCGGCTGCGCCTTCCGCGACCTCTGCGACCCGGTCCGCGACCGCGGCGACCGCCGCGGGACGGGAGAGGTAGTGCGGTGCCACGGCGACGGGGCCGAAACGGGTCGCGAGGAGGAGCTCCGCGAGCTCGTACCACGGCGTCGAGCGGACGATGGTCGCCGGGACGCCGCTCGCGAGCACGACCCGCTCCTGCGCTCCCTTCCCGGCGAAATAGCCGTACCCGGATGCGTCGGGGTGCGTCGCGTTCCAGATCGAGAGGGTCACGAGATGGGGCAGGCCGACCGCGAGCGCCGCTGCGGTGACCTGCCGCGCGGTCGTGCCGAAGAACGCGACGCTCCTTCGACGGCTGAGCGTCGTGAGGTTCAGGGCGTCCACCGCCGCATCGGCGCCGTCCGGCGCCTCGCGCACCCCGACCCCGGACACGGCATCGACTCCAGTGGCGCGACTGGCGCGGACGACGTCATGCCCGCGCGCTTCGAGCGCCTCGCTGAGCGGAGCGCCGAAGGTGCCAGTGGCTCCGAGCACGGTCACTCGCATGTCCTCCGGGTCCTCATCGTTGTCCCTCCTTCTCGAGCGGGATGCTCCGTCTGCTGCGCGGACGAAGCGGAAGCATGAGGGCGATGCCGAGCAGCGCGCTGATCCCGAGACTGACGATGCTCCCGACGATGTCGCCGACAGTCCCCTCCGGGTGCAGCACGTGATAGCCGAAATGCAGCACGCCGAACGTGAACCATGCCACCCCCATCACGCGACCCGGGACCGCACTGCGAGCGAAGACGGCCGCGAGGCTGCCGGCGCCGAGCGCGAGGTAGAGGCTCCCCACGTCACGGATCAGGTGCTCGTTGAACGGGCCGTCGAGGTCGATCCAGTGCAGCCCGAATCCGGGGAACGACGTGTAGAAGCTCCCGGGGAGGAAGTAGCCCCAGATGCCGACATAGGCGCCGATCAGCACCGTTGCGGCCAGAATGCCGCGGCGCAGAGGGGTGTTCATACCCGTCTGGACGAAGCGGCCCCGCCGAATGTGATGCGCCGGCATCACGTTTTCCATCGCCATACGGTCTTGACTGGGTGAGGATGGGAGCACGCATGGGCGAGGAGCAGTCGATCGACGCCGAGGTGTTCGGCGAGCGCAGGCACCTGCTGTCACTGGCGTATCGGATGCTCGGCACGATCGCGGAGGCCGAGGACGCCGTGCAGGAGACCTACGCCCGCTGGTACCGGATGACTCCGGAGCAGCGCGACGCGATCGACGTGCCACGCGCCTGGCTGACACGCGTGGCGAGTCGCGTGTGCCTCGACGTGCTCGACTCGGCGCGGATGCGACGCGAGCGATATGTCGGCCCCTGGCTGCCGGAGCCCGTGCCCGCGTTCGCCTTCCCCGATCCGGTAGGCGCGGACCCCCTGGACCGGGTCACGCTCGACGACTCGATCAGCACCGCCCTGCTCATCGTGCTGGAGTCCATGACCCCGCCCGAGCGAGTCGCATTCGTCCTCCACGACGTGTTCGCCATTCCGTTCGACGAGATCGCGGCGACGGTCGGACGCTCTGCCGTGGCGTGTCGCCAGCTCGCCGCATCAGCGCGGCGCCGGGTCGAGCACAGCCGCGCGCGGGACGTCCCCAGGCAGGAGCACGACGCAGCGGTGCGCGCGTTCGCCGCCGCCGTGCGCAGCGGCGAACTGGAGGCCCTCATCAGCGCGCTCGACCCCGAGGTGGTGCTGCGCACCGACGGCGGCGGCGTCGTCACGGCGGCCCGCAACCCCGTCCTCGGCGCGGACCGGGTCGCCCGGTTCCTGCTCGGCGTGCAGCAGAAGAGCCCGAGCACGGAGGTGCTCGAGCAGGAGACCGCCGACGGCCTCGGCTTCGCCGTCTGGGACGACGGCCGGATCATCGCCGTGGCCACCCTCGGCGTCGCCGGCGCGCTCGTGACCGAGGTGCGGATCGTCCTCAACCCCGCCAAGCTCTCGCTCTGGAACTAGACGTCGAACAGGTCGAGCACGACGTGGCCGCGCTTGCCGCGCTCGACATGGCGGTACGCGTCGGCGACCCGATCGAGCGGGTAGCTCGCGTCGATCGGCGCGTCGAGCGCGCCGCGGGCCGCGAGATCGGCCGTCTCGCGGAGATCGGCGGCGACCTGATCGGCCGGGCGCAGGCCGGTGAACGCGATCGTCGCCCGCCTCCGGCCGAAGAACCGGGTCCACAGCGCCTGCATGAGGATCGAGAACGACGGCACTGTCGTCATGTAGAGGCCGTCGCGCGCGAGCATGCGGCGCGCCCTCGTGTAGCCGAGCCTCCCGTAGGCGTCGAACACGACGTCGTAGGGCCCCGCCGCGACGATCGCGTCGATGTCGGCGTGGTCGAACGCCGCCTCGGCGCCGAGCGATCGCACGAAGTCGATGCTGCGCGCGCTGCTCGTCCCGG